>Ga0310813_10000806_pt1 | contig 19192 bp, 41 predicted proteins | sample YN3metagenome_FD_203086 | JGI IMG/M metagenome (GOLD analysis project Ga0310813, IMG submission 203086) | Soil microbial communities from experimental microcosm in Duke University, North Carolina, United States - YN3 | ecosystem: Engineered > Artificial ecosystem > Soil microcosm > Unclassified...
GCACAAGCTCATCAGGTTCTCAGGGTCCAGCCGGCGCTCTGGTGCATCGGCAATCTTCTGCATGTGATGCACCTCAGTCGCCGCTATATATCGCCGCTTGTCCAGGCAGTCAGCGCACAGCGGCCAGCGTGTGAGGTGCTGATGGCGTAAGCGATACCACGCCGCATCATACCCACGATCCTGCCTGCTCCCACGCCTACTATCTATCGAGGCTCTGCGCTGTTGCTGTTGTGGGCATAGCCCGCTGTGCCCTTGGTTGCATCGTGGGCAGTAGTGGGTGGGCATGCGTATCTAAAGTTCGCAATTGCTCGATTAGCTATCCATAGTTCGTGCGCGTCTCTACGATCCTTCGCGGGCATGCAGCGATACTCATTCTCAGTAAGAATTCTGACTGCATGCTTGATCTGCTCGATATGCTTTTGCATTAATACCCGGCCATCAACGAACTGCGATGCGTCCAGGTCGTCAGCAGCACCTTGACGACTTCAGCCTGCCCAGTGATACGGCTGGCGACCTCGTTCGGCTCGGCCAGCAGGAATACGCGGGTAACCGCCTTGTCTTTCTTCCGCTGGATCATGCGGGCAATTCGGTAGGTTTGCTTGAGGAACCGGAAGGTCTTGAGGTCGATTCTGCGACGCACACCGGAAGCGTTTTCACAAATGACGGTGGGTGTTGCAAGTTTTAACGTGTCCAAACGCGGCTCCTCGTATGGAAGGCCCGAAGGCCTGGTAGCGTATGGCACCCGCTAGGGAGTGGCCCGGTATAGTCGGCAAGAATTCACCGGGCCTATATCCAGCCTAGATGTGAAGTCCCTTCGCCACCAAGAACTTTTTTGAAAAAAGTTTTCCGGAACGCATGATCCGCGCCTGGAACGCATCCTGGAACGCATGATTTACCGATGAGTTCCAAGTAACTCTAGGATTCTATTATACTTATCTCTCTGGAACGCATCGGAACGCATAATTATAAACACTTTGCAAAATAACGTAGGGTTATTTCTACAATGTCTTTTTCGGCGTTCCATGCGTTCCAGTGCCACTTAACGCCTACATTCTAAACGAGTTAACCTGGAACGCATCTTTTTAGGGATGCGTTCCAGGCCAGAGACAAACGAGAAAACGAGGCGAAGAATTAGCGAATACTGATTCCCAGCACGGCTCGCTTCTTGGCGGTACCAAAGGACACTGGGTTATCAGTGACCTTCAGGCCGTGCTGGCGCAGCGTGTTAGCGAACCATCGCGGGTCGGGCTGCTTGCCGCTCCACGTACCGTACCTGGCACGCAAGTCAGGCAATGGGCACCGGAAGTCCTCGCCGACCTCGCACTCGTCTAAGAGAAACCCCATCAGCGGGTCTTGCTGTGTTCGGTATTGCTCCACCTCAGCCTCGCCGGCCGCCGTGAATGTTCCCCCGGCATGGTACAGCCGCTGAGCTCCCCACAGTGCCCACTGAAGTATCCCAGGCATCTCCTCGGCCAACTTGTCCCAGATACCGCGGTCCTGTTCGCTGCGAGGAATAACGTGGTTGAATCGAACGATGAGCAGTCGATTGTAAGTCCCGCGGCTCCGGTCGTTGATCGTCGGCAACGTGTTCGTGACGATGACGTGCTTGCAGACCGGAATATCCATGATCGGCGGTAGATACTTCGGATCGAACTGGATTGGCTCCTCTGTGCTCACCAGGGTCTTGAATCCGCCGTCGGCGATCATGGCGTCTGATGTCAGTTCGGTCAGGAGGTTGACCAGCTTCCCGAGTAGCGGCGCCCGTGCTCGGCTGTCGTCCATATCCTCGACGCTTACCGAGCAGACGTTCGTGCGCCCGACGAGCTCCCGGATCAGGTACGGTATCGTGGACTTGCCGCAATCCGATTCGCCGACGCATAGCAGTGCTTTCTTGTACCTGGCGTGAGGCATGAGGCAGTATCCGAAGAACTCCTGCAGGGCGGCGGCCTTCGCTTCGCCGTCTTCGTCCTTGCCGAAGTATGTAGCCAAGCAGGACATCAGTTCAATGCACTGCGCCCGCGGATCGAACTCAACTGGGCAGCACGCCTGGATCATGTCGGTTTTCCGGTGCGGACGCAGCGTCATGGAACGGATATCCACCACGCCATTGCCTACTGGCACCTCAAACGGCTCCAGATCTCGCCACTTCTGGTTTTTGACGTGCGATTGCGTGCGGATGTAGTCGGCTATCTCCGAGCGCCGCTTCTGGCTCGTGTTCACTTTGCCGTCGTATTGCGCGGACAGGGCTTTGAGCCGCTCCGGCGATACGAGTTCCCAGAATCGCCCGGTATACTCATAGATGTACCCGTCGGCGTTGATGATCGAATGCCGCGCCATGATGCGGTCAGCAAGCGCGTTCGGCGTCAGTTTCGCGTGAGTCTCGATCTCGTCTTCGTCCACAAACTCGGCATCGTGAACCACCGGTTCTATCGGCGCCATCGGCGCGGGCGGTATCTGGCGCTGCTGGTACTGTGGTGACTTGCCGGGTGGTTTCGTGCAGGCCGAGCGGCTGATACGGTCAAGGTCTGCGTCTGTCAGAGGTGGCACGCATCGCGCGTTGGCTACTGTCAGCGCGGCGCGGATGTCCGCATACTCGAACGAGTGCGCCCGCATCGACGCGGCGAGACGGTAGAGCGTGTTGTCGCGCCCGCCTTCGGCTATCTGATCCGGCATCGTAAACTTCTGGCCGGCAGGGTCCGCCAGCTTCACCGCCATATCCACCAGCCACAGCGGAGCCTCCGCGCAAGGCCCGTCCGGTACCTCACCGTCACAGTCCAGCCAGGTATACGGCGTCCCGCTCGGATGCAGCGATGGCGCCGCGCAGATGTAGCCGCCAATGCCGCGAACGTCCACGCCGGGGGCGATCTTGCCGGCTGAGTTCTTAATAACGCCGCCCGACGGCATACGATACAGCAGATGCCGCCCGCCGCGGCCGGTGACGGCCTCATGTGTTGTCGGCAGATCGTTCGCCTCGTACCACGCCATACCGTCGGGGTCGATGTCGAGCACGAAGAACTCGTATCCGGTGGCGAGGCCGATATTCGCGTCGGGGAATTTTGCCCACCACTTGCAGATTTGGTCTTTGTCGGTGGTGGCGTCTTTGCAGCCGTTCTTACTGATCGGCGTTTTGTCTTTCGGTTTGAGCGGGTGAACCCGCCAGCCGCGGGCGGCGTAGGCTAGGGCGGCGTTAAGCATGGTCGGCCTCCGGTAGATTCACGCCAGCCGCTCGCAGACCGTAACTGCCCGCCGCCTGTGCGTTCCGCTCCATCCACGCCTCCCGCCATCCCCGCTTCGGCTGATGCCCATACATCGCGCGGAACTTAATCACGGCATACGCCGGCGAATACGGCGCGCCTGATTTCGTCCGTTGCGTGTGCTGCTGCGTTAAAAACCATTCGTATTTCCGCCGCTTCTCGTCCTCGGTGATCGGCTTCGAGTCGGCCACGAGTTCCAGCTCGCCGTCCACCTGTTTCGTCTGCTTGCGCCGCTTCGTGAACACATACCCGCACGGGCACGATTCATCCGTAAGCTCCGCCACGCGGTCACAGTCCGGGCATACCTTCACCATGTCAGCCACGTCTTTCGTTCGTTTGCCGAGCGCCCGCGACTCTTCGCCTTCGAGCGACCACTGCCGTTCGGCGGTGATAAGCCCATGCCGATACACGCACCCGCCATGGTCGAGAATCACGCAATCCGTCTTGCCCGGCGCCGTCCGCAGCGCGCGGCCTGCCATCTGGAGATACAGCGCGAGCGATTGCGTCGGCCGCACAATGGACACGCACGACACAGGCGGGCAGTCCCACCCCTCGGTCAGCACTCCGCAATTCGTCAGCACGGTGATTTTCCCGCTCGCCAGATCGCGTAGGAGGCGTTCGCGCTCGCCGGTGGATGTTTCACCCGCCAAGTGCTCTGCCGCCACGCCAGCAGCGCGGAACGCTTCGCACAGGGCTATAGAGTGCTTCACGCCAACCGCGAAGATAGCCGTAGTCCGTCCGGCCGCGTGCTTCTGCCACTCCTTGACGACATCGCCGACAATTTCCGGCCGGTTCATGGCTTCCTGTAACTCGTCCTGCTGATAGTCGCCCGCCGTCGTGTGGACACCGGCCAAGTTCGGTTTCTTTCGCGCATACGTCCGCGACGGCACGAGGTAGCCCATGACGGTGAGTTCAGCCAGCGACGGCCCGAGAACGATGGACTCGAACGGTGGCGCAAGGCCCTTGCCGTCCGTCCGGCACGGCGTTGCGGTGATCCCGATGACAACGGCGCGCCCGCAATCGGCTATAACCTGCTGATAGCTGTTACCCCGAATTCTGTGCGCCTCGTCCACGAACACTAGATCCGGTTCCCACGGCAGTCCGCGGCGGTGAAGCGTCTGGATTGAGGCGACCTGTACCGGCGCGTTATTCGAGCGCGGATGGTCCGCCATGATGATGCCGTGGTGAACACCGAGGCCATCGAGGCGCGCGCTTGCCTGATCGATCAACTCCTTGCGATGTGCGAGAAACACGATCTTCGAGCCCTTCCCGCGCGCCTGGTGAATAATTGAAGCCGCCACGGTCGTCTTCCCGCCGCCTGTCGGCAGGACATACAGCACGCGGCGGTACCCGGCGCGAATGCGTTCGCGGATCTGCTGTTCGCCGGTAAGTTGGTAGTCACGAAGGGTCTGCATAAGCCCTCGCATACTGGTACAGAAACTCCGCCAGTGAGTCAGCCCAGATACAGACGACGCCCTGCCGGCGCCGCTTCGCCATATACTCGCGCTGTTCGTCGGACGGCTTCTTACCGGTTCCTTTGGCTTCAAATTCCAGATACGCCGCCGCGCCAGGAACGTGCTTCATCGGACGGAATGCGCGCCAGTCACATTCCCCACGGTCACCCATGGATATCGGTCGCCCGTCGCGGGTGTAGAACGTCCCGACGTGTTGGCGCCGCACGATCCACCCTTCGATGCGTAGCCACGTACACACCGCGTCCTCTACTTCGTTTTCTGATTGCCTCTTCGGCATATTTGCTCCCTTGCCCGCGTCGGCATAGCGGGTATCTTTACGATTACAGTGAGTGCGTATCTACGCAAATTTCAGTTATTCACCGGTTTTCCACCCCCGCCAAAACCGCCAGCATCACAGCCGTTTCCCACTTCCGCGCCTCGCCAGCAGTGCGCTTCCGCATGTCGTAGTGATGGCTGATCGCCACCCCAAACAATCGGCTTTCCGGGAACCACGCCATACTCACAGTTGCCCCCGTCTCCATGCACCAAGCCGCCAATGCCATAGCCGCGGCCCCAGGATCGTTAGGCCAGTCGGGCACCGCGCATGTCGTCAGCCAGTCCGGGCGCTGCGCGGGTTCAACGAGGAACAGCCGCCCGTTGTGCTCGAATACCTGCCACTCCATTGCCCGCTCCGCGATGAGGCGGGAGTGGGCTAGGGTCCAAGCCCTCACGCCCGCCCCCCATCCAACGTCGCCCAAGACGCCACGAGCGTCGGCCCATGCTCCCACTCGCCACCCGGTCCGCGAAGCCCCGGCCATGCGGCGCCGATGTTGCGCGGTGGCGGTAGCACCTCCGGCTCAGTCTTCCGCTCCCGCGCCACCTTCGCCGCAGCGGAAGCAATCAGCCCCGCGCACGGCCGGCACATCGAGCCCTTGGTGATCTTCGCCCCGCACTTGCACCGCAATACCTCGCCGTGCCGCCTCGCGCGTTGCGCGGCGGCCTGGGCGATGCGATAGCAGTCGATGCACCGCTTGCCGATGTGGACCGGAGCGCCGCAGTCGCATATCCCGGCATTCGCCGCCTTGCAGCCGCCACAGCGTCCAAATCGCTTCTCTCGCCCGTCGGTCATCGGCGTGCCGCAGGACCGGCAAGGTACAGGCGTTAGCGCCCGCGCAGCCTCCCGTTGCTGCCGGCGCGTGTCGTTGCCGCAGGTCTTGCATAGGCGGCCCTTGCCTTTGTATCGGTCGTCTGAATTCTCGATGGATGTCCGGCAGATCGCGCATGGCGTCCCCGGCACCCACGGTTTTCGTGGTGCTGGCATTTTTGCTCCCTTTCGTTTCTCTCCCCCGAGTCGGCAAACCGGGGTTACTGCTCGTTTACAATCGCGTCCCGTTCATCGGCCTCATACTGCGCCCCTTCCACCGCCCAGCGCTTTCGCTGCTCCCGCGGCGCCGTTGGATACTCGTCGGCGTAGACGTGCTCAAGTTCGGCGATGCGCGCGAGTTGCGGTGGCGGCCGGGTCATGTGCGGCCTCGGGCGGCGTCGATGGCGGCGCGCAGGTTTTTGCGTGCGAACTTAACCAACATGCACTGCGGCTGCACCGGGCGCTGGGCCTCAAGTCCATCGAGTAGCTTCTCTGCCGCTGTTCTTAGTCGCGCCAAGTCTTCCCGCGCCTCGGCGAGAGCGGCTTCGAGGGTGGCGATGCAGATATTGGCGTCAGCTACCTGCTCTCGTAATCCCGCTTCCTGTTGGTATCCCATTTATCCCTTCCTCTCCTTCTCCCACTCTGCCCGCGCGTAGTCGAGGAACGAGTCAGTGGGTTGCCACGTCCGCGACAAATACAGTCCCCATATCCGAAGCCAGCCGTTTGAGGTATAGCCGAACAGCCATTCCTGAAACTCCAGCGCATCAGCGCCAATCGGCACAGCACGCCGCTCGGCTTCCGTCAGTACGTGCGGCTTGCGGCTAATTCCCCGCAGCACCTCCGCCGTGCGTGCGGGGGTCATGATTTAATCCTCCGGTTTAGCCACTTGGCGAACCTCGCAACCACTTGCTCTCGCCTATCGTGGTCACAACACCACTCACACGTAACGACGCCGCCGTTTGAGTGGGTTTCACAACTGCATCGGCGCTGCTTGTACTTCTCCTTATACGCCTCCATGGCGTACCACCGACACGCCGCAGCTTTCGTGAAAAACCTTCGGCGCGGCGTATGTGCGGTCAACCGAACGCAGAATACGGATTGCGTTTGCTTCTCAATCACGCACCCACCTCCACAACCCAGCCCCAGCGCCCGTTGCGCTGCTCGACGGTGATGGCGGTGATGGTGTGCAGGTGAGACAGCACTTTGCTCGTCGCGATCAGAATATGGTCTTTGGGCTTCCCGTAGGGGCATAGCCGATAGTCACCGCCATTCACTTCTCCGGCAATCTCGCACGGTGCCAGCGGTACTCCAGAGTCCTTGCATCGCGCTTCTTTCGTCTGCCGCCAGAACCGCCGCTCGCCTGCGGTGTAGGCGGCGGCTTCGGCGCGGGTGAGGCGAAGGGTCTTCATGATACCGCCTTCGGATACTGCGCCTCATACCAGTCAAAACAAGGCTTGCACGCTGGCACTCCGCCCCACTCGCCAGCGTAGTCAGGGTCACAGTATTCAGCCGTATCCTCGCGCACTGGTAGTCCCCATTTAGAGATTGTGTCGGCGTTACAGCGGTGGCACTTTGTCCACGTCTCCCATAGTTCAATTACAGTGACAATTGGGTGCCCGTCTCGGTCGGTGATAGTGTAGCTGCCTTCGTTCACGTTAGTTTCTCCTTTCTTCGCTCGATGGCGCGGAGGGTGCGCCAGCGTCGGTCCACTCGATTCCAAGCAGGAGAAACGTCAATCCAGCCGTTTTCACATCGTGCGTTCTCGGCTTTTCGCGCCCCCAGGTAACTCTCCCGCGCAATCCCCAGCCGCTTGCGGGCCATGCGGACGCGGCGGATCATTTTAATATCTCCAGTGATGCCTTTAATTCCTCAATCCTCTGATTGACGTGAGCTAAGATAGGGGAATCTATATACCCTCCATCTTCTAGTAGGCCGCGTATTTGCTCAAGTTCGCGCTTCGCCCCTACTGCATTCCATCGCTTCCCAACGGCAAAAAAATCGTGGCTCTTTTCGCCTAAGGAGAAATCTGCTGTATTTGCGATAAATGTCACGCATGACTCGTATTCGTGAGGCTTACCCACTGCCCGCATTGCACAGTCGTGTACGCCTTTCAGAGCAGCACGAAGTACACCTACGCGCCATTCATATTCATCTGGACTCATTACTTTCATTTCTTTCCCTTTCATTCCGCACCGCCCAGGTACTCGGCGCGTGCCGTCCACTTCCACCACGTCGGACCGGACATGAACCGGGTCTCCATCCCAAGCCAAGGGATGCGTGGAACGTGGGTTAGTTCCAGCCTGATTTGACAGCCGACGTTAAAGGCCTGGTATAGTGCGCCGCGCTTGTCTTTCCAGCGTTCGCCGTCTACTACTCGCTTCCGCGCCTCCTCCTTACTTCGCATCGGTGACCTTCACTTTCTTCACCTTCCACTCTTTTGGTCGCATCAAGTAGCCCTGATATCTCTTGGCTTGCTCGCGAGTATCAAACAGCATGTATCCTTCCGGGTCACGCTTCACTTGCCCGCCTTTGTCTACCAACACCCACATCGTCAGGTCGATCATGGCTTCACCTCCGGCGCGGCTTCGACGGCTTCGATGGCGGTAGAACGAATGATAGGCGTGTCATCGTCAACCCACCAAGCCCAACTCGGCCCATTCCCTACATCCACTCCGCCAAGCGACGAACTCCTGTTATCTGCTAAATGCCGCTCCACCTTCGCCCAGGCCGCAGCGCAGCGGGCGAGGTCGCGGAGGTCTTGCTCGGTGCATGGGCCGCGATACGTGAAGTACTTCGATTCGCTGGTGGCTAGCGCCGCCAACTCCTCCAGCCGCTCAGCGTCCATTCTCGGCCTCCAGTCGGTCGGCTTCGGCTTCGCAATCGTCGGCGGCTGACGCGAGTCCTTTCCATAGGTCGTATTGGTGGTGCCCTTCTTCCTTGCAGTCGCCCGAGACGCCGCGCAGATACCGGGCCATCTCCCGCATCACCTTAGCTTGGAGCCGTCCGATGGCCTGCGGTGCGGTGGTGGTGAGGGCGGCGTAGGCATCAATCAACGCTAGATCAGTGACTAAAATCGGGTAGTCGCGCGGTTGTCCGTCATCACGCGCAAGCGCTTTATATGCGTTGATGTCGCGATCCGTGACGTTAGACAGGAGTGCCCCTATCTTCCCCCGTAACTCCCCCACCAGCGCCTGGGCCTCGTCGCGCTCACGCTCGGCTGCTTCTTTGTAGCCGCGCATCTCGATAGCGGCTTCCTCCCAGTACGTGCGCTGCTCTTTGACTTCAGCCAACTCGGCGGTGAGCTGTTTAGTGCGTGTATTGGCTGCCTCCAGCAGGCCCATGATCTTCTGCTCTCCGCAGTTGTAGGCCTCGCCGAGATCACCAGTCCGCAGTCGCTCGTTCTCGGCACGGAGGTCAGAGGCGACTCGCACGCCTACCTCCACATCTGCTTGTGTTTGGTCTGCCCGCTGCTTTTCTCGCTCGACCTCGGCGCGGAGCTGGTCGCGCTCGGCGGTGAAATCCGCTGCCAAGTCTGCCGCTGAAGGCCCATTCTCGAACTGGTGCATGTCGCACTCGGCAATCACAGCATCAATCTTTCCGCCGACTCGCTTCATCCATCCGCACTCGCACTTAGCCAGCCATTCGTAGGCTTCGACGGGTGTGTATCCTGTTCTATGCTTCACGTTGCGCCACCTCCCACGCGGCGATTTTGGCGATCATTTCCTTCGCCTCGCGCTCCATGTCCTCGGCCTCCTCGTGGTCCCAGTAAATGCGGTGGAACGCCTTCCGGCACTCCGCAATAACCTCCGTCGCCGTGGGTCTCTGGCTTGCGTCCTGGTGCATCCCCCACGCGCACCCACTGCCTTCGCCTTCCGGGTCACCCGCTACGCAATGAGATCGACCACCCTTTTCAGTTGCGGTAACGTCGATCATGACGTGCTGGCAGCAGTCGCAAGTCGTGCTGTTCATGTCGATATATTCGGCAATGATCTGAGCCTTCACCTCCGCCGCCGTGGGCACGCTGGCCTCGCTGGCCTTCACCACTAAAACCTTACCCGTACCACCACACCAAGGACACCCGGAATGAGGCGCTTCTGGGTCGTAATACGGCGACATGCCGTCATGGCCTTCCCACCCGCAGTCGGCTACCCCTTGCACGCTGGCCTCGCGGGCTTCGTTCGTGTACCACACCGCATCCATAATCTTCATTACGCCATCACCCGCCTCGCGGGCTTCGGCTTCGGCGAGGAGTTCCACGTATTCAGCCTGTAGTTCCGGCACGGTAACGGTGAAGTCTCGCTGCGCTCGGTTTAGCGACTCCACCGCCCCACGCAGCCAATCCGCGCTATGCTTTTCCGGCATTGGACGACTCCTTATTGCGCATGGCCCGAAACCACTCGGCACGCTGGCGCCTTTGATATTCCGTCAACTTAGGGATATGTGTCCGGTATGGAGTCCCAAAAAAATCACACACATCGCCGTCATGAACTCCGTCGTCGAAGTTCTCAGCCCATGAAAGCTCGTTGTCGGCAACAGTATCGGGCATGCTGTATCTAACTCGCATCGCTCTCCTCCTTCGTCGGCGGCGCGGGGAGGGCGGTAATTGGCGTGCAAACATGCGTCCACCCATCCTTTACCCAGTGCGGCAAGTACAAGTAGCCTGTTTGCGTCTCCCATTCACCCAGCCGCCACCGGCCAATCGTGCCGCGTATAGTCTCCTCTCCCAGTGCCTTAATCGGCTTCCACCGCCGCGCCTCGTGTTCGGCGACCACGGCGTCGGCTACGGCTTGCCAGCTATCCTCTGCTCCCATATTCCAATTGGCGTTCATGGCTTCCCATGCCACTTGATTCAACGGTTTTTCCATCATCACACCACCTCCCAAACTTCATCCCGCTCCGCCGCAATGGCCCGCTCGCGAGCCTCAAGTCCACGCGCTTGCAGGAGGCAGTGACGGGCGATGTAGCGGAGGGTGCGCACTGGCGCGTACAGAAACACCGTGGCCGCGCCGATGGCGGCTAGGATTTCGGCGTAGATTATGATTTGCATTACACCCACCTCACTGAAATATGGCAGAACAGCCACCATGCGCCGTATCCAAGCGCCGCCACAACCAGACCGATCAAAGCACCGAGGAACAGCACGAAGCTGATCAGCCCGTCAAATATGCGTCCGTCCATCTACCTGCCCTCCACGTTTAGCCGCGCAGCTACTTCGTCGAGTGCGGTATTGTCAAGCGTTACGGTGGCACCATCAACTAGGCTAATTACCACCACGCCGTTGCCGACTTGCGCTATATGCGTAACATGCACGGACTGAACCCAAACAGCGGCATTGTTAGCCATCCCTTCAAACTTAACCAGCATCACTCCACCTCTCGTATCCGCAGTCCGTCCAGCGCCGCGTGGGTTCCGGGGATGACCTCTGGCGGTTCAGCGTCACGTTTGGGGGGCGGTGGGAGGATGGGGCGGTAGAAGTGGGTGTAGCCACGCCCGATCAGCCTCTCGCGTGCGCCTTTCGAGATATGAGCGCAAAGTGCTTGCTGCCACCGATGCCCGTGGGCCACGGTAAACCAGCCGCCGACATAGAACTCATCGTCGCTTTCGTTCGGTAATTCCGCAATCGGCATCCACTCCCCCGCGCCCCGGTTAGCGCGGAGGGCGGATAGGGCTTCAGCGATCTGCTTCTCGGCTAACATCGCGTCCTCGTCCCATTGCCCATGTATCTCCCTCTCTGCGTATTCCCAAGCTGTCTTCAGCGCCCCCTCAACCTCTTTTATCCAATCCATATGCTCTCTCCTATTCCGCCGCCGCTCGTCGAGAGCTGCGGGTTAACCCGTACTCAGCCACTTCCGCCAGCGGGCACACGTACCGCTGTAGTATCCACGCCTCGCCCTCTGCCTGCTGCGCCCAGTTATCGCCACGGACGGCCTGCATACGATCCAGTCGCACCGCCCGGTTATACGCGCGGCGTCGGCAGGTTCGGCAGTCGCCACAGGTGCAGGTAAGTTCGCGCGGCATTTGGCCCTTTCGTTTGCGGGGCCGGTAGTCTCTTCCCGGCCCCTAGAATTCAGCAAATCCTCAGCTAGTCAGTGGCTATACGGACTACCTCGTTTCTGGAAGCATTCCGCCCCCGGTCTGCCGGCCCGCGCTGATTTCCGAGATCGTGCGCTGTATTTGGTCGGCAGGCCGCGAGCGGCTGGCTCGCGGTGGATCAGAAGGGGAGGTCGTCGTCGCCAACGGCGAACGGGTCGCTATTGGCCGGCCGCGCGGCGAAAGGTGAGGCCGCCGCCGTTGCCCGCGCAAAGCTACTGCCACCTCCAGCCTTCGGCTTGCAAATCACCTGCGCGGACGTGTCGCCGTAGTTGTTGACCTCCGCCATGACTGACGCTTGCTGGCCAATCATGACCTCCTGGATATGGCACAGCCACGTCTCCGGGTGGACCAAGCCATCCTGCGTGCAGCCGAACTGCTTGCACCGGATCTGCGCGGCCTCCCATTGCGGCACCTTGCGCGTCTTGTCGTTCGGATCGTTCACCATCGACGCCGTGAGCCACCAGACGCCGGAGATGTGACCACGGTCGGACACGTCAACGGTGATCTGCAGGCCTGGCGTGCCCTTGTTATGCGACTTGATGTAGTCCACGGCGGTGATTCCGCCCGTGTACCAGTCGCCGTGCGTGAAATTCGACATCACGCCACCGCCTTATCGGCCGTCGCCGTCATCAGTTCAGCTTCGAGCGCATCGAGCTTGCTCACGCTCTTCGCCGTCGTCGCGTCGATGATGGAGTCCATCGTCACCTCGCCCGCATCGTAGACTTGCGCCCCGACTACCTGTGGCGCATACCAGCGGTGGAAGTTCGATATCACGCGGGCAAAGAGCATGTTTTTCGGGATCTTGTCGTAGTTTCCAGCCTTGCCCGTGCCGCGCGAATTCTGCACCCACCCGGCGCGCTCCGCGTCATCCATCGTGATGGTCACGTCCAACGGTTGACCGTTTACGTCGGTCATGATCTCCCCGCGGTACGAGAAGCGCAGCGTGCACTGCTTGTCCGTGTGGACCACCGGGCGCCACGAGTACCCGGCTTGCGCCAAGAACATCGCCCGAGCGCCCGCGCCCAGTGACGGCTTCCCGCCGATGATATGGATAAGCTGCAGCGAGGTCGCCGCGTTCAGCCCTAGCTCTCGTCCCATGGCGATGGTGTAGGCGTTCGCGTCGCTGGCGTAAATCTTCGCCGTCAACTGATCGGCTTTCGCCCCCTCCGCCTGCGCCCGTGCCGCCTGGTTCTCTACGATGTCATCGAGGACGGACTTTGCCGCCGCCTGTGCCGGTGCTTGTTCCGGCTGAATTGCTTGCGTACTCATTACTTTGCTCCCTTGATTTTGAAAATCCGTAGCGGCCGCGAAACCGACCGCTTCAACACATCTGCATACACGTCCGGGTACTTCGCCTTCAGCACATCGGTGTCGATGCGCTGCGTCTCAACCACCCGAAACACAACCCGCTCGTCCGCACTCGCCCGCGCTTGCTCGTTGACGCCTAACAGCGCGTCAATCCCAAGCCGGTGCGGTTCGTCCTCCGCGGACTCGTCGCCCGTGCGGAGAACGTCGGCCATTTTCTCCGCACGCTTGATAAGATCCTTCGTCCGCTGATACTCCGCCACCATCGGCGCGAGTCCTTCGATCTGAACTAGCCCCTGATCACTCACCGCCGACCATTCGTCCATCTGGCATGTCGGCTCCCACTGGCAGGACTCGCAACGCCCGTCCCGCACTTCCAGCCATACCGGCGCCACGCGCTGTTCGACGTGATGCGACATAAACCAATGGACCTTTTCCGCCACCGACTCCATTAGTTCCGGCCGCGCTTCGATCTCGTACAGGTCAAGTTGCCCGGTGTCCCGATTCAGCGCCGCAATGCAGGCCCATTTCCAGCCGAGCACTCGCATGTACCACTGGACCTGCATCAGATACCCGAGCGGCACGCCGTCGCGCTTCCAATCCCAGTAGGCGCGGTCGGAGACGGTCTTGATTTCCAACACCCCCGGCCCACGTTCCTGTCCGACGATGGCCCGGTCCACCCGCTGCAGTTCGTGCCCGTTGGCGCTGGCGCGCTTGCGGCGTATCTTCCAGTCCGGCCGCAGTTCGGCAACCATCTCGGCAATGCCGTCTTCCATGAGCTTGCCGGCGACAATCGGCCCGGTCATCCGAAAGGCCCGGTCCTCCGGCGCGCCGGTCTTCTGGTACCACAACCGCCGCGCGCAGCCGTAGGGCTCCAAGTCGAGAACATGGGCGATATCGGTGCCACCGATGAAGTTCCGCCGTTGCGACGGGTCTTGCGAGACGGCAGGCGTGTGGGCTTCGAGTTGGTCGAAGCGCTGGGCGTTCACGAAGTCACCCATAAATCACCGCCCAAGCCGTCCGAAGGGCCGAGATGACCACCATGCCGTAAACCGTCCAGCGGAGCCGGCGTTCACGGCGATCTAGTCTGTCCAGCCGCACGCCATACCCAGCGTTGATGTCAAACTGGCGCGCGTGGTGTTCCGCTATACGGTCGCGCAATGCGTTCTCGGCTTTAATTCGACACGCCGATTCCGCGCCGATCATGATTTCTATGCGCCTTTCCATGGCGCTCATATCGGCTTTGATGGTCGCCGCCTCCTCCAGTAGCTCCGTCCGCCAGTTCGCCCGCCGTGCGCCGCTCATCGGGTCACCGCCAGCCATACCGTCGCTACTACGTATGTGACGAGGCCAATAAATGCCGCATACCCAACCAGCACCGCGCTTGCTGCGGCCAGGAACTCGAGTGTTTCGCGCCACTTCATCGCCCCACCGCCAGCCAAAGAATGACGAGCGTCTGAGCAACGATCACAAAACCCATCGACAACATGCAACGCCGAGCGCGCCGTTCGTGGCGCTCGCGCCAGTTCAGAATCAGGTCCATGGCGACGGGGGTCATTGGGCACCGCCCGTCTCGGCCAGCGCACTCAGCACCATGCGCTCAAACCGCGAATCGCCCGCCGGAGCCGCTTCAATCCCAGCAAGTATGGCGGCAACTTCGATTTGCAGTTGCCGCTGATAAGTCGGGTCATCGCACCCGGCCCGCTCCAGCCTTGTCAGCGCCTCGTCCATCTTCGCGCGGATCTGAATGAACTTCTCCGATGCGATCTTGATAGCCCGTTCGCGCGGCCCACGCTGGGTGCGGACGACGATACGACCGCTATGCCCGCTGGAAGCGCTGAGTTGCTCCTCCATGAGATCGTCGGTGTAGGGCTCCTCGTAGACCTCAACGATGTTGCCCGCCAGATCGAACATGACGGTGAACTTCGCCTGCTCGACCGTCCAGGTGTTCAGCGGCCACTCGTGATAGTCGCCGCCGGAGTGCTCCGCGAACTCCTTCGCCTGCTCCTCCGTCGAAAAGATGGCGTCCACGGAATAGGAGCTGTAGTCGCCAGAGTCAACGAGCCAGACGGATGTCATGCCGCACCGCCGATCAGGTGGACGATGTAGCCAATGACGATAGAGCAACACCCGTAAACCAAGTGAAAGATACCGCGCTTGAGTTGCGCCTCCGCACTCTCCTCCTGCTTTTCGCCGGGATACACAAAAGTCAAAAGCATCGCGGTCAACATCAGCCCGTAGCAAATACCGAGCGAAGGCGCCGTGATCTTCACGACTGGCGTGAGAAACCACGTCCAGTGGAGCTGGATCGAGTACGCTCGAATCGGCCCAGCGATGACCGACATCAGGATGCCTGCGCCCTTCATGCCGCACCGCCCGCGTCCACGAACGCAATCAAATCCGCGGCCTCGTGGTCGCCCTGCTTGGCCTTCTTCTCAATCAGCGCCCAGGCCATGCGCCACGCCTGCTTACGCCGCATCGCGCGCTCTAAAATCTCTCCCGCCATGCGCGCTCCCGGCGACGGGACCGCGGCGGCATCGTGTGGATACCTGTGGTTCTCCATTTGCTCCCTCTCCTGCCCCGCGTCGGCTTGCGGGGCTCTTGCTAACAGTTTGCTAACAGAAAGTGTCCATCAGCCTTGTTTTGGCTGATATTCGCATCCCGGTAAGTAGTTGATTTCAGGTGTCGGCACGCCTGAAATGTAGGGTGACACTGGGCTTAGAAGGCTGATGCTCTATCCAACTGAGCTACGCGCCCGTGTTTGTAAGCCTATGGTATCACGTTGTTTTTGGTTTCGTCGGCTTCGGCCGGTTTGGCCGTTGCTAACGGATTGCTAACAGAAAGCGTTGCTCCAGCGCTTCGAGCCCACTCGGAATACGCATCGTCTGGTTTTTCCACATCAGCGCTCCAGCCAAGGTCAATCGTCCACAGTGGGTGCGTGCCTGCGTCATCGTTAGGAAAGCACGCGCCACATGTGCCAAACTCCCGCAAGAACTCCAATAGCTCACGGCCCGCGTCCGTCAGCCAGGCAAAACCGATACCGGAACCATGCTCCAGTAGCGCCTTGCCGTCGAGGATGTGCGCGCCAAACTCCAGCCACTTGTATCGATAAAAGCCTTCGCGAGAATGATGTTCCGCCTCTTCCAGCACTTCACGAACGCACTCCCAAGCGGTGTCAGTGCCACACCCGCAAAGGTCCATGTTTTGAATCGTCGTTCGGATTGCGGCGGCTCGGGCGCGCGGCCATTTTTCGGCAAGTGTCACGAAACCCTCCCCTTAGCCGTCATCTCTTCCAGCCGCTCGCGCATCGTGTCCGCCTGGACATGCGTATAACCAGCCGAAGCCCTCGCCGTCGTATGGCCCAACAGCGCCATTTTCTCCGATTGCGACATCACCCGATCAGCCTGAGTCGATGCCGTATGCCGTGCCGAGTGCCACGAAGCCCACGGGACCCCGGCTTTCACACACGCGGGCTTCAGCCGCCGCGACAGTTCGTTGTGGTGATCCATCGGTGAGCCGTTCCGGCCAGCGAACACCGGGTCAGCTTCGCCTGTCCGTTTCGCCGCGGCTTTCCACTCGGTCAGTAATTCGACCAACTCATCAACGAGCGGCACCGTCCGCCGGCTATGTACGGTTTTCAGTTCCGCCCACTCGTTGCGACGGTACTGCTCGCGGACCAGTAGGCACCGAGGCATCACCCAGTCGTTCCCCGCCAGTATCGGCGCGTCACCCAGATTGACGCAGCACCACCGGAGTCCCGCCATCTCACCCGCGCGAAGACCAACCGCACACATCAGCCGGAAAGCTACACGCAGGCGAGATTCAGGGAGGAACTGCAGAACGGCGGCGATCTGCGTCTCACTCAACGGCTGCCGCTCTGTGCGGCGCATCTTCGGGAGTATCAGGTCAGCGGTCGGTAACTCCCCGGCAACGTAGTTCAAGCGGCGGGCGTGGCGAAAGATGGAGGACAGTATATTGCGTACATGGGTCACCCGTTGCGATGAAAGCCCGGCCTTGACCTTCTCTGAGATCAGCGCCTGGCACATAGCGCGGTTGATGTCGCGTAACTGGCAGTGCCCGAGCGACGGCAGTAGGTGACACCGAATGATGGACTCGTAGTCCGCCGAGGCCTGGAGCTGCGCGATGTGATCCGGTCGATACTTCGCGTCAATGAATTGCTCAAGAGTAGCGGCGCCGCCCGGTGTGAGCGTGAGGCCATTCGCCCGGTGGACGTGGTCCTGCTGGCCTTTGGCGAGAGCCTGCCGCTTCGTCAGCCGTTCCGGCCCAACTGCAGGCCCCACGGCGCGGGAGGTTTGCTTCCAAGTGGCGTTGCCCAGTTCGTCGGCTACGAGCTGGCGAAAGAAGATGTGCCACTCGTCGCCACGGCGCTGCACTGAGCCCTGCTGTTGGCCTTTTCGTCGCAACCAGTCATCTCCCGCGCGAAGATTCGCTGCAAGCATTATATCTGTCCTCCTTTCCTGTGTGATAGACTTCCATCGTTGGGCTAGGCGCTCCCTTCCCCAACACCCGGCGCGGTCTAGTCGGCAAAATTGGGCCGCGCCACCTTCGCTCCGAATGCCGTCGGCAAAATCCCGGCACTCACAGCGTTGACGTCTTTGCCTCGAATTGAACACAGCCAAAATCTGGCGCAGTGACCAGGCACGGCTCATCATTCTGGTACATCGCCATGGCTTTCGTTTCAGGGAAATCTTGCTCTGCTTTCAGGCAGTGACCGACGCCTAGTTCGAACTCCATCACGTAAACAAAGTCACGTGCTTCCCAGTGCGTGCAATTCCGGCAGTATCCGCAGTTCATGTCATATCCTTTAAAAATCGGGGCGTTGCTCATCCCGCCCCAGGTCGCTTCGGAGAAGATTGTTAGGCCGCGCGGCGCATTGCGGTGGCTGGCGGTGGCGTCAGGAGCGAGCGACGACCTGCCCCGAACGCAGCCCGCTCCCGTCTTTCTGCGTCTTCGCGCTCGACCTCCACCGCAATGGCGACTGCGCGCGCATCACGAATCCCATGTCTCATCGCAACTTCGCGGGGCGTGTGCCCAAGGCGGAAAAGCTGCGAGTGGATGCTTCTGCGTATCTCGACAGGAAGTCTCCCGCCGTCAATGAGTTGCCACGAAGAGCGATTCACTGTTTTATACCTCTCGTATTCTTTAGGTGTTGATCGACTGCGGCGCGAATAGCCGCCCGCAGGAAAACCCGAAGTTCTATCTGCTGCTCGGCAGCACAAGCCTTCGCCCTGGCGTAGTCGGCGCGGTCAAAGTCGCCCGTCTTCGGCACCCAATCAGCGTCGTCTAGCTTTGCTAACATTGTTGGCGTTACTGGCTGTGTTACCGTCATCTGAAGTCAATCCTATGCCGGAAGTAGTCAGGTAGTCAAGTAGAAAAGTAGCCCGAAGAGAAAGTTTTTTGAGATGCCCGACGAACGAAAACCCATAAAGATTTCCACGGAGTTGTGGAACGCGATCCAACGGCGGCAGAATGCCGACCGGGAGGCGACCGGAGTGAAGCCCACGCAGGGCGATCTCATGGCGCGGGCATGGGCAGTGTTCGCCCTTTCCGATTCAACCGTTGTAAATAAAGATGCAAAAACCTTAACACTTCCCACCGCTGATCTGGTACCGTCTTTAAGCGAGCTTGCCCGAAAGCTCTCCGCAGCCAAGGCGGAATTAGATGGGATTATCGCTAGATCAACTGGGAGCAACGATGTCAGCGCAGATACTCTCGTTTCCGAAATCCGAGGGAAGACACGATCCGGAAAAGCTCTTGTGGACGCAGTTGAGCGAAGTACGGGAAATGCAGGAAAGCCTAAAGCTGGCTGAGATGAAGCTGATTGTGGAGCTGGCCAAGCTGAGAGACACCCGCAGATTAGCGGGGGCAAGGCAGATAATAAGCCGCTGAAATGCAAAAAGCCCCCGCTACCTGTTACGGTA
>Ga0310813_10000809_pt1 | contig 19141 bp, 14 predicted proteins | sample YN3metagenome_FD_203086 | JGI IMG/M metagenome (GOLD analysis project Ga0310813, IMG submission 203086) | Soil microbial communities from experimental microcosm in Duke University, North Carolina, United States - YN3 | ecosystem: Engineered > Artificial ecosystem > Soil microcosm > Unclassified...
ACGTGGACAAGTCACCCGCGAGCTCCACCTTCGGCTATTACCTCGCTGGACAGACGGGAACGACGTTCTCGATTGGCACCGACGTCTTGTTCTGATTCGGGTCGATGTGTTTCGCCGGCGCCGGTCAGACGACCGACGCCTGCGCGACGCCCGCGCGAATCGCGTCGGCGAGGGTAGTACGAACCGCTTCCGATGTGCGCGCTCGAATGCCGTCGCAGATGCGCGCGCGCAAGACCTCGGCGAGCTCGTAGGTGACGACCTCGGCGAGGCGGCCAACGTCGACATGGTCAGCGCCGCGTTGCTCGGCGACGGCAACGCGGATGGCGCCGAGCAGACGCTCGCGGAGTACATCTTCGATATTATCGCGGCACGTCGTCTCGACGCGCTCTCGCAATCCGTCCATGAGCCGCGCGCGGATCGATTCCGTCAACGGACCCTCGAGGCGCTCACCCAGTTGATCGAGACTGACGCGGGGTCGCGCGCGGTCGGTTGCCTTCGGCGCGCCGACAACATCGGTGGGCCCGGCGAGCGTGCGATGCAGCCCGTCGCCCAGCCGCTCGCCGGTCGCGTGATGCAGGCTACTCGACACCAGCGCGCGGAAGCGATCGACGATGCCGCGCGCGACGCGTTCGTGCGCGGCACGCTCAATCCCCTCGACCAGTGACGCAATCTGATCCGCGGACGACATGTCTCCGTCTTCCGGCGACACACCGACGCGCAAGATGTCGCGCGCGTCGTCGCGCGCCACTTCATGCAGTCGTCCGCGAATGACGGAGCGCAGCGCGGCGACGAGATGGTGACGAATCGTCCCCTCGGCGATCGCGCTCAGTCGATCGGCGAGATCGTCGACACCCGGGCCGCCGACACGTTGCGCGAACGCGCTGCGCGCCGTCGCGGCGCGAATGGCCACGGGAAGTCGCTCGCGAAGGGCCGTCGAGAACTGCTCGATCAAAGTCTCCTTCGTTCCCTCGGCGACGGCATCGGCCAGCGCGTCGTTGAGAACGTCGGACGGATCGGCTTCGACGAACCCTCGGCGTGCGTGCTTGCGCAACAGGGCGCGGAGGTCGTTTGTGAGATGCTGACCGAGGAGCACGTGAACGCGTTGGCTCACGGCTGTCTCGACCTGCCGCGTCACCGCCTCGGCGATCCGGTCGGGCACGAGCGCCGCGCGCAGGTCTTCGCTGACTTCCTGCATGAGCCGCGCGTCGGCGTCGGGCACAGCATGCATCCGCGAGGGCGCGCGCGGATGCTTCCGATCCACTTTCCCGCCGTCACGAACGACGTCGATCGGCGCGGCACGATCCGAAGTTTTGGCCATCTTTCGCTGGTGTGAGACGACCTCGGAACGATTCGCGGCGCGGGCGCGCGCGACCATCAGACCATGGTCGGATGCCTCGGCGGTGAATCGAGGGCCCGACGGATCGAGTTCGGGCTCGTCAGGTCTTCAACTTCCCGTCGCGGCGGTTTAGTTTCGATAGGACGGCGCGCGGTTTCGCTCACGCATAAGCCGAAGCAACGCCAGGTGTTGGGGAGGTGGCCGAGAGGCTGAAGGCGGCGGTTTGCTAAACCGTTATACGGGCAAAACCCGTATCGAGGGTTCGAATCCCTCCCTTCCCGTCCGAGAGCCCGCCGAACGGCGGGCTCTCGTGCTTACAGCCACTGCCGCAATCGTACGTCATGTCACCGGAACGACTTCGCTTCGCCCCGTCGCCGACGGGGTATCTGCACGTCGGCGGCGCGAGAACCGCCCTATTCAACTGGCTTTACGCCCGTCACTACGGCGGCCAGTTCCTGCTGCGCATCGAGGACACCGACAAGGTCCGCAGCACGGAAGAGAGCACGCGCGCGATCTTCGAGGGGTTCAAGTGGCTCGGCCTGGACTGGGACGAAGCGGTTGTGCACCAGGGCGCGAACCTCGAGCGCCATCAAATGGACGTCAAACGCCTCCTCGACACCAATCGGGCGTACCGGTGCTTTTGTACGACGGAGGAGCTCGAGGAACAGCGGGCCGCGGCGAAGGCGCGAGGTGACGCGTTCAAGTACGATCGCCGCTGCGACCGTCTTCCGAGAGAAGAGGTCGAGCGCCGAGTGTCGTCGGGCATGCCGTTCGTCGTGCGCTTCCGAATGCCGGAAGGAAGCACGTCGTGGGACGACCTCGTCCATGGAACGATCACGTTCGCAAATGAGGACATTGGCGAAGGCGACTTCATCATCCTCCGGTCAGATGGCACCCCCATCTATAATCTCGCGGTGGTGTCAGATGACATCGCCATGATGATCACGCTCGTCATGCGCGGCGACGACCATGTGTCGAACACGCCGAAGCAAATTCTACTGTACGAGGCGTTAGGCGTTCCCGTGCCGCGCTTCGCGCACCTGCCGATGATCCATGGACCCGATGGCAAGAAGTTGAGCAAACGCCATGGTGCGACCGCAGTTGGCGACTATCAGCACATGGGAATTCTTCCAGACGCCATGCTCAACTTTCTCGCCTTGTTGGGCTGGTCACCGGGCGATGATATCGAGGTCATGACGATTCCTCAGATGGTGGAGTTGTTCTCGACAGATGGATTGTCGAAGAAAGCAGCGATCTTCGACATGACGAAACTCGAGTGGATGAATGGTCAGCATCTGAGTTTGACGAGCCCGTCGGATCTCGCGAAGCGTCTGATCCCTCTGATCGTCACCGCGGGACTGGCCACCGAAGAGGAGCTTGCGGCGCGTCGTGATTGGTTCCTGCAGCTGATCGATCTGCTGAAAGTGCGTGCGCGCACGCTCGATGACATCGTGCGTCAGGCGGCGCCTTACTTCACTGAGACGGTGGAATACGATGCTGAAGCGGTCGCGAAGGGATGGAAGGACCGCGAAGCAACGCAAACGATCCTCAACGCGTCGCGCGACGCGCTGACATCGGCGCCGAAGTGGACGACAGACGCGCTCGAGCCGGAATTGCGCACGCTCGCCGAGCGAATCGGCGTCGGGGCGGGAAAAATTTTCCAACCGCTTCGCGTCGCGCTCACCGGCGTCGCGGCAAGCCCGGGGATCTTCGACGTGCTCGTGCTTCTCGGACGTGAACGTTCACTCGCGCGCATCGACGCCGCTCTGAGACGTTTGGCCTATTGAACGTGTGTATAGCGTTGACCGACTTTACAACGCACACGTACATTTACGCGCCACTGCCGACCATCGGAGCTCGCTCAACGATAGTGCGAGTCGAGGTCGCCTCGGAAAGAACGGGGGCAACAGCCCATGTCAGAGCAGCTCACGGAACTCGAGCAGCGAGTCTATCACTACATGATAGATTTTCTCGCCGCGAACACATACCAGCCGAGCATCCGCGATATTGCCCGGCAATTCCACATCAAGTCGACGAAGACGGTTTCCGACTTGTTGCACGCGCTCGAGCGCAAGGGATACATCGAGCGCGATGAGTCACGCTCGCGCGGCGTGCGACTGCTCGGATTCTCCGGCGGTGGACAGACTCAGCCGATTCCGTTCTACGGTCGCATCCACGCCGGCACGCCGTCGGTGTCGCCGGATGATCGCCGAGGATTCATCACCGTCGATCGCCGCTTCCTGCCGACGCACGATGTGTATTTTCTAAAGGTGAAAGGCGACAGCATGGCGGGCCGCGGTATTCTCGACGGCGATTACGTGATGGTCAGCCCGTCGCTCTCGCCGAAGGACGGCAACATCATCGCCGCGCGGCTCGGCGAGGAAGCGACGATCAAGACGCTGGCGCATCGCGAGGGACGCATCGTGCTCGAGCCGGCGAACCCGAAGGACGAGGCGATCGAGATCTCGCCGAACGAGGACTTCGGCGTGCTCGGCGTCGTGTGCGGCGTCTATCGGCCGTTCTGGGAACAGCTCGAGGAGCCGACGGACTCGAATGGTTCAGAGGACGGTCCGGCGCACGCCCTGGCCGACGGTCCATCGAATAATGGCCCGTCGCACAACGGACCATCGCACAACGGTCCATCGCACAACGGACCGTTCGGCGGCTGAGCGACGACCCAGCGCAGCGACGTCAGGGGACGATCGGGGACGGCTTGGACGCTTTGTCCTTGTCGTCCTGCTGCTTTTCACGCTCCTTCCGCTCGCGAATGCGCCGCACCGCGGCACGGAAGTCGTCCTCGCTCATGCCCTGCGAGTGCATGTAGATGTCGTTCTGGATCCACTGCGAGTTGCGCGCCTCGATGATGCGTGTGCCGTCGACGCCGATGCCGCGGTTGAACGGCAGCGCGGCGAGAATCATCGAAGGGATCTTGAACTTGCCGAGGTAGACGTACTGGGAGTCGATGCCGTACTTCTGTCCGCCCTTTTCGAACGTCCAATCCCGGGGATCGCGTCCCTTGTGCTCTTCGGCGGCAATCTCCGCTTCGCGGTAGGCGTAGTAGATCGCCTTCACCGCGCTATCGTTGCGCTCGCCCTGCGTGAGCGGAAGTCGTAGCGAATTCGGGCGAAGCTCGATCCGCGGATCAGGCAGCGCCGGCTCGACGCCCGTGGCGACGCCGGCGGGCGCGCCACCGGTACCGCCGGTGGTTCCCGACACCGAGCCGACACTGACGGTCGGCGGCGTGATGGGCGGCAGCGCGCTCGGTGTCAGCGTCGGAGCGAGCAGCGGCGCGGGCTTGATCGTGCGCTTCGGCGGTTCCTTCGTCGGGTTCGATCCGTTGCCGACCGGCTCGCGCGGCGCGGGCCGCGTTTGGACGTATTGAATTCGCTCGGTGACTTCGGCGTCGGGGCGCGGGCCGAACAGCGCCGCGATCGGATATTGGAAGGTGATCGACGCGATCATCGCGATCACGACGACGTGAATCGCGATCGACCACGCGATTGCCGCGCGCTGCCGCTTCCGGCGATCGAACATCGTTGCCTTCATGCGACGGCCGCCCCCATCGACGCGATGACGCGTCCCGCGCGGCGCGCCGCTTCCGCGATGCGCTCTGGCGAGAGGATGAACGAGATGCGGAAGAAACCTTCACCGCCGGCGCCGAAGCCCGATCCGGGCATCACGACGACGCCTTCCTCCTCGAGGAGCCGCTCGGCGAATAACGCGCTCGGAATCTCCCCGGGCAGCGCGATCCACAAATACATCGTGGCGCGCGGCGTCTCGCACGAAAACCCCGCTTCGCGAAATGCGCGCACCGCGGCGTCGCGTCGCGCCTGGAACGTCGCGACGTTGGCCGGCACGAAGGTGTCATGGCTCTCGATGGCGGCGACGGCGGCCGCCTGGATCGCCATGAACTGCCCCGTGTCGGTGAACGACTTCACCTTGGTGAGCACCGACGCGATCGCGGGTGACGCCACCGCCCAGCCACAGCGCCACCCGGTCATGTTGTACGTCTTGGAGAGCGAATGGAACTCGATCGCCACGTCGCGCGCGCCGTCGATCTCGAAGATGCTTGGCGGACAGTAGCCGTCGAACGCAAGCTCGGAATACGCGTTGTCGTACACCAGCAAGATGTCGCGCTCCCGGCAGGTCGCGACGACGCGCTCGAGGTAGTCGCGCGGCGCGACGGCCGCGGTCGGGTTATTCGGATAGTTTAAATACAGAACGCGCGTGTGGCGCAGCACTTTCTCCGGAATCTCGTCGAGATCGACGAGGAAGTTCGTGCGCGGCCGCAACGGGTAGCGATACGGCTCGCCGCTGGCGAGCATCGTACCGCCCTGATAGGCGTTGTAGCCCGGCTCGGGAATGATCGCGTAGCGACCGGGCTCGAGGTAGGCGAGCGCGAGGTGCGAGATGCCCTCTTTCGAACCGATCAGCGGGACGATCTCCGTCATTGGATCAAAGCGCTGGCCGAACCGTTTGGTCATCCAGGTCGCGACCGTCTCGCGAAATGCAACCAGGCCGAGGCCGAACCCGTAGCGGCTCATCGCCGGCGTGTGCGCGGCGCGCTCCAAGGCGGCAATGGCGGCCGGCGGTGGCGCGAGGTCGGCGTCTCCCGCTCCGAGGTCGATCACGTCTACGCCGCGGGCCGCCAGCTCCCGCTTCTTCTGCGGGATCGCGGCGAGCGGATACTCCGGCAGCGTGCGAAATCGACCAGCGGGTTGAGGCGTCACTGAATGTCCGTTACGGGGTTGCGGACGCGGGAAAGGCCCACGACCTCTACTTCTACCTCATCCCCGGGTGAGAGTTTCCCCACACCGGCCGGCGTGCCCGTCAGCACCAGATCGCCCGGTTCGAGCGTCATGATGTGGGATACGTAGGCGAGCACGTCGGGAATTGGAAACACCATTTCAGAGCCGGTCGCGCGCTGTCGTTCCTGTCCGTTTACGCGGGTCACGATCGTAAGATCGGACAGATCGTCCGGCGCCGGAACCGGCTCCCCAACCGGGCAGAACGTATCGAACCCCTTGGCCCGGGTCCACTGGGAGTCGGAACGTTGCAAATCGCGCGCTGTGACGTCGTTGACGGCGACGACACTCTTGATCGCCCCTCGGGCCTCGGTACTCGTGGCGCGGCGCAGAGTCCGGCCCACGACGACACCGATCTCCCCCTCGAACTCGACCTGGCTCGATTGCCTCGGCAGGACGATCGATTCGCCGTTCCCGATCACGCTCGACTGCGGCTTAAGAAAAATTAGCGGTTCTTTGGGAACGTCATTCCCGAGCTCTTTCGCGTGCTCACGGTAATTCCGGCCGACGCAGACAATCTTCACGTGTTAATCGCGCATTGAGGGTTGAAGAGCGAACGGGCTCCCGTCTTAGGTACGCGCCACGGCATAGAAACTCTGGAGCTCGGGCAATAGATCCGACCATCGCCCAATGCTGCGACGCGCCGGGGGAAGCCCTTCCAGCAGACGACGGCCGTAGGTCTTGGTGACGACACGCGGGTCCGCGACGACCACGACGCCGCGGTCGAGATTCGTGCGAATGAGTCGACCGAAGCCCTGCTTGAGCCGCAGCGCGGCGTGCGGCAGCATGTAGTCGGCGAACGGATCGCCGCCGCGCTCACTGATCGCCTCGCAATGCGCGGCGGTGATCGGCTCGGTCGGCACGCGGAAGGGCAGCTTGGCGATGAGCAGCGCGCGCAGCGCGTCGCCCGGCACGTCGACGCCTTCCCAGAACGACGATGTGCCGAGCAGCACCGCGCCTCCGGAATCGCGAAAGCGTCCGAGCAGCGTGTCGCGCGACTCGTCGCCGTGAACGAGAATCGGCCAGCGGCGTTCGACGCCGCGCGCGCGGAGCTCGCTCGCCATCGCTCGCACATCGCGATGACTGGTGAACAGCACGAACATGCCGCCGTTGGCGGCGGCGGCGAGGTCCATGGTGATCCGCGCGAGCGCCGCGAAATGCCCGCTCGCGTCGACGTTCGGAGCCGGCACGTCGCTCGGCACGGCGAGGATCGCCTGCTCGCGATACCTGAATGGCGACGGGAAGATTCCCGTCCGCGGCTCGAGCTCCGGATCATCGAGTCCGAGGCGCGTCGCGAGAAAATTGAAGCGGCCGTCGGTGGCGAGCGTCGCGCTGGTGACGACCGTCGTCACCGATCGCCGGAACAGATCTTCGCGAAGAATCGGCGCCAGATCGAGGGGCACCGCCGACGCGCTCACGGCGCGGTCCCTTCCCTTCGCTTCGATCCAACGCACCGTCGGCTCACGGTTCCCCGGATCGAGCGCGCGGCGCAGACCATCGCCGGCGTTTTGCAGACGGCGAATCACCGCCCGCATCTCGTTCAACAGCGGCATCAACTCCTCGGACCGTTTGCCGCTCTCGAGGCGCTCGCGCACGAGCTGCAATCCTTCGCCGAGAAGGTCGATCTGTCCGAGCGTATCGCCGAAGGCCGTGCGCAAGCCGGCTCGCCACACCGGATGGTCCGAAAAATCCTCGGTGAGCCGTACCTGCACTTCGCCGCTTTCCTGCAAGAACGTGTCGAGGAGATCGAACAGGACGCCGCTCTTCTCTCGCGCCGCGAACACCGCCGGTTGAAGGCGCGTCATCACGAGATCGAGACTCGCGACGCTGAGCAAGTCACTCGACGCGGCCAGCTTCGCGATGAGCGCGTTGAGCAGGCCTTTGCCGCGCCGGTCGAGGCGGTTGAATAGGCGCGCGAGCGATCGGCGAGAGACGGTCGAGCCCAAATGCGTCGCCGCGGCGTCCTCGAGGTGGTGGCCTTCGTCGATGACGAGCCGGTTGTACGCCGGCAGCACCGCGGCTTCGCCCCAGTTTCCCGAGACGCGCCGCACCGCGATGTCGGACATCAACAGGTGGTGATTGACGACGATGATGTCCGCCTGCGCCGCCTCCTTCCGCGCCTTGAACAGGAAGCACTTGTCGTACAGTTCGCAGCGCGCGCGCTGACAGATATCCGGCTCGGCCGCGACTTCGTCCCAGACTTCGGGACGAGGCGTGATCGTGAGATCGCTGAGCGAGCCGTCGCGCGTTCGTTGCGACCATTCGCTGATCGCGTCGAGCTCCTGCTGGACGCCGTCGTCGAACAGCGCGTTGCCGGAGGTGCGCGCGTTACGGAGTCGGAGCAGGCAGAGATAATTGCGCCACCCTTTGAGCAGGGCGAACCGGACGGGCTGGTCGCTCAGCGCTTTGGCCAGGAACGGCAGATCTTTGCCAACGAGCTGTTCCTGGAGATTGATCGTGTTCGTCGACACCACCGTTCGTTCGCCGTTCGCGGCCGCCCATCGCAACGCGGGAATGAGATAGCCGAGCGATTTGCCGACGCCCGTTCCCGCCTCGAGCAGGCCGACGCCGCCCATGTTGTAGAGCCGCGCGATCTCGACGGCCATCGACCGTTGGCTGGGGCGGTCCTCGTAGCGTGTGAGGTGCTGGGCGATGGCACCGTCCGGCCCGAGATCGTCGTCGACCGACGAGAACTCGAGCGGCGACAGTTCGGCCCGCGCCGGCACTTCGACGACGACGTAGAGGTCGGATACGGCGTTGTCGATGATGCCGAAACCGATGCCGTCGTCGTGAATCCGCGACGCCACCTCGAGATCCGGGTCGGATGGCTCGAGCACCCCCGACGGATGATTGTGGACGAGCATCTCGCCGCGATTGGCGAAGCCCGGCAGCGCGAGGACACTGCGCGCGTCGCCGCGGGCGACGACTCGGGCCGTTTGGATGGTGCCGGTATCGTCGAGCGTGGCGACGAAGCACACTTCCCGGCCGCCCGCGAGCCGGATCGCCGCCCGCATCGCGACCGCGGCGGCCGAACTGATTCGTGCGGGGGCGAGGGTGGGAGCCATCAATAGGAATTTACTGCTGGTGCCGTCATCCTGAGGAGTGAAGCGACGAAGGACCTACCGTCCTTGACAGTAGGTCCTTCGCTTCGCTCAGGATGACAGTTTGTTCAGGTCTTCAACGGCTTCTTCTTCGCGGCTGGGAAAAGCACGTTATTCAAGATCAGGCGATATCCCGGGGAATTCTTGAAGAGCGACAGATCCGTCGGCGGATTGCCGATACCGTGTCGCGGGTCCTCAGGGTCATGGCCGCCGTAGTAGGTCCAGGTGCCTTTGCCGTAGTCACCGTGGATGTACTTGACCCAGGGCGCGCCCTCTTCGTTGGCGAGAATGGTCACGCCGGGCTTGAGCACGGCTTTGTTGAAACTGGTCGTCACGCCGTAGAAATCATTGACCACCGCGCGATGATCCTGGACGAGCATGCTGTTCACCGGATCGAACTTCGCGGCGAAGTTGAAGAGCGTGAACGTGCCGAGCGGCTGCTGTCGCCCCGGCACATTGACTTGGTGTCCATCGATATCACTCATCGCGTTGACGAACGGCGATTGCTCGAGGTGTACGTCCTTGAACGCGAACGTCCGCCTCCAGTCCATCTTGCGATCGGCGTCGGGGTCCATCGGTGTTCCGTCGATGAAACTCTGCGCGATGTCGACGTTGCGACCGGCGACCGCGAGCTCGAGCGTCTCGGTCGCGCCGCACATCGCGAACAGGAAGCCGCCGCGCTCGACGAACTCGCGAATCTTCTCGGCGACGTCCTTTTTCAGGGCCGGCATGTTCGAGAAGCCGAGTCGCTTCGCCGCCGCGGTGTTTTTCTGCAGCAGATCGATGAACCAGGGCGCGTCGCGATACGTGAGATAGAACTTGTTGAGCTGTCCGGTGAAGTCTTCGTGGTGCAGGTGCAGCCAATCGTACTTCGACAGATCGCCGCGCTCGACTTCATCATCGTACACCGGCGTGTACTCGATGCCGGCGTATTTGAGGGCGATCGTCACGGCGTCGTCCCAGGGGAGCGCGTCCGGCGGCGTGTAGACGGCGATCTTCGGCGCCTTCTCCAGCGGCACGGCCTCTTCGTTGTTGGCGGCGATCTCGGCGCGAATCTGTCCGAGCCGCGCGTTGTCGATCGCTTCGACGGTTACCCCGGCCAATCCCGCCTGACGCCGGAGGTCCGGCGTATCGGCGACGAGGAACGAGCCGCCGCGATAATTGAGCAGCCATTCCGCCGACGCGTTGGCCTTGATGGCGTTGTACGCCAGCCCGTACGCCTTGAGATGGTTCTGCTGCGCGTCGTCCATCGGGACGAGCAAGCGCTGCGCTTGTGCGCGCGCGCCAACGCCGACCGTCGCGGCGAGCAGCGTCAGTACGACACGCGCCGCGCTTGCACCGAATGCCTTCATCGCAATCCTGGGCCTACCCGCGAGGGAACCGCCGAGCGAACGACGTCGAGCTCGCGTCGCGCCTGCGGCACGAGCGAGCTCTCGGGAAATGTGAGAATGAGATGCTCGAGACGCGCCGCCGCGGCGCCGTTGTCTCCCTTCCGCCGGAGCAGACGCGCCCACTCGAGCTCGGACTGCGGCGCCTCCGGAGTATCCTTGTCCTGCTCGACGATGCGCCGCCACAATCCGATCGCCGACGAATCGACGCCGCGAGCCGCGTAGATGCGCGCCGCGGTGAAGAGGAGCAGCGACCGCACCGGCGGCGTGACCGCCGCCGCACGCTCGAACTCCATCGCGGCGGCCGCGCTGTCATTGCGAGCGAGCGCCAAGAATGCTTTGCCGACGGCCACGGCGGTGTCGGTCTTCAATCGCGCCGCGAGTCCGAGCGCGAGCGCCAACTCCGGGGACGATTCTGTACCGCCGCGCAAGAGACTTCGGGCGGATTTGAGGTTTCCTTCATAGAGCGCGAGCCAGCCAGCGGCGTCGCTCGAATCGCCCTCGGCGCCCGTCGCCGCCAGCGCGGCGCGAGCCCGCGCCATGTCGCCGGTGCGAACCCAGCCCCACGCGATCGTTCGCGTCAGGGTGTTTCGCGCGCCGGGAACGAGGAAACGATCGTAGGCGTTCACCAACTTCTCGGCTTCGGCGGGCCGTCCGAGAGCGGCGTACGCCCGCACCGTCAGCGGCAGGTAGCTGCGCGCGGCAAGCGCCGAGTCATCGCGCGCATCGGCCAGCGGAGCCAAGCGAAGGGCAGCCGCGGGATCGCCGGCGTTTATTGCGGCCGTCGCCGCTCGAACGGCGATCTCCGGCGTTCGACGCCAGCGCAACGCCGACTCGAGCGCGTCGCGAGCCAGCGTCCATCGTTCCTCCGCTTCGGCGCGCTTCGCGAATTCGCTCCACGCGTCGGCGGCGGTACTGTCGGGCGGCAGGCCCTTGAGCGCGTTCCATCCGTCGATCGGCGAGCCCCATCCCATCTCGAGATCGGCGAGCGCGCGTCGCGCGGCCACCTCGATCGGCAGCGCAAGAAAGATCTCACGGATCTGATCGCGCGTCGACGATGGCGTCGGCGCCAATGCGTAGGCGGCGGCCTGCTCCAGATAATCGGCCGTCGACAGCGCCTGCCGCCAAGCCTGCGCCGACTCGATCCACTGGCCCTGCGCCGCGCGCGATTGCGCGAGCTCGAGCTGAAGATCCTTCATCGTGCCGAGCGTCTGGCGAGCGCGGATCAGAATACTGTCGGCGGCCGTCGACCGGTTCTTTTGCAGCAGCAGGCGCGCGTACTCTCGGTACGGCGCCGGGCTGGTCGGCATGTCGTGCGTCCACTTGTCGAACGCGCGTCGCAAGTCTGCGTCACGTCCCAGCGACTGGAGCGTCCGCAGCTGGACCGTTCGGTAAGTCTCCTCGTGGGGATTCGACGCGATCAGCGTATCGAGGGGCGCGACGAGCGAGTCGGACCATCCGAGCTCCGCATACACGCGCTCGAGTCCGAGCAGCGCGTTGACCCCAGCGGAGGTACGAAGCGCGGAACGAAACAATGGCACCGCATCGCGGTACTTCCCCGCCGCCTCGAGGTCGAGTCCGCGATAGAACGCCATGGTATCGGCCGGCGCCTGCGCGCGGACGACGCCAACCGCCGGCGCCAAGCAGAACAAGGCACCCGCGAGAAGACCGCGGCTACGGATTCCCGGCATTGATGCGCTTGAAATACTCCAGAATCGCGCGGCGCTCGTCGGCGGTCAGTCCGCGGAGCTCTTCCCAAGTCGGCTCACGGAACTTCGCCGCGGCGCGGCCGGTGGCGTTCGCGTTCGTGGGATTGAACTCGTTCCCGCCCTTCGCCGACGTCGCTTCGCGCTTGTTCGTGTCTTCGCGTTCATCCTTCTGAAGCGAGCGGCCGGCGTCGAGCAATCGACGGAAGAGCTGCTGCTGTCGCGCGACGGTGCTCGCGTCGAGGCGTCCGCCCTCGAGCGCCTCGGCGACCTGCTTGGCTTCCTTCGCAAGCTGCGCCGCTTTGTCCCCACCGACCCCTTCACCCATCTCGTCGAGCTGCTGCGCAACCTGACGCTGTTCGCGAGCGAGGGCGCGGGCGGTCGCCTGCATCTGCGACGACATCTGTTGTCCCATGCCGGGAAGCAGTCCCTGCGCCTGCGCGTTGATCGAGCTCTGCTTCTTCGCCATGTCCTGGAGCTGTTGAAGCATTTCGGCAAATCCAGTCGCCGACGACGAGGTGTTCGCCTTCTCGCGATCGCGCGCGAGCGACGCCGCGGCGCGATTCAACGCATCAGCCGCCTCGCCGAGCGAGCTCGCCGCCTGCTGGCCCGAGCGGGCTTCCGCCGTGGACTGCATCGCCTCGGAGACTTTTTGCTGCGCCTCGGACACCGAGCGCTGTGAGCGGCCGGAGAGCAGCGACGTCTTCTGCCCTTCTTTCTGAAGCTTCTGCGCCGCGTTGTCGAGCCCTTGCTTGACCGCGCTCTGTTCGCCGCGGAGCTCATCCGGTTTCGACTCGCCCGAGCGCGCCTTCTGCTCGAGCTGCTGCTCTTGGCGCGCCATCTGAAGCATGTCCTGAATCGCCTGATCGAGCGCCCCGGTGAGCTCGGACTTCCACTGATTCACCTGGGACTCACGCGCTTCTTTCATTGCATCGGCAGCGCGATCCATCTGCTGCGCCGCGTCGCGGGCGTTTTGCTCCGTGTTGCCCTGCTGCCCCTGTTGCCCTTGTTGCCCCTGCTGTCCGGAGCGCTGCTGGCCGTTCTGATTCTGCTGCGACCCCGGCTGGTTTTGCTGAGAGCCCGATTGATTCTGCTGACCGGGCTGGGGGGCGGGCTGGCCGTTTTGCTGTTGCTGCTGATTGGCCTGGTTACCAGCCTGCTTGTTCTGCTGCTGCTGTCCGGCCGCCTGACGCATGGCGTCCTGCGCCGCGTCGGCGTGCTTCTTCGCTTCCTGCGTCCCGCTCGCACCGGCGTCGGCCTTCTCCTTCTCGAGCCGCTCCTGGAGCTTTTTCAGTTCGTCGGCGAAACGCTGTGAGCGATCGGCAAGCTGCTTCGCGTCGGCCTTCTGCTGTTCGTTCTGCTTGGCCGCGGCTGAATCGGCCAGCGCGCGATCGCGCTGAGCGATGTCCTTCGCTTCGTCTTTGAGCGTCTGCATCGCGCCCTCGAGGGCGGCACGCTTGAGCATCTCCGCGCTCTTCTCGAGCTGTTCGCGGAGCCGCTCCTGCATCGCTTGCAGATCCTTCAACGACTGCTGCGCCTGATCGCGCGACAGCTGCTGCGTCGCGTTGTCGAGCTTTTGCATTTGCGCGAGTAGCTCCGGAGTCAGCGCGTCGCGAAGCATCGCTTGCGCTTCCTGAAGCTGACGGGCCAGCGCGCTGTCGAGCGCGCCGGCTTGCTTGAGCTGCTGCTCGAGCGCCGCCGCGGTCTGTTGGAGCTTCTTGACCTCGTCGGTGAGCTCGCGCTGATCCTTGGCCACCGCTTTGGCTTTCTCGGCGGCATCATAGCTCATCGAGCCTTGCTTGTTCCCGGCACCGCTGGCGTTCGACGGCGGGTCCTGGGACGAACCGCGACTCGAACGATCGCGCGCCGCATCAGCCGTGCGCTGTTGGAGCGAGCGCTCGGCCTGCGCGGCGGAGCGTGCCTGGCTCACCGCCGAATCCATCGACGCACGCGCGATCGCGCGTCGCTCTTCCATCGTTGGAATCTTGAGCAACAGCTCGCGGCTCTCGCCGCGCTGCGCCCAAGGCGAATTGTCGGTGGCGACGATCTTCACGTGCAGCGCGTCGCCCGGCTGCAGGTTGCGAGACGCCATGTCGAGGACGGCGCTGCCGTCCCAAACTGTCGCCGCCGCATCGGCGATCCGCTGCGACACGGGCGCTTTCTGTCCGCCAAGGCCCTGCGTCCAGCTTACGATCTCGACTCGCGCGAGCCCGTGGTCGTCGCTTGCCGTCGCGCGCAAGGTGATGCGGTCGTCGCCCGCGACGATCGTGTCGATCGCCGGCGACACGAGCTCCACGCGCGGCGCCGAGTCGGCGACCACCTCGAGCTCGAGCGGTGCGGGCACGTCAGCGATGGGACCCGCGCCACCGGCGGCAAGCCAAGCGTAGCGTCCCGTGCGCCGCGGCTCGAAGCGCCCGGTGAACAACCGATCATTCGCCTGAAGCCGAATTGTGTCCGCGGCGCTCGCCAGACGAACATCGCGCAGCGAAGCCGACGCGCGACCAGCGATCTCGATCACCGTGCCCTGCGGGACTCGGGCCGGCTCTCCAACGGGCAAGCCCTCGGCGGGGCGCCCCAAGTATGACGGGTACGTCGCCCGCATCGACACCGCGCCGACGAACGGCCGGTCGGTGACCCGGACGACCGACGTGTCCGTCGCACTCCGTCCGTCCGACGCCACAACCGTGAGATCGCCGCGTAGCGGGCCAATTTCAGTCGTGGCGATCCCGGTGTGCCGGTCGACAAGCAGCGTTTGCGTCGACCAGGCCTCGCCCGGCACGCGCTGGGAGACCGTAATGGACCCGCGTTGGGGGGCCGCCACGCGGAGTCGCAGCGTTTCGCCCCGCAGGACGTTCGGCGGCAAGTTGTCGAAGGCGATGCGTGGGAGCAGGGTACCGCGCCAGGCGCTTACCGGCTGCAGCATCGCCCGGAAACCGTCGTTGTAGTTCGGAACCGCGAAGGCAAGCATCGCCGCGGCGACCGTCGCCGCGCCGGTGGCCTGCACCGCGCCACGTCGCACGAGCCGCCGTTCGTTAGGCGCGAGACGCGGACCGACCGGCGAGAGTCGCTCGCTGACTGCAGCGGCCGCGCGTCGGCCGAGGGCACCGGTGTGCGCGACTTCGAGTGCCGCGCGAATGGCGCCGGCCCGCATTGCCTGCTCGCGCTCGATCGCCGCGGCGACCGTCAGACGCGTTGCTCTTTGCTCGAGGCGTTTCGACGTCCAGATGACGATCGCAACGTTCGCCCCGAGCACCACCAACCAGATCATGAATGGAAGCGGCTTTGGCAGCGCCATCCATCGCGACGCGCCAAGAAGCGACGCCCCGGCCGTGATGAGCAAGAACGTCGCGCCGAACGCCAACCCAAGCCCGGCGATCAGGTGCAATCGACGCAAGCGCGTTCGCTCGCGGTCCACCAATTCGATGACGGTCATGGCGTGGGTCGGCTGGTTACAGCGTAAACGAAGAGGTTCACACCCATCCGCAGCGCGGCCTCATGCAACGGCGGCGGATCGTGGTAGACCTCGGGATCTTCCCAGCCGTTCCCGAGATCGCTGGAGAAGGTGTAATACACCGCGAGACGGTCTCCGAGGAAGATCCCGAAGCCCCGGGCCGGGAGCCCGTCGTGCTCGTGAATCTTCGGAACGCCCTTCGGAAAGTCGTAAACGATGTGGTAGATCGGGTGGTTGAGCGGGACGTCGACCAGTGGCCGATCGGGAAAAACACGTTTGATCTCCCGCCGAAAACTTTCGTCAAGGCCGTAATTGTCGTCGACGTGCAGGAAGCCGCCGCGCGCCAAGTACTCGCGCAACCGTGCGATCTCCGCGTCGCTGAATTTGATGTTTCCGTGGCCCGTCACGTGGAGAAACGGATAGTCCCACAGCTTGTCATCCATCAGCGTGATGCGCGCTTCGGTCTTGTCCACCTGCAGCGAAGTGCGCGTGCGGATTGCGCTGAGGAGGTTGGGAAGACTGGACGGATTCGCGTACCAGTCGCCGCCGCCGTCGTACTGGAGGCGGGCGATGGTCATCAGCGGGGGAGGCGGGGGAACCGGAGCCCTTGGCGCCGGGGCCGACGTCGCAGCGAGAGAGCTCACAGCCAAAGCTGCCAGCGTCGCCGTCCGCCGCGCGCGATCGACCGTCCGCCGAACAATCGTCATTCCCCTTCCTCTGAATCGTCTCGTGCAAACGCGTACGCCAACCTCTTGGACACTCCGAGCTCCCGCGCCGTCGTCGCGGCGGCGTCGCGAGCACTCATTCCCGACGCACGCAATGCACGAACGCGCTCCTTGACGGCGTCGTCGCTGACGGGAGTCGGCAGCGCGCCACCGATGAGCAGGACGACTTCGCCACGGGCGGGATTCTCTTGGTAGTACGCCCGAAGCTCGCCGACCGTTCCTCGGCGGACTTCTTCGAACTGCTTCGTCATTTCGCGCGCCACCACGGCAGGGCGCCCCCCGTTTCCCAGGCGCTCCAGCTCGGCTAAGGTCGCTACAACGCGGTTTGCGGCCTCGTAGATCGCCACGGTGTGACGCATGGCCGTAATCTCGTCCAGCTCCGCCCGGCGTTCACGACCGGATCGTGTAAGGAATCCGAAAAAGGTGAAATGCGTCGTGTCGAGGCCGGAAACGACCAGCGACGCGAGCAGGGCGGAGGCGCCGGGCACAGGCTGTACGGGGATGCCTGCGTCGATCGCCGCGCGAACCAACCGCGACCCGGGATCGGACAAGAGCGGCGTTCCCGCATCCGACACGAGCGCGATCGATTCACCGCCCGTCAGCCGCTCGACGAGACCCGCCACGCTCTTGGCCTCGTTGTGTTCGTGGTGTGGAACGAGCCGCGTCTGGATGTCGTACCGGTCGAGTAGATGTCGCGTGTGACGCGTGTCTTCGGCAAGAACGAGCGAGACGGATTTGAGCACGTCCACCGCGCGAAAAGAAAAATCGCCGAGGTTTCCCACCGGCGTGCTCACGATATACAAGGTTCCCGGCGTCGACGCGGCCGTCACCACGCTTTCCAGGGAACCTGATCGAACAGGCCCGCCGACTGGAAAATGTGCCGGCGATCGTAGGTCAACTCGCGGAAGATCTCTTCCGGAGGGTTCGCGTCATGGTCGGCGGCGCTCCACAACACCTCACGGAGCCACGCGGCGACGCCTGCCGTGAGCGCGCGAGAGTCGGCGGTTGCGTCCCTCACGGGCCGTCCGGCGAGGGCAAAGCCTTCGAGCACCGGATGCGCCGCGGAAAGGCTAACACGAGACTGCTCGGCGATCGTCGGGGCCTGGTCGCGACCCAACTCGACGAGACGCGCGACGATCGCGTCGACCAGTTCGCGGTACGCATGGACCAGCGCCGTCGGCGCCTGAACCGGGAGCGCCTCCGGGACCGTCCACCGAGTCACGCGGAGATCGCCAATGCGGCCCTCGCGCGCGAACAGTTTCGAGACCCGATCGATGATCGTGCCGTGAGGTGCGCTCGTCAGAAACGTTCGTTCGACGGCGCCGTTTCGGAACACCAGGTAGTTGACGTTCTCGTTCGCGACGATCTCGAGGAACCCGTCGAACGTGGTCGAAGCGAGATAGGGGAATAGCTTCTGTGGGTCGCCCGCCGTCAGATCGACGGGCCAGGGCTCTGGAGCCTTCGCGTGCGTAGCGAACATGCAGGCGAGTTGCTCCTCATCGGCTTGGTGGAAACAGATCTCGCCGTACTCGGGCTCCGTCGGAACCTTCTCGAGCGCCGCGGCAATAGAGAGGACGCGTGATCCCTGCGGATCGTGAAGCGTCGCGTTTGCCGCCTCTCCCCCGAGCAGGTAAAAGGTGAGAAGCTCGTCGAGCAGAGAGACGGCAACGTATCCGGAAATCTTCGCGGTGCGATCGCGCTTGGCGTCGTTGAGAAGATTGCGAAGATGGATGTAGGCCAGCCGCGTGCGCGGAAGCAGGACGCGGCTGTACGGAAAGCGAAGAGCAGCGGGCGTGATGGCCATCACGCCGGCACGGTCAAGCCGCCGACGCGTGCTGGTGCAGCTTCCCTTCGATCACCGGACGCTGGACGGCGCCGATGATCTGATCGACGACGCGCCCGTCCTTGAAGAACAGCAGCGTCGGAATCGATCGCACGTTGAAGCGCGAGCTCGTCTTGATGTTGGCGTCGACGTCGAGCTTGGTCACCTTGACCTTTCCGGCATACTCGGTCGCGAGCTGGTCCAGAATCGGCGCGATCATGCGGCAGGGGCCGCACCACGTCGCCCAAAAATCCACAATCGCCAGACCGTCATGCTTCTCCACCTCTTGCTCGAAGTTGGCATCGGTCACGGCAACGATATTCGACATAGCACTCCTCATCACTGTTGTAGGACGGTCTCCATGTAGCTTAATCACATGGAAAAGCCTCCCCTTTCCGCGACCCGACCAGACAGTAACTCCGGCGCGACGATCGCGCACGTGGGCATCGCCGTTCGCGGTCTCGCCGAGGGCGTGTCGTTTTATCGCGATGTCCTCGGCTTGCCTGAAGTCCCGCTGTCGGACTCGGACGGTGCAAAGATCATGGGATTCGCGGCGGGCGATTCGCTCGTCGAGCTGCTCGAAGCAGAGACCCCCGATTCGCCGATCGGGAAGTTCGTGGCGAAGCGGGGGCCAGGCATCCATCACATCTGCTTCGCGGTCGACGATCTCGGCGCGGCGCTTGAGCGCTGCCGGAACGCGGGGTTGCGGATCATCGATGAGACACCACGCCCTGGCGCCGAGGGCAAGCGGGTCGCATTTCTGCACCCATCGGCGACGGCGGGCGTACTCGTGGAGCTGACGGAAAA
>Ga0310813_10000811_pt1 | contig 19120 bp, 33 predicted proteins | sample YN3metagenome_FD_203086 | JGI IMG/M metagenome (GOLD analysis project Ga0310813, IMG submission 203086) | Soil microbial communities from experimental microcosm in Duke University, North Carolina, United States - YN3 | ecosystem: Engineered > Artificial ecosystem > Soil microcosm > Unclassified...
GCCGGCAGTTGCCAGCGCTGTACCCACGCCTGCACCCGCGATACGGCCGACAGGAAGACGGTGCCATTACGAAAATGGATTTTCGGCAAAAGCTGCGGGGCGTAGACAACGTAGCCCACCCGCTCCGAGTGCTGCACGGCGTCGAATAAATCGATGCGGATCTCCTCGTCCAACAAATTGCTGGCGTCCTGGGCCTCGTGCGGCAACCAGCCCCGCTGGGGCTGTGCGCGAATTAGCTCGGCCCGATCGCGATTCATAGACCCTCCTTCCGGCACCAAATCGGTTTCTAAGTACCAGTTCGGACCCGTAACTCAGCCTCGTACATCGCGTCCTTACGCTCCTGCACTGGCTTCGCAATTTTCCCAGCTCCGGCGAGCATTCGCCAGAGCGCGTTGTAACCGGGCGAGGCCTCGCACGCGAGCAACATATCGCGACTACGGGGCTCGGCCTGCTCCTGCGACATGTGCGTATCGAAGTGCGAACAACCGTAAGGGCTGACCGGATGAATGGCACACTCGCCATTCGCCCGGAGGAAGACACAGCTTCCGTCGGCCGTCTGCTGCGGCACCACGCTGGGCACCCGCCGGTGGACCAACAAGCCATTACGATTCTCGACAATCGTTCCGCCATCGCTGGCGCAGAAGTGATCGAGAACGAATTCGCCGATCGCCTCGGGACCTTTCATCCCGCAGTAATCCGCAATCCTCTCGGCGTCGCCTGGAATCAGCGGACCGGGGCAGGTACGGCAACCGACGGTGCAAGTAGCACAGCCGCAGGTAGTACGAGGATAGAGATCACGTGGACTGGTTGTCATTGATGCTCCAGCCGTTTGTTCAATCCGCAAATCCCCGTTGTACCCACGCACTTTGACATGGGCTTGTGGCACCCGCCGCAGATTGCTTCTGACGACGACCCCAACAACACCGGCAACGCCTCGGCGAAGCTGACCGTGAATTCCTCAACCAGCTTTCTAATTTCCGGAGGAGCATCGGCCGTTCGGCCAACGTAAACCAGCCGACCCTTCTCGCGAATAATCAGCCGTCCGTCGCACTCGATGCACCAAGAAATAGTGCACGGAGCCGGATCGAGCTTAAACCGCGTGGTGTTACCCATCGCTGCAGACCTCTTTCAAGATTTGCTCAGGGGTAAACCCATTCCCCAGGAGCCAGTCGACCTGGCCCGGGGGACCTTGGTTGTTGACGCGACTCGCCATTTTTGAGTGCGCGTCGTGGACCAGCTCGTCGAGCAGGAGGTAGGTCCCTTCGTGAGACTCCTCCCGCTCTTCGAGTTTTTTTAGCAATTCGGCGTTGGTCATGATGATTTGGTTTGCAAAGCGCCGATGAGACCGAGCGTCTCGAAGGCCTGCTTGAGCGGGGCGGCGCCCCATTTTTGCTGAAGCTGGGCCAGCGCGACAAGCAGCACGTACGGCGGGCAGGCGTCCGGATCACAGCCGCAATCTTCCGCCGGCGGCGTAGCGTTGTCACGGAGCCGCTCCCGTGCGTGTCGCTCAGCACTCGGCGTGATTGTCATCGCGTAAACCGGAATCACGGGGTTTGCCGGATCGTTCGCGGGCTCGTTCGCACGCACGACATCGATCGGCACGTCGCGGAACTTGGCGAGGTGCGGCTGCAGCAAGAGATGGAGGTGCTGCAGCCGACCGTCGGTAATCGCTTTGTAGCTGTCGATGCTCTCCAAAATGGAGGGCGGCAGCTTGGACAAAGCCGACCGCATTTGCGAGGTCCCGACGTCGACGTTTAGTCGCGTCCGGAACAGGTCCTCGTACCGCTGGGCACGCGCCCAGGCCTTGGCAGAACCGGCAGCCATTTTCGAACGGGTGGATTTAGACATAACCATGTGTGAAAAACTCCAAAGTTGCGGCTCAATCGCCGCGAGAAGCTACTCCGTCAATGTGACGTAAGTCCTTAAAGCTCGTGAGGCGATCTGTCGCCGTAAGTCCTTATTCCACGTGGAATTTCGGACTCCCCCCTTTCGAGGAGACAGCGCTAACTTTAGCGCTATAAGTATTATTTTACTTCGTAAAATAAACTCTCTTCGGCCTGGCGAAGGCTCCTCGCGGAATGCCTCGTCGCCTTGCCGTCCGAAGCGATGGGGTTGCGCGCCACGACCAAAGTACGACCACGCCGCGATCTGCCACTGCTGGGGTGGTTATTTCGCAAAAGGTTCGCACCGTGCGAATCCGCGATCTAACCCCTGGTAGCACAACTACTTACGAGGCCGCGATCCAGTAGGGGCCGAGCCCGCGACCAAAAAGCGGCACGCGGCCGCGATTTTAGCCCGCAACGTCCCAGGTATCGCGAGTACCCCATATCTCGCGATTCTGGCCCTGCTGGCGGCCTTCCTGACGACGTTAGTGGTCGAACCGACGGTCGTCTGGAGGACGTTGCGGCGCGCTCTCGGGCGGGTAGACCAGGTCATCATCGAGATCGGCGTGCTCCGGCGAGGGGCTCAGGCGGAACTCCCCTGCGTCCCCCGCGACCTCGTCAGGGAGGGAAATCGACCTGGTCCGACCCTCTGGCTCCGGCTGTAACCGGGGCTCGTCATCGCCTAACCGCCGCGGCGACAAGGGGGTCCCGGCCGCGGGGCGATTGACACTCAGGAGGATCAGCTCGATCCGGCGACCTTCCTGGTTGGTGACGATGCACTCCAGGTCGTCGTACAGATCGTCGGCAAAGACGATCTTCAGCCAGCGGTATTGGCCCGGGTGGCTGAGGGAGTCATGCGGTGCCGAATCGACGTACAGGACGACGTTCGGCACGATGGTCCGGCGCAGGCCGTCGTACGCTTCAACCGTGAATGCGGGGTGGAAAGTCATGGTACTTAGAAACCCTAATAAGGCCGGCGACAGGCCGGGCAGACGTTGGTACCCATTGCTGTGCGTACCGCTGGCGGAGCTGGATCGCCGTACACGTCGCGCGCCGTTCGCAGGATACTGAATTCGCCCATCCGGCGACGCGTTTCAGGACCAAACTCGCGGCCGCTGATGAGCGGGGCTCCGCTGGCCACCGCGCGCGCGTTGGCCGTCGAATCACCAGAGACCCGCACGGCCGCCTCGCCGTAGATGTCGTTGACGGTAGCTGCCAGAGCCCGTGCATCATGCACCCACTCCAGCGCGCCCTTGATGAATGGGGCGCCCTCCTCGGCGTCGCTCAACAAGCTGTGGCCGTCCGCAGCCGCCTCTTGCAGCACGCTGCCGATCAGTCGGTACAGGTACGCCGTCGTGACTTGATCACGACTGGTCGGCAGGGGAATCTTCTGTTGCACGTCGAGCGACTTGGGGAAACCGAAGTCGCTGAGTTCGCAGATCGGAATGCCCAGCTCGTAGAGCATGGGCTTCGTATCCGGCGCCGGTGTGAACACCTCTACGAAGGTTCGCCGCTTGCGTTCTTTCAACACCCCGTCGACGAGATCGATTGTCGGCAAGAGCACTTCGACGCGGAGATCGGAGTGGTTGTTGCCATACTCCTCGTCGTCGATGAAGTAGCGCAGCCCGGTCGGCGCGCGGAGCAGCTTGAGCCACGTCCGCGTCGTATCCATATCGATCGTCGACCACGGCATCAATGCCGAGACCGTTGTCTCGCCGTAAGGTATGCGATGATGCTGGATGCTGCGCTCGCCCCGCTCGAACGACACCGACACTCTGCCGGAGCAGACGATTGCTTTGCGGGCCACGGCGATCAGTTGCTTCTCGCCCATGTTGAATCGCCCGGCCACGCGCGGATCGCGCCGCTTGGCGGTGCTGCCAAACAGCGTGTAGATATCCTTCTCGTTGGCGAATCCTGGACCGTCGTCGGTGACGGTCAGCCACACGCCGCGCGGGGCGTCGTGTGAGTAGCACAGGCGAACCTTGCACCACGTCGGTCGCTTAGGGGCGTCGCCGAGGTCGATGGCTCGCGATCGTTCCGTATCTTCGGTGACCGGCGCGGGTTCTCCGCGGCGGTATTCGTCGAAGACGTTGGCGACGGGCTCGAACGCGAGTCGGTAGGAAGGCTTGCCGCCTTCGATTTCGCACATGCCGGCGATGTCGATGTCGAACAAAGTTTAATCAGCTCCTCGAAACAATTGTTGTAGGGCAAAGCGGATCACCGCTAAGAGGCCACGATCGGCTTTTGGATGCGACTTGATCCATTCCGCGAGTGCGTTTTCCACATCTGCGGCGGTAGTCGTGGCAGTGCCCGGCGCAACGTCGCCTGGCTGGGCTTTCACGGGTGATGCGGTTTGTCCGCAGATCAACTTAGCGCGCTCGGCAAATCTGGCTTCGATCTGCGGCGGCAAGGTAGTCAGCACGTAAGCACCACGCCACCTACCGCCCCGCGCAATGAGCCAGATTGTTGAATCCTTTACGAGCGCTCGGAAGAACACGGCCTCGTCTATGACACCGACGGGGTCTTCGGCCTGGCGATAACCTAAATACCAGCGGAATTCATCCGCGTTCATTTTCTTCGCGCGATTGGCGTCGCTTTTGGCCAGGTGGCCCATGATCTCCGCGACCGCCGTGCCGTACCTGGCCGCTGCGACCTTGTACGGGATGTCAATTTCGACGATTTCGCCGAGGGATTCGATCGCCATTATTTAGGCTCCGGGCGCTGAGACAGCTTGTGCGGCGAAATATGCTTGAGATCGCGATCCGCTCGAAACGCGTTCCAAGCCTGCAAGCAGCCCCACAACATGTGGTTGCTGGCGACGCTTTTGCCTGTAACGACGGGCGAGGCGCTGTTGGATATGACCGCCGACAGCAGCCAATTGCGCAGTGTGTAGCACGGGTGGCTCTTGCTGGTTATTCCGACACCGTCGCGAGTCAGCGTCCAGAAGTCTTTGGCGATCTGCGGCGCCTTCGCGAAGGTTGCGAACATCGCCGCGATGACCGGGCCGCGGCACAAGTGTCCGCCGCCTTCTTTCCTGCTCTCGCGCAGAAAACTACCAACGGCCAGCGCCGTTTTGTGATGTGTCGTCAGCAACAGGTAAGCGCGTTCGTCGCCGGTGTGCAGCTTGCGTAATTCCGAAGCCTCCCACAACCACTGTGCCAATCCTTCCGCCAGACGACGCAGGATGGCCTGATTGAAGTTGGGAAAATCCGGATGCTCGGCCAGGTAAGACGTGACGACCTGCCCCATGTTGCGAGGCATCCCGCGATCGATCGTAGCGTAGAGCTGGCGCATATCCTGCATGCTCTTCGCTTCGTATTTTAATAGCTGAATCGGCGTACGCGTGTGCTTGGGTAGTTTCGCTTCGATGCGCGCCCAGCACGTGTGCTGTCCGTTCATCCGGTATTCGCGACCTTCGCAAATGCAGGTGATCAAGCTGGCTTGCTCCCAGCGAAATAGTTCGGCCTCCATCTGCCGCGCTAAGTAGATCACGTGGGTCGTGCGGAGCGGCCGGTCGCCGGCGATCTCAGCCAGCTCCATGAAGTTGTTGGCGAACTCTTCATCGAGTTCCACCGTCTGCCGTTTTTTGAGCAACAACCCTTCGCCCAGCGACGATATCTCGTGGATCGGCTCGTTGGGTAAAGGAATGTTGCCTTGTTCGTGTTTTTCGGTTTTGACTTCCATACGTTCCTCGGTTGTGAAATAGCGTAGTAACGACCTATCGAATACCGAACGCGGCCCGTACCCAGCCGCGAGCAGGTGAATCATGTCGCGGCATTTAAGCTGTCGACGTACTCCAGAAATTTCTGGAGCTGAGCGATCGTCCGCGGGCGGATCGGCTTGGGGATTGGCTCCCACACGCCATCCTCGCGTTCGACCATGATGAGATGTACGCCGTCGTGATCCTGGCTGTTGACCATCCAGGTAATCAGGCGGCCGCGCTGGAGGCGGTTGCCGTTGACGACAAAGCCGCATTCGAGCAAGGCCTCGGCAGTGATGTTATCGGCTGGAATCATTTTGTCTCCGGTGACGGGGGCCGTCTAAGTCGATTGCGCGACTGCGTTCGGACGGATCGGCGGGTTCTTTAATCTGGACCTTGTCCGCCAGTGGTAGCTCAATAGCGGCGGCACCATTGATGTCACCGTTCTCGTCAGATCGCCAGACCGTTAGCGTCTGGTCTTCCAGATCGATCACGATGCTTTCCTCGGTGCCCTCGATCTCTACGACCAAGCCGTGGTAATCCGGCGTGATTTTGACCGTCCGCTCGCAGGCGAGGTCCTCGTCGGCATCAGTGACGACGACTTGAAGCTGTATGAACTGCATGGTCGGTATTAGGTGCCTGGCACACCGGCGTATTTGTCGTCGAGTTGCGCAGGCCAGCCGTCGGCATGGGCCTTGCGAAACCGTTCGAGCAACGTCTGCGCGGTCAGCTCGTTCATCGTCGGCTTGTCGTCGGTAAGCTCCACGTCTTCTTCTTCCAGTTCACACCAGCAATGATCATCGTTGCCGGGGAACTTCGTGAGCTGGTGGCCCGGGTGAAACAGACCGACGTCTTCTGGAGCAAAGCCGCCATCGTCGAGCAGCGGCTCCAGCTCGGCGAAGCGAAGTTCACCGATGACGATGATCTCGTTGCCTTGCTTGTAGTTGCTGGCGTCACGATACAGGTAGTGGATGCGTGTGTTCATGCCTCATCTTTCTCGCTGACGGTTCGAACTTCGTCGTGCTCGTCCTCCCAGGCGCCGCCCGCCTTGGCTCGGACCTTAATCGCGTCAACGGCATCATCCTCTTCGTCGAAGTGCTCGTCGTAGTGGGTAAGGCAGTCGCACGGATTGCCCTCGTAGACGACGGCCCGCGCACCGCCGACACCGTCGGCGATGACCTCGTATTTGCGATCGGGGAAGTTCTCCGCAAACCAGACGATGTCGCCAGGTGCCGCGACCTTCATCTTTTTCCGGTACTCCTCGTAGGCGTGTAGCAACTGCTTCAAGCGGAAGCGTTGCTCGGGGTTCATCGTGTTAGCCACGAATCAGCTCCTCTTTCGGGATCGGCTCCCAGTTGCCGGTAGTGCCGTTGTAGAACACCAAGATTTTGATGTTGTTGAAGAGGATGAAAAACTCTTTTCCCCGCCTCCAGATCGGCCCGTTGTAAGTGCCGGGGCCGGTCTTGTCGTTGATCGCGCGGAACTCGGTGTACACCGTGGCTCCGTCGAGAACTCCCGCCACAGGTAGACCCTCCATTAGTTCATCACGCCAGCGACTGACGAATGACCGTGCGTGTTTCCAGCACGGCGCTTCCCAGTCGCCCATGTATGCCGCCCACTCGATCAGTGCTTTGAGGGCGTTGATTGCTTGCAACAAGGTGACCCGTCTAAGTCTCTTCTTCGCCATCGTCGTCCTCGTCTCCCAGTAGCTCCTCCTCCAATTCGTCGATGAGATCATCAACGCTGGATATTTCGCCGCCCGGGAATACCATCGATCCGTCGCTGAGATCGACTAGCACTTTTTCCATGCCGTCGTCATCGTACGGGTATGGGTTGAGGTAAATGTCAATCAACACAGGGGTGCCGGCAAAATGTCCGCAGATCGACACGTGCGGTCCGCGTGTGTCGCTGACGGCTGTGCTGACAGCTAACCCGCGAGGGGATCGCGGTTCGTCGGTCAGCGCTTTGTAGATCCTCAGCAAGTCAAATACGTAGCCACAATACAGGCCAGTGCCGTCTTCGGCACCGCCGATGGCTTCCGCCGGTTGCTCCCAGATGCTAATACCGACCTCGTTGTTACCGGGGTCTGCCGCAGAGACAGTGCCGCCGTAGCGATAAGTAAACCCGTGTTCGCCTTCGTGAAATGCGGGATCGATTACTTCTTTTACGACACGCTCTACAAATGTTTCGAGCGCCGGGTCGGCCGGCTCCTCGGCCGGTGGTTTCTTTTTTGCCATATTTTCACAGTCGCGAGTTCGGCATGATTTGCGGATGGGTCCGCTGGATGTTGATTGGTATGCCCTCCGTGACCATAGCCACCACGCCGGCCAGCAGATTGCTCATCCGCCGTCGGTAGTGGTCGCCGTCCTCGATATCGCCAGTGCGCAAGGACCAGTAGACGTCTCGGCAATCCGGATGGGTTGCAAAGAAGTGCCGAGCGGCCACGATCGCCTCGGTGCTGAGCTGCGGAGCTTGCGCGCGCTTCGCTATTTTTTCAGCGATGTGGCTCATTTTGGCTCCCACCACGCTGCGTCGGGCGAGATATGCTCGTAACCGTCTTTCGTGATCTCGGCGAAGACGTTGTCGTAACACCACTCCTCGTTGTCGGCCGTGGCACGATCGTAGGCATCGGCGATATGCTGTGTCGCTTGCTCGACAGTCACGCCGGGCGGCGCGATGACGAAGCCGTGCCCGTAGTAGGTGCGGCCGTCCATCTCGTTCAGCGATACGATGATGCGGCCGGCGAATTGCTGTGCAAAAGTAGTCATACGCCGTCGCTCTGGATAAGGTCTTTGGGTGTAATCGTGCTGGCCGATTCCCAGACGAAGTGCTCGAACAAAAAGTCCGGGCCGTCGTTCTCGTCGAAGACTACGAAGGGGCCTTCGTAGTCGTTCTCTCCCGCCCAGGCCTTGGCGGCATCGTAGTGCAGACCCTCATCGTATTCTTCCTGATCGCAGGCCACGATGACGAACCCAAAGTCCGGCACGCCTTCCGAGTTGGTCGCTGCGAACACGCAGCGAACGGTTTTGTCAGCCATTAGTAGCTCCGATCCGTGAACCAATACTTTCGCATCTCTTCATCGGTAAGCGGCTTCGCGTCCCGCGGCAACTTGTGCAGGGAGATCGGCACCGACAGGTCGGGCACGTTGTCCTTGCCGTTGTAACGGAACACGACCCACACGCCAAACATGCCGGCCGGTCGGCGGTAGAAGCGATACAGCTTGGCGACCTTCCGCGTCTTGCCTTTGAAGTCCAGCAGCTCGACGGGCTCCGCGTCCTCGCAGAATGTCGTCGCGTCCGGGCTCGGCTTGTGCGCTTCGGGGCCGTTGTACTGCTCCCAGTCAGGACCTTTCTTGACGAGGTAGCACAGCAGCTCGACCTTGCGACCGTCTTTGGAACGGCCGCCGTGGTGTTGCATGAGACTGCTCAATAATCGTCCTCCCTTAAAAATTCAGGCGAGCAGTTCGTACATACCAGTCCCGGATCGCCTCCGACGCCCTCGCGGAACAGTCCGCAGTAATTGCTATCCTCGTCGCAGATGACTTGCTCGCCGTTGTCCCGAATGTAAACGCCGACGATCTGCGAGTATTGCTCCTTGCTATCGACCCGGTCGTACCTCCGTGTTGAGCCGCTAGTCCGGCTGACGAGTCTCTCAGTAACTACAGCACACGCTAGGAAGTCGAGCGGTTCGCACGTCACTGTCATTGCGCCGCCAGGCTCTGCTGGCAGGTGCCGGTACACAGCGACGTAGTCGCCGGCCGGCACGAGACTGAGCAGTTTGTACGACTTAATCGTCCACTGCTCTCGTTCTTGTCGTTCGACCATGCGCTACTCCTTCTTCAACGGTACGGCGACGAAGTCCTTTGCGTCTTTACCGGTAAGGATCTTCTTACAACGATGGCAACGGCCGCCGATCGCTTGCGGGTCAGCCCCGCAGTGCCGGAAGATTTCCGGCGGTAGGTTGCTCGGGATCACGCGACCGTCGCACTTATTGCCCGCGTCGCGGTTGATGCCGAGCGAACTCTCCAAGTAGTCGTTTGCGTCCTGCTCGACGCCCCAACGACTGGACCTCGACTCCTTCACCCCGCCGCACAGCGTCCCGCTGGTCGCCCACATGTGGGCTATCCACGACCGGGGCGGCTTGGGCTTGGGCGGCGCTTTTGATCGCTTCGCGGCCTTCTTCAGTGATGCCATATTGGTAGATGAATTCCTCCGGTAAGTGGGGATGGGGGATACGTGTGTAGCGAGCCAGATTGCGGCGCGCGAGGCTGATGCAGGTCTTCTTCATCGTAGTCACGTCAGTGCCCATCATCCAATTTGACCACTGATGCCACGGACCGCGCTCTTCCAGAAGTTTGAGCAATTGGAGCTGACGTGTTCCAACCGTCAGGCGACTCATGCCGCCCATTAGTTACCTCGTAGTTTGCGGGCTGCCTCGTAGTTATCTTTGATCGTTTCGATCTCGGCGAACGTAAGGTTGACGATTGGAACGTCGGTATGGAGCGAGATCAGCGGCGGCCGTTCTTTGTGCCACAGGACGTGGCCGATGAACTTGCCGTCGCGCTTGATCTCCAATGAGTGATCATCCATCGTTTGATGCGTGGTAACCATTTAGGCTCTTGAAGGTTGTTGCTTCTTGCAGTCCGGGCAAAGACCCGGCGCGTCGCACAGAAATTGGCGGCCGCAGTTACGGCACGATCTGCACTGCTGCGACGATCCTCCACAGTTGGCGATGATGGCTTCGAGGTACTCGACCTCCTGGGTCGCTGCGTCGTATTCGATGTGCTGCCCGCGCACCGGCGGGTTGTCGTCATCGTGGAAGAATTTCTCCCGCTCGTCCGCCTGCCAGGCCTGGGCGATACGGAGACTACGCTCCGCGGCCGCGAACAAATCCGGTGCCTCGCGGTGCACGGGGCACAGGAAGATCGCCGACCCGGAGGTACCCTGCTCTTGGACGAGGCGACAGCCGCACTCGGCCGTGCCTTCCGCCTCACCATCATCGAGCCAGATATATGGCGTCTCGGTGATGACTTTCGGCAGCACAGTCGGCGGCGGCTCCGGTTTGCCCTTATCGAACAACACCGGCTCCGGCTCCTCCGGCCGCAGCCACGCTTTGACCTTGGCGATCGCCTTGTCGAGCGATTCGGGATCACCCTGTTCGTAGAGCCCTTCCTCCTTGCCGCTAGTCAGGTCTTCGGAGTAGGCGTCGGCCGCATCGAGCACCGCGCTAAGATCGGACGAGATATCGCCCGAGCAGTTGAGCTTTTCGCACAGCTCGTCGATCTCCTCGTCAGTAAGCACCGGCACATCAATGAAATGATCCGGTGATTGCTCGGTCAACGAGCCGCGGTTGAGTTTGGCGGCCAGTTGGCAGGCCCGCAGCGCGGCCAGCGTCGTCGCTAGCTCGCGCTCGTCGAGAATAGTGGTGACTTTGCTCATGTCGTCCTGGCAGCTAAAGCCTTGGTGACCGCCCGCGCGCCCTCTTCAACCTTGTCGGCCGTACGGAGCTGATGCCTCGTGAGGCGACGGTCGAGGCGATCGGCGATCTTCGGCAAGTTGGTAATGCAGTGTCCGACGAAACGTGCCGGTTCGCCCTTGGCGGAGCGATCGTGGAACATTTCGTAGAACTCCTGATCATGCTCGTGGTCCCGAGAGTCGTCTTCCTGGTGGCACAGCTCGTGGAGGAGTAAGGCCGCCAGCTCGCCGAACCCGGCCGGGCTGAACTGCAGCCGCTTGAGGAACGGCCGATTGATCGCCACGTAGGTCATGGCGTCCGTCCAGCCGTCGGCTGATTCGGATTGCCCGACCACGTACCGCCGCGTTTCCGGGAACGCACTGGCACAGTCGCGGATCAGATTGATCCACAGCGTCTCAGCGGGCGAGAGGTCCTTGTCGGACAACTGCTCCATCTTGCTGTCGAGTTCTTCGGCCAGCATGTCGAAGTTGACGATCGGCACGGTGCAAAAGTCGTAGCCGTCGTAGCCTCGGTAGCTGGCGATCAAACGCGACTTGAGCAACCGCTGGAGCTGCTTGAGGTCTTTGACGTCGAACGCATCCAGCACATGCTCCGCGAGCACGAAGGCCCGGCCGCTGTTATGGATACGACCACCCTTGATGCTACCTACCTCGGTGACGGTCAGGGCCGTGACTTTGTGGCTCGGCATCAGGTCGCGGATTGAGTAGTGCCGGCCCGTGACGGCCGTGATCACTTTCAGATTGAGGTTGGTGTGATCAAGCTCCAACTCCTTGTTGACGATCCGATTGATCAACGAAGACCGTCCCGCATCATCGAGCACCTTGCGGTTGAGCAGGTTGGTGCGGGTCTTCTTATTGATCAGCGGCTTGATCCGTCGCCACACCGGGCAATCGGATTGCACGTCGTTGCGGGCGAAGTTCACCCGGAGTTGCTTCTTGCTGACGACCGTACCGCCGCAGCCGTGCACGAAGTCCTGCACGGCGAACACGAAGACACCCAGATTGTAGATGTCCAAGCTGCCGCCGCCGCGGGCCTTGAGTTTGATGTAGGCGTCCTCGGTCTCGTGATCCCATTTGGCCGTCGCCGGATCGATGCTCACGACCTTTTTGTTGAGCGTAATCTCGATGGGGGCGTACTGGACCCACTTGGCGAGGGTCCGCTTGGTCTCTTCGAGATCGGAGGGTAAGAGCTGCTCGTAGAGTTTGATCTGAACGCTGCAGCCCTTGGTGACCACCGTCTTCCCCTCGGTCAGCTCATAGTCGTCGCCACGGCCCTTGGCGTCGACGCTCATCATGAACCTGTTGGAGACCCAGGTGTTGACGCCGTAAGCGAAGGCCTGCCCGCGACCAATACGGAATTGGCCATAGGTCTTCTTTTTCTTCTCCGCCTCCGTGTGCGGCTGTCCGAGCGTCTCGAAACAGCGTTCGATCTCCTCGCGGCTCTGGAAGCCCTCGCCATCGTCATCGACGTGGACGAAGCTGCTGTCGATGCTGATCACGCACTTGGTCGCCCCGGCGTCGACCGAGTTCATTACCAGTTCCAGGATCGCTTTGGATAGCGACCCGGCTTGGCGGAGGATCAGGTTGTGGAACAGTTCCGGGTGGATTTTGAATTTGCGTTTCTCGGCCATGTCCTGCTTTCTCGACTTCTGCGATGTAAGGGAAGGCTTGCTCGGCCGGCATTCCCGCTTCGATGGCCGCTGCGGCCGTATTGAAGATTTGCGGCCAGGCTTCGACCGGAATATCGAGAGCCTTGGCTCGACTGCACCAGATACCGAATGCCAGTCGCCGATGCTCCGGCTTGGGCATCGTCTGGATGATCTCGTACGCCCTCCGATGGCAGGACATCATGCGGTCGTGGATGAAGCCAGGTGTGTTGCTCATCGCCAGTGATCGACACGACGCATTCGTTGCTCGATTTCGTAGGTGCCTTTTTCGAACTTCATCGTGACCTTGGAGCCGTCGCGTTGGTGGTAGCATTTCTTCCAACCCGTGAGTTTTAACCACGCGTGGAACATGTAGGGCGGCAAGACCCGGCTCAGCTTGGCGTAAAACTGCTGGTAGCACCAGTAACGGATCGCCGAACCGATGCGAATGAAGAATGCGATCATGGGCCGGCAGGTTGTAAGAGTTTGGACGACAGTACGCTGATCGATACCAGCGGATTCTTATTGGCGACTAGCTTACCGGTGCTTATTGTCACCGACTCACCCCACCACTCAGGAAGTAGCTTGTCTTCTGGTTCGTCGCCTGGTCGATGGAGCGCTACACTGAGCCAGACGCCGTCGCCAATCGTGATCTTGCAATCGTAGTTGGCCAGCGCTGTCTCGAACGGCATGCGATTGTCGGCGCGTCCGACCGTCAAATGGTCGAGCCGGTGGATGACAGCCTTCGCCAAGCTGCGACGGACGCCGAAGAGCAACAGCCGCCCCATCAACACCGTCAGGAACTCGCCGTACTGTGTAAGCCGTCGCTGCCGACCCACCCCCTCCGTAATAAAGGTGCGTGCCGGGATATCGCCATTCTCAAATACGTAGCGTACCTGCCTTGTCGGCATCCGGTACTTTTTGCTGATATCGCTCAGCGACACAGCGTAAGTCGTTGCTTGATTAAGTGGCCTCAGCATGCACTTTCTCTCGATACAAGTCCGCGGCCCGCGCGACCTGCGTGAGATCGTTCGGGTCGTAGGAGGCGACCTGCGTCTGGTAGACCCAGCACCACTGGTCGCCGATTTGTAGCTGATCCTTCTCGCCGCCGTCGACATCCCAGTCAACGACAACGACCTCGATCGGCGCTGTCCCGTCGTAGCAGACGTCCTGGATGATACCACCGTGGAGATTGAGAATCACGCGGCCGGTGTTCTTCGGCACCAGGTCCAGCAAACGCTGGATCGCCAGGGCGAGCCGGTTCTTGGCGGCCTCTTGCCTTTTGAACGAGACATCGCTGTTGCCGCTGCTGCCGTTGACAACCCGGTCGTGCTGGAGGTAGGCGACGCCTGTGTTGATGATCAGGCGGCGATAGTGGTGCGGGAGCGTTTCAAAGGACGGTTTTTTCTTCTTTGCCATTGGGTGGTTGGGAAAGATCGGCCGTGCCGGCGGCAACCTTCTCCGCGTGCTTTTTCTGCCAGTGTTCCTTGGGTAGCGTTGTAATCCGCACTAGCTCTTTTTGAGCTTCGTACTGGGCGTCGATGCCGCGATTCTCCGCCAGGGCGTCGACAGTGATCAGCAACCCGCCGATCTCCTGAGCCGTCGAGCCCGGCGGCCGTGCGTACACCCGCTGGGCGATCAGTAAGACCAGGTCGAGGGCAACACCCTCAGCCTGGGCGAGTTCGATCGCCTCTTCGACGACACGGGCAGCCCGTTCGTCGCGGTTGCGGGCAATCGGGCCGAAGTTTTCGACGGCCCACTGCATAACATGTGCTTGGCGTTGAATGCTCATCGGTTTCTAAGTACCAGCTTTGGTAAGGTCGATCGCCCGTTGCTCCCGGGACGGCTTCTCGTCCGTCTTCGGTTTGCCGGCGATGATGATCTCGTGCAACGCATCCGCGATGCGCTCAGCGTAGGTCTGGCGATCCGTCTCTGGATCGACGTCCATTAGACGCCCGGCGGCGATCGCCGCATGGAGCAGTGGCGTGGGCGGCAGTAACCGCTCCAGTTGTTTCTTGCGCTCCGGCTCGTCGATCGGGTAGTCGTACTTCATGAAGATCCGCCTGATCTTCGCGAAGTGGTGCCGCTCTTCGCCGTTCACGCAGGGGTGGTAGCACGCCAGCAGCTCGCGAACCATCGGCGTGATCTGTTGCTTGCGTAGCCAGGCCTTGAGCGATTTCAACCGCTCGGGAGAGTCCGCATGAATACGAATCAGGGAGTCGAGCCGATTGATCGGCAGATGCCGCAAGTCGTGCTGCGTGGTCCACTGCTTCGTCGTTGGGTGCAGACGCGCCTTTTGTTTTCCGTCGCAGAACTCGTTGTAGACGTCGGCCTTCAACCAGTCGTGGATATCTTTGATCCAGTCGTACTCCGGGTCGGCTTTGGCCATCGGGCCGACGCCGCACAGACCGAACATCCGCACCACCTCGTCGGAGACGTCCTCGTAGAACCGCGTGGCGACGAAATACAGCCCGAGGTTTTTCTTCCGGACTTTGAGCATATCCAGTTCTTTGGTGTCGAACGGTTTGCCCGCCTCGCGGAGGCCGACGATCGTCTCGTGCTCCAACCGAATACGGGCATTCTCCATATCCAGCTTCGTGCACCATTTGCGTGGATCGCAGTAGTCGCCGACGGTGACGATCGGGTCGCCAGCCCAGCTTCCTGCTAAGCGGAACTCCGGTAAGGGTGTCATGCTGGGCTGAGGTCCAAGCCCTGCCGCCTCGGCTTCGAACCAGGTGGTGTAGCCCGGCGGCGGACCGTGAATATCGTGATCGTACGGGATCGCGAAATCGCCGTTGCCGCGGCCGTTGCCGTTGGAGGTCAATAATGCGAGCGCCGACAGCGTCAGGTCGAGCGAGCAGAGCTGCACACCGTCGCCAAAGGCGGATGGACGCAGCACCTGCCGTTTTTTGGGATTGCAAACGACGAAGTATTGAGACATCTACGGTTCGTGGGGTGGCGGCGGAGACTCGTCGTTTCCATCCACCAGGTCTCCGAAATTACGACCGGTAAGCGAGCCTTCATCGCTCGCAGCGTGGGCGGCGGCCGGCTGTACCAGCGGGCGGACCGCCCGCTCACAGAAGCTACCGAGGTAGGCGAGGAACACTTCGGCTTCTTCGCCTTCGAGGACGTCTTCCCAGCCGCCGGTGTATTGCACGACGACTTGGCCGACTTTGAGCTGGGTCTCACGATGAAGTCCCTGCTCAGCATTGCCCGCCTTGACGCGGTTCACGCGGCAAATGTTGAACAGGTTGATCATTAGGTCGTCGTTGATGGCGACGAGCGGCATCGGAACAGGCATAGCTACTCTTGATCGTGGTTGAGGTGGTAGGGGCTGATGGGCTCGCCGGTCACAGGATCGGCGAACTGCACCCGCTCGATGGCGTAGGCGGCCCGGATGGCCAGCGCCTCCATATTTGCATCATTGAATACCTTCATCATCTCCCGCCTAGCCAGGCCGGCAATTAAATCGGCCGCCCAGTTGAGCAGCGAGTCGCAGCGCGGCGCCCAGTGGAAGGTGAAGCGGTAGCCCAGTCTTCGCAGCTCGCGGATGCCGGCCCAGAAGCCAACGTGCTTCCAGGGTAGTTCTTCGTTGCCGGCCGCGGTAGTTCCCCAGCGGGCGATGACCTGGCTGTCGGTGATGATGTGGACGTCGATCATGCCAAGCTGTTTGAGCTTGTCGTGGCCGCCGCCGTCCATGTCGTACCAGTTCATTGCGTGCAGGTACGGCATCGTCTCGGCGAAGTTCACCGAGCCGTAGTTCATAGCCCCGCAGACGATTTTGCGGCCGCGAGTCGCCCGGTCCACGAGTACGCCGGCCCAGCCGCAGGCGTTATCCCAGCCGCTGCCTGAGCCATCGCCGACGATCAGTACGTCCCATGTATCGATCCTCGCTCGGCGGAGGATCTCACTCAGTAGCTCAGCCTCCGGCTCTGCCGAAGTCCGGGCGCGGCGGCGTGTGGCCGTCGGCTGGTTCGGGTTGGGCCCGGGTAACGAGGAGTTGTTGTTCGAGTTCATTGAGTTCTTGTCGTCGCGTGGTGATGAGTTGACTCAGCTCAGCAGCGTGCTGATCGATGTCACCGATGATTTGCAACAGCCCGTCGAGATGCTCGTGCATCGCGCGATGCAGGAGCAGGGCCATTCGCATCATCTCACCGGGGTGCTTCAACGGTCCGTCGGCGCCGACCATCAAGCCCGCCGGCAGACGATCCTGCTGGACCGTCCAACTGGGCAGGATGGCGACAGCCTCCAGCTCCGGAATGTCGCGCATAAGCTGCAAGGCGAAGGCCTGCGAGCGTTGAAAGGCTTCTTGGTGCGCGGGGAGCCGTTGTTGATCACTCATCTTCGTCCTCATAACGCAGCCGGGCCGGCAACAACCCCGTCAGGATGTTGCCAGCCCGTGTAACTGCGAATGAGTATATCGGAAATTTACAGAGCACGTTCCAGGGGTGGGGCAGCCAGAGCGACGGGACCCAAAAGGCTAACCCGATCCAGAACGGCGCGTGGTAGGAGAGACAGAACGCGCAGCTCAATAGAGCGCCGGCGATATTCGGCACCCAGCGATCGACGAACCGCCACCACTTGGGCAGCGGCTCTTCGACGACGTCGGGGGCGGCTTCGGCCTCCGGCGACTGCGGCAAGGGATCATCCTCACCCCAGAACTGCGTATCCTTCGACTGCATCACTGCTCGCGGCATGGCGAACAGCGAGCCTTTGAACCATGCTTCCATAGCGGCCCCGTGCGCCAGCACGAGTGCCAAAAAATCGAACCACTCCATTGGCTATCGTCCTTGTCGTCTCCGCGTCTCCCGGCGACTGGCACGCTCTAACCGATTGCTGTAGTACAGCAGGAAGTAGAGAGCGACGCCGACCGGGATGAACATCCAAAAACCGATGTAGGGAACCACGAGCAGGGCCACAATGCATAGCACTGCCGCGACGTTCCCAAAGACCTTGGCGCCATCAAACATCTCAACTGATCTCCAGTGAGCCGTGTGGCCAAGGCGCTGTCAAACCAGCGTCGGGGGGTTGATTGCCTTCTTCTTGCAAGACCTCCGGCGTCGGTAGCGGGGGAACCAGGGGGATCGCCCGCGTTGCGTTCGCCGCAAAATCGCTGCGTGGCCCGGGGGCTCGTAGCGTAGTGCGACCTTCGGGTAGACGGCGCTCTTGGTAGAGCTTCGCGCTCTGTGACAAACGTGGCATGGCTAAACTCCGCTGGCGAAAGCACCAGATCGGAGCGTATATTAGCCGGCACGTCACAGTAAGACAATTCAGACATGTTCGACACACAGCCCGTCGAGGAACGGTCGAACACTTGCGATCACCGGAGTAAACCCAGTACGAGCTTGCCCGTTTGCCGGAACAGCTCATAGATCGCACCTAAAATCATCTCGACGACGTTCTCCAGCCACTGAAGCTGGGGCTCGTCGACATCTTCTTCGGAGTAATTGGACATGGACTCGTCCCCTTCTTCTGCGATTGCCCTGCCCACCGCGGCACAAACCAAGGCGATCACGGCCGTTCGAAACCAGGCCGAGATTCAGCGGCTGCTTGCCAACTTAGCCAGCAAGCAAGCCGACGGGCGAACAATTACGCAGTCAGACCAGTTGTATACGATGCGCAAATTGGCGGAGCTGGGAGCGATTCAAACGCTTGAGCTGCTCCTGCCACTGGCGCTAACGCTGAACGGTCATCCTTACACGTTGAAGGACCACTTCCCGTTCTCACCTATCTACCGTACGCGGATGGCGCAGACCACGTTGCTCAAGACGGGTCGTCAAACATCCAAATCCACTAACCTCGCGTCACACGGCACACTCCTTTCGAATTGCATTCCCTACTTCCGCACGCTATACGTGACTCCGCTCTACGAGCAGATTCGCCGCTTCAGCAACAACTATGTGCGGCCCTTCATCGAGCAGTCGCCGATCAAGTCGCTGTGGTGCGGTACGAGCACGGAGAACTCCGTGCTGCAACGCTCGTTCAGAAACTTGAGCATGATGCTCTTCTCATTCGCGCTGCTCGACGCCGACCGCATCCGCGGTGTCAGCGCTGACTGTGTGTGCATCGACGAAGTGCAAGACTTCGACCCCGCGCACATCCCGATCATTCGCGAATGCATGAGCCATAGCAAATACAAATTGCTTAAACTTACGGGAACGCCCAAGTCGCTTTCCGGCAGCGTGGAAGGTGTCTGGAGGCGCTCGTCACAAGCTGAATGGGTAATACCTTGCTACAGTTGTTCGACGTGGAACATTCCGTCGCTGGAGTTCCACATCGACGCGATGATCGGACCGCTGCACGATTTCATCAGCGAAAAAATTCCCGCGACCGTTTGTTGGAAATGTCGCAAGCCAATCAACCCCAGGCACGGTCATTGGCTGCATCGCTATCCTGAGCGACGTTGGGATTTGGCCG
>Ga0310813_10000814_pt1 | contig 19074 bp, 27 predicted proteins | sample YN3metagenome_FD_203086 | JGI IMG/M metagenome (GOLD analysis project Ga0310813, IMG submission 203086) | Soil microbial communities from experimental microcosm in Duke University, North Carolina, United States - YN3 | ecosystem: Engineered > Artificial ecosystem > Soil microcosm > Unclassified...
AGAGGAAGCCGTTTTGAATACAGGATATTGGCTAGATAAACATGTTACGGAAAGAACAGTTAAACAAGTTAAACCCGATTTATGGATATTTATGTCTCCTTTTAGGGTATACTGGCTAAAGATTGAAGACAATGAGAAAAAATGTAAAAACAAATCTTAAGAGATGGCTATGCCACCGCTGGCAAAGCAATGAGTTCTTCTCTATTGCAGGGAGGACCCCTGATTATGCCTTAGATCAAGTGCTTTATAGGCACATCGGAGATCGCATATTTTATATAAGTGGAATTATAGATAATGATAGATATAGAGTATCTGGATTAGTAAAATTATATACATTAGAGCCTGATCCTTATGATGAAGAATATAAAAACGAAATATATTCAAAAGCTACCCAGTCAGTATGAAATTGGAGATCAATATGAATCTCCAGAAGAATGCGGCTGCACTTATCTAATTATTGCTCATGTCCCTGAAATCGAATGGATTAGGGCATATATTTCTATGCCGAATAGAAAATGTTCTCAACACACAAAATGCTACTGTGAAAGAACCCCCTGTAGATGCGATGATCCATTTTTGCTTACTCCGCTTGAGCAAGAAAAATATAACCTTATCATCTATAAAGGCCAGCCAGATATTAATGTTGAATATTCAATAAAGAAAGTAGACTCTAGGTTAGAGTCCTTTATGAAACGCATGCTCAACAAGTTCGATACATAGGTTTTCAATTTTTTCCTTTGGCGGACCATAAGGAATAGTTGATTCTTTATACAGAACCTCTAGCTTAGCATTAAGTTTATTAAACTCTTCCATAAGTTGTTCGTAAGGTACGTTTCCATTACGAATATTACGGATTTCTTCGGCATCTCCAGCAACTTCTCGATCTACGAGAATGCCTTTGCCTTCTAAAATCTCGCAACCCATGCGCATTAAGCGAATCAAATGGCCACCATGCTTAGAGTCATACCCAATCTTAGATTCAAGAACAGCGCGTTCTCTATTACGATGTTTTTTCCATTCTTGATAACTATCCCAATGCTTTTTAGCAGTATTATAGCTATGGGTTTTTTGTAATTTTTCAATATAATTATCAGTAGCTCCAGTCAAGTCCTTAACTTTCTGAAGAGTCTCTTCTGGTAAGCCTTGAACTGTTACAATTTGTTTAAAGTCAATATCTGCTTGAAGAGTTTTAATTAAGCCTTCTTCAACAAGACCCTTTTCTTCAATATATTCGATTTTATCACGCATTAACTGATATAAATATTCTAGGAATGAATGTAATTCTGTTTTGCTTAGAATAGTTTGTTCAGTTAAACCAAATTGTTCCAACGTAGGAGGGGTCTTTGGAGGTGAAAGGAGCCATTTTCTATGACTTTCAATTTTTCTGGCTTGAGCATAAGCATAGCCAGAAAAGGTTTTCATACATCTTTTAGAAATAAAGATATCTCTATTCTCTAAAAGCTTTTCTCCAATTGGGGTTAATAGCTTATAATCAGGAGAATAAAGCATATCAAGAATATTTGGGTTATTATCGAAAGCCAAATTGAAAAACTTACGGATTTCAAAGATAACAGTATCTCTACCTAAATAATCGAATGGTGCTTCTGTTCCTTCCCATCCTTTGTCCATTTGCTCAAATTTTGAAAAGCCGTAATAATGAGCAGGCAAGCCAATACAAATACCTTTATAATCGGAATCACTATCTGGATTATGAATTTTATAAGCTCTAGACCCAGTTAAAGCGATTAATTGGGTTCTTTGTAAGACTTGTTGTTTGTCCATTATAAGGGATATCCTACCATATCTCTTCCTGCTCTTTTCATACAAGAAGATGAGTTACAAACATATTTACCATTACCATCAATAATCACTTCTGTTAAAGAACTTGCAGCATTGCAGCAATAACATTGTTCAGGCCCACCGAACCTAAAGCAATTATACTTTCCATAATGACCATAGGATTCTTGGTCTTCCATAGTAATCCTATATTCTCCATCTTCTCCTACTTCGGTGTTATCAGTAAGATAGGGCATATAAAGTTGATCAGAGAGATCTGTCATTATGTAAATGTTATATTTTTTAGAAAGCTCGGTTAATTCACTTAAGAATTGCGAAACTTTTTCTTGATCCATGATTTAATCTTTCCTAAAATCGTTTTCTTTGGGCGTGGGGTCAAATCTTCATCCGTTAAATTTGCAGTCATTTGAACTTGATAAAGTTTGCTATCGTCACCTGCCGTATTGGCAGCAGCTTGCTTCATTCGGCAAATTTGAGCTTCACGTTCATTATAGTTAGCTACCAGTTGTCGAATTTCAGAAGCTTGTTCCCCAAGAAAAACATAACATACTGCTACATCTTTCCCGGCATCATTTTGCCAAGCATAGCTCATATTACCATTCATGCGATTACACATGCTAAAAAGATATCCGATTACCAGCTGTAGCTTTTGAGCATCATTAAGATGTTCTAATTCTTCTGCTTTTTCTACTTCTTTATAGCCTTTAGTGGGTTCAAACTTTTCAATTAAAAGCTTATCTTTCATTTTCTAAACCTATATTTCTGATATTTTTATTATACTAAAGATATCTTAAAAAGTCAAGGGTTATCTGACCCTTGTTTATTTTCACCTCTTGCATGAGCAATATAGGCTTGTCTTTGTTCATCAGTCATTAACTCATGGGGATGTCTGTGGATAGCATAATGATAATAATCTGCAGTATATGGTAATCTTAAGGATTGCCAGGGTTCATCTTGCCAATGTTCATTTCTGTTAATAACAATAATATCGTAGCCTTCTCCATCCACAACATATTCTGTAGCAAAACTAACTTGCTCGTTTAAAGCTTTATCAATTGCTTCCCTCAACATAATAAGGCCTTCTTTATTTCCAACAATAAAAGCTTCATGATGTTGTTCTACTTGTCCATAAATCTGTAAGATTGGAGGGCTAGGTTCAGTAGATAGAGTAGGATTAATATGATCCATTTTATTCTCCTAGACTGGGTGAATCCCAATTTAATGCATTTTCTCTGTGATCTTTGCGAAGACGTTTTAATGCTCGTCTTGCATAAGCCTCAATTTGAGATTGATCATTACGTTCATTATATAAGACATCTCTCATAATTTCAAGATAATGTTTTAATTCTGGTCTTGCTTGAGAACGTGAACTATTTTCATATCTATGAATCAAGCTTTCGTAAACACGACCAAATTCATCAGTAGAAGCATTTTTTAAATCATCTCTAAGTTTAGATTCATCATCTACTACTAACTGCTGTTGATTTTGTTTCAACTTATCATAAATTTGAGATAATTTTTCTCTAAACCCTAAAACAATCTCATCTCTTTTTTGTAAATCTTTTAATTTATCAGGAGATTTAATAAGTTTACTAGACCCGCTAAAACCCATGCGTGTTGCTGCCATAAGATTAAGTACACGCCAAACCTTATTAACATCCGAATAATCCTCTAAATATTTTTTACATCTTTCGATACTATTTCTCGTAGATTCCTCATTAGAAAAGTCTAAACTTGTTCTCAAAGCCTGCCACTGAAAATCATATAAAGAAGTCTTATTATCGCTAGTCATTATTTATAAATCCTCCATTTTTATTATACCAAAAATATCTTGGAAAAGCAAGTTATTATTGACTCTTCCTACCTATTTTAATTACAGAGGGAAAACCTAGGAGGGGTTTTTAATGTTGAATAAATACGGTAGAAAAGCTCGTGTATTTGATCCAAGTGTTCCTCACATGAGTTCTTTAATTTTTGGTAAAAAAGAATTACCATCAATCCCAGACTCTGTTGACTACACAAAAAATATGCCAGCTAATTTTGGTATGATGCTTAATGATAGATTAGGAGATTGCACTTGTGCTGCTTTCTATCATGCAAGACAAATTTGGACATATAACGCAGGACACAAGGAAGTAACAGAGCCTGATGTTGATGTTCTTAAATTGTACGAAAAAGTTGGTGGTTATAAGCCAGGCAACCCAAGTACAGATAATGGCGCTGTTGAGCAAGATGTTTTAAAATATCTTTTAAGACATGGTGCTCCAACTAAATCCGGGAAAGCTGATAAAATTCTTGCCTATTTCGAGATTGATCCACGCAATCAAGATGATATTAAAAGAGTAATCTACGAATGTGGTATAGCTTATATTGGCTTTGAAGTACCAAGTAATATTATGCCAGAAGGAGCAGAACCACCAGAAGTTTGGACAGTTGATCCAAAAGCTACAATAGATGGTGGTCATGCTGTTATTCTAGCAGGCTATGATGCAGAAGGTGTTATTGTTATTTCCTGGGGTCAAATCTATAAAATGACTTGGGAATTCTTTGCCACTTATGTAGATGAAGCCTATGCTATCATAGATAAAGCTTGGATTAATTCCACTGGAAAAACACCATTAGGAATGACAATACAAGAACTAGAATCGTTAGTTAAGTCAATTATATAACAAAAAAAGCCCCTCTTTTGTATAATACAAAAGAGGGGCAAAAATTATAAAATTGGATCATATAAGCCTTGCCAGGCCTCACCGCAGACACACTATACCTCACCTCAAACACACCACACCGTAGCGCACCTTGCCCTACCTGGCAAAACCGTACCATACCTTATTTAAACTTATAAGATAATAATCATATCTAAAATGGATTATCTTATAAGTTTAAATAAAACCATACCAAACCTGACCTAATCACACCCTACCCTACTCTGACTCACCAAACTACACCACACCGTAGCGAACCTTGCTGTTCCGGACAAAACCACACTATAGGCTTACCTCGGAGTAAAATAAGACCAAACCGTGCCCGGCCTATGTCATAGCGAACCGAACTGAACCGCTCCGTACTGCGCCAAACGATACCACTAATAAAAGTTTAATAAAATTAATGTAAAAAATCAAGCCAGTTAGTATTTTTGTTTTTCTGGGATAACTCCTCGGACTCCACCACGTGGATCCTCCATATCCCCTTTACGGCGAGGAATTAGATGGGCATGGAAATGCATTACAGTTTGGCCAGCGGCCTCCCCACAATTCATACCAATATTAAATCCAGCAATTTCTGGATCTTCCTCAAGAAGTTCATTAGCTTGCATTCTAATAAGAGAATTAAGCTCGGCTTGTTCTTCAATACTAAGATCAAACCAATCAGCCCAATGTTGTTTAGAAATAAAAAGAGTATGAAGAGGTGTTACAGCATAGCCATCTCGGATTACATAAAAGTTATCACTTTCATGAATAATTCTTTCATCAGGCAAATTACAAAAGAAACACATATTATTTGTCCTTTCTCATAACCTTAGCTGCTGCTTTTAAAGCACCTTCGTGGACTTTCCTATTCATAATTTTAGCGATTCTACCACCAGGCAATTTAATAGTTTTAAATAATATACTATCATCATCGAAGTATTCTTTTGAAACCATATAGTGGATATTCTTATTTTTCATAAGTTATTTTTCTATAACCTTAACCGATTTGATAATGCGGCGACCATTTGTTAATAAATCAATACGACCGTCATTAAATTCTTCTGTCCAAAGATTAGTCCAAGGACCTACTAGAAGTAATGTATATGTATCTTCTTGGGCTTTAGTTAGTCTATGATTCATTAGTTTAGGAACTACCCGCCATAAACCTTTTTTAACATCAACTGTTTTGGCTACGTCTTTATCACCAATATTTTCTTTAATTTCATCAACGTACCCTCCATTAATACAATAAATTAATGCATCAAAGGCATGGGTATGAAACCTATCTTGAGCATTAGCAGCAATATGGTGAATATAAATGCTAAATAATCTTTTATGTTCAAAAAGATGATATCTAACTACATCTCCATCCCCTAACTTAAAAACTTTATAAGGAAGGAATTGTACAATGAATTTAGTTAAAGCTAGCAGCATTATTCTTTCTCCATACAAACGATTTCCATACCAGCTTCTTCTAATAAATCTCTAACTTCTCCAAACTTCCAAGTTTGGTCATCCCAATTAGGTTCATATACTACAACTGTCTTAATTCCAGATTGAACCATAGCTCTGGCACAATCAACACAAGGAAATAACGTAGTGTAAGCAGTACAATCTTTTAAGGGAACGCCGGTAGACGCAGCATTAAAAATAGCATTTCTTTCGGCATGCTCAGTCCAAAAATATTTAGCTGGCCTTTCATATCTTTCCTGAATATTATCATCTATATTTCTAGGAAAACCGTTATAGCCAAGAGCCCTAACTTCTTGAGAAGAGCCAACAATAACACAACCAACTTTGGTAGAGGGATCCTTACTCCAGCCAGAGATATGCTCAGCTAAGCCCATAAATTTATGATCCCAGTTGTTAGCTTGTCTTGGCATAGGTTTGATCCTCTTAATACATTATTTTCCATCAAAAATTTTGGATACTGTTAAAGATTCTCCGAAGCTTTTCTGAGCATTAAAATCTTTAGGTCCTTTTTCAAAAAAAGTACTTTTAACTTTATCTGCAAGATAAAATAATCTTTTTTCGCAATTAGAAACCTTTCCATCATTTAAAACAAGATATTTTTCAATTTTAAATCTTTTTAAAACGAAAATAATACTATATTTGTTAATTTTATTAGAGCCTAAGTCTCCATATAATATGGAATTGGATGGACCTGTATGTTTAATTTTTTTAATATAAATAATTCGATCTTGAAGTAGTATAAAAAACCAACCTAAGACTACTACCCATACACCCCAAGGGTTTCCTTTAAATATTTCTAAAAAAAATTTGATAAAAAAATCAGTCATGTTAAGAAAATCCTGCTTTTTAATAATTGTATCCTCTATAGTACTATTCGTAGGATTATAATTAAATGATATTATTTAATCATAACTATTCTAATGCCTACTTATAATTTTACAAAAAGAGGAAAACCAGTAGTTACAGAACTTGTTCAAGAGAGTGAGTTTGTAGATACCCCTTGCGAAATATTAATGAGTCATAAAAATGAGAAAAATGGTCGTCCTATGCTTATGCATCCTGAAAAGAAAAAAGATGATATGGCAGCACGAGTAATGTGGCACCAACTCAAAGGACCCATCCCAGAGGGAATGCATTGTCTACACAAGTGTCATAACAAAAAATGTATAAATGTTGATCACTTGTATATTGGTACAAATGATGATAATATTAGAGATAATATAGAAGCTAAAAAAGTTGTCGGGAGAAAAGGCTCTGAGCACTGGGGTGCTAAGCTAGACGAAGTTAAGGTCAAAGAGATTAAAAAACTACTTCAACAAAATATACCTCAGATACATATAGCTAAGATGTTTGATATCTCTCGTTATCAAATTTGGCGAATTAAACATAACAAAGGTTGGACTCACGTCGACTAAGATAGGTAGGTTATAAGTGAAAAAGATCGTTATGACTCTCGGATTACCAGGCTCAGGTAAGTCGACTTTCTTGAGAAACTATTTGGCCCTTAAGCCTCATATTATTCTTTGTCCAGACCAGATTCGTGAAGAGGTAACTGGTGATATTAACGACCAATCTCAAAATGGCCGAGTTTTTGATATTTTCTATGATCGTTTAGAGGTAGCATTAAAAGATCCAACTGTTGATTATATTGGCTTGGATGCTACTTTCTTGAGAAAAGCCTATCGCTCTCCTGTCTTTGAAATTATTAGAGATAGTGGAGTGGAGCATGAAATTACTGTAATTCATGTTGATTTAACTAAAGAGCAAGCCATGGATCGTATGAAAAAACGTGTTCGTCAAGTACCTGAACATGTTATTGACTCTATGATTCAAAAGTTTACTCCTATTACTGACGAAGAAAAAGAAAGATATGGTATTACTAGCATTATTAAGTTAGATGCTACCTCTTCTCTGATTCAACAAGGTCGTACTGCATTTATTGGAGACGTGCAATCTTGCTGGGATCAATTAAAACAACTGTTATATTATCTTGGTTTTTATTGTGAAAATGGAGAATGGTATAATAGTGGTGCTTGCAAAGAGATTATTCATCTTGGCGATCTAACCGATAGAGGTTTAGATTCTGTTAGCGTACTTAAAACCATTATGCAACTAACGGAAAAAGGCTGGTGTCGTGGTATTCGCGGGAATCACGATGATAAATTAATGCGTTATCTAAAAGGTAATCCTGTTCGAGCTGCCCATGGCTTAGAGCTTACTATTGAACACCTTTCATTATTAACTACCCAAGAGAAAGCTAAAATTTTACGTTATCTAGAAAGTCTTCCTACTTATCTAAAAACTGAAATTAATGGTAAGAAATATGTTGCCGTTCATGCTTGGTGGCAAGATTGGATGGATGGTAAAGAAGATAAGGCCATTAAAGAACGCAATATGTATGGTGTTATTGGTTCTGAAACTTGCGGAGAACCAAATCGAGTTCTTTGGTGGGAGCACGATGAATATTTATCTAAAGACCACATTGTAGTATTTGGTCATTATGCAACTAAAGTTGATTTGCCTAATGCCAAGGGTGTTGACCTAGGTGCCTGCTTTGGTCGTCAATTAGCAGCTTTTATTCCTGGTGCTAATGAAGATACTTGGATTGAGGTTCAATCTGATTGGGATTGGAATACTCGTACTACAAATGTTATCTCGGAAAATGTTTTAACCTATAAAGAATTATTTGCCAAACTAAAAATTAATCCTGAGGAAATCGTGGATGAAATTGAAGAGGATTGGCAGTTAATTAAACGCCGTTATAACATAACAACTGATAATGGTGAAACATTCGAGCTGACTATTGCTAATGCCTCTAAAGGTTTATTTACTGCTGATACTGGTAGTTATGCCCAACAATTAGCCAAAGGAATTGTATATAACAGGCATACAAAAGAAATTGTGTCTGTTACTCTTCCTAAGTTTTATAACTATGGTGAAAAAGCTGTGGTTAATGATACTCTAAGGGACTTTATTAATTCCGGCAAATACCAATTCCAATTCGTAGAAAAATTGGATGGTACTCAAATTGCTCGATTCGTTTATAAAAATAAAGTATTCTGGAATACTCGCTCAATTATTATTTCAGAAGATAACACAGGTATCTTAAGTGAGGATTCCACAGATTTCTTCAAATATACTTTGGATGCAGTAAAGAATTTTACTAAGCAAAATTATCTAGATCCTGCAGTTCACTCAGATAAAACCCTTATCTTTGAGTTGCTACATCCAGATAACTTAACCATTGTTCCATATGGTGGAATCCCTAAACTATCTCTACTTGCCTATTCTCAAAAAGACCCACAAGGTCGTTGGGAGAATATGTATACTGTCAATGCTCAAATGACAGAGTTTGATCTACCAGCAGTTTATTCTTCTAATGGCTCTGTAGACGAAGCTGCAGAACTTCTTAAATCAATTGAAGATAAAGAAGGCATTGCTGAAGGTTTTGTTGCTAATATCGTTGATGGTAACGGTAAAGTTTATTTCCGTATTAAATTCAAAACCCCAAGCTTCTTTGAGGCAATGAGATTAGCTCATCATTGCACATATGATCGTGTTGTAGAGGTATGTACTGGTCATAATTTACGTACTAAAGACGAATTTGTAGCATATCTCAAAAAAGATAAAGATGCTTTTCCTGAAGAGCTTCTAGAAAAATACCAAACCATGTTTGATGATTATAAACAATACATGGATTTTAGAGATGCTTATGCTGAAGGCATTAAGGTATACTTTGAAAAATTTGTATCTCCAATGGTATCCGAAGGCCAATCTAGAAAAGATATTGCCTTAGCAATTAAGGACTTTCCATTTGCCTCCCATCTGTTTAGTATGCTCGACAACAAACCTGTCAATGAAGAAGTACTAAATAAATACTTCAAATTTGATAAAGAAGAGGTTAAGCCTAAGCTAGAATCTCTTTTAGCTGCAGCATATCCTAAAGCTGAAGTATGAAGAAAAATATATCAACCAAAATTAAGCTATTCTCAGTATTTCTTTGTGATACGAGTGGAGGGATTTATAGTCCTCCTAAAAAAGGAATACTTATCCATAGTGATACTCCTGAAAATGCTTTAATTATAGCTTTCGAAAGGATAAGAGATCTTTCAAGAAATTTTCCTGGTCATAATGAATTTTTGAATAAGTATATAGAATATGATGATTTTGAACTTCTTAGTTTTTTTATAGAAAGAAATAAAATCAGAAGCATGAAGTTTGAAACAGAAACTATAGAAAATCATTGGGCAGGATTTAAAAATTATAGTATAATTGTAAAAGACTTCTCATATCCATTTCATATAAGAGAGATTCAAAAAGATGACTCTACATACTACTAAAGCAAGATATTATCTCGTTGGTGGATTCGTTCGAGATAAACTTCTTGAGGTTAAATCTAAAGATGTAGATTTAGCTGTAGAGGCTGAATCCTATGAGGCTATGAAAGAAGATCTTTTAAAACAAGGCGTTAAGATATTTCTAGAAACACCTCAATATTGGACTATTCGAGGCACCCATAGTGAGCTGGGTGCTGTAGATTACGTTCTTTGTCGCAAAGACGGAGAATATACTGATCATCGTAGACCAGATGAAGTATTTGCTGGTAGTATTTATGATGATTTGGCTCGTCGTGATTTTACTATTAATGCTATTGCCATCGATATGGAAACTAAAGAGTTTTTAGACCCACATCATGGTCAAATAGATTTAGGTGATCGCATACTAAGGGCAGTAGGTAATGCTGAGGAAAGATTCCAAGAGGACCCATTAAGGGTTCTTAGAGGTATTCGTTTTGCTATTAAATACAATCTTCAAATTGAAGCTAGAACTATGTTAGCAATGATTAACAGCGTTCCTTTAATTGAAACACTTCCTGAAGATCGTATTAGAGATGAGTTAATTAAATGCTTTAAAATTAATACATATACTACTCTAATGCAATTAGAAGATTTTGGATTAACTAGTATAATCTTTGATAATCCAAAATATAGTCTGTGGTTAGAGCCTACCAGTAAAGATAAATGAAAAAAGATATTCAGTCCAAAACCCAAAACTTTGAAGTCTTTGCTATTGAATTAGCGGATGTTAAAGTGTTAGCATCTGACTCGTTAGAATCCGCTATTCTTTCTACGGCACCTGAACTATTAGGAAAAATTGGTATAAAATACGATAAAAATCCTCTTCCTTTGAATGTTCTTAGTAAAGAACCTTATCCTCATCATTTTAATAAAGAAAGTTATTATATAACTGCTAATTTTCCACCAGTTGAAAGAGAATTCGGCTTTATTGTGGTTATAGATCCATGAAAAAAAGTCTTTCAACAAGGCATGTTGGGATTGAATGTACGGAAGCTAATTTAATAAAATATGCTAACCAGGTTTTTGCCGTAACCTGGATCTGTACAGACGAAGAAACGCATATTGTTTATTGTAATAAGGTTGTAGTACATCAGCCTTTCCACAACTGGTTTTCCGCCAGAAGATTGGATGATATAGAAACAAGAAGCTTTCTTGTAAATGATAGAGATGTTAGAATCCTAATCAGATGAAGAAGAATCTTAAGTCTAAGCTTAGAACTTTCCGAGCTAATTTTTATGGTGGGAATAATAGAAGATCAGGAGTAATTGTAGGAACAAAGATTATTATTGCTGAAGATATAGATCAGGCAATTTACCAAGAAGTTTACCATGTAAATGGATTCAGGATACAATCGAAAGTAAATATTATTTCTAAAGAAAATATTGATCAGAATATCTGCCATGTAGTTTATAGCTATCCCGAAACCAAACTACAGCATGTAACGTTTCATACAGATTTCTTTGAAGAAACCTCACAACCCTGATCTATCTCACTTTTGTAGTTGTGATTATATCCTCTTTTAATCATTTCTTTCACAACTAAATCATGTCTTTTCTTAATATCTTCTAAAGAAAGACCCATCCATTTAAAATCTGGATTTTTGGCTAAGTTTCTTTTGTAAAGACCCCATAAACAATGGTGAGTCCGATGCTCGTCCATCAGCCATTCTCTTTTTAAATCCGAAATCGGGATATCCCACCAGATTTTCATAATGCTTTTTCCTTCTTGGTCTCTCAATAAATTTAATCATATCAAAAGCATCAGCCATATAAACCCTCCTTTTTTCTTATTATAAAATAACCTTTATAAAAAGTCAAGCCTTAATAAACAACTAGTCCGTTGTTGACCTGTCTACCGCCCATATAAGTAAGCCCATCATAGAACATTTGAGAAGAACCACCTCCATCAAAATTGATGGCTTGCTCATATCCTAAAGCACTTAATAATTGACTAAACCTAGATAGAGAAATGGCTTGAGGAACAGTTATAAAGTATAGTTTTCCAGATTTTATTGCAACAGCTGTTCTTCTAGCATTATAACAAACGGAGTTACAAGAAAATTTCTCTGCGGATACGTTATCAACGATCTGGCCATCTTGTAGAAGCCTGGGACCACCACTAACAATAAATTTCACTTTACTTAAATCAAGATCCGAAATCTTATAGGTAAATTTAACTTTATCCCCTACTTTTAATCCGGACAAACGAGTAGCTGGTCCGTAGAGCACCTGTCCACCTGGAGGGACTCGAACCCCCATACGACTATCAGCTACTACTACTACTCCGTCCTTTATAACTAGTAATTTTCCATTTTTGAAAATACTAGGAACGAAGTTTGTCCATTTACTATCATAGACTATAACTTGATTTTTAGACAAGCGTGGCTGGTTATAACTATCAACAAGATAAGAGCCAGTCCACCATTCTTTTTCTATAGAACCTTCAAAATGAAGGCGTTTAATTTCATAAGTGTTATCTTTGTATCCAATTAGAGCTGTTCTATCAAAAAGCGTTCCAGTATAAAGCTGATCACTTTTATAGATAATGCCTAATGGAAGATGGGTATCCATTTTGAAGAAGCCGGCATTAATACCACCAATAGCTTTAGTCCATCTAACCATTTGGCCAATTGTAGCTATCCCACCAACTTTACTTTTACTCCCAGCATTCGCGATATTTACGTTATCTTTTTGATCAACCTCAATAATATAGGAAGTATAAGTATTACCACCCACATTTACTTGTTTTTTATGAAAACTTGCCGCTTCTACATTTATTGTATTCAATAAAGTGAGAAGTATAAAAATACTTGCTATCTTTTTAAACATGCAAACTCACAATTATATAGATAATTTTATACTAAAGGTGGCTTATTTTGATCTTGGCCAAAACCACAATTATTAATATTAACTGATTTTAAGTAGGAATTTGGATTTTGGTAAGGATTCCCACCACCCACAGCACCCATCGGTCTTTTCTTTGCTATAGGTTTCTTTTCAACGAAATGAGTAGAAATCATAGCAGCAAATACTGCAAGGACATCAGCATCACAATTATCATCGTGTTTGCCAGAAGGAGCACTAATTTGCTTGTTAATTTGGTTTCTATTTTTAGGAGGATGCAATAAAATATCTGTCCATTGTTTTAATCCTTTTTCAAATAAAATAATATCATATTGATTCTTGATATTAGTGAGTTTAGGATATTTAAAACGTTTTGAGTTAATTTCAATTTTGAAATAATCATACATAGATGTTTTAAAATTAGGACGTTTTTGTTCCCCTTCTAGCTCTGGGGATAAATTATCAGTTTGGTTAAATAGAATTGGAGTGATAGGTAATCCTTCTTCATTCATAAGAATATCTACAATAGGACGACCAATACCAGTATAGTCCATGCATATATTGACAGGTCTAAAGATTTCATATATATGCTTAACAATCTTACCTTGCTCGGAGAATTCCATACCCTTTAATTCTGCAGTATAAATTTTATCTTTGCTCCAGTTTGGATTTAGTCGAATAATAGAGATGGCTGTTGGGTCGGCATTTGCCGCAGAAGATCCACCAAAGTCAACGCCCATATAATAAGTTTCACCATATTGTCGAGCTTCTAGCGGTTCAAAATCGCCTTCCTGCATCATTTCAACTTCATAAGTTTTAAGGAATGTATAAGTATCTAATACCCATTCCAACATATATTCAGTTCTAAAGGCTCTTTCATCAGATTCAGGAGAATCATATTCAATAATTTCTTTTTCTTCAGGGGTGAGTTTACTAAGAACGTCTTTAAAGAACTCGAGTTTGATAGAGCGAGGCATTTGGTTCATTAAAAGTTCTTGAGGATATGCTTTTCCTTGAATATGAACAGGGGTACCTAAACGCAAGTAGTTATCTGCCTTAGACCAGTCGAAAACGAATTTTGTGTAAGTCTTATCTTCGAAACTTGTATAAAAATGATTACGTACGTTTGGAGTACCAATCTTAATCATCTTACCACCAGTAGCGATTAACATAGGCATGATTTTCTTTTGTACTACGAAATCATTGATATCTTGGCTTTCGTCAAGGATAATGATATCTCCAGTTAAACCTACGATGTTAGTATCTTCTCCAGCTGGTCGAATTTGAATTGTAGATCCATTTTCAAACTCAATACCTTCTAAGTTAGCTGTAATAATTTTACTAAACAGCTTTTCTTTATTGTTTTTGGCATAATCCCTAATGCGCTTAAACGCGATTTTAACCTGAGACCATTGAGGCGCGAATAAGAGAATTTTTGTATTAGGTCTTGTATCAGCTAAGAATAAAGCAGCAATAGATACTGTTTCTGTTTTTCCGAACTGACGTGAACAAAGTATGGCTACACGTTTAATCTTTGGGTCTACGATAGCTCTCGCCATTTGTCCTTGAGAAGGAAATAATGTTACTCCTAATCTATTTTTAGCATAAGAAATAACATCAATACCATCTAAGAAAGTATCAAAAACTTCTTTGCGTAAACTTCTTCCTTCAGAATTAGGATCTGTTTTCATAAATTGTCTTTTATATAAAACCTATTAAAAAATTATAAAATCTTCATTTTACCGCTATCTCTAAGATAGAAATAAAAAGGAATAGGGTTAAGTACTTTGATTCAAGTTAACGTTAGAAATAATGATATTCAGTACGCTTTAAGAGAATTTAAGAAAAAAGTTAAGAAATCTGGTATTCTCGAAGAAGTACAAAGCCGTCAGCACTTTGTACCAAAAACACAAAAGCGTAAAATGAAACAAGCTGCAGCTCGTCGCAGAAAGTAATCTCAAGTAACGTTAAAATTTTAGCTTATGGGTTTTCCATAGGCTTTTTAATGTTTAAAATAAGATATGAATAAGATATTCTTAGATAAGGAATACTGTATTAAAACAAGTAAAACGGTTTGGGTTAATAATCCAGACCATGAATGCTTTATGACTAGATCTGAGGACTACCCAATCATAGTAGGCTTTGGATTTACTCCTCAAGAATCTTACCATGAATTTTTAATGATTTTAGAATTAGAATATGAAGAAGCTCTTAAAGGGCAGAACAGTATTTATATCGTTAGCAGCATGGATCCTGCTCAGGAGTAATTCTTATTAAGAGTTTAATGGGGGTTGTAATATAAGAATTAGTTCCTTTAAGAGTAAATTCTGTATTATCATCTATAGTAAATGTTTGGCTTCCAGATAAGCTTACTTCTTGATCATCTAAAAATAAATGGGTTACGTTACTTGCAGACCAAGTAAGAGTAATAGTATCTCCTTTGTCCACCATCTTCTTATCTGATTTAAGAGTCAGTTCTGGTAATGATTGTAGGGTAGGGTAAGTATCATCAGCAACTTGAATTACGAAATTCTTAACTAATACCTCATCATCTGCTTCCACCTCAAAAATATAAGATTTAGTAGAAGAAAGAATTGTATCTATAAAACCTTTAAAATCAATTTCTTTTTGATCCATCATAATTCTTGATGAATTAATACTTTCCCAATAAACTGTAGTTTCGTGACCAGATTGAACAATTCTACTTCCATAGATCTCTATATCTGGATTAACTAAAGGCTCTTGTTCTGTAAAAGTTAAAAATGATTGCCCTGATTTTGGTTGTCTTGGGGTTGGGGTAAAAGTTTCAATTGCGGGTTCAAAAACATCAATACCAACATTCAGTTGATCTACTTTTTCTTCAAAGGATAAAAGGCTATCAATTTCATTAACAATATGAGTTGTAGAATGATGGGTAACTTGGGCAGGAATAATAACAGGGTCTATACGCTCTCTAATTACTATTTGACTATCTACTAATTCAGGGTATCTAAAAACAACAGTGCCCCCAGTAACTGTAGGACCACTAGTTACTACATCATAATTAAGCGCTTCTGTAGTTGGAGTGAAAAGAGGCTCGTTATCATAATTAACATTTAATATAGATAACCCATTCTGCTCAAATTGATTATTGTTTAGATAAAGATCAATACCGGGATCTACATAAACATTATGAACTAACATTCCTCTAGTAAATAACTGGATAAGGTTATCAGAAGTATATTTAATTTCATCAACAGTAGTGTCTATCACATCCCTTGTAATAACCACGTTTTCGTTTTTAAGATTTTCAATGATAACAAAGTACTGATGCCCAGGTTTTCTAACACCTTTAGCATTACCCCCTAAAGATAATTCCCCTGCCCTCATATCAATTTTATATAACTGAAATTCTAAACCCTGATTTGATTTGATTCTACGGCCAGTTCTTTTAAACTTTTGCTTAAGCCAAGTTGGGATATCTGAACTTCCTTTTTCATCATAAGCAACCCATACTCTAGTAGGCTCTTTTGTTTGAATTAAGATAGCTTTAGATTCTGTTGAATCTTTATGGCTTGAAAAAGTTCTAATTAAGGCAACTCTTTTGAAATCAAAATGGGATTCCATTATTAAAGGAGTATTATCAAGATAAATTCTTTCTCCAACAGCCATAATTGTTGGGTGATAAGGAGGAGTTACTCCTTTAATTGGAAGATTAGCAATAAAACCTTGACCAAAGTATTGTACGCCAAATACTCTAGGAAAGAATGTTGGGAATGTAATTTTACGAGCCAAGGTAATAAACCTACGTTTTATAATTGTATAAAGTTGTTATATAAGAAAAATAGTTTATGAAAAAGAATATCAAAAATAAGTATGTTAAATACCAATTTAATGTGGGTAATTTAAGCCAAGAAGATATTGATTTTATTTTTGATAATGAATTTAATGAAATTACTTTAGACTACCATATCGTTAACGCTAATAGCGGTCGGGGCCGTTTTTCTTATAACAATGATGGAACAATTTGTGATAGAATCATTGATATAGCGCGCTCAAGAAGATCAACTAAAACTCAATTAATCATAACGCATCCAGCACTCAGTTTAAATAAATATTTCCATGTAATTCATAATACTAGTGAGTTCTTACCTCCACACATATTTCTTTGTTTTGAGAGAGAGGACGGGACTTGTCTTTTTGAAAAGAAAGAAAATACCTTTATCTCTGCAGATGGATACGGTTTTGTTCCTATACAGTTATCTTACGATCCACTATTTCTTTAATATAAACAATATTTGATAATGCCGTGACTATTAAAAACTTTATCCAACAAGATTTTCTTGATTATGAAAGTGATTCATCGGGTTTTGATGTTTTCGCATCTCCTGATAATTTAGTTATGGCAAAAGATGCTACTTCTTTTGTACAAAATGCTGAAGTAGTATTAAATCGTCATTTAAGTAATATAGGACTTGTTAACAGTTGGGCATTAGAGGATAATAATCCTAACTGCATACTTAATTTAAGAAAAAGTCAAACAACAGATAATGCGTTGGCAGCTCTTTTCTTTTTTATTAATGGTGAAGAAGATAAAGCAAAGAATATATTTCAATATTATTTATTACATTTGCCAGCTACTTTTACTGTAGGAACTAGCCAAATTTATGATTGGGTTAATTTAAAAGATAATACAACAGGAGAAACCCAAGCACTAAGTACAGCGTATTTACTTTATTCTGTTTGTTATTATCAGTCTCAAACTAAAAATACTCAATTTAGACAATTAGCTCTTTTTTGTGCCCAACAATTAATGGATTTATTTAATCCATCGAGCGGCTTAATTAAAGACGATTATTCTTCTCAAAAATGTTCTATGGAAGCTAACTCAATTGCTTACTTAGGGTTTAAATTATTAGCTCCATTTACTAATAATCCTGATATTATTAGCTTTAGAGATAATTTGAAATCCCAAATACCCCTTGTTTTAGGATTAAAAGACAATACACTAAGTGCTAGCTTTACACCTAATTCTTTAATTTTCTCAGGAATATTTTCTTCTAGTATAGGAAATAAGTTCGTACTTGACTCAGCCAAAACATTTTTAAAACAGAATTATATTACCGAACAAAATAGAGTGATTGGTATCGGAACATCAGATTATGTTGAGTTTAAAGAAACTTTAGCTGCAGCAATCTTTTATTTCAAAATTAGCCAGCCATCAATTTCCTATTCATTCAACAGTGCTATATTGGAATCTTTTTTAGAAAATCAATCTTTTATTAGTACAGATAAAGTTAGTTCAGCAGAACAGTTATTATGGTTTTTGATTTTAAATAAAATCATTATCAAAGATTTTATTGTCGAGGAATTATTTAAATAATGGCTAAAGTTAAGATTAATCATATTAATAAAATCGAGCCAAATATTTTTATTATCTCGACATCAAATGGCTTAGTTATTAAAAAAGACGACCAAGAAATTAGACTTTTAGAAGGGCTTGTTATCAACGAGACTTCTTTTTTTCCAGTAGAGGTGATCGACCCCTCTATTGATTTAGCTACTCGAATTATTATTAAAGCACGCAATTCTATATATGTCGTTAGCTTAGATTTAGATACTTTTACTGTCGATCCTACAAGCGATGGGGTAGATTTCTTTTTAGAAAGTGATCAAAGAATTACAGCAGTTACCTCTTTAAACGATTTTATTTACTATACTAAAGAGCCTAATGAGAACGGATTATATTTAGGTAAAGTTAAAGATATCACAAAAAATGTCTCTGAAACATTAATTGATCCTCTTAGCAAATTTGAAAAAGTAATTGGTCTTTTTAATGACTCTGTTAATAAAATTTATCTTGTTACAGAATCTAGGATTATTGAATTTGATACTTCCTTAAATGTTATAACTAATAGTATTTCTTTAAGTTCA
>Ga0310813_10000816_pt1 | contig 19047 bp, 21 predicted proteins | sample YN3metagenome_FD_203086 | JGI IMG/M metagenome (GOLD analysis project Ga0310813, IMG submission 203086) | Soil microbial communities from experimental microcosm in Duke University, North Carolina, United States - YN3 | ecosystem: Engineered > Artificial ecosystem > Soil microcosm > Unclassified...
TTTTACTATGCTGGGCCATGGGCTGTGTCGGCACCAACGCCCATGGCCCAGAGTAACAAAAATTTTTGCGCCGCTTTTTTTAAAAAGCGGCTGCTGTCCTTGCCCTAAATCGGCTTATGCGCGCGTTCGACCAGGCGGCTGAACAGGCCGGGCTTTTTCTCGATTTTTGGGGCGGCTTTCTTCGCGGCTTCCGCTTCGGCCTTGGTCTTGTCCTTCATCCAGTCGTCGAAGGTTTTGCCGGCTTTGCGGGCGCGCTCCTGCTCATAGGCGAGCTGGCCTTTGCTGAGTTTTTTGTCGGTCGTGGCGGTCATGAAGGTCTCCGGGCGGGCTTTTATACGAGCCGGAAACTCGCAGAGCGGGGGTAAAAACTCAAGCGCTTCCGCGCCTCCGGAGCAGAAATCGGGCGAGCAGGCCGAGTGCTGTATAGATCATGATGCCGCTGACGCCGAGCAGCACCAGGGCAGCGAACATGCGGGGAATTTCCAGCCGGTAGCTGGCCTCGATGATGCTGTAGGCGAGCCCCGAGGCGAAGCCGCCGGAACCGGCGACGAATTCCGCGACCACCGCTCCCACCAGCGCCAGCGTGCCGGAAATGCGCAACCCGACGAGAAAAGCCGGCAAGGCAGAGGGCAGGCGGAGCAGAAACAGCATCTGCCAACGCGAGGCGCCGTTCAGGCGGAAGAGGTCGAGCAGCTCCGGCGGCGTGGCGGCGAGCCCGGCGGCGGTGTTGGAGAGGATGGGAAAGAAGGCGACGATGGTGGCGCAGACCACCAGCGCGATGAAGGGCTGGTTGACCCAGATGATGATCAGCGGCGCGATCGCCACCACCGGGGTCACTTGCAGGATCACGGCCCAGGGCTGAATGGCGGCGCGGAAGAGCGCGCTTGCCGACATCGCCACGGCCAGCGTCACGCCGATCGCCGTGGCGGCGGCGAGCGCGGTGAGGGTGACGGTGAGGGTCGACAGCAAGGCCGGGTCGAGCACGCGGTAGTCGCCCAGATAGGCCGCGCCGATGGCAAGCGGCCCAGGCAGCACGTAGGCCGGCACGGCGAGCGCCCAGACCGCGCCTTGCCACAGCGCCAAGCCGATCAGCCCGAACAAGAAGGGGGCCGCGCGCTCCAGGCTCCGGTTCATGCCGGCATCACCCGCCGGAAGGTCTCCGTAATGTCGGCCACCAGGGCGGCATATTCCGGGCAGCCGCGCCGCTCCGGCCCGTCGGGCAGGGACGTGGACAGATCCGCGGCGATGCGCCCCGGCCGGGGTGACATGACGAGAATGCGGCTGGCGAGAAAGGCCGCCTCGTAGATCGAATGCGTCACGAACATCACCGTCTTGCCGCTGCGCCGCCATAGGCCGCGGAGATCTTCCTGCAATTTGTGCCGGGTGAATTCGTCCAGCGCCGCGAACGGCTCGTCCATCAGCAGCAGCCGCGGCGCGGAGATCAGCGCCCGGGCGATGGAGACGCGCATGCGCATGCCCCCCGAAAGCGTATGCGGCATGGCCTGGGCGAACGCGCCGAGCCCCACCTGCTCGAGCATCGCGGCGATGCGCGGCGCCGCTTCCGCGCGGCCGACCCCGCGCAGCCGCAGGGGGAGAAAAACATTGCCCGCGACATCGGCCCAGGGCAGCAAGGTGGCGTCCTGGAACACGAAGCCGATCTCCCCCGGCCCCGGCGGCATGCCGCCCTCCCAGCCGATGCGCCCGTCGCTCGGTTGGTCCAGCCCGGCCAGCAGCCGCAGCAGAGTCGATTTGCCGCAGCCCGACGGGCCCAGCAAGGCCACGAATTCCCCCGCGCCGATCTCGGCGGAAATGCCGTCCAGCGCGCGCAACCCGTTGGGAAAGGTCTTGCCGACCGCCTGGAGGGTGAACATTACTTCCGCAGGCCGAACCCGTGATTGACGAATTGCAGCGTATAGCCGGCCTGGTAATTCATGGAGGGGTTATACATGCCGGCGGCGACCATCTGCGTGAAGAAGGATTTCCAGCGCGCGTCGGTCATGGCGTAGATGCCGAGCGTCTTGGCGTCGCCGGAATCGACGATGCCGCGCGTTTTCAACTGTTCGTAGCCATAATGCATCAGCTCTGGTGTCATGTCCGGATTGGCCTGCTGGATGGCCGCGAAGGCTGGTGCGGGGTTGCCGTACAGATAATCGTACCACCCCTCCGCCGAGGCATCGACGAACCGCTGCACCAGGCCGGGGTTGGTCTTCACCAGCTTCTTCGAGGTGGCGATCAGGCTGGCATAGCCGTCGAAGCCGGAATCGGGGAGCATCATCACCACCGGCCATTGCCCGGTCTTGGCGTGGATGAGAAACGGCTCATCGGTCACATAGGCTTCCTGGATGTCGTATTTATTGGCGAAATACGGCGCCAGGCTGAACCCGTAGGGACGCAACTGCGCGTCGGAATAGCCGTATTTGGCCTTCAGATAGTTCCACCAGCTCGCGCGGGTATCGGCGGACACCGCGATCGGTTTGCCTTTGAGGGCGGCGAAGCCGTCATTGCCGGCGCCGGGATGCGCGATCAGCGCGTCTGGGTCTCTCTGGAACCCGGCGGCGACCGCGACGAAGGGGATCTGCTCCTGCACGAAATTCAGCGCCAGGAAGGAGTTGGAGGTGATGTCGAAGGTCAGCCGTCCGCCGATCAGGCGTTGTGCGTTGTTCACCTCGGGCCCGCCGGGCACGATGGTTACGTCCAGCCCGTATTTCTTATAGATGCCGTTGGCCAAAGCCTCGTAATAGCCGCCATATTCGGGTTCGGCGATCCAATCCAGGCCGAACGTGATTTTATCAGCGGCCTGGGCGGCTTGCGTGGTGCCGAAAAGAGCGAAAGCGAGGGCAGCGACGAGAGCCGGGCGGGCCATGCGGACATCCTTCAGGGGTTGAGCGAGGGATCGGTCTTGAGCACAGTAAGGCGTTGCCTTTCCGTGAGTCAGGGAAAGCGAGCATAGAGTTAGGGATTAGCATGGGTGAGCCGCGGATCAAGGCAGGCGTGTGGGTCTCTGCGGTGCTGCGGCTGGGCGCCGCGGATGGCAAGCCGGGCCTGGTGGTGCATAAGGGCGACCCGGATGCCGGCGGCGTGCTGGTGGTCCTGCATGGGCGCAGCGGCAATATCGTGCTCTCGCAGTTCCGCGACGCGCAGGGCGAGCTGGCCTGGATGCGCGGCACCGGACCCGAACCGGTGAGCGACACCGTTACCGATGCCTATGTGAAGAAACAGATCTCCTACGATTCCGACCTGTGGGTGATCGAATTCGACGCTGCGGATTATTTGCCGCCGTTCGAGGGGAAGATCGTCTAAAAACCAGGAAGAAAGCAGCCGCTTTTTTGAAAAAAAGCGGCGCAAAAAACTTTTGTTATGCCGGGCCTGAGGCTGTGTCGGCGCCAACGCCCTTGGTCCAGCATAACAAAGTTTTTTTGCTACTTTTTGTTCACAAAAAGTAGCGCTTTCTTTCTTACTTCCGGCCTAAAACCTTACGCATCGCCTCCGCCAAAGCGGGGTTTTCGGTCGCTGCCCCGGCCGCCACGCCTTCCTGGTCGGCGCGGGATTTATTCTGGCTGAGCTTGGACTTGCCTTCCAGTTTGGTGACGTGCAGCACCACGCCGACGATGCCTTTCAGCATCGCCGCCACGTAGTCGGGGGGCGCGTCGCTCACCGCCCAGGGTTTTTCCCGGCCGGCCTCGAACCTGTCGGTGAGGGAAGTGACGATCTCGCGCAGAGCTTCCGGGTCTTCGATGATTTCCAGCCGCCCGGTGGCGTGCACCGCGGTGTAATTCCAGGTCGGCACCACTTTGCCGGTTTCCGCCTTGGTCGGGTACCAGGAGGGGCTGACATAGCCATCCATGGCGGTGAAGATCGCCAGGGAGTCGGCGTCTGGCGTGAAATTGCGCCAATGCGGGTTGGCGCGGGCGAAATGCCCGACGATGCGGTCCGGCGCCTGGAAGCTCAGCGGCAGATGCGTGGCGATCAGCCCCTCAGCCGTCGGCGAGACCAGGATGGGCAGTGACGCGGTGCGCATGATGGCGTGCAGTTCCGCCGGGTCGTTCTCGGCAAAGGCAGGCGGGATATACATGGCGGTCCCTTATCTCGGCAGGCTCGCTTCGAAACGGAGGATCGTATCCGCGACGTCGCGCCAGCCCGCTTCCAGCATCAGCATATGCGACATCGTGTCAAACATGACCGGCTTGGTGCGGTAGGCGCGTGCGGTCAGGGCCACCGCTTCCGGCGGCACCATTTGGTCGCGCCCGGCGCCGATCACTTGGACCGGTGTGCCGATGGCTTCGGGATGCAGAATGCGGCGGGTGAGCATCGACGCCGCGACGCGGGTGCTCTCCGGCTGCACATTGGCCAGATACGCATCCATCGATGTGTCTTCCGGCCCGCGCGAAAACATCTTTTGCCGCAGCATGTCGCGGTTGAAATCCTGCTTCGGTCGCGCCGCGCGGATCAGATGCAGCGGCTGGGCCAGCAGGGATTTGACGAGCAGCCCCGGCATCGGCCGGGGCGGGGCGCTGGCCAGCAGAACGGCACCGCGCAAAGTGGCCTGCGTCAGATAGGTCTGCAGGACGAAGCCGCCCATCGAATGTCCGACCACCACGGGCCGTTCGACCGTTGCCAGCACGCGCCGCAGATCGTCCACGTAATCGTCGATGGAAAAACCGTTGAGATGGGCGCGGCCGTCGCTGCCGCCGTGGCCGCGCAGGCTGAAGGCAACCGCGTCGAACCCGTGCGTCGCGAAATAGGGCAGGAAAAAAGGTTTGAAATACCAGTTCCAGCACCAGGCGCCGTGCAGGAACACGAAGGTTCCGCGCCGCGCGCCCAGCGCCGAAGCTGTGGCGAGTTCGAGCCTCACGCCATCCGCATATGGCGCAGATAGCGGTCGAACAAGGCGGTGGTGACCAGGCCGGGGCCGCCATTGCCGACCGGCGCGCCGTCGAGCCGGGTGATCGGCTTGACGAAGGAGGTGGCGCTGGTGACGAAAATCTCCCTGGCCCGCCGCAGCTCGGCCAGCGTGAAAGCGGATTCCGCAAACGCGATGTCGCTGCCCAGCTCCTCGAGCAAAGCGGCGCGGGTGCAGCCGGGCAGAATTTCGGGACCGAGCCGGCGGGTGCGGAGCGTGCCGTGCTCATCCACCATCCACACCGAGGAAGACGCGCCCTCGGTGATGGTCTGTGCCGAATCGTAGAGGATCGCCTCGTAGGCGCCTTCCTCGCGGGCCGCCTGCTTGGCCAGCACATTGGCCAGCAGGTTGGTGGATTTGATGTCGCAGCGCGCCCAGCGCTGGTCCGGCAGGGTGATGGCGCTGCCCGCCCAGGCGGCCGCGTCGCGCGGCGGGGCCGGGATGTGCCGCGCGGTGACGACCAGGCTGGGGCGGACAAGGGAGACGGGAAACGCGTGTTGGCGCGGCGCCACGCCGCGGCTGACCTGGATGTAGACGAGCCCGGTGCTGACGCGGTTGCGCCGCAGCACCTCGCGGATCACCTGCTCGAGCGCGTTCGGGGCGAGCGGCGGGAGGATCGCGATTTCACGCAGGCTGCGCTGCAGCCGCGCCATATGCAGGGCGGCGTCGACCGGCCGCCCGTCCTGCACATAGACGACCTCGTAAATGCCGTCGCCGAACTGAAAGCCGCGATCCTCGATATTGACCGAGGCCTGCCTCAAAGCGAGGTAGCGCCCGTTCACATACGCCACTGCCCCCATGCGCCGCGCCGCCTTTTAGCGGTTCAGCGCGGCCATGGCGGCCGCCGGGTAGCGGGTGCCGGCCACTGCGTCCGGCGCGAACGCCTTGCTCAGCGTTGCCAGCTCGTCGGCGGTCAGCGTGACGTCCAGCGCGCCGAGATTCTGCTCCAGATAGGCGCGCCGCTTGGTGCCGGGGATCGGCGCCACATCCGCGCCCTGGGCCAGCACCCAGGCCAACGCCACCTGTGCGGTGGTGATTTTCCGCGCCGCCGCGATATCTTCGACGGTCTTCACCAACGCGAGATTTTTGGCGAAATTTTCGTCCGAGAAGCGCGGGTTGTTCTTGCGGAAATCGCCGGCCGGAACGGCGGCGGCGGATTTGAACGCGCCGGTGAGAAAGCCGCGCCCGAGCGGGGCATAGGGCACCAGGCCGATGCCGAGTTCGCGCAGCGTGGGCAGGATTTCCGTCTCGATGTCGCGGGTCCAGAGCGAGTATTCAGTCTGCAGCGCGGTGATCGGGAACACTTTATGCGCGCGGCGGATGGTGGCGGGGGCGGCTTCCGAGAGGCCGAGATGCCGCACCTTGCCTTCGCGCACCAGCTCCGCCATGGCGCCCACAGTGTCCTCGATGGGCACGTTGGGGTCGACGCGGTGCTGGTAATAAAGGTCGATGATTTCGATGTTCAGCCGCTTCAGCGAGGCTTCCGCCGCCATCTTCACATATTCAGGCTTGCCGTTGATGCCGAGGAACCCGCCGTCGGCCGAACGCATGTTGCCGAACTTGGTGGCGATGACCAGCCCGTCGCGCCGGCCCTTGATCGCCTGGCCGAGCAGCTCTTCGTTCTTGCCGACGCCGTACATGTCGGCGGTGTCGAAATGGGTCACGCCCTTGTCGATCGCCAGCTGGATGGTGGCGATGGATTCGGAATCGTCGCGGCCGGCGTAGAAATCCGACATGCCCATGCAGCCGAGGCCGAGCGCGGAGACGCTGAGGTTCTCGCCGGCGGCATTCTTGCCGAGTTTACGATGTTGCATCATCAAACGTCCTTTCATGAAGCTTCAAGCCTTCATCGCCGCGATGAAGGCTTGAAGCGTGATTTTGGGCGAGCGATTTCATGCCCGCGGTGGACGCTGCCTTGTCCGCCTGGCGGCGGATCAGGCGGCCACGCGCACCACCGCCTGGACCTGAGCGAATTGCTCTGGTGTTAGATAGGCGCCCAGCACCTCTTCGGGAGGTCCGGCGAGCTTGATTTGTCCGCCATCCATCCAGATCACGCGGTTGCACCAGCGCATGATGATCTCCGCGCTGTGCGAGGAGAGAACCAGGATTTCCGCGCCCTGGACCATGCCTTCCAGACGGTGCCGCGCCTTGTCCAGGAATGAGGCGTCGCCGGCGAGGATCCATTCATCCATCAGCAGAATCTGCGGCCGGATGGCGGTGGCGAGCGCGAAGCCGAGGCGGATGACCATGCCGGAGCTGTAGGTGCGCACCGGCAGCTCCAGGAACTGGCCGAGTTCGGCGAAGCTCGCGACATCCTCTTCGAGGCGCTGGATCTGTGCCTTGCTCAGCCCGCTGTAAAGGCCGCGCAGGCGGATATTCTCGCGGCCGGTCAGCTCCATGTTCATGCCCTGATTGGGGTCGAGCAACGCCGTGATCGCGCCGTCGATCTCGATGTTTCCCGCCACCGGCTCATAGATGCCGGCCATGGTGCGTAGCAGGGTGGTCTTGCCCGCGCCGTTGGAACCGATGAAACCGAGCCGGTCGCCGCTTTTCAGCGAGAATGAGATATGGCGCAGCGCCTCGACCACCAAACGGTGTTTCTTGTCCTCGCCCAGCCGCCCGGAGGCCGCGGCGAACACGGTCTTTTTCAGACTGCGGCTCTCGCCGTGATAAAGCGGAAAGGAGACCGAAACATCGTTGAACTGCAGGCTCGCCACGGCTCAGATCCAGTATGCGATGCGCGCGCGGGCGCGGGTGAAGGTCAAGGCGCTCAGCAGCAGCAGCAGCGCCGAATAGCCCAGCGCCATGGCCCAGGCTTCGGGCTCCAGCGGTAAGCCGAGCAGCGGCCCGCGCAGGATCTCAAGCAGGGCATAGAAGGGGTTCCACTCCACCAGCACCCGGCCGATATGGCGGTGCAATATCATGGTCGGGCTCCAGATCACCGGCGTCACGTAAAAGGCAATCTGCACGATGCTGGCGATGATCGGTGGGATGTCGCGAAAGCGCGCGCCGAACACGCCGAGCAGCAGGCACACGGCCATGCCGTCGACCAGCCAGAGCGCCAGCGCCGGGACCACGCTGAACACGGCTTTGCTCGGCACGACATGGAATATGGTGAACACCACGACGATGACGACCAGATTATGCGCGAGCACGAACAGGTTGCGCATCACCACCCGGGCCGCATGCAAAGACAGCGGCATGCGCTGCGCGCGGATCATGCCTTCCGCGGCCGTGAATGAGGTGCCGCCCTCGCCCGTGAGCGTGCTCAGAAACCCCCAGAAAATCAGCGAGATCGACAAATAAGGCAGGTATTGGCCGACATCCTGATGGAACAGCCCGGCATAGAGGAAGCCGATGGCGCCGATCATCACCGCGGTGGAGAGGGTGAGCCAGAACGGGCCGAGCAGCGAGCCGCGATAACGCAGCTTGATGTCCATGAAGCTGAGCGCCAGCACCAGCCGCCACAGATGCATGGTCTCACCCAGATCCGCCAGGGCCAGGGCGAAGCGCTGCCCCCAGCCCTGTGCGGCGGAAATCGACATCTTTCGGCCCGTGGGTTGCATGAGATGCGGAAGCTCCGTTCCGGATTTGCCTGGTCCCGGTGCGATCATATTCATAGAGCGGCGATAGCGGAATGGGCCGGAAGCGGCAACCGCTAAGCGGGATTTACCGAGGCCGCACCACCGTATTCGCGGCCTCGACGATCATGACATGCTCGCCGGAGACGAAACCCGGCTGCCCGGGGCCGGCCGGCTGCACGACGGATATCACGGAATTATCCTGTTGGCGGATCACCAGCTCCACCGCATCCTGCTCGGCCGGCGCGGGGACGTTCAGCGTGGTGAGAATTTTGTGCGCCGCCTGGTTGTCGCCATCGAAGATCGCCGGCCGCACCGAAACCACGGTGCCGAGGCGCAACAGGCCGGTGGACGCCGGGGCGCTTGGCGGCGCGTGGCCGGCGCAGGCGGCGAGCAGGAGCATCAGCCCGGCAAAAGCCAGCCACTGGCAGGTCCGGCCCGGAACAAATTTCAACCCGTTCATCTTACCCATGCTCACGGTCTTATCATTGCCGTTCGCGAGCGGATAGCAGCCGTTGCCGGCAGGTTTTTGTTGCTGCGAGTTCTGTTCTCGTTTAGGGGGTTAGCAGACCTTGTTTAAGCCATCATTGAGCGAAACCCCGGAAGACTTTACCAAGCAAAGGCGTTCCAGTTGGAGGCTCCCCCGTGACGACGACTTCATGCGGCCGCGCGGCGCCGTGCCGCGGGTCCGCGCATCGGCCGGCACCGGCCCGTATCGCCCGTTTGGTGCGTCTTTCAGCCGGCTGCGCCAGCCTGGCGCTGCTGGCGGCGTGTTCGGGCGGGCGCGGGGGCGCGTCGCTCGGCCCTTCCACGCATTACTATGTCACGCATGCCGCGCCGCAGAGCTACCAGCCGCCGGGACCGCCCGGCGACCCCTGGGGCCCGTATATCGGCGAAGCGTCGCAGCGTTTCGACGTGCCGTCCTCGTGGATCCGCAATGTGATGCGCGTGGAATCCGGCGGCAACGAATATATGGGGGGCCATCTCACGGTGTCCGCTGCCGGCGCCATGGGGCGCAATTCGGGCTCGGTCCGGACCCCTTCAACCCGCACGACAATATCATGGCCGGCACCGCCTATATCCATGAGATGTATTCGATCTACGGTTCGCCGGGCTTCCTGGCCGCGTACAATGCCGGGCCCGGGCGGTTGGATGAATATGTCAACCAGCATGTGCCGCTGCCGCAGGAGACGCAGGCCTATCTGGCCATGATCGCGCCGCACATCGCGGGCGATTATCCGGGCGGAAACAGCGCGGACGTGCAATTGGCGTCAAATGCCCAGCCAGAGACCGGCGGCGAGGGGGCGGCGACAAGCGCGCTGCCGCAGGCGCCGGAGAGTGCCCCGCCGCAGCCGGTGGTCGTCGCCCAGGCGGCGCTGCCGGCCCCGGTGGCAAGCGCCCCCGCGCCGGCCCCAGCGCCGGTGCCAAGCGTGCCGTCTCCGGCGCAGGTGGCCGCGTTGGTATCCGGCACGACGGACTCCTCGATTTACGTCCCGCCGCCCCGTGCGCCGGCGCAAATGGCCGCTTCGCCGCGGCCGCATTTTTCGCTGGTCCCCGCCGCCATGGCCGACACGCCGTCGCCCGTGTACCGGCCGCGCGCCGTACCGGCACATGAAGATGCGCCCGAGGGACTCGGCGGCTGGGCCATTCAGGTCGGGGCCTATAACAGCCCCGGCGATGCCAAGGCCGCGCTCGGCATCGCCGAGCTCACCGCCGACCGGATGCTCGGCAAGAGCCAGCCCTTGGTCTCGTCGGTGTTCGTGCACGGCCACACTTATTACCGGGCGCGGTTCGCGGGGCTGGCGCACGATACGGCGGTGAGTGCCTGTGACCGGCTTTCCTCCAGTCCGACCGGCTGCAGGGTGCTTTCGCCCGGCGACCGGTTTTAAAAAGGAAGAAAGGAAGCAGCCGCTTTTTTGAAAAAAAGCGGCGCAAAAAACTTTTGTTTACGCTGGGCCTGAGGCGTTGAACCGGCATGGGCCCAAAGTAAACAAAGTTTTTTTGCTACTTTTTGTTCACAAAAAGTAGCGCTTCCTTTTTCTTCAGACTGCCCCGTTGGCCAGCAACGTCGCCCGCACCGCCTCGGGCGGCACGTCGCTGCTGGTGAAGGCGCGGCCGATGCCGCGGCTGAGCACGAAAGTCAGCTTGCCGTTGCGCATCTTCTTGTCGCGCGTCATGTGGGCGATCAGCCTGTCGGCTTCGAGCCCGTTTATGCGCACCGGCAGGCCGAGTTCGGCCAGATGTGCGGCGATGCGCGGGCTGTCTTCCTGTGGACACAGGCCAAGCGACGCGGAGAGATGCGCGGCCAGCACCAGCCCGGTCGCCACCGCCTCGCCATGCAGCAGCCCTTTGCCGTAGCCGGTTTCCGCTTCCAGCGCGTGGGCGAATGTGTGTCCCAGATTCAGCAGCGCCCTTCCGTCATTCGGCTTGGTCTCGCGTTCGTCATCGCCGACCACTTCGGCCTTGAATCTCACGGCGCGGCGCACCGCCTCGGCCAGAAGCCGGGAATCGCCCGCCAGCATGGCCTTGCCATTGGCCTCGCACCAGGCGTGCAGGTCGGCGTCGGCGATCAGCCCGGCCTTGAAAATCTCTGCATAGCCGGCGGCAAGTTCACGCGCCGGCAGGGTGGCAAGGACTCCAGTATCGGCCAGCACCATGATCGGCTGGTGAAAGGCGCCGATCAAATTCTTGCCCTGCCGGGCGTTGATGCCGGTCTTGCCGCCGACGCTGGAATCCACCTGGGCCAGCAAGGTGGTCGGAATCTGGATGAAGGGCAGGCCGCGCAAGGTGGCGGCGGCGGCGAAGCCCGCCAGGTCGCCGATCACCCCGCCGCCCAGCGCGACGATGCTGGTGGCGCGGTCGACCTTCTGCTCCAGCAGCTGGTCGACCACGTGCTGCCAGGTCGCGACGCTCTTGGAGGTTTCGCCGGGCGGCACGATGATCGCGGTCTGGGCGATGCCGACCTCGTCGAGGCTCGCCTGCAGCGTTGCCAGATGCAGCCTGGCGACGGTTTCGTCGGTGACGATCACGCAGCGCGGCTGCGGCATGACCGGCGCGATCAGCGCCCCGGCGCGGGGGAGCAGGTCGGCGCCGATCACCACCTCGTAGCGGCTTTGCGAGAGCGTCACCGGCACGCGCAGCGGCGGGGCATAGGCGGCGATGGCGGCGATGACTTTGTCGGTGGTCACGTGGGCCGGGTCCTCTGAGCCGTCGACGATGATGTCGGCCTGGGCATAGAACGGGCTGCGCTGCGCGGAAAGCCGTGCCAGCGTCTCGGCTGGGTTGCCGGCATTGAGCAGCGGCCGGTGGGTGCGCCCCTGGGTCCGGGCGAGCAGGATCGGCAGCGCGCAGCGCAGCCAGACCGAGAGGCCCCGTTCACGGATCATCGCGCGGGTTTCCGGGTCCATATAGGCGCCGCCGCCGGTGGCGAGCACGATGCGCCTTCCGGCCAGCAGGCGCTGGATCACCCGCTTTTCCCCGGCGCGGAAATGCGCCTCGCCGTGCTGGGCGAAAATCTCCGCAATGCTGGTGCCCGCGGCTTTCTCGATTTCGTGGTCGGCATCGTGGAAAGGCAGGCCGAGCTGCTCGGCCAGCCTTTTGCCGATTGCCGTTTTGCCGGCGCCCATCAGGCCCACCAGTACGATGCTGCGTTCGGCCTTGGGGAGGGGGTCACTGTTGTCTTGCATGTTGCCCGAGGCTTATCACAAGATCGACATGACGATAGATGGCCCCACCGAAGCCTTCCTGGAAATGCTCGCGGCCGAGCGCGGGGCGGCGCGCAACACGCTGGCGGCGTACCGCACGGATCTCGAGGATTTTTCCATTTTTTTCGGTGCAGGGGCGGCACAGGCCAGTGCCGCGGACGTCAGTGCCTACCTGGAATCGCTGCACGCCAGCGGCCGCAGCGCGCGCACCGCGGCGCGGCGGGTCTCGGCCTTGCGGCAATTTTTCCTGTTCCTGCTGCGCGAGGGGATTCGCGCCGACAACCCGGCAGCGGAGCTCGCCACGCCGCGCCTGCCGCAATCGCTGCCCAAGACGCTCAGCGAGGCGGAAGTGGACCGGCTCTTCATCGCCGCGCGGGAGATCAAGGGCATGCCGGGCCTGAAAACCCTGGCCGGGCTGGAAATTCTCTACGCCACCGGGCTGCGCGTGACCGAGTTGCTCAGCCTGCCGGCGGCGGCGCTGGCCACCGATGCGGCGATGCTGCTGATCAAGGGCAAAGGCGGGCGCGAGCGCATTGTGCCGCTGTCGGACGCTGCCAAGGAGGCTGCCGGCGCCTTACGCGCCGGCTATGGCAAGCAGAAGCCGCGCTATCTTTTCGCCGGGCGCGACCTCAAACAGCCGATGACGCGCCAGGGTTTTGCCTTGCTGCTGAAGCAGGCGGCGCTCGCCGCCGGCCTCGACCCGGCGCGGCTCTCGCCGCACGTGCTGCGGCATGCCTTCGCCTCGCATCTGCTGGCCCATGGCGCGGATCTGCGCAGCCTGCAGAAACTGCTCGGCCATGCCGACATCGCCACCACGCAGATCTACACCCATGTGCTGGCGGAGCGGCTGCAGCGCCTGGTGGAGGCGCATCACCCGCTGGCGCGGGTTTAGCGCCTCGGGACCCGTTGTTACCGCTGAAGCGCGTCGACGCCGATGTGCCATTTTTTAAAAATCTTGGCGTAGCTGCCATCGGCCATCATGTCGTGCAGGGCGGCCGTGAGCCGGGCGTTCAGTCCGGGCTGATCCTTGGAGACGCCGATGCCGGTGAGGATCTTAAAATACGGCGCGCCGCCGACTTCGAACTGGTCCGGCTGCAAGGCGGCGTAATACAACGCCGTTTCATACGCGACGCCATAAGCCGCCACCTGGCCGAACTGCACCTGTTGCAGCGCTGGCGCGTTGTCGGGGAACATCACGATGTTGACCGGCGGCTTGCCTGCCGTTTGCAGGGCCGTGTTCGCCTGCTTCAGCAGATCGGTCGCGGTGGTGCCGGTCACCGTCGCCGCCTTCTCGCCGGAGAGCGCCTGCGGCCCGCTCAGCTTCGGCGTGCCGGCCTTCATGATAAAGCCTTCCTGCGAGTACATATACGGGATCTCGTCGATCACCTTCAGCCGCGCCGGCTTGATGAAAAGCTGCGACATGATGGCGTCGCAATGGCCGGCGAGCAGCGCTGGAACCAGCCCGGCAAACGGGATGTTCACCCATTTCGCGGTCACGCCGAGGCGCTTGGCCAGCGCGTCGCCCAACTCGATATCCACGCCTTCCGGCTGTTGCGAAGCTGAGAAGAACTCCATCGGGGGCAGGTTGACGGCGCTGCAGAATGTCAACGTCTTGGTGGCGGTAACATCCGCCGGCAGTGCGGCGCTGGCAGCCTGCGTGGAACGCGGCGCGGCCAAGGCGGCAATGCCGAGAGCGGCCAAACCGAGATAGCGGGTACGCGAAAACAGCTTCATGACGGCAACCTCCGGGATCAAAATGGCGCAGGTTGCGCCGAAGCCGGAGTTGAACACTCGTTACGGTCAAGAACAAGCTGCTTTTGGTCAGAAAAAATGCAAGTTAGGACGGTCTCGATCCGAAACAAATCAGATGGCGCCCAAAAATCTTCATAACAGCCTAAATTACGGGCATAAATTTACCAGGCGCTAGTCCAACAGGCTGAACCAGACCGCAACGTGCTGGCGTCGACACCACCAGGGCCCAAATTACAAAAGTTTTTTTGCTACTTTTTGTTCACAAAAAGTAGCCTTTCTGTCTTTGCTCAGCACTTCCCGCCGCAACCGGTCGAGCCACGACCCGCGATGCCGGGTTTCATGCGCGCGTATATAGGTCCGCATCACTTTCGGCATTGGTTGTCCGCGGGGGATGCCCGCGCGCCAGGCCGCGGCGATGCCACGGAGCGCCGCCGGCAGGCAGCCATTCACCGCGCCATGCAGGGCGTAGGCGGCCATGCGCGGGGCGAGGGCGCACCAGGAGGCGCCCCATTTGCGGCTGATCAGCAGCCGGTTGCGGACATAGGCGGTCATGCGCGCGCCGTCCCAGCCGATGCGGGCGGCGACGGCGGGGCCGTGCCGAACCGCCAGCGCGCCGTCATAGGCGATCCGCCATTGCAGGGCGATCGCGGCCAGGCAGAAATCATATTCCTCCCAGGTGAAGAACAGGCTGGGGTCGTAGCCGCCCACTGCCTGCCAGGTGGCGCGGCGGATCGCGTGGCCGGCGCCGACAAAGGTGGTGGTGTCGAATGTTTCGCGAAATTTCGGCCGCAGCAGCTGGGGGTAACCCCAGCTCGACAAATCCGGCGCCGTCCCGTCCGGGCCGAGGATATTGAAGCCGAGCGCGCCCAGATCCGGCCGGCGGCGAAAGGCCTTGAGCGCGCCGGCGACGGTCCACGGGGTGTGGAACACCGCGTCATTGTCCAGCCCGACGATGATCCGGCCATGACCGCAGCCGCTCAGAAAATTCCGGCCGCCGCCGACCCCGAGATTTTGCGTGGACCGGTACAGGGCAAAACGCGGCGTGGTGGCGAAAGCAATTGTCAGGGCCTGGATGGTCTCCGCGCTGGAATTCTGATCCAGCACGCTGACGTGAAAAACGCCGCCGCGCTGGCTTAAGGCCGAGCGGATCGCGGCGCATGTTTCCGCCGGCCGCTCCAGGCACAGAATCACGATATCCGCATCATAGGACTCGGGGCCCGGCCTGTGTCCGGCGATCAGCCGCGGCGCCTCACCAGGCATTTTGCGGCCGCAAAATGGCCGGGACGGTGCGGATCAGGATCATCACGTCCAGCCAGAGCGACCAGGAATGGATATATTCGAGGTCGCTCGCCAAACGCTGTTCCAGCGTCGTCACGTGCGGGGTGGCGCCGCGCTGGCCGCGAATCTGCGCCAGCCCGGTCATGCCGGGCTTCACCCGGTGGCGCAGCCGATAGAGCCGCACCGCATCCTCGAACCGCACGCCTTCCACGGCGGTTTCTGGCGCGTGCGGGCGCGGCCCGACCAGCGACATCTCGCCCTTGATCACGTTGATGAGCTGCAACAGCTCGTCGAGAGAGGTGCGGCGCAGAAACCGCCCGATCTTTGTGACCCGCGCATCGCCGGGCTGGACCTGGGTGAAGGGCGCGCCGGGCGTGAACACCAGGGTGCGGAATTTCAGCACGGTGAAAGCCCGGCCCTGCGCGCCGATGCGCGACTGCCGGAAAATCACCGGTCCGGGGCCGCTCAGTTTCACCAGCATGGCGGCGAGCAGCAGCAGCGGGGCGCAGGCGAAGAGCAGGAGCACGGCCAGGGTCATGTCGAACAGCCGTTTCGTCAGATTGAGCGAAGAGACGAAATCGCCCGCCACCCGCACGATCCGGTACGTGTCGGGCTCGCTCAGCAGGAATTTGGGAAAGCTTCCGGCGATGTCGAAGCCGATCCAGATCCGCGCCGGCAGAGCGAGAAATTCGGCCAGCAATTCCGGCGCGGCGGTGAGGCGGTCCAGCCCCGGATGGTACAGGAACAGAATGTCCTGGATTTTTTTGTCGGCCAGCGCGCGCAGGCGGCGGTGGATGGCGTCCTGGCGGAGAGGGCCCGCGAGGAACATGATTTCGGGATTTTTCACTGAAATGCCTTGGGCATTCAAGGCCGAGAGCAGCCCGGCGGGGCAGTTGTCGTGGCACACGATCAAGGTGCGGCCCGCGGGGCCGGGGGGTGGGCCGGCGGCGCGGAAGCCGAGCGCGCCGCGGACCAGGCCCAGCGCGGCGGGGGTGAGAACCAAATCCGCCACGGTCCAGCGCCGTGTCAGGATGTGCGGATGGCCGAGCAGAAAGGCGAGCAGCAGCATCGCGGCGCTGGTGGCGAGGAAGCAGTTGATGGCCAGCCCCGCCGCTGACGCGGCCCGCAAACGCGTGGCGTAGCCGCCATGCGAGGCGATCAGCGCCACGGTGATCAGCGCCAGGAACGTCCAGAAAATCAGGTTGCGGGGCAGGTTTTCCGCGCTTTGCCGCAGCAGGCTGGCACAAAGCGGGATCGCCATGACCGCGCAGAAATCCGCGGCGGCGGCCCCCAGGCCGCGCGGCAGCTCCGGTATTGTCGGTTTGTGACATCCGCGCCTTGTCTTTGGCCCGGCGGCGGCATGTATGCCAGACATCCTGTCGCCCTCAGGTTGTTACGATTACGAATCGTTACCTGGGGTAGAAGTTAACGAAAAACTAATCTTTTTGAAAGAAAATAGTTAAACACCAGCCCGGCGGCGGTGCCGGCGATGATCGCCAACACCGGCTGCGCGCGGCAGAACGCGCTGACGGCGATGAGCGTGAAGAAGGTGCCGCGGTTGAAGATGAAGCCGACGAAATTGGCGGCGAGGAATTTCAGCCATTGCACATGCGCGGCGCCATGCGCCCGGTGGCGGAAGGTCCAGCAGCGGTTCATCACCCAGTTTGCCGTGGCGGCGACGATGAAGCCCAGCGTGCCGGCGGCATACAGGCCGAAATGGCTCTTCGTGGCATAGACGGTCGCGGTGTCCCAGCAGAAGCCGAGCGCGCCGACCATGCCGAAGCGGATGAAATCCGCGCTCAAGCCCGTGCGCGCCAGCAGCAGGACACCAGCATCGAGGAGCGACAGAACCTGCTGGGAAACGGAGTTTCGGGGCATCGTTAAGTCGGCGTAGAGCAAGACGCCCCGGCGGGGAAGCGCCGTAAAAGTTTTTGCCTGGCTTTTGGCCGAAAATGCGGCGTCTTTCTCCGCGGGCTGGCCGGCCCGCGCCGCGCATGGCGCGCTTGCCGGCTTGACGCTTCGGTCCCGGGGCGCTCACATGCGCGCGCAACGAAATTAATGGAGCCGAAGAATGCCCCAGCTTTCCCTGACCGTGAACAACCAGCCGGTAACGGCGGAGGTCGAGGCGAGGACGCTGCTCGTCGATTTTCTTCGCGGTCCGCTCGGCCTGACCGGCACGCATGTCGGGTGCGATACCAGCCAGTGCGGCGCCTGCGTGGTCAGCCTCGACGGCAAATCCGTGAAATCCTGCGCGGTGCTGGCGGTGCAGGCCGATGGCGGCCATGTCACCACCATCGAAGGCCTGGCCGCTGCGGACGGCACGCTGCATCCCATGCAGGCGATGTTCCGCGAACATCACGCGCTGCAATGCGGTTTCTGCACCTCCGGCATGGTGATGAGCGCGATCGATCTGGTGAAAACCCATCCCGAGGGCCTGACCGAGGCGCAGATCCGGCACGGGCTGGAGGGCAATCTCTGCCGTTGCACCGGCTACCACAACATCGTCAAGGCCATCGCCGCCGCCTGGCCGCTGATGCAAAGTGAGCCTTTGCCGTACGCGGCGGTATAGGGAGGGGGACGCATGTATAATTTCGACTATATCAAACCCCGCACCCTCGCCGAGGGCACGAAACGCCTCGCTGGCGACATGGAGGCCAAGCCGCTGGCCGGCGGCCAGACCTTGCTGCCGGTGCTCAAGCAGCGGCTGAACCAGCCGTCCGTGCTGGTCGATCTGGCGGGGCTGAATCTCGCCTTCATCAAACGGGTGGGCGGCAAGATCGAGATCGGAGCGATGACGACGCACGCCGAAATCGCAGCCGCGCCGGAGGTGCAACAGGATTTTCCGGCCCTGGCCGAGCTGGCCGGCAATATCGGCGACCGGCAGGTGCGCCATCGCGGCACCATCGGCGGCTCGCTCGCCAATAACGACCCCTCCGCCTGCTATCCGGCGGCCGTGCTGGCGCTGGACGCGGTGATCCGCACCAACCGGCGCGACATCCCGGCGGCGGAATTCTTCCAGGGCCTGTTCACCACGGCGCTGGAACCGGGCGAACTCATCACCGCCGTGATCTTCACGCCGCCCCAGCGCGCCGCCTACGTGAAGTTCGCCAACCCGGCGTCGCGCTACGCCATGGTCGGCGTGTTCGTGGCCAAAACCACTTCGGGCGCGCGAGTGGGGGTGACCGGAGCGGGGCAAAACGGCGTGTTCCGCCACACGGCGATGGAACAGGCGCTGGACAAGTCTTTCACCCCCGAGGCGCTGGAAGGTGTCGCCACCGACGAAGACATGATGAGCGCCGACATCCATGGCAGCGCCGCCTACCGGGCGCATCTGGTGGGCGTGATCGCCCGCCGCGCGGTGAAGGCTATCCAAGCATAGAGAGAAGGAAGGAAGCGCTACTTTTTGTGAACAAAAAGTAGCAAAAAAACTTTGTTATGCTGGGCCTGGGGCGTTGTCGCCGACAAGCCTCAGGCCCAGCGTCGTAAAAGTTTTTTGCGCCGCTTTTTTTCAAAAAAGCGGCTGCTTTCTTCCTTAATTCGCGAACGGATCCTGCACGAGGATCGTATCGTCGCGTTCCGGGCTGGTGGAGAGCAGGGTCACCGGCGCTTCCACCAGTTCTTCGATCCGCTTGACGTATTTGATCGCCGCCGCCGGCAGTTCCGCCCAGGAGCGCGCGCCGCGGGTGGAGCTTTCCCAGCCTTCCAGCTCCTCATAGATCGGCGTGGCCGCCGCCTGTGCCGCCATGCCGGCGGGCAAATGCTTATAGGCCTTGCCGTCGATCATGTAGCCGGTGCCGATCTTCAGCGTCTTGAAGCCGTCCAGCACGTCGAG
>Ga0310813_10000817_pt1 | contig 19040 bp, 21 predicted proteins | sample YN3metagenome_FD_203086 | JGI IMG/M metagenome (GOLD analysis project Ga0310813, IMG submission 203086) | Soil microbial communities from experimental microcosm in Duke University, North Carolina, United States - YN3 | ecosystem: Engineered > Artificial ecosystem > Soil microcosm > Unclassified...
CCGGTGAATCGGGCACCGGCAAGGAACTGGCCGCCGCAGCGGTCCATTCCTTGAGCGCCCGCCGGACGCGACCCTTCGTGGCGGTGAACTGCTCGGCGATCCCCGAAGGACTGCTGGAGAGCGAGCTCTTTGGTCACGTCAAAGGCGCCTTCACCGGCGCCTCGCGCGACAAGATGGGACTCTTCCAGGCGGCCGAGGGAGGAACGCTCTTCCTGGACGAGGTCGGAGACATGAGCCCGATCCTCCAGGTGAAAGTGCTGCGCGCGCTGCAGGAGCGCGAGATCCGCCGCATCGGAGACGACCAGCAGATCAAGGTCGACGTCCGGGTCGTCACCGCGACGAACCGGAACCTGGCCGAGCTGATCGAGAACGGCTCGCTGCGGGAGGACTTCTACTACCGGATCCGCGTCTTCGAGATCCAGCTGCCTCCGCTGCGGGAACGGAAGGAAGACCTGACGCTCCTGGTCAACCACTTCATCGGGGAGCTGACCAAGGGATCCGCCAAACGGGTGCGCGGCATCGATCCGGCGGCGCTCCGGCATCTGCTGGAGCATTCCTGGCCGGGCAACGTGCGCGAGCTGAGGAACGCGATCGAGCACGCCTTCGTGACCGTTCGGGGCGAGACCCTGCTGCCGGAGGATCTGCCTTGGGAGGTCCGCGCCGCCGCGCCGCCGGAGCCTGCCCCCGAAATCCGGAGCGGGGATCAGGACGAGCGGAATCGGATCCTGGAGGCGCTCCAGAAATCCGGGGGGCGGAAGAGCGACGCGGCGCGACGGCTCGGCATCAGCCGCGTCACCCTCTGGCACCGGATCCGGATCCTCGGCATCGAGGCGGGCAGGACGACTTCGGGGGCCCGGAAGCGGTAATGGACGCGTCGTCGGCGGAGAGTCCTTCCGAACTCGAACGGCTGCGGCGCCGAGTCGCCGAGCTGGAGGCGACGGAGAGCCTCCTGGCGCGCGAGCAGGCCGCCCGGTCCGAGCTCGCGAACGTCCTCGAGCATCTCAGCGACGCCTTCATCTGCCTCAACGACGTGTGGCAGTACACCTACGTCAGCAAGAAGGCCGCGGAGATCTTCGGTCGAACGCCGGAGGATCTGATCGGCAAGCACCTCTGGACGGAGTTTCCCGAAGGCGTGGCCCAGAAATTCCACCACGCGTACTACAAGGCGCTCGCCGATCAGGTGCCCATCATCCTCGAGGAATATTACGCGCCCTGGGACCGCTGGTTCGAGAACCGCATCTACCCCGCGAAGAACGGCCTGTCGATCTTCTTCACCGACATCACGGAACGGAAGAAGGCGGACGAAGACCGGACCCGGCTGCTGGCGCTGACGGAAGAGACGACCAGCCTGGTGGCGTTTGCCGACGCCGACGGGGTTCTCCTGCAGCTGAATCCCGCAGGGCGGCGGATGCTGGGGATCCCGCCCGACGAGAAGCAGCTGTCCGGCATCCTCCGCTATCTTCCGGAGCGCCTGCACCGGCGCCACGTGAGCGAGGTGCTGCCGTCCGCCCTTCGGGAAGGAGTGTGGCGGGGGGAGTCGGCGCTGCTGTCCCTGGACGGCCGCGAGACCCCGGTATCGCTGGCCATCCTCGTCCACAAGAGGCCCGACGCTTCGACGGAGTCCCTGTCGATCATCGCTCGCGACATCTCCCCGCAGAAGCTCCAGGAGGCGAAACTCCGCGAGAGCGAGGCGAGGTACCGGACGATCGTCGAGAACGCTCCCGAGGCGGTGCTGATGCTGGACGTCGGAACGCGCCGCTTCGTCGATTTCAACGACAACGCGCTGCGGCTCTTCGGCTACACCCGGGATCAGCTGTCGATAATGGGGCCCGCGGATCTGAGCCCGCCGCTGCAGCCGGGCGGCCGCTCGTCCGAAGAGGCCGCCGCGGAGAGGCTGGAGCAGGCGGCGAGCGGCGGACGGCCGGTCTTCGACTGGATCCACCGTACCGCGCGCGGCGTCGAGTTCCCCTGCGAGGTCCGACTGGTCCGCGTCCCCAGCGAAACGTCCGTCCTGATCCGGGGCAGCATCCTCGACATCTCCGAGCGCAAGCGGGCCGAGGAGGCGCTGCGGGAGAGCGAGGCTCGCTTCCGGCAGATCGCGGAAACTGTTCGGGACGTCTTCTGGATCGGCACGCCCGACCTGAGCGAGATCCTCTACGTCAGCCCCGCCTTCGAGGAGATCTGGGGGCGGCCCCGCAAGGAACTGTACCGTTCCGCGGCGACCTGGAACCAGGCGATCCACCCCGACGACGGCGGATCGGCGCTGCGATCGGTGTCGTCGGGCGGTCGGATGGACAACACCTACCGGATCATCCGGCCCGACGGAGAGATCCGCTGGATCCGGGAGCGGGCCTTCCCGATCCTCGACGCTGGGGGACTGGCCTACCGGGTCGTCGGCGTGGCGGAGGATGTTACCGACGTCAAGGAGGCCGAAGCCGAGCTCCGTGAAAGCCGCCGACAGCTGGAAGAAGCCCTGAAAAACACCCAGGACCGCATGGTGCAGCTCGAGGAGCAGGTCCGCGGCCGCTCCCGCCTCGGCATGATCGTCGGGAAGAGCGCCGCGATGCAGGAGCTCTACCGCCGCATCCGCCTGGCCGGCCAGAGTCCGGTCAACGTCCTCATCACGGGGGAGTCCGGGACCGGGAAAGAAATGTCCGCAAGGGCGATCCACGACCAGGGGGTGCGGAAAGGCGGGCCCTTCATCGCGGTGAACTGCTCGGCCATCCCCGAATCGCTGCTCGAAAGCGAGCTCTTCGGCCACGTGAAGGGGGCCTTCACGGGCGCGGTGCGGGACAAGCCGGGACTTTTCCAGAGCGCGGAGGGCGGGACGCTCTTCCTGGACGAGGTCGGCGACATGCCCGCCTCGCTCCAGGTCAAGGTCCTGAGGGCCCTCCAGGAGCGGGAAATCCGCCGGGTCGGCGACGAGAAGCCGATCAAGGTCGACGTCCACCTCATCACGGCGACGAACCGGGGCCTGAAGCAGCTGATCGAATCGGGAGCGATGCGGGAGGACTTCTACTACCGCATCCGCGTCTTCGAGATCCGGCTCCCCTCGCTCCGGGAGCGCAAGGACGACATCCCGCTCCTGGTGTCGCATGTCGTTGAAGAGTTCTCGCTCTCCAAACGGAAGAAGATCCGCGGGATCTCCGCGGAAGCCATGAGGTTTCTCATGGACTATCCGTGGCCGGGAAACGTGCGCGAGCTGCGCAACACCCTGGAGCACGCGTTCGTCACGGTCACGGGGGATACCATCCGGCTCTCCGATTTCCCCGCGGCCCTCAGGAATCCGTCCCCCGACGTGGCGCGACCCGTCGCCCTGCAGTCCGACCCGGAACGGGAGCGGATCGTGGAGGCCCTGACGAAGACCGGCGGGCATCGCGGAAAGGCCGCCGCGCTGCTCGGATGCAGCCGCGTCACCCTCTGGAAGAACATGCGCCGCTTCAACCTCTGAAGCGCCCCTTCCTCCCCGCATCGACCCGGCGGCACTTCCCCTATCCTACAGGAAATTCTTAGTTCATCGAAGGGGACCGTCGAGGTTAGAATCTGAATTGAACCGGGGTACGACCTTCACCTTCACGCTGCCCGGCAGGGCTGAGACGTCATGAACCCGACGTTCAACAATCTGCGGCCGATCAACTTGCTCCTCGTCGAGGACAGCCCCACCGACCTGCTCATGACCCGGGAGGCCCTCGAGCGCGCCAAGGTCCTGCTGCATCTCCATGTCGTGGAAGACGGCATCCAGACCATGGAATTCCTGCGCCGGAGCGGGAAGTACGCCTCGGCGCCCCGGCCCGATCTGATCCTGCTCGACCTGAATCTGCCCCGGAAGGACGGCCGCGAGGTCCTCGCGGAAATCAAATCGGATCCCCTGCTGAAACAGATCCCGGTCGTGATCCTCACCACCTCCAAGGCGGACGAGGATATCGCGCGGGCCTACGACTCTCACGCCAACTGCTTCATCACGAAGCCCGTCGGCTTCGCCAACTTCAACGAAGTGATGCGGTCCATCGAGAAATTCTGGTTTACGGTCGCCTCGCTGCCCCCCTAGAATCTCCCCATGGACGTCTCCTTCCGCGACGAAAAGCGCTTCGTCTGGGCTCAGTTCAACGGGACGTGGACGCTCGACGAGCTTCCCGGCCTCCTCGCCGTCATCCAGAAAGAGTGCGGGACTCGGGGCTGCCCCCTGCTCCTCATCGATCTTCGCGCGCTGAAGAACAACGAGATCTCCACCTTCGAACGCTTCAAGATAGGCCTGGGGGCCGCATCGCTGGCGGGAGGCGTCCAGCGGATGGCGACGCTCGCCCGGCCCGACCAGATCGATCCCCAGCGCTTCGGGGAGACGGTCGCACGGAACCGCGGATTGAACACCCGGATCTTCGGCGAGCAGGAGAAGGCGCTGGCCTGGCTGCTGCAGCCCGAGGGCAAGGAAGACCTGCCGCGCTGAGCGGTCAGTGCGCGAGGAGCCAGGCCTCGGCGTCCTCGACCGAGGAGAACAGCCGACCCGTGGCCCCGCGGTTCCGCGCGACGTTCTCCAGGAACTTCGGATTGTCCGGGATCTCGGAGCGGTGGATCACGAACGCCACGTCGATCCCGTCGAAGAGCTCCGGCAGCCGGCTGGCCATCTTGTAGACGTCCAGCGTCGACAGCTTCCCCGGCATGTCGTGCTCGACCAGGAGCCGGTTCACTTTCCTCGCGAGACAGATGCCGGCGAGCTCCGTGACGGCAGCCATGGTGCTTTCCAAGCTGTCCTTCTCGCCGCTCATCTTGGCGTAGAGGTAGCCCTGCCGGTCTTCCGTCGTCAGCTTATAGGCGGGGTCGGCCATGTCCTGACATGATACCAAGATTCGAGGCGGGACCCGTCAGGGGTTACCTGAGGAGATCGAGCTCGACCGTCGAGGCGGGCCCCGTGACGCCGAACTGATTGACCGTCCTCGCTTCCAGCCGGTTCGTTCCGTCGTGCAGGTCCCAGCGCAGCGAGTCGCCGGAGCGGGTCCAGTCGCCGCCGTCCCGCCGGACCTGGTACTCCCTGAAGTTCGGCGTCATCGTCCGGAACGTCGTCTTCAGCGACCCGCCCTCGGCCGCCAGCGTCACGGAGACCTGGCCGATCGGAAAGTACGGGTCGACCGCGGGGTTCGGCGGGTTGAGCCGCTCGTGCCACTTCGTGCCCTCGCAGTGCCGGTCCTTCACGATGAACATCTTCCCGTAGTCCGGGCCGGCATCCATGAGGTTGGTGTTCGGGATGTAGGCGGTGAACCCGTACTTCTCCATCTCGTTGGCCGGAACGGTCAGGTCCCCGAAGCCGGCGAAGCGGCCCAGGAAGATCGGCAGGTCGGCCTTGCGGTGCGGCTTGCGCTCCTTGCCGATGACGAAGACGAGGTCCTTCCCTTCCCGCTCGAACCACTCGCTGCGGATCTCGTAGGCGCTGAGCGGGACGCCGTCCTTCAGGACGTGCAGGTTCGCCGTGGGATCGAGCATCACCCACTTGCGGTACTGGTTCGACCAGATCTCCGTCGAGGTGTGCTCGGGCGAGCCGGCGCCGGGATAGTCGCGGTGGCGGCGCAACGCCAGCGCGCGGTCGATCCAGCCGAGGCTGGCGGCGGCGGAGACGAACGTCGCGCCGTACTGCGCGCAAAAGAAGGTATGGCCCTCCTCGACGTTTTTCAGGATCTCGAGCGCGCCCTGGGGATTCGCCGACGGCCGCCCGAACTTCTTGAACTGGCGGTGGGTCCAGTCGAGCAGGAGGATCTGCCGGTCGAACTCGTCCTTGCCGGCCGCGACGACCTCGTCCAGCTTGTACTTCTCCCGCAGCTCCTTGAGCTTCGGGTTGTCGGCGGCGTCGAAGCGGAAGCGCTTCGCATACTCGCTCTCGACGACGGGGAGCGCGTCGAAGCGGCGGACGCTGGCCTTGCGGCCGCCGAGGTCGAGCGTCGTTCCGGGAGCCGGGTCCTGGAGGAGCGCCAGGAGCAGGAGCGCCGTCGTCGAGATCATACTTGCTCTACGCCCGGGCGGCGTCGAACTGGTCAGACCACTAGGAACAAAAGAAGAGGTCTCCTTTTGGTCCCCGGGTTACTTGCCGTGGACGGAGTACTCGAGGTAGAGCATCCGGGGGGCCGTGTTGCCCCCCACCTCGATGGTCCAGGGCTCCGCCGCGCCCTCGTGGGTCAGCGTCTTCGCCGCGGCATATGTCACGCCCTGATCCTCGAAGCGCTGGCGCTTCGCGGGATCGGGACCCGTCGCCTCCTGGTACGCGTAGGTGACCGAGAGGGCGGCGCCCGGGGCGAGCTTGCCCGGCGCGACCGTCACCTGGTTGCGCCCCTGGAGCAGGTAGGGCTGCACGCTTCGATTGTGCTCGACGACGGCCTCCACGCGGAGCTTCGCCAGCGTCCCCGCGAACTCCGCCTTGATCTGCACGTCGTACTTCTGCTTCACGATCGCCGACACGTCGCCCGGGGCGGCGGGCGCCCAGGTCTTGCCCCCGTCGCCCGAGACGGCCAGCTTCCCGTCGCCCTCGAAGGCGGCCTCCAGCTGCGCCGACACGTACGCGTAGGGCAACGGCAGCGCGAGGATCGCGACGCCCTGGCCGCCCGACGCCGTCAGCTTTCCACCCTTCGCCTCCGCCCCCCGGAGCGTGACGGCCGCCAGGTCCGCGGCCCGGGTGAAGTCCGGCGCATAGGTCAGGCGGCCGTTCGAGTGGTTCCGCACGCCGTAGTGCTGCAGGACCGGACCGAGGTCCTTGTCCGAACGGAAGTCCTTGGTGCCGCACGAATGGCGGCCCTGACCGCCGACCGCGAGCTGGCCCGATTCCCCCTTCCACTCCAGGCGAAGGGTCGCGCCCGACGGCAGCGTCAGGGCGGGGCTGTAGCCCTGGTCGCGGCCCGTCACCGACGCCCAGCCGTCCTTGTGCTCGGACACGGGGTAGGGCTTGGAGGTCTTGCAGCCGTCGACGACGCCTTTGGCCTCGTCGCCGCAGCAGAGGTAATTGTCCGTGGGCACGCGGCCTTCCTTCTCGGCGTCGAGGACGATCGACGGGTCCTGGTTGATGTCGTCCTGGCCCGCGATCGTCTTCTTGTCCTTGGTCCAGTAGTAGCACTTGAGGAAGACATCGAAGTAGTGCCAGCGCTCGTCGTAGAACACCTCGATGGTGGTGTGGCCCTCCCAGCCGCGGTAGCGGACCTTCCACCCGGCCGTCTCGAAGAGCGCCTTCAGGATCGTGTGCTGGCCGCCGCAGAGGCCCCAGCCGTAGACCCGGATCGCCTTCAGGGGGCCCACGGACTGCGGGGCCTTCTCGACCGGGTAGGCGTTATGGAAGATCGCGTGGTGCAGCCACGTGTAGATCGCGATCGCCTTCTCGTCGTTGGTCTTCGCCCCGGAGAGGCGGACGACGTCGCGGACGATGGCGTCGAGCGAGCCGGTGTCGACGGTCCGGTCCGTCGTGACTTTGATGCCTTCGGCCGGCCCGGCGGCCGGAAGCAAGGGGAGCAGGACCAGGGCCATCAGCATCCGCATCGGTCATCCTCCTGAATCTGCCTAAGATACCGCGGCCCGCGCCGCGCGCTTCCGGGAACGGCATTGCCCGAGGGATTGTATAATTGTCATTCGATGGCCAAGCCCCGCCGCTCCGCCCCGCTCGGACGCCTGGCGCGTCCCCAGTCGCTGCTCCACCGCACCGAGCAGGTCCTCCGCGAGGCGATCGCGCGCGGGGAGTTCGGAGGCAACCGCCTGCCTCCCGCGGCGGAGCTGGCGGAGCAGCTCGGCGTGAGCCGCGAGACCGTGCGGCTCGCCCAGGAGAATCTCCAGCGGGAGGGCCTGCTGGTGAAGTACCGGCGCCGGGGGACCCTGATCCAGCCGCCGGCCCTGACGCTCCGGAAGAGCGCCCCTCGCTCCACCCTGCTCGGCTACCTGCAGACGGACTACCCGTCGAAGAGCCCGGAGGGGGAGGACGTGACCCGCGCGACGAGCGGGCTCATGCTGCAGGGGGCCCTGAAGGAGGCCGGCCGCGCGGGCTATCAGCTCGTGGTCCGCCACGCGCCCGCCGACGAGATGGACGCCGCCATCGACCGCGTCCTGCGCGAGGCGCCGCTGCGGGGGGTGATCTTCTGCTCGTTCGGCGAGGACAAGATGGTGCGCCGCGTGCTCGGCGCGGGCCTGCCGGTGGTGATGCTCGACCACGAGCTCAACCTGCCCCGCGTCTCGACGGTCCGGGAGGACTCGCGCCAGGGGGTGATCCTGGCGATCCACCACCTGGCCCGCCTGGGCCACCGCCGCATCGCGTACGCGCACTGGAACTGGGCGGACGTCAATCCCTGGAGGGTGGCGGGCTACCGCAAGGGGCTGAGCGAGGAACGCCTTCCGAGACGACGCGCGTGGGAACTCTCGACCGAGATCACGCCCGCCGGCGCCGACGCGCTCGTCGAACGCTTCCTCAAGCTGCAGCCGCGGCCCACGGCGCTCGTCTGCTTCAGCAACACCCTCGCGGCGCTCGCGATCGAGCGATTCCGGCGCCACGGCGTCCGCGTGCCGGAAGACCTGAGCGTGTTCGGGATCGGCGGCGAGGAGATCTCCGGCATGACCTGCGTGCAGGCGGACTGGTTCGGAATGGGCCGGGAGGCGGTCCGCACCCTGCTCCGCGCGGCCGGCTCAAAGGAAGACGCGGCGCCCGAGCACCGCCTCTTTCCCTACCAGCTGCGCCCCGGCCGCAGCAGCGCCCCACCGACGGAATGACTCGCGTCCCTCCCCTGGGGAGGGCGAGGGTGGGGATCCTTTTCTTCTGTTTCCTGTTTCCGGCTTCCAGTTTCCTGCCTAGAAAAACTTGGTCACGCCCGGCGTCGCGACCGGGGGCATCTCGATCGCCAGCTCCCAGTCGTACTTCGACGGCGTCAGGTCTTCTTTGGAATTCAGCGCCTGCTCCCAGCCGATCTGCTGGCCCGTATAGGCCGCCATCCGGCCCATGATCGCCATCAGGCTGCTCTTCGACATGTATTCGCCGTTGTTGATCGGCTTGCCGCTCCGGATCGAGGCAAAGAACTCGTCGTGCTCGACCTGGTAGATGTTCTTGTCCTTCCCCTGATGCTCCCAGGGCTTTTCGCCCGAAATCGTCAGGCGCCCTTCCGAGATCAGCGCCCGGCCCTTCGACCCGATCGCGACCGCGCTCATGTCCGTCTTGCAGTTTTTGTGCTGCCGGGTGTTGCTGAACATCTTCGCGCCGCTCGCGTACTCGTACACGATCGAGAAGTGGTCGTAGATGTTGCCGTACTCCGGCTCGCTCAGGACCTGGCGGCCGCCCATCCCGATGGCGCGGACCGGGTATTGGTCCTTCATCGCCCAGGCGCAGACGTCCAGGTAGTGGACGTGCTGCTCGACGTTGAAGTCCCCCGAAAGCCACGTGAAGTTGTACCAGTTGCGCATGTGCCAGGTCATGTCGCTCCACTCGGGCTTGCGCGGACGGGACCAGCGGCCGCCGCGGTAGTCGTTGGCCTGCAGGGCGACGACCTCCCCGATCTCGCCGCCGTGGACCCGCTTCATCATCTCGCGGAACCCCGTCGAGTAGCGCAGGCAGAGGCCCGACACGACCGAGAGCGACTTCTTCTTGGCCTCCTCGCAGCTCGCCAGGACGGAGCGCACGCCCGGGGCGTCGACCGCGACGGGCTTCTCGGCAAAGACGTGCTTCCCCGCGTCGACGGCCGCCTTGAGATGCGCGGGGCGGAAGTGGGGCGGCTCGCAGAGGAGGACGACGTCGCTCGCGGCGATGACGCCCTTGTAGGCGTCGAAGCCGACGAAGCAGTTCTCCTCCTTCACGTCGATCTTCTCCGGGTGGCTCTTCGAGAGGACCTTCAGGCTCGACTGCAGCCGGTCGGGGAACGCGTCACCCATCGCGACGAGCTTCACGTTCGGGTCGGCGTTGAGGGCCTGCTCCGCGGCGCCGGTGCCGCGGCCGCCGCAGCCGATGAGGCCGACCTTGAGGACGTCGTCGCCCGCGGCGTGAACGAGCGGCGCATGCAGCGCCGCCGCGATCGCCGCGCCGGCGCCGAGAAACTCGCGTCGCGTGGGAACCATGCGAAGCCTCCTATTGCTGCAGACCCTTGATGACCGTCTCGAGGAACTCGCGGGCGCGGCGCCCCAGAGCGTCGACCCCTTCCGGGTCCTTGGGGCGCTCGACGAGCGGCGCGAAGATGTTTTCGCAGCAGATCGGCATCGGGCGCCCGGTCCAGGCGACCACGTGGAGGAGCTTGTAGTGGTCGATCTCGCCCAGGCCCGGCCCGCAGTCCTGACTCTTGGGGAAATTGCGGTGGTCCTTGATGCAGAAGCTGCGGACCTCGTCGGCGCAGACTTTGAGGTCGGGGATGGGGTCGACGTTGAGGTAGTCGAGGACGTTGCCGGCGTCGAAGTTGACCTTGATGCCCTCGTCGGCCACCTCGCGGGTGATCTCCGCGCAGGCCGCGCCGGTGCCGGTCTCCCCGCCGTGCTGCTTCACCACCAGCAGCACGCCCAGGTCGCGCGCGATCGGGCCGAGCTTCCGGAAGCGTTCGATCCAGAGCGTCCGGTTGCCGCCCTTCGTGTGGCCGAAGGTCAGCACCTGGGCGACCTTCGCGGCCGCGGCCTGCTTGAGCCGCTGCGTGAGCACCTCGAGGCCGTTCTTGGCTTCGGGATAGATCCCGGAGAACATGAAGGCGGGCTCGAGGCCGAGGTCGCGGCACTTCTGCCCGACCTCCTTCGCCTTCTCGGGCGGGTCCTCAGGCGCGATCACCGGGACGGCCTTGCCGTCCTCCTTATGGTGCGTGTAGAGCGCGACGTGCTTGAAGCCGGCCGACTGGATGCCCTTCAGGGCGCGCTCCAGGGAGAAATTGACGTAGGGCAGCGTCGTGCAGCCCACCTGGAACTGCGTGGGCGCCTTCTTGTCCTGGGCCCAGGCCGGCCGCAGCGCGGCGCCCGCGATTCCCGCCGCGCCCAGCTCAAGGAACCGCCTCCGGTCGATCGTCACGGCTTCTTCTCCTCCGCTTTGCGGATCGGATGAAGCTCGAATTTTCTGAAGAAGATCTCAAAGCCCTCGCACTGGAGCAGGATGCGGCCGGACGCCGGAGTCAGCTCGCTCGCCTCGTTCACTGCAACGCCGTTGACGAAGACCGAGAGGCGCTTCCCCTCGCAGACGACCTCGACGCGCGTCCACTCGCCGAGCGGGCTTTCGACATCGTTCTTCCCGCGCGTGTCGAGAAGCTCCTTGAAGTCGGGATCGTGATCGGACCACCAGAACTGCTTGCCCGAGTAGATGGTCGGGGTCCCGCCCTTCTTCCAGCGCGGCCGCTTGTCCGGCCCCAGCACGGTTTCCACCGTGAGCGTCACGGGCGTGTCCTTCCCGCGGATCGCGATCAGGTCGCCGACGCAGCCCTGCGCGAGCTGGCACTCGATCGAGGGCGCCCATGCGCCGTTCCCGGCGGAGCCGTCGGCTCCCGTCGCATGGATCAGGACACCCGAGTTCCGGACGTACTTGCCTCCGTCCGTCCGCGCCCCCCACTTGTACTCGACGAGCAGCCGGTAGTCGCGGTAGGCCTTCTCGGTGGCGACGTAGCCCATGCCCTCGCCGGAGAAGTGCAGCATGCCGTCGTGGACCGTGAAGACCTTCCGGGGGTCTTCGCGTCGGGAGTCCTTGAGCCAGCGCGTGAGGCCCTCGAAGTCCTTGCCGTTGAAGAGCGGGACGACGCCGGCGGCCGGCCCGGCCTGCGCCTCCGGGTCCTGGGGAGCCACGACGGCCAGCAGGAGCGGCAGCAGGAGTCCAATCATGGTCGCAGGTCCTCCATAGATCCATACAGCGCCCAGCAAGGAAGGCTCAAAGACTGAGAGATTGTATAATTGTCATTGACGCTCCTCCGTCGCCGGCCATAACGGATCGTCACGCCCCGGGCTCAGCAGGACAGAGGTGCTTTCGGCCCCGGGCCAGGCGCCTTCCCCCACCTGGCTAGGAGGTGCGCCATGAGGTTGACTCCCTGGAGAAAACAGCATCCGGAACCCAGCCGCGGCAACGGCGGGATCCGGCGCTTGCGCGACGAAATGGACCAGCTCTTCGACAGTTTCTTCGGCACCACGAAGCCGGCCGACTGGAACTTCCCCCGAACGGCCGGCGGCTGGTCGCCGGAAATCGAAGTCCTGGAAGGCGACAAGGAGATTACCGTTCGCGCCGAGATTCCCGGACTGGACGCCGCGGACGTCGACATCTCGATCAGCGGCAACCGCCTGACGCTCTCCGGCGAGAAGAAGGAATCGTCTGAGGAGCGGAAGGGCGGCTACTACCAGTCGGAACGTCGCTACGGCTACTTCCACCGCACGATCGAGCTGCCCGCGGGGACCAAGGCCGACCAGGTGACGGCCGAGGTCGACAAGGGCGTGCTGACGCTCAAGATCCCCAAGACGGAGGCGGCCGGGGTGCAGCGGATCCCGATCAAGACGTCTCCTCCCGCGGCGCCGGCCTCGACGATTCCCAAGAAGACCGAGTAGACCTTCAAGGAGGAAGCCATGGCCATTACCTGGGAAAAGGATTACGCCTCGGCCCTCGCGCGCGCCCGTTCGGAGAACAAACCCCTCTTCGTCGATTTCTTCTCGCCGACCTGAGGAAGCTGCCAGCACATGGATACCGTGACGTATCCTCACGGCGGCGTGCAGCGGCGGCTCGGCGAGCACTTCGTCTGTGTGCGACCCCAGATCGACGTCGAGAAGGACCTGGCGAAGAAGTACCTGGCGACCTGGACTCCGGGCTTCTTCTTCGTGGACGGCCAGGAAAACGTCCATTACCGGGCCACCGGCTATCACCCGCCGGAGATGTTCGAGCACCTGCTTGATTTCGCCCGCGGCCTGATGGCGTTCAATCGCGGCAGCTACGACGAGGCCGGGAAGATCCTCACGGCGGTGGCGGAGGACAAGGACCCCTCTCCCCTGCAGGCGGAAGCCTGCTTCTGGCTGGGCGTGGCACGCTACAAAGGCGGCGACAAGGACGCCCTCTCGAAGACGTGGAGCTCGATCCTGGACCGGCACCCGAACAGCCTGTGGGCGCCGAAAGTGGGCTTCATCCGGGAGAAGGAGAAGGTCGCGAAGGGACGCCGCCGGACCGGCTAAGAGAGGCCTTGGTCAGACCGTCGGGTGCTCTTCGATGATCCGCGCCTCGCGCTTCTCGCGGTAGCCACGGGCGATGCGCCGCAGCGCGTCCAGAAGCTCGCGATCGTCCAGCTCGCGCCGCTCGGCCAGCAGGAGATCGTCGATCGACAGGATCCCCAGGAGCTTCTGATCCGGCGTGCAGACCGGCAGGCGCCGGATCCCGTGCTCCGCCATCCGGCGCAGCGCGGCGCGCACGTCCTCGTCCGGCCGCGAGGTCTGAAGGTCGCGGGTCATGACCTCGCCGACCCGCACGGCCGACGCGGACGCGTCGGCGTCGGCCAGCGCCATGGCGATGTCCCGATCCGTGAGGAAGCCGACCAGGCGATAGTCGGCGTCGACGACGGGCAGCGCTCCGCAGTCGGCATTGCGAAGCAGGGTGCCCGCCTCGGCGAGACTGGCATCTTCCCGGGCGGTCAGGACCTCCTGAACGGCCGCGTCTCGTACCAGCATGGGTCGTCCCCCAACGGCGTCAACGGGCCATGTAGCGGCCCGGATTGACCACGAAGCGGTTGCGACACTCTTCGGAACAGAAGCAGTAGTCGTGGTCGCTCATCACTTCATGACGCGCCTTGGACGGATCGATCATCATTCCGCACACGGGGTCTCTAACAGTATCGGTCATGTAATCACCTCCATGGGCAAGCCCCTATGGGGGCTGAACCCGTCGGGAGCCGGCCGTTACGCGCTGACGAAGTCGATCACCGACGGCTTGGTGAGCGCGATGTAGTCGTCGTAGCGGATCTGGACCGCCTCCTCGTGACTGCCGCCGTGGAACGTAATCCGGTCCCGGGACAGCAGCGGCGAGATGTAGACCGGCAGCTCGTAGAGGTTGCCGAAGGGCGGTTCGGCGCCGATCTCACAGTCCGGGAAGAGGTGACCCATCTCCTCCTCGGTGGCCAGGCGGACTTCCTGGGCGTTGAGCCACTTCCGAAGCTTCTCGAAGTCCACCCGGAGATGCGCCGGAAGGACGGCCATGGCGAACTGGCCGTCGACCCAGATGACGACGGTCTTGGCGAACTCGCGCCCGGGCGTATGCGTGTGGGCGGCGGTCATCTGGGAGGTCATGTCCGCGCTGTGCGGCATGCTCCGATACGGAACACCCTTTGCTTCAAGCAGGTCGGCCAATCGGGGATTGAGTCGATTCATGGGGCACCTCCGCCGTAGGATATATCCGCGCAGGCCCCCGCCTCTCCGTGATGTCGAGCCCGGCGACGGCACGGCGTTACTCGGAAGGCCGCCGGGCAACTGACGAGATCGCCCCCTATGATTAGCCAGCCCATGGGAAACGAGATCGTCTACTGCCGGAAGTGCCAGACGCGGCTGCTCAACTCCGATTTCGAGCGGGGAGCGGCGTTCAAGATCGACGGCATCGCGAGCTGCGACAAGTGTTCCGCGGACGTGCTCAAGCTTCTGCCGCCCGACAAGATCCAGGACTTCCTGCACCAGATCGCCAAGTCCAAGAAGGCGCCGTCCGCCTCCGAACGACCGGCGCCAAGGCCCGAACTCCGCAGCAGCACCAACAGCATCCCGATCGTCCCGCACACCCCGAAGCCATGAAGGGCTATGCCGTCATCCTGCTGGACGAGGCCCGAAATCCAGTCGCCGATCAGAAGAGCGACGGGTATCCCAACCCGAGCGCGGAGCACGTCTTCGGGCCGGCCGCCAAGGCTCCGAAGTAGCCCTCAGCGGCGGCCGAGCAGGTCCAGGCAGCCGCGCACGAAGGCCGCCGTTCCCGCGCGCAGCGTCGGCTCCGGGTCCGGCGCCCAGCGGTTCGAGTGAAGGCCGGGGCGCGGGCCGTCGCCCCACGCGGCGGGAGCCGCCCCTACGTTGAATTGCAGGCCGGGCACGTCGAAATGCTTGGCGAAGCGGCCGAAATCCTCCGCCCCCATCGCGGGCGATTGAGCGCGCACCCGGTCGGGACCCAGGAGCCGCGAGAAGACGCTGCGCATCCGCTCGGTCAGCGCGGGATCGTGGTAGACGGCCGGGAATCCGTTGTCCTGGACGCGAACCTCCGGGGGGCGCGGCGCGTGGTGCAGCTCCGCGGTCTTCTCCGCGATGTGGCGGATCTCGGCGAGGAGCTTCTCGCGGGTGCTGTCCTCGTAGGAACGGACGGTGAGCTGGAGCTTGACCTCGTCGGGAATGATGTTGTGCTTCGAGCCGCCGTGGATCGAGCCGACCGTGACGACCGCGCGGGTCTCGGCCGGATTGATCTTCCGGCTGACGATCGTCTGCAGCGCCATGACCGTCTCGGCGGCGATCACGACCGGGTCGATGGTGTTGTGGGGCCAGGCGCCGTGGCCGCCGCGGCCGAAGATCGTGATGTCGACGCTGTCGGCGTTCGCGGAGGCGTAGCCCGGGCAGAGCGCCAGCGTGCCGGCGGGAAAGGCCGGCGTGTCATGGATGGCGAGGACGGCGGCCGGCTTGGACGGGATGGCCGCGGCGAACTTCGGATCGTCGATCATCATCTTGGCGCCCAGGCCGACCTCTTCCCCGGGCTGGCCGATGAGGATCGCGGTCCCGGACCAGCGGTCCTTGAGGCGGGACAGGATCCTCGCCAGCCCGATCCCCATGGCCAGGTGCGTGTCGTGGCCGCAGGCGTGCATCGCGCCGTTGCTGCTGGCGTACGGCAGTCCCGTATCCTCCTTCACGGGGAGTCCGTCCATGTCGATGCGGGCCAGGATCGTGGGCCCTTCCCCGTTGCGGAGCACCGCGACCACGCCCGTGCCGCCGATCTTCTCGGTGACGGTCCACCCGGCCTCGCGGACTTCCTGGGCGAACTTCGCCGCGGTCTTCTCCTCCTTGAGGGACAGCTCGGGATTCGCGTGGAACCACTTATAGAGGGTGAGGAGGGACGCCAGCTCCGCGCCCGCGGCGGACGTCACGGCGACGTCCAGGTCATCGGGCGCCGACAACTGGGAGCGCGGCGCTTCGGGCGTCGCGCAGCCGGTTGCCAGAACCAGGATCGCCAGCAGTGCTCGGTTCATGCGATATCCTCCGGAGTCTTCAGAAGCATCATCAGGATGTGCCCGCCGAAGTCAACACTTCCTGCCGGCCAAAAACAACCTGGACGCTTTCGTTCCATCTCTCATGGGACTAAAGCGTCCAGGGTGTTTTTGTCGGGACTACGGCAGCCCGGGGAGCGCCTTCGCGGGCAGCGGCTGCATGACGGAGCCCGGCCCGGAAGAGACGCTGCGGCGGAGCAGGACCGGACAGGGCGCACGACGGATCACTTCGTCGGCGATGCTGCCCAGCAGCGCTCGCGCGAGACCCGTTCGACCGTGCGTGGTCATGCAGAGCAGCGAGGCGCCCTGTTCCCGGACGTGCCGCAGCAGCTCGGCGGCGGCCCGTCCCTGCAGGACCATGGCGGACGCCGTGACGCCCTCGGAGGAGAGGCGCGTCTTTACGCTTTCCAGGTAGGACATCGGGTTGTCGGCGATCTGCATGCCGGGGATCTCGCCGAGGCCGGTCATGGTGATGGGCGGCAGGACGGACTGGACGAGTTCCACCGACGCCTTCAGGCGCCGGGCCAGCGGCACCACGTCCGACAGGATCTGCTCGCTCCGGGGCGACCCGTCGAGCGCGACGACGAGGCGGTTCCAGGTCCGGACGGTCGTGCCGGGCCGCGTCACCAGGATCGGGACGTCGAGGCGACGGATCACGGCCTCGGTCACGCTCCCCATGAGGATTCTCTGCAGGCCGCCGCGCCCGTGCGTCGCCATCACGACCAGGTCCATCCCGTTTCCGGCCTGCACGATCTGCTCGGCCGGATGTCCGTGGCGGACCACGAGTTGAGCGTTGACGCCGGTCTCGCGGAGCGTCTCGCAGGCCTTGGCGACCCGGTTTTCGGTGGAGCGCTCGGCATGCTCCACGACGTAGAGAACCGTGACCTCGGGAGCGTCCGAACGGACCACGGGCATCATGGCCGCGAACGCGTGCTCGGACTCCGTCGAGCCGTCGGTCGTCACCAGGATCCGATCGATCTTCTTCATGGCTGCCGGTCAAATCCCCAGGACGTGTTCCTTCGCTGCTCCGACCGTCCGCGCCGAGGCCAGGACCGCGGGACGGACGATCAGCAGAGGCACCCGCGCCGCCCGCAGGACCTTCTCGGTCACGCTGCCCATCAACCAGCGGCCGACGCCGATCCGCCCGTGGGTCGTCATGGCGATCAGGCCCGCCTGCTGCTCCCGGCAGGTCTCCAGGATCTGCTGGGCCGGATCACCTTCCTTCAGCAGCGGTTCCAGCGCGATGCCGCCGGCCCGGAATTGATCGTAGGCGCAGGTCAGTTCCGGAACCGGAATCGCGCACGCCTCTCCCTGGCACACGTGGAGCAGCGCCACCTTCGACCCGAACATCTGCGCAAGCTCGACCGTCGGGCCGATGACTTCCAGCGTCATCGCGGTCGAATCCACGGGCACCAGGATCTTCTCGAGGCCCAGTTCGGCCGGCGAGGCCTGCCGGCCGCTTTCCTCGAACGAGCGGACGGCGAGGACAGGCACCCGGCTGGCCTGCAGGACCCGTTCGGTGACGCTTCCCAAGGCCCAGCGGGAGAGTCCCGTGCGGCCATGAGTCGACATCGCGATGAGGGTGGCCCGCTCCTGGTCGGCAACGTCGAGGATGACGTCGGCGGCCTCTCCCGTGCGGACGATGCTGCGGACGCGGGCGCCTTGATCGAAGAAGAGCTTCTCCATCCGCTGCAGGTAGACCCGGGCCTGCACCCGGAGCAGAACGGGAAGCTCCTCGCTCATGCCCTCGAGGGACGGGGGCATGGAAACCGCCTGAACCAGGAGGATTTCGGCATCCTTGCGGAATAGGATGCGCCGGATCTGGGTGAAAACGGCCTCCCCAAGGGGGGATCCGTCCAGGGGGACGAGGATTCGTTCGAACATGCCGAGGCTCCTCGACTGACACTTCCGATGGAGCAAACGGCGAGCCAATCTTATTGATCCCCGAGGCCGGATTTTGCTGACGAATTTCTCCGGCCGACCACGGATTTTTGCGACCAATTCAGATCCCGGTTAAGAAGCGGCGTCGAGTGCTTCGTCTCATGTAGGATGAAAGACGCCGGCGCACTGTTCGGAGCCTGGAAGGACCAGCCGGGTCCGGACACGCGGATGGCGCTCTTCCGACACCATCAGGACTCCGTCTACAACCTCTGCTGGCAGGTTCTCCGGCACGCCCACGACGCCGAGGACGCCGCCCAGAAGGTCTTCTCCGCGCTGATCCCAGTCCTTCCCACGCTCTCCAGCGACGATGGCCTCCGGGCCTGGCTCTACCGCGCCTCGCTGCTGACGGCGCTCAACCTCCGGCGCGGCCAAAGGAGGCGGATGAACCACGAACGGCAGCGGCCCCCGACGCCTGCCCCGACCTTCTCGGATTCCGAGATCGACGCCATCCACGAGCAGGTGGCCCGGCTGCGGGACGATCTCCGCTCGCTCGTCGTGCGCCACTACTTCGAACGGCGGACGCTGGCCGAGCTGGCGGAATCGGACGGCTGCTCGTCGGTCGCGATCTGGAAACGTCTGCAGAAGGCGCACGACGCGCTCCGCCGCTCCCTGGTGAAAGCAGGCCTGGCGTCCGTCGCCCTGGCGATCCTGCCCTTCCTCGAAAGCCGCGAAGCGGTCGCCGCGCCGGCCCACCTCCTGTCGGCGCTGCCCTCCCCCCGGAGCGGTCCGACGGCGGCGGCGCCCGCCGGAGCCCTCCTGGCCGTGAAGGTCACCGTCTCGGTGGCGCTCCTCGCGACGGCGCTCCTGGGATATGGCGTCCAGCGCCGGCGGCATGTCGCCCAGCTCGAAAATCCGCCGATCGCCAGGACCTTGGCGGCGTCTGCCCCTTGGATGGCTCCCGTTCCAGCGCGGACGCCCGTCGCGGAAGCGCCAGCCGCCGCCGACGAGCCCGTCCAG
>Ga0310813_10000818_pt1 | contig 19037 bp, 18 predicted proteins | sample YN3metagenome_FD_203086 | JGI IMG/M metagenome (GOLD analysis project Ga0310813, IMG submission 203086) | Soil microbial communities from experimental microcosm in Duke University, North Carolina, United States - YN3 | ecosystem: Engineered > Artificial ecosystem > Soil microcosm > Unclassified...
ATTTCGGGAAATCAGCCAACTGGGTGGAAAGCGCTCTTCGTATTCCTTCCGTTGTCGTGTTCACTGGTCACATGATCGACAAGCCCGGACGCCAGCGACCAAGGTTTCCGGCGAAGCTCGAGCAAGGCGTGGCGAAGCAAATTGAAAATGAGTTAGGAAAGCTCGATGCCGGCTTTGGCTTTAGCGGAGCTGCGTGCGGCGCCGACATTCTTTTCCTCGAAGCAATGATGAATCGCGGACACATCAACATCGTGTTGCCGTTTGCGGTCGAGGAATTCGTAAAGACGAGCGTTGACATCGTGCCGAAAGGAAATTGGAGGAAGCGATTCGATCGTGTGATGCAGTGCGCTGAAAACGTGCAGGTTGCGTCAGGCGCGCCATCCGAATGGGGAGGAATTGTCTTCGAGTACGCGAGCCTGTTGTTGCTGGGTCTCGCGCAACTTCGCGCACGAGCGCTCGATACGGATCTTGTTGGTCTTGCCGTATGGGACCACAATCCCGGAGACGGTCCAGGAGGAACGGCGGAAACAGTGAAGTCATGGCGTCAACGCGGAATCAAAGTGGTCGAGATCGAGTTATCACCGAATGCGTGAACACGACTCGAAGCTGACCGTCGCACCGAGTGCGCAGAGCAGCCGCATCGCCGGAATTCTCTTTGCCGACGTCGTTGGATTCAGCTCACTGTCAGACATGGAAGTCGTGCGCTTTCATTACGAGTTCCTTGGCGCGGTTGGCCGTTTACTCGCACTGACGAAATATCCACCGCTCGTTCGCAACACCTGGGGCGACGGATTGTATCTGATCTTCCCGACTGTTCGTGACGCCGGCGTGTTTGCGCTCGAGTTGTGCGCTATGACAGTCGAGACACACTGGGGTGAGCTCGAGCTACCTGAAAGTTTGCGTGTGAGAGTCGGACTTCATGCCGGACCACTGTTTGATTTTTCCGATCGTGTCACGGGACAACTAACTCTTGCCGGAAAACACGTTACACGAGCAGCGCGAGTCGAGCCTGTTACTCCACCAGGAATGGTCTACGCAACGCAGGAGTTTGCTGCGCTTGCTGCAGCGTACGGCGTCACGGAATTCGTGTGCGAGCCGGTGGGGAGAGTGAGTCTCGCAAAGAAGGCGGGAGTAACACCGCTGTTCACGGTGCGATCCAATGCGTGAGAAAGTCACCGCTCAACGGCATAGTATCTAATGAGAGCCACGACTGAAGATCTCACTGCGGCTCCGCTCGAGGAATTGTTTCGCACCATGCAGTCGGCGAATGCGGCTGACGTGGAGAATGCATGGGGAGAGTGCTACAAGCGCTACAACCGGAAAGTCTGGAGCTGCGTTTTCTATGTCATTCGGACAATTCCATGGCTCAAGGAACCAGGCGAGGTTGCAGTCGACGTGACAAGTGAAGTATTCGCGCGCCTGCCACAGACTCTCGGAGCATATCACGAGGTCGGCAAAGCCGAGTCGTGGCTGATGCAGGTGGCTGTTCGCACTGCAATCCGCCAGAAGGAATCGATTACCGGCTCGTGGTCGAAAGGAAAATCAAAACGAATCGGTGTCGAGCTGAATGACACGACTGCTCAAGAGATTGCCAGGGCGTTCGAGGGTGACGATCGCGATGATCGCATGGAGCTCGAGCGTCGAATGGAAGAGTGGCAAAGCGATCCCGAGAAAAAACGCTGGACCGAGCTGGTGAATCTTTTTCTCGAGGGATACGGCCATGACGAAATCGCCGAGCGATTGGGGATTACGCCGGGTACGTCGCGAACGCTGTTGTGGAAGATTCGTCGCGAGCTCGGCCGCGAGAGCAGGAACGAGGAGAGCGCATGACACCGTTTCGGTTCACGCACCTGAGCGACGAAGAGCTCTCGAAGCTCGCCGACGGCGCGGTATCGATTGACGAGCTGCGTGACATCGATGCGCATCTCTCCGGCTGCACAGAATGTCAGCAAGCCGTTCACGAGGCGTTGCGCGGATTGATGATGCTATCACGCGCTAGTGAGCCGCCGGCTGACATGGAGCAGCACGTTCGCGCCAGGCGCTGGTCCGTCGCGCGCGATCCGTCGAGCCTTCTCGAGGAAGATGAAGGCGACATTGCGGAAGTCGGCGGCAGGGGCGTCGACGACATCCTCTCGGACGACGACGAAGCCCCCTCCGAAACAGAGCCGGACAAGACCGACTGACATCTCCTGCTGTCACCGGCATTAATGAGGTGACGACAAGTGGAGCATCCTTGACAGTAGGTCTGCTGCGGGCATCTTGTCCCTTCCAAATTTTGGCCTGGACTGCACCGATGAAGGCTTCGACAGGTTCCGGTGATGCAGCAGCGCCTGGTTCGCCAGGTCCAATGCCCGTTGGTGGCCCAATGCCGCCGGGTAGTCCAATGCCAAACGACGCGAAAGCGCCGAAAGGAATGCCGCAGGGTGGCGAGCAGTTCGGACCCCCGGGGATGCCGGGTCCGGGCGCGCAGGATTCCGACAATCCCATGCAATGGTCCGTCGTCCGGGGACTCGGCCGCAAATACCTCGGCGCATCCGCACCGATGGTTGCGCTATACGCGATTGGGTCGCTGCTCGTAACATCGGTACTGCCGGCGTGGATCGCGACGCGTTATGCGACGCTCACGAATTTCTTCCAATCGCAGGGACCGCCGACACAGGGTCTCGACGTCACGCGGATGTATCTCATATGGATGGTGCTCGTGCTCGCCGCGGCCGGTCTCGGCTTTGGTCAGAAATATTTGAGCGCGTACACGCAATCGAAGGTCGAGCAGAAACTTCAGGCCGACGTGTATGAGAGCGCGCTGACTCAATCGCTCGGCTTTTATCACACGCATCCGTCCGGCGGATTGACGATGATCGTCAGTCGCTTCACGTCGCAGGCGCGAAGCGGACTGTTCCAGCTGCTTGTCGATCCTGTAGTGCAAAGCGTCGGAGTCGTTGTGCTGGCGACCACGTTGTTCTCCGCGCTGGCGAGACTTGGTCGCGATCAGGGCTCGCAGGTTTATCTCTGGTTCGGAGCAATTGCTGCGTTCGCGTTCATTGCGCCAGTAATGATCGTGCGACTCGGGCGACAGCTTCAGCGACAGACGTCGACGATGCAGCGGCAGGATCTCGCAATTGCAACTCTCGTGAATGGATCATTGGCAACGCCTGAAGAAATTCAGGCGATGGAAGCAGAGCCGATCTTTGCCGCGAAGTATCGCAAGCTTCTCGTTGCGAATTTCCGTGCGCATCTCGCGCAGACGGCCACGGTGGAGCGGCTGAATCTCCTCAACACGCTACCGGGGTCGATCGTACTGATCGTCGTCATCGGTGCAGCGATTCTTCTATTGAAGGCCGATCCGACGAATGCGACTCCGAAAGCAATCGTGCAGGTGGGAATTCTCACGCCAATGCTGATGGGGATGGTTCAATCGCTCGCAGGATTTAGTATCAATTCGCGACTTAATTGGCCGGCAATTGATGCCGTCAACGAAATCCTGGAATCGCGTCCTGAAGTGCAGGTAGACCCGGGAGCGCTGGATGTGGCGCACCTCGAGCCTCATATCGAAGCCCGCAATGTTGTTTTCAGCTATGCGGCGGGACGCATGCCGAACGTGCTGAACGGCGTGTCATTCGAGATTCCGCCGGGCCAGATCGTTGGATTGGTAGCACGACCTGGTCGTGGGAAGACGACGATCTTCCGTCTTCTTCTCCGCTTTTACGATCCGCAGAGTGGCGAGCTGATTGTTGGAGGTCACCCAACGACTGCGCTCACACTGTCGAGCTTGCGCCGCAATGTCGCGTTGATGACGCAGCAGTCTGCGTTCTTCCACGATACAGTGCGTGAGAATTTCCGCGTTGCTGCAACACGGGCGACCGATGAAGACATTCAACGAACCGCCGAGCGAACTTCCTTGTGGCCGATTCTTCTCGAGCGATTCGGATCTCAACCTCTCGACGCGCAATTCGCCGGCGGACAGTTGTTGTCGGGAGGCCAGAAGAAGCTCTTTGCTCTGACACGTCTGCTGTTGCAGCAGCCGAGTGTCGTGTTGTTCGACGAGCCGACGGTGGGAATGGGGCCGCTGGAGAAAGCGCCGTTGATCAACGTGATGAGAGAAGCGTGCAAAGGAAAAACGGTCATCTCCGTCGATCACGACATTCTGTGGCAGATGGGATTTTGCGACCGTTTCCTGACGCTGGAAGAGGGCCGGATCACGCAGGATGGAACCGGGCCGGAGCTTCTCGAGCAACCTGGATTATTTCAGGAGCTGTACAGAACGGCGAGTGATCCGAAGTCGAGAGCTGCGCCGTCGGTAATGCCTGATCCATTCGAGGGCGGAATGGCGCGAGTTGCAACAGCGGCAGGACGTCCGATGTAACCGGCGCGCGGCGCCGGCTAGCTGAACCGCCGCGGAAAATTGGCTACACGCAGTAGTTCAACTTCTATTGGAGGAAGAAAGGAAATGGCGAACAAGAAGACGGTGGAAATCGCTCAGGGACAGAAGGTTTCCGAGAGCGAAGTACAAAAGTCACCTGACAAAGTCGGCGAGGGACATCCGACGCCGGAAGCAGGTGGAGAAGTTGGAGGCCGTGGGCACAACGAATACGTGTTCTGCTGGTGTGGCGCGCTCAATTACATCTGGGTGAGCGACATCGAGTACAACTGGTATCGCTGCTGGAATACCGCGAACGGCGTTCACTACTTCAGATACTAGACAGCTATCAGCCATCAGCTATCAGCCATCAGCTATCTCCGCTGACGGCTGATGGCTGATGGCTGATGGCAGTGTAAATGCCCGATATGCATGAGTGGCTCGATCCTACCGAAGCAGCTCAACTGATCCGTCAAAGCACAGGCGGTGGAATCCGGATCGCGATCATCGATTCGGGAGTCGAGCTCTCGCATCCGCGACTCGCGGGAATCAACATCGCAGATGACATCGCAGTCGTAAGCGATGGACTGCGACTTGTTTCCACTGAGAATGCCGGCGAGGACGTTTACGGTCATGGGACCGCTGTCGCCGGAATCATTCACGAAACTGCGCCCGATGCACAGATCGGAAGCTTTCGCGTTCTCGACTCGCACAACAACTCACGCTCGGCGATTGTTTGCGAAGCTGTTCGTCTCGCTCTCGATGCAGGATATCACATCATCAATTGCAGCTTCGGATGTGGTGTTCTCGATCAGGTGCTCGACTACAAGACCTGGGTGGACGAAGCGTATCTCAAAGGCACGCACATTGTCGCGGCGTGCAACAACTTCGATTTCCTTCGACCGGAGTGGCCAGGGTTTTTTGCTACGGTCATCACCGTGAACATGGCGCGCACTCCTGATGAGTCGCGTTTCTGGTACAAGGGTGGCCAGCTCGTAGAGTTTGCAGCGCGCGGAGTGGACGTCGACGTTGCGTGGAGAAAGGGCGGAACGAAGAACGTGACGGGAAGCAGCTACGCTGCGCCGCGTGTGGCGGGATTGCTTGCACGACTTCTTTCCGGACGCCCGGACATTACGCCATTGCAAGCAAAAGCATTGTTCCACGCGATTGCAGATCCGTGGACGCAGGACATCGTTGGACCAAACGTCACTTACGCTGCCTGACGTGGCGAATCGATTCAATCTCCAGCCCGACCAGCGCTTTGCACCAATGCGAGAGCGATTGCACGAGCGCGTACGCGAAGCAGCGGCGGCATTGAGCGCGGAGACATTCGCGGATTTCTTCGACCCGCTGATGCAGGCAACTGTGCGCGATGAATTCGATGCGGTTGGCGCACACGAAGGAACGATCTGGCTTGCTGATGCGGAAGAGAAGTATCTGGTGCCGGCATTCAACACTGGCCCGAATGCGGCGCAGCTCGTTAATCGATTTCAACAGCCGCTATCGCACGGGTTGATCAGTCTCGTTTTTCGAAACGGTCAATCATTTTGCGAGAACCAGGTTTATCGCAACGCCGAGCAGGACAAGACGCTGGACACCAAGCTTCACTTGCTCACCTGTGCGATGATTGCAGTCCCGCTTTACTTCGCGCAAAACGTGCGCGGCGTGATCTCATGTGTGCAGCTCAAGGAAGCAGACTCGAAGTCTCCCGATCCGCCGGGATTTTCTCCTGCTTCGATTCATCGGATCGAGCGAGTCGCAGCAGTGCTCGGCCGCCTGCTCGATCTATCGCTCGTTGGAACTACTGTTGGATGGAGGGTGAGCTGAGTCCGAGCTTCTCGATTATTTGATTGAAGCGCGGCTCGCTGCGAAGAGTGTCGAAGATGGGGCGTACACCGAGCCACGACATTTGAGCGCCGCGAGATTCCAAACCTTCCTCGAGCAAAGACAACGCGCGGTCCCGATCACCAAGACCCATGTACACGACTGCTGTCAGGTAAGGTGACACGTAGCGCTCTTTCGCGGTTCGCTCGAGCTCGTCGAGAAGCTGTTTTGCGCGCAGGGTATCGCCGTTGACAGCATGCGCGTGAGCGAGGCTCGCGATCACCTCGATGCTGCCGCCGGACATTGCCAGCGCCTTCTCGAATGCATTGATCGCACGGAGCTTTTCGCCAAGCTGCACGAGTGACTGTCCCATGAAATGCTGTAGCGGAAAAAATCGTGGGTCGGCCTGTATTGCCTGTTCGTGCCACTTCACGCTTTCCTCGAACCGGCGCGCCGCATACAACACGGCGCCGGGGCTCGCAGCGATCGCAGGAGTTATTGGATCGAGCTGGCCCGCGCGCCGCAGCTGATCGAGCGCTTCATCAAAGCGGCCGGTCGGTGCGAGAACCTGCATTGCGTACCAATGCGGCGCGGTAGCGTAGCCGGGGTTCAGCGCCATGCTGCGCTGAAAATCGATTTCTGCTGCTTTCCAGTCCCAATCGTAAATCGCGTGCATGCAGCCGAGGGCGGCGTGAGGCTCAGCGAGTGTCGGATCGATTGTCAACGCGAGATGAGCAGCATCTTCCGCGACAGGAATTGTTTTCCTTGGCTCGCGCACGCCATAGAGCGCGAGGGTCGCGAGAGTATCCGCGAGTCCGGCATGCGCTCGCGCGAAGCGTGGGTCAAGATCGATCGCCTTCGTGAAATACTTGACGCTCTGCGCCATCTGCTCGTCGGTTCGCTTGTTCCACGCATGACGGGCGCGCATGTAAAGCTCATGCGCTTCGATGCTGATACTCGGACTATCAGCGACAGGACCGAGTGATTGACCGAGGAGCTCGACCTGCAATCCACGCGCGACTGCTTGTGCAATCTCTGCCTGAACCCCAAAAACATCCTCGAGCTTGCGTGTGTACGACTCGGCCCAGAGCTGGCGACTGTCCGCTGCCCGAATGAGACGGACCGAAACGCGCACGCTATCGCCTGCATGGCGGGTGCTGCCTGTGACCAATGCGCCAACCTCGAGCTGCTTGCCGATTGCGCGCACATCGGCGTTCGCATCCAGAGTCGATCCGAATATTTGCGCGACGACACGAAGGTTTCTGATGCGAGCAAGCGCGTCGGCAATCTCTTCGGAAACGCCGCGACTGAAATGTTCGTCTGACGATTCGTTGCTGAGATTCTGAAATGGAAGCACAGCAACTGACGGAAGATTGGCGTGAGCCGTCGGCGCGCCTGTAGCAGTGGAATCGGCGAGTGCGTGTGCGAATTCCTGGGCTGATGTGAACCGCGCGTCGGGATCACGCGCCATCGCGCGAAGCAGTGCGGCTTCGATATGCGCGGGAATTTCCGGACGCAGCGAGCGAACAGGGTCTGGATCTCTTCTGAATCGAAGTGCGATCGTCTCCGTCGAGCTTCGTCCAACAAATGGCGGCGCTCCGGTCAACATCTCGTGAATCACGCAGCCTAAGCTGTAGATGTCACTGCGTGCGTCGAGATCTTCTTCGCCGGCGCCCTGTTCTGGGCTTACATACAGCGGAGTGCCGACACCGTAGCCCGGTTGTGTCAGTGAATTATCGTCCGTCGGTCGTTTCAGCAGCCGGCTTGCGCCGAAGTCAGCAACGAGCGCGTGTCCTTCAGTGATGAGAATGTTTCCCGGCTTGATGTCGCGATGCAGAACTCCGGCGGCGTGTGCATAGGCAAGTGCGTCGGCAATCTCGCGTCCGAATTGAATCGCTTCGCTTATTGGTAACGGGCTGGTTTTCTCCAGACGATCGAGCAGCGATGCGCCCTCGATGAACGGCATGACGTAATACGGTCGCCCGAGTGCAGAGCCGGAATCGAGCAGCGGGAGAATGTGCGGATGAGTGAGCTTTGCAATGATTCCGATTTCACGGTGAAAGCGGAGCTCATCGGTTTGCGACGTGCTGTCGGTGAGAAGGACTTTTATCGCAACCTGTCGATCGTGCCGAATGTCGCGTGCGAGATATACCGTCGCGGTCGCACCTCGTCCGACGCGACGAATGAGCTCGTAGCGATCGGACAAACTCGGCCGCAGCTGCTCGAGCTCGTCAGCAGTCATTATTGGTTTGCTTGCCACCCCTGTTGGGTGTTCCCATATTGCCATCAAAATCACGATGGTCGAGCGCCGCCGGAAGTCGCCTATGCCAGAAAAACCCTCCACCCAACAGCTTGGTAGCCAGCCCGTGACCGCGGTGCAACAAGCCATTGCCGAAGCGCGACAGGAGTTCGACCGTGGAAGACACGCTTACGCGATCGAGCGTCTCGAGCAATTCACACCCCAAGTCCCGCAGGTCACGCAAGCGCTGAGATCTCTCCGGGAAGATTGGGAGAAAATCAAAGGGCAACGAGGCCATGTAGACCAGCTGCTGCATCAAGCCACGCGGGCGATGGAGCAAGGCGCATTTGCGGTTGCGATCGGACGACTTACCGAGGCCGATGAGATCGAGCCTGGACGCCACGATGTTCAGTCGTTACTGAGAACTGCACAAGACGGGCAGAAGTTGCTGGAAGAAAGCGTGCACGATCGAGAGGAAGTCGAAGCTCCATTGAGTGAAGCGCGCCAGAAGCTTCGCGAGAAGGATTTTGCTGCGGCGCGACAGCTCGTGGACACGGTACGTCGCCGGGATTCGGATTATGCGGGTTTGGATCAGCTCGCACGGGAGATCAACAATGTCGAGGCGAGCCTCACTTCCATTGCATCTGCCAAGGCCAGTTTTGAGAACAAGGATTTCGAGTCGACAATCGTGTATGCCGATCGTGCGCTCCTGCTCGACCCGCTATCAAAGGACGCCAGGGCGCTGAAAAAGCGAGCACGCCAGTCGATGCAGGCGCGAAATCCTCGAGCGTCTGAGGGGTGATCTCTACATCGAGTCGAACGACGACTCGATGTCTTCGATCAGCTGATCTGCTCCCTCGTGTCCGATCGATAGACGGATCAGCCCGTGCGGAAAACGCTGAGAGTCGAGATACTCGACATTGTCTGCCCGCGTCGGCGTGGCAACAAGGCTTTCCACTCCGCCCCAGCTAATTCCGATTCGGAATCGTTTCAGTCCGTCGATGAATTTGCGTACTTCATTGAAACCGCCGTTCGCAATCTCGAAGCTGAACACGCCCGAATAGCCGGTCAATGTTTTCGACCGATCGCAGAATGCAGGATGATGCACTGCCGCGACTTCCTTCCGATCCCGCAACCATTCAGCGACTCGCAGTCCGTCGGCGTGATGCTGTTGCATTCGGACGGGCAATGTTCGCATTCCCCGTAACAACAGCCAAGCGTCGAAGGGATGAAGAATCCCGCCGTGCAGCATGAAAGCGCGCTGATAGATCGCATCCATCAGGATCGCATTGGTGATCAACGCTCCCGCGACAACGTCACTATGTCCACCGATGTATTTCGTCGCCGAGTGGATGGAAATATCCACGCCGCAATCGATGGGTTTTTGAAAAAGCGGTGATGCCCAGCTGTTGTCGATGGAGGTGATTGCGCCGTGCTTTCGCGCGATGTCGGCAATGGCAGCAACATCGAATGTGCGGAACATCATCGTTCCCGGATTCTCGAGCCACACGAGCTTCGTGTTCGGCTGCAACGCGCGAGTTACATCTTCCGGCTCGAGATCGAGCAGCAACGTGTGCTCGATTCCAAATCTCTCGAGGGTTTTCGCAAGCTTGAGTGCGGGTCCATATGTGTGATTCACGAACAGGATGTGATCGCCTGACTTCAACAGTCCCATAATGACTGCGCTGATTGCGGCGATGCCCGACCCGAAAGCCTTGCACATCTCTCCATGCTCGAGCGCCGCGAGCTTTTTTTCGAGAGCTTCGACGGTTGGATTCTGCCCACGAGTGTAGACGTAGTTGCGGCTTTCGGCTGTGTGAGCTTCGACGAATTCGTCGAAAGTGGGATACGCAAAGAGCGAGGTCTGAACGATTGGCGTAGCCATGGACTCCGGCCCGGGTTGCCGGGCAGGATGATCCTCGAGGCAGATCCTGATGTCTTCGGGGTCAATGCGCATGAGAAAAACTCCTGTAGTAATGCTTACGCGTCAATCGCGGCGAGTAATCGCGCACTTGTGGCCTGCGCAATGCATGTACTGGCTTCAAGAAAGAGGGAGGAGTAATGGAACGCGATCGCGACAAACAAATCGCATTATTTGTCGGCGCCGGCCTTGGAGCCGCTCTGATGTTTATGCTCGATCCGGCGCGTGGCGCGCGAAGACGTGCCCTCGTGCGCGACAAGACTGTGAAAGTCCTACGGCAGGGCGGTCGAGCGATTCAAGATCGGAGCGAGGACATAGGACACCGACTCACCGGCGCGGCGCACGAATGGAAAGCCAAGCGTCTTCCACCGCCGGCCAACGACCAGCTCGAAGAGAGGATTCGCGCTGAGCTTGGGCATAAGGTCGAGCATTCCCGTGCGATCATCGTTGCCGCTGAAGAGGGGAACGTGACGCTGAAAGGCTATGCTCTCCGCGACGAGCTTGAGGACATTCTCGATACGGCGCGACACGTGAACGGTGTTCGAAAGGTGCGGAGCGAGATGCAAATTAAGGATTCGCCGGAGGATATTCCCTAAGGCGGTTGCTTGTGGCGCGGTTTCCACCTTTCCTGCAAGTTTGGGCATGCCTCTGCTTCGCCGAATTCTCGGCGCACCGAACGTACAAAAACATCTCGAGAAGCGTGACGTCGCGAAGCTCATCAATGATCTCCGTGACGAAAGCGCTATTGTCCGCGCACAAGCAGCAACAGCAATTGGCAAGCTTGGCGACAGCAAAGCGGCACCCGCACTGATCGCCGCGTATGACGATGAAGACCACGCCGTAACCGACGCGATTACCGTCGCACTCGGCGAGATGGGACCGGAGATATTCCCCCTGCTGGCACCGCTGATAATCAGCGGCCAGGTGTGGACTCGCGGAGACAAAGGCGCGCGCGCAGCCATACGGACAATCGCCGCCAGAGACTTCGATAAAGCCGCCGGAGAGCTCCGAAGTCTTATGGGTCACAGCGAGTGGCGCGTAAGGCTCGCGGCAAAAGAAGCAATCATTCCGAACGGCGCAGCCGCGTCGCGTCTCGCAATAGACGCACTGAGCGATGAGCGCCCTGAGGCCAGAGTTGTCGCCGCAGGAATTCTTGGGGCGCTCGGAATGCCTGACGGCGTCGATCCTCTCATCAAAGCACTTGGCGACGACGGTCCCGAAGTACGCCAAGCTGCCGCAGAAGCACTTGGAAACATCGGCGCGAAACGGGCCGTCGATGGATTGATCGCACTCGTAAAGGATCCGACCGAGCCGCCACAAAACGCCGTAGTAGTCGCGCTGGGAAAACTGAGGTCATCCAAAGCGGTGCAACCGCTCGTCGAGGTGTTGGACAGCGCGACCGACGATCGCCTCATCGGCAACATCGCCGATGCATTGCGGACAATCGGCGATGCCGCTGCCGCAAACCCCTTGCGAAATGCCCTCGAGAAAACGCACGACGTGGACACGCGCGAAAGCATTTTCTCGGCAATTGCCGCGCTTCACGATCCATCCTCGAAAGAAATGCTTCTATCGGAAATTGATTTCGAGGAGAAACGCCTCACGCGACGAGCTCAGCTCAATGCGCAGGAGTTCAAGCTCGTCACATCTCTCGTCGGATCGCTCGCACTCGTAGGGGGCGATGATGTCATCGCCGCGCTCACTGAGCGACTCGAATCGCCCTTATCGTTCGATGTAGTCGATGGCCCATCCAGCCAGCGGTTTTATCCGATACGCGATGCAGCGCGGACAGCGCTCATCCTGATGGGCAGACATCCTGGTGTTTCGGGAAGTGACTCGGACGATGACGAGAACACAACGTCCGGGAGGTTCGAAGTCAAAAGTTGACTTTGATTCCGCCAGTGATGGTGCGGCCGGGAACAACCGTGATGTTATCGGGCTCGCCGGTCTGATTATCGAGCAGGTTCTCCCCGCGAAGATTCAACGCTATTCCGCGCGCGATCGTAAAGTTGAGCATTCCACCTAGTCGCGTCACGCCGCCATAGTCACGCCAATACGTTCTCAGCTGCGATCCCCAGAATTCACCGAGCTCGTGATTCTGATTCTGGAATGCAGCAGCAAGTGCGACGCGATCGTAATTCACCCAATCACTCGCGCGCGATAAAGTCCACGCGGTCGACCATCGCCGATCGGTAAACGATGCGTTGACACCGAATGTGTGCGCCGGCACCTCGAGCATGCGATCACCAACGCGAAGATCACCACTATATCCGCTTGCGAGCTTCTGCACTCTGCTGTCGACTGTCGAAAAAGTTGCGCCGAGTGAGAGCTGGCGAAGGGTGAATGCGCCTTCGAGCTCCCAGCCGCGATTCGTGATCTGCCCAACATTCTGAAGCTCGTACACAATTCGTCGGGGCTGAGTCGACTGGCCGACAGGAACCGGCGGTGCGATGCTCACCGGCTGAATGAGTCCGGATGCGCGCTGATCGAACCGAGTGAGATGCAGCGACGTCAGCCGGCCGATGAAGAAGTCTGCGCCCGCTTCGACTCCCGATTGCTTTTCTGCAGTCAACGGCGCGGCGCTCGGACGGCGATTCAATGCCATCAAGGTTCCAGCTCTGCTGCTTGTCTCCGGAGGGCGAATTCCTTTTCCGTAGGCGGTGCGCAGCTTCACAGTCCCTATGGGAAAGGAGCGCACCCACGCAGTGCCGAGCATGGGGAGGAATTCAAATTCACCGATGCCGGTCATGCCGCTGTTTTGCTCGAGCCGGAAGCCGGTATTCACGAACAGCTGATCATTGAACGACGTGTTAGTCTGCGCGATGAGTCCGGTGTTGGTCCGCGTGTCGACAATTGACGTAAATGCCGATGTGTAGCTCGAAGGCGGTGGACCTGCCGGTGATTCTTGACTCCCGCCGCCTGGGGCTTCGCGATCGCCCTCGCGGTAATACGCGAAGTGCTCATCGGTTCGCGTCTCATCGCGCATGAACGACATTTCCGAGGCAAGAGTTACAGTTGCGGCTATCCTGTCGGGATCCCCGAACTGGCCAACTGTGCTCGCGCGGAACGTTCCGCGAATTGCATTTCCTTCCGCCGCACGAAGTGCCGAATCAGTCGCTGACGGAAATGCGCCGTCGAGTGCAGTTCCACTCTTCAAGCTGTAGCCATCGACACCGGCGACAACGGAGCTTGTCCATCTATCGCTTTGATGAAATGTTGCAACAGCGCCGAGAGTGAACTGTCGTACATTCTGGTGATCGACAGAGTCAGCGAACGGGCTCGACGCCATGAGCAGCGGACTTCCCGGCGTGTGCGCGTCCTGCGCGAAAAGCCTGAAGGTCCCGCTGAAGACGCTTTTCTCTCCGACAATGCGAATGCCGCCGTTGGAGGCGAGCTGCCGGCTGTATGCACCGGGAAGAAATGCACCGATCGTTGTAACTGTTGCACCAAGTCGTCCCGATCGAACACCCGAGCCGGAGCGAAGAGACAGCGAGTGATTCTGCGCAAAGACACTTCCTGCGGAAAAGTCACTCGTAGATGCACCGCCCGACGTACTGAATTGCGCGCGCGATGCGCCGCCTTCAATTCCGTCCTGTCGCGTCACGATGTTCATCACGCCGCTGATTGCGTCGGCGCCGTAGAGCGCTGCGCCCTGGGGCCCGCGAATTACTTCGATGCGCGAGACCGCATCCGGATCGATCATCGTGACCAGAAGTGAGTTCGCGACCTGAATTCCATCCACGTAAACTTTCGGATAGCTCACGCCGAACGAGCTCGCACCGCGAATGCTTCCATAGCGCGCGAGAAGATTGAGCGGCGATTGCTCCCACAACCACAATCCCGGAACGCTGCCGTCGAGCATTGTCGACAAAGAGCCTGCTCCGCGTTGCGAGACCTGCTGTCCACTGATGACATCGAGAGCGATCGGAAGAGAGCGCAATGATCCACCATTTGCGCTTCCCGTAACGACGACGCGATTGAGAACTGACACCTTAGGAAAAGAGCTCGGCGGCAGGACAGTCGTGACAGTGGGTGCAAGCACAACCTGCTCGTTACCAGCGCTTACAGGATGAAGAGTCGTTCCCTCGAGAAGATCGGTGAGAATATTTCCGACGAGCGCTGAATCATATGATGGACAGACAGCGCGAGAGAGCAGCAGCTCTTCGGCAGTGTATGACAATTTGATGTGCGCGGATGCGGCGAGACGGTCGAGGGCATCACGAAGCGAAATGTCATGGCCGTGCAATGAGACACGACGACCGAGCGCACCTTCCCATTCGGTATGCGTTACGTCGCGCGCCGGCCGGACACAGCTCGACTGTGCCGCGGCCGTCTGTGAAAACAGACAAAGCGCCAGGGAGGCGACGAATGCGAGCGTGTTCTGTGGAAGGGCTCGCCGGCGTCGAATCAATTCAGTCTCTCCTTATCGTTTCGCTCTGACTATCGCAGTATCGCCGCGCCGCTCGATGTCTGCGCCAAGTACGAGCTCGAGCATTTCGAGCACACGCTCCGGCGGCTCTCCCGAGAATGTTGCCGTGAGATGCCGGTTCGCGAGCGATGCATCGCGTACTCTCAATTGTATACCGTACCACCGTCTCAAAGATTCGGCTACGTCGGTGAGGGGCGTTTCCCGGAAGACGAGCTGCCGTTTCATCCATGCCATATCGTCCGGCGTAGAGCGCTCGACTGACGGGCGCTGCCCAGGAAGGACGATGCCGCGCTCACCGGGTTTCAGGACAACTCCGCCGTTGCGGCCCGGAACGCCCTGAAGGGAAACCGACCCTTCAACGACTGAAACGACGACGCCGCGCACGCTGTCGCTGTGTATCGTGAATTTCGTTCCGATATCCTGAATCGCGACGCCGTTGGCGTATGCGGTAAATGGCTTCGATGAATCGTGCACGACTTCGAGATAGACATCGCCGCGCACTTCGACTTCCCGGCGATCGACTCCATATCCTTTGGCGACTTTTACAGAGCTAAGGGGACCAAGCACAGCTCGTGTTCCATCAGGAAGAGTCAGTGAATCGATGGCGCCAACACCAGTTGCGAGCATCTGCGAGGAAGGAGCAGCCGCTTGCTGAACGCTGGTTTTCCCGGGGCGATAGAGCGTGAGGTAACCGGCGATTCCAACTGCAATCACCGCAGCTGCAGCAATGCCTAACCATCGAGGCTGGCGATTCTGTTTTCGCTCTCGAGCTGCCTCGATTGAGTGAACGACGGGCTCGTTTCGTCTTGTCTTTACGCGAGCGAGTGCGGCTTCGACGTCGAGATCCGACGGAACGTCATCAGCCATTCGCTTTGTGAGCGTATCGAGGGCGTCCAGAAGCTCCCTATCCACGGGGTTCGCGGACAGGCGTGCTTCTATCTGCTCGATCTCCTCCGGCGAGCTCTCGCCATCGAGGTATCGGGCAAGCGCCTCCCAATCAGCTGGCATGCTCATATACCGTAATTAACACATCGGGATGGGCATACCCTCATGAGGGGTTCATAACTGCCGGTTCCCGGCGCCAGATGGCGCGTTCCGGTACCCGATGCTCGAGCACAAGCCAGTGCTGAGGATTCGGGAATCGGGCATCGGCACGCGCCATCTGGCACCGGGAACCGGAACGACACGTAGTCCGAATCAAAGAGCATCCCCATGAGGAAGCCACGGCGCAAGCTTGACTCTCAGCGTCTTGAGAGCCTTTCCCATCTGTGCCTCGACGGTTTTGACGGAGATACCAAGTGTTGTGGCGATCTCGGAATACTTGAGACCATGTGTTCTGCTGAGCTCGAACACCTCTCGGCACCGGCCGGGCAGCTCGTTTACCGCCTTCCTCAGAGCGACACTGATTTCTTCCTCGACCAGATTCGTAGGTGCGGGCGTACGCAGCTCCGTTTGACGTGTGATCTCCGGCTCGCTCTTCCTTTCGACGCGCTCGTGGCGCACATGATTCAACGCGCGATTCCGTGTCGATTGAAACAGGTACGCCTGAGGAGAGCTGTCTACCGCGAGTGATTCGCGGCGTCGCCACAGCTCCAGCATCACGTCCTGCACGACCTCCTCGGCCACTGCGCGCGAGCGGACGATCGACTCCGCTGACCTGACGAGCGAGGGATACCACTGCCGGAAGATCGAATCGAATGCGGATTCATCTCCACGGCGGAGACTCTCAAGAAGTGCATCGGAATCCATGACGGTGACAATCTACGTTAGCCATCATCACCTATCAGCCATCAGCCTTACTGCTAACTGCTGACTAGCGGATAGCCGATGGCCGATAGCCAAATAAGGGTTTCCGAATCCATCCGTGTTGTTTGGGTTGATGCCGAAGCAAGCGCACCCCACCGCGCAGTGTGCATCGGCGCTTAACAGCTCAATGGCACCGGAGATCTTTTAATGAAAGCACTACTGCAACGAACGGCCGTCGCCGGGTTAGCCCTGGCGGCGATCGCGTGTCTCGAATCGACCTCGCCGTCGAACTCGCTGCTGGCGATCAGTGATGCACTCGTAACATTGCCGGCCGGATTCTCGTCGACAGACAACACGTTCCCGTCGGGGGATGGAAACGAAGGCGCATTCATGCCACCCCGCCGAGGGCACGATGGAATGGGCGGACGCGGAATGATGGGCGGTGGAATGGGCCCCGGCTTCGTCGGTGGAATTGGATTTGGCCGAGGCTTTGATCATGGTCCGTTTGGACTCGGCGGTCTGAGCAGCGATTGCGCGCTGAATAGCGCGACCGGTCGCGTGACTTGCCCCGCCGCAACGAATCATGGTCTGACAGTGAATCGTTCCTATTCATTCAAGAAAGCAGACGGCACCGTTCAATCGGCGCCCGACAGCACGACGAACACGATCAACGAGCAGGTCAGCGCAACCGGAACAGTGACTCGTCGCGATAGCGCGGTATCGAATGTCTCGAATTCCAGCGACCGCACCGTTACTGGTCTCGCGTTTGGAAGCACTCAGCGCACGGTGAATGGAACGTCGCGCGGACAGGAATCGACAACCGGAACGAACAGCGACGGTGCGTTCACTGCAACGCGACTTGTCGGTGATACGACATCAGGTCTCGTGATTCCAGTCGTGGAGGGCAAGCCGACATATCCGACGGCGGGAACAGTAACTCGCTCGATGCACGCGACGTTCACTGTCGGGGGCACGACGACGACGCATGATCGTAGAGAAGTGATTACATATAACGGCTCTGCAACCGCGACGATTACAATCACTCAGGATGGAACTACGAAGAGCTGCACCTTGCCGCTGCCGCACGGCAGACCAGACTGCAGTTAATCCTGCGAGATTGGTTGTACTGAACCCGCTGCGTGCGATTGCGCGCAGCGGGTTTTTTGTATCTTCAGCCACATGAGCGAGCTTCGAGTTCTGAACGCAACGCGGTACGTTCAGCCATTGCGTGAGGGCGGATCTCTTCCGGCGATTGTCGATACAGACGGCGACGGTCTGTTTGTCGCAAAATTTCGTGGTGCGGGACAGGGTGCGAAGGCACTGATTGCCGAGTTGATTGTTGGCGTGCTGGCGCAGGAAGTGGAGCTTCCGATTCCCGATCTCGCGTTGATAAAAATTCCCGAATCATTTGGTCGCTCAGAGCCTGATCCGGAGATTCAGGATCTCTTACGCAACAGTCACGGGGTGAACTTCGGCATACGCTATCTCGATGGCGCGTTCAACTTCGAGCCGAACGCTGCAGAGGAATTCATTTCATCGGAGCTTGCATCGCGAATCGTCTGGTTCGATGCGTTTCTCACGAATCCCGATCGAACGCATCGTAATCCAAATCTCTTGATCTGGAATAGAAAGCCGTGGCTGATCGATCACGGTGCCGCACTGTATGCGCATCATGATTGGCAATCGGTCGATGAAACGAGAACGCGATCGCCATTTCCGTTGATCAAGGATCATGTTCTGCTATCGGCAGCCGGTGAGATCGAAGGTGCAGACAAGTGGATGATCGAGCATCTCACGAAAGAGACAATCGTGAAAGCGGTCAGCGAAGTTCCGGATGAACTGCTTCGTGACAAAACAGTAGCGGCGGATTTTTCCAAACCCGCGCAGGCGCGCAGGAGATACGTGGAATATCTGACACAGCGTTTGACTGAACCGCGCGCATTTGTAACCGAAGCAATTGAGGCGCGTCGTCGCGCGAAGAGAATCAAACCCCGGCGGGTGGCAGCGCGGCGATGAAAAAACAAATCGCCTACAACTTCGCGGTGCTGCGCGTGGTTCCTCACGTGTACACGGGTGCGTTCGCTCCCGTCGGCGTGATTCTCCACGCGCGAACCGCAGAATTTCTGGATATGCGCGTGATCACGGATGCTGATGAGCTCACGGATCGTGCAGGTGACCTCGATGTCGAGCTTCTCGTGCGATACCTCGAATCAGCCGAAGCAATTTGTCGTGGTGATGAATCGGCTGGTCCGATCGCTCTTGCTCCGCCGTCAGAAAGATTTCACTGGCTGACTTCGCCGAGGTCGGATGTGATTCAGTGCGGGCCGGTGCATGAGGGGCTGTCGGCGGACCCGGCTGCGGCGCTCCACGCACTCTTCACGGACATGATTCTCAAGTCTTGAAACAAGCCGGGCGACTTCGAGACGACGAGAGCGGGTGGAAAACCGAAACTACACGGTTTCCACCCGCTCCCGCCGTCACTCGTCTTGCTGCTATTTACATTTGGTATCTGGTATAGTCG
>Ga0310813_10000819_pt1 | contig 19034 bp, 20 predicted proteins | sample YN3metagenome_FD_203086 | JGI IMG/M metagenome (GOLD analysis project Ga0310813, IMG submission 203086) | Soil microbial communities from experimental microcosm in Duke University, North Carolina, United States - YN3 | ecosystem: Engineered > Artificial ecosystem > Soil microcosm > Unclassified...
CGATATTTTACCTGTCAAAGCAATCAGGCAGCGATATCATGGCTGGAAAGGCTGGCCACAGGTAATGGAAGAAAAAACAAAAAAACTGCCCATTGTTTTTGAGAACTCTTACCAACGAGCATCGAAGTACTGGTTTTATACGGGTCAAATGTCTTATTCGTTGAACTATTATAGAGAGCGCCGGAATAATTATAACTTCTGGCCGATCGAAGATTCCTTACTCGGGAAACCGGTTTATATCCTTGACATACATAACACAGATTCGTTTCAAACAAGCATTCCTGTCGCTATCGGAAACCTGAACTATAAATATGATCCTGCCTTCGCCAGTTTTGCTAAGGTTAAATTTTTTTCTTCGAAAAAAAGCATTAGGAGCAAAGAGAATATTCCTTTCACAATTGACATACATACAGAGCTTCCGCCAAAATATCATAATTATATCCTTTCACACCCCGAATTAAGAATTGAAATGGTCGTGGGCGTCTTCAATAAGTACGGTTGGTTAGAAGACCTTCCTGTATTTGATAGCTTATATGAGGTGGTGCAACAGCATGTCAAATTAACTTTTAGTCCGCAGCTGCCAAAGGGAAATTATTATCTCATTTTTGCTATTCTTCATATCGGTACAATTACGGCTACTCACAACAGCGAGAAAATAAAACTTATTATTGAGTGATCATTTTTTTGGCGGATTGGTGTTAATAATTTTTTGAATGTCGGGATCCGACTGCAGGTTATTCATCTGTCGCAATATCCAGCCGGATCTGATGGAGACATATCTTGAAACAGGTTTCACCGAATACCGGCTGGGATTAGGAAGACAAGCAGCGATCAATGCCGCTTCCTGTCTCGATACGTTATTGGCAGATTTATTAAAATATTTTTGTGAAGCTTTTTCGATACCGAAAATTCCATCGCCCATTTCGGCTACGTTCATATATACTTCAAGAATTCTTCTTTTACCCCATATCTTTTCGATCATAAAAGTGAAGTATACTTCCAGCCCTTTTCTGAGCCAGCTGCGGCCCTGCCACAAAAAAACATTCTTTGCCGTTTGCTGACTGATTGTGCTGGCTCCGTGCATTGATTTGCTTTTCTGATTATGCTTCATCGCTTTTTCAATGGACTTGAAATCAAACCCGTTATGATCGGGAAATAATTGGTCTTCGGAAGCAATAACTGCCAGCTTTGCATTGACCGACATTTGTTTCTTATTGACATAATCTCTTTTCAAACCATGCCCGGTCAATAAGCTTGAAAGTTGAGTAATGGTAATGGGTGGATTCAACCATTTTAACAGGATGATGTAGACAAATTGGAAAATAAAAAGGATGAGGAACAGACGTTTAATAAAGCGCCAGAGTCGCGGGAGAAAACCTGTTTTTTTCATAGAGTATTATTTCAATTTGTCTGCATACACTAACAAGCCCCAAATGAGAGCAATGCCAAATCCGATCAGGATCAGGCCATTTATGCGATTAATAATATGGATATTGTGTGGTGTTAATTTTTTCCTGATCTTACCCGCGAGCATAACTTTAGCGATATCTGCAGAAAAAACGATACCAAGGCAGATTATAAAAAGAACCAGTTTCTGTTCAAGAGTATGATTTATAAAAGTCGTGGAGGCAGTTAACCAAAAAAGAAATACCGCCGGGTTCAAGGTGTTCATGGCGTAACCCGATAATGCAATTTTTGCATAGTCCCGTTTTCTGAATTTGATAATGATCTGTTTGCCTTCTTCATTCACCTGTATTTTTTTGAAAAAAAGGAAATAAACACCTAATGAGATCAAAAAAACACTTCCGGCGATCCCGATCGGTTTTCTATGAGTACTAATGGCGCTGAATAACTCCGTAAAAACATTGCTGATCAATACCATTGTAATGTCGCTGGCGGAAACCCCGATGATAAATGCCATGCCGCCGGTATGGCCGTTGTTCAAGCTTTGCTTAAGAATAGAGAACATAACAGGCCCCACCGAGATGCTCAGCAAAAGTCCAAGGGTTATTCCTTTAAGAAGTATCTCCAGCATAAAAAATGCGCATAGAAAACCTTCTATCGGGGGACGAAGCTAAATGATAATGAAAAATATTTTATAACAAATCTTAATTGGCAGAAGGACACTTGTAAGATTGCAGGTTAAAGCTGAAGTAGATCATTGCAGTTATAAACTGATCTTTGTTTGTTTCTACCCCACGCTGGCGTCCTTTAATCCCTATCGGAGTTCCCAATTCATAAGACCGGTCGGAAAGCAACAATCCGGGTGAAGGGCTGCCATCTGGTAATGGAGGAAATACAGCGGGATCAACATAAGTTTTACTGACGTCATCCAGGTAGTCAGTCGTTGTAAAGCGATGTGTTATTTCGAGGCCGATGTTGAATCTCTCATTGAAAGCATATTTTACGCCAACGCCAACCGGGAAGCAAATTGCCATTGAACTGTAGGGTTTGCGATCAGGATATAATGAACTTCCCTGGCCCTCTGTTCCCAATGGTCTCAAAAAATATTTTTGCCCTGCCAGGTAGGCATAGGGGTCATAACTGAAAACACCAAGACCCAGCGAAACATAAGGCGTAAAATTAAATTCTGGATCGCCGGGCAAGAAACGGAAGAAATTAAAATCTCCCCGCAAAGACAGTTCCCAAACATTTGTGTTAAAACTCAGGTTGCGTTTGAGCATAAAGTCATTCTGTGTATTATAGATATCAGAATAACCCAGTTGGGCATAATTGGCCACTATCCTGGCGGCTATATAGTTTCCAAAATTTTTGCGAAAAAAAATGCCAGCGGCAATTTTCGGCCGATTCAACCTCGCTCTTGTATTCAAATCACCAAAATAATGAGCCGCACCAACACCTATCCCAAATTCCCCCTCCTGCACAATGGGCTCCTGGGCTTGAATGTTCGTGGTAAAAAAGAAAATAGCTACACAGAATACCGCAGTTAATCTCTTCATACTTGCAAAATAAGATTCAAAGTTAGTATAACGTAAAAATCAACCTTTTATTTACAAAAACCTGATTTTTAACCGGAATATGGATGTTTGCATGAATTATTTTAATGTATTGATCGTGCATTAAAATCAATTCCTTTTATCAAGCCCCCAGGTTAGCTTGTTTCGAAGTGTTTGCAGGAAATTATTCTCATTGAGCCGGATCAGGCTAAGCATAAAGGTTTCTTTCCTGACTGCCAGCTGGATGTCCTTGGTTATGATTTCTCTTCTCGAGTCAAGAGCGCAAATTGCCTGGTCTGACCGGCTTTCAATTTCAAAGGAAATAATGTTATCATCCGGAACTACAATAGGTCTTACGTTTAAATTGTGTGGAGCTACGGGTGTAATGACAAAACTGGCTGCGTCAGGAAAAACGATCGGACCATTGCAACTTAAGGAATACCCTGTCGATCCCGTGGGAGTGGCTACGATAAGGCCATCAGCCCAGTAAGTATTTAAGAACTCGCCATTCAGGTAAGTGTGAATTTTGATCATCGGAGCGATGTCCTGTTTATGAATTGCAAACTCGTTGAGGCCATATGGCACATCGCCAAACAGCGGAAGATTTGAATCAAGGTGAATGAGAGTACGTTTGTCAACAACGAATGAATGATTGACGAGCGATTTTATTGCGGTTTTTACCTCGGCACGGCCAATGCTTGCTAAAAAACCAAGGCGACCAAAATTGATACCCATCACCGGAAGATTATGGCTGCGAACAAGCGTAACTGTATCAAGCAAAGTGCCATCGCCACCCAGACTAATGATGGCTTGTATTTCACTGTTCAAATGTTCCGGGGAATGAAATACTTCTGCATTCGATGGTAATGCAATTGTATTTTTTATCTGTTCAAAGTAGGTGTGGAAAATGAGGGGTTGAAGTTTTTGATTTTTTAGTTCATCGAAAAATAGCTCAATATCCTGCCGTTGATTTTCATCCATTACACGACTGTAAATGGCTACTTTCATTAATTTTTAAAAATTGGTCTTCTTGTGTAAATATAAACCGTTTTGCCCTATCTGGTTGAAACTCCATTCAAGCCTGATATTTACGTCGTAGATAGTAACAATATCTAATCCCACTCCTCCGGAATACAACATGCGATTTGTAAGAGGATTGAGTCCCGGCTGCGGATTATAAGCATAGCCTGCATTTCCGTAGATCTTTCCATAAATGCGGAAAGGAATATAGTTGATGGTTTGACGTTTTGATATTGAAAGAGGAATATTGAATTTAAAAAGTTGTTTTGAGATGGTTGTTTTTACACAACCGCCAGCCACTCCGTCGATCACATAATATTCATAGCCCTGCATCGCTAGTTCGTTATAACCGAGCAGGCGGGTATTTATAAAGGGTTGTTTGAAGGGTAACTTTAGGTTAGCTGCTGTGTTGACGGCCAGGTACGTTTTCGGAAAAATTTGCCAGTAGTTGCCAGTAAGAACATTGAATTCCCACACATTTACCATTTGATTAAATCCTTTTTTCGAAAAACCTATTATGGTTTCAAAGCCTTTTAATGGATAAGGAATATAGTCAACATTGTAAAAACTCATTGTATAGTATAATTCCGGATAACGTATTTTGTTAACGCCTGAAGGAAAATAACTGGGATTGAGTTTTACAATAGTGTCTTCAACTTTTTCTTCAGTATAAGCTATGCCGAACCGATGCCTGGTTTTTACAGCACGACGATATGTAAGTTCAAAATTTGTTTTTAAAAATGAACGGATGAAATTATTTGTGTCTTTAAGAAATACCTCCTTGTTATTGATCGTGTTATAGTTTACTTCCCTGTTTTTGCCAAGGGCAAATCCGAATTTTGCTCCCCACTTCATCCGATTATCAAAATAAAGACGGTCGTAATTCATTGAGATCTGCCTTGTGTATCCACTCATGAACCAAATGTTCAACTTGTCATTATAACCGGTGACATTGTTGTAAATGAGTTTTACTCCATAATTTACCCGATCCATGCTCGCGTTGTGTTGCACCAGCCATTGATTAAAATTGCGGTCGACCACTTTGAAGTAAGGGACAGGGAATATATACCAACGTTCTTTTACGTCGACCAATACATCTACATTATAACCCTCAAAGCTTTTCAATGCGACGACTACTTCATGAAACAGAGTAGTGTTCATCAACTGCCTGCGTGCATCTTCAAATTTTGTGACTAGTTGCTGGAGTTGAAAATGGTCGCCTTCTTTGAACGGGATCTCACGAAGTATAACAGATGGATTTGTTTTTCTGTTGCCAACAATAATAATATTGCGAATGATAAATGGCGCACCGCTTTGGCCCACTGGTTTAATTTCAGCATTGGTAGTGTCTGAGGGGGATACAACACGATCTCCTTGATTCTGCTGTGCACCTGCTTTGCAAAGTATTGCGGATAGGGCGACCGTAATGAGATATATATTTAACCTTTGCATCCAGGCAATTAAAAAACTGTGGCGACTAGTTAACGGATTCATTTAAACAAGCAAGAAGCAAAGATTTGTCTAGATTTTCAGGTAGTTCATCAGGTTATCATAATTTGTTCTCAACTCGTTTTCAAACAGCTCTTCACCAAAATAATATTTTACATTGTACTCGTGCCGCTGAAAGGTAGATACAATATCTGAAACTTCCGTTTTGTTGATCTTTATGGTTACTTCCATCAGCCCTGTTTCAGGGTCAACATTGGTATTGAGCTGTTTGATCTGCGCGTCATTCGCTTCAACCAACCTGCTTATTTCATTAAAAGAATAATTTTTGCTTTCTATTTCTAGAACGATCAAACCGCCTGGCTCGTTCAAGCTCATAAATTCAGAAGAATATTTCAAGAGGTCTGCATAAGTGACAACCCCTATGAGCTCATTTTCTTCGCCGACAATAGGCACCACTGTCAAACCATTCTGAACAGCTATCTGTATCGCTTTTAGTACGTGTTCGTCATCTTTAACCGAGGGATTGGAAATTGACTGGCTAAACTGCTCCAGTGTAGAGTGGTCATTTTCCGCCTGCGCTAAGTCGCTTTCACTGATCATCCCGACATATTTGTCGCCATCAACAATTGGAAGATGCTCTACATGATTTTCATTCATTAGCTCAAGGGCCTGGTATACCTTGTCAGCGAGCCGAAGGTATGGGAGAGTTTGAGTTTGTAGATTTCCCGTTAACATGGATAGCGGCATTTAAGTTGTGAGACAGCAATTTTTAAGCAACTGTTGCAGGCTCATTTTGTTTTTTCAAAAATTTATGCAAAATGACGTTGAATTCATCCGGCACTTCCATCATGGGAGCGTGACCGCATTTGTCAATGAAGTAAAGCTCGCTGTTTGGTATCAGGCGGTTAAACTCCCGGGCTACAAAAGGCGGCGTGATCGTGTCATTGTTGCCCCATATTAATAACGTCGGTTGCTTAATTTGATTGAGTTCCTCGCCCAAATTATTTCTGATGGCACTTTTGGCAAGCGCTATGATCTTAATAACCTTCAAACGGTTATTGGTTATTTCAAAAACTTCATCAACTAATTCCTTGGTAGCCATGTTAGGGTCGTAAAAGGTCAATTCCGTTTTTCTTTTGATATAATCATAATCCCCCCGCTTGGGATAGGAATCTCCCATTCCGTTTTCGAACAGACCCGAACTACCGGTAAGAATAAGTGATTTTATCTTTTCAGGATGCTTTAGAGTGTGTATAAGCGCAACATGTCCACCTAATGAATTTCCCAATAAATGGACATCATCATACCCTCTGGCATCGATGAACCGGTTTACAAACCTTTCCAAGCCGCTGACTGAGGTGTGAAGAATATCCAGATCAAACAAAGGCAATAGGGGAACCACCACCTTGTTGTGGTGACGAAAATACTCGATCAGGTCGCTAAAATTGCTCATAGCGCCAAATAACCCATGCAGGAGAACCAGCGGCTCCCCCTGGCCTTCCTCTAGATACCTGAATTTATCCTGTTGTTTGATAGTATATTCCATGGGTCCCAGTCAGTATAAATCTTTATCGCTAAAATAATTGATTTACTGCAAATAAAATACCCTTTGCAGAGTTATCATGCAGAGTTATCATTTGGTTGCCTGCACAAAGATACTGGCGGAAGCTTTTTCGCAGGAATATATACGTTATCACGAAGGCAAATAAGCAGAAATCTTAAATTAAACTGATATTTTTTCAGGTATTCTGCTAAAAAAGCCTTCCAATTGTGTAAACATATCCCTGAAAAGAGGGATTGCGGAAGCGAAGCCATCGATGGCTTTAGGTCCCCAAGGCTGGATAAAAGAATAGGTGACTGAGGCCTTGATGGTATCAGGTTTAATGATCTTTACCTGGTTCGCATAAAAAAGAAGAACACTAAAGATCATTATATAGATCACGGCATACAGAAGAATCCCCCCAAGTCGATTGGCCCAACCCAGCATCATTGCTTCCGTAAGTTTTTGAATTGCCCGGGCGCCAAGTCTTATTAATAGCACTACGACTATAAAAACAATGGCAAACGAAATAACAGGCAACCATTTATCTGAAACCTTCACTTCATGTCCCAGCCGATTTGCAACGACCGCGGACAATTTGATAGCGGCAGCTAACCCAACAATAATTGAGACCAGTGAAAAGACTGCAACAATAAGTCCCCGGCGATAACCCTGGAGAAGAGCCAGCACTATTAAGATCACAAAGATGATGTCAATGATCATGAAGTGTAGGATTAGGTGCCCTCATTTGCTCAACAAACCCCGCACTGCGGCGGATATTGTTTTGCCATCAGCTTTGCCTGACAATCTTTTTGTAGCTGCGCCCATCACTTTTCCCATGTCTGCAGCTGAGGTGGCGCCGGTTTCTGCAATGATTTTTTTTATTTCCAGGTGTAATTCCTCTGCTGACAATTGCTTTGGCAAAAATTTTTCTATCACTTCAATTTCTTCCTGCTCTTTCTGCGCAAGGTCGCTTCGGTTTTGTTGCTGAAATATTTCCAACGAATCCTTACGCTGCTTCACTAATTTTTGTAAAAGTTTTATTTCATCATCATCCTTCAACTCTCCACCTGCGCCTTCTGAAGTCTTGGCTAAAAGAATAGCGGCTTTTATCGCCCTCAATCCGCGAAGCGATTTTTCATCCTTTGAAAGCATGGCAGTTTTTAGATCGGCCATGATTTTTTGTTCAAGGCTCATGATTGGTATTTTGTAGATACTAGGAAGCTTTATTTTCTTTTAACTGCTGGCTTTTAAATTTACTGTAAAAATTCTTCGCAAACTTTTTCATTTCATCCACCGTTTCGTCTTGTTTTGTTGCCCTCCCATAGGAATCGGCCATTGTCATCATCGTCTGATAAAAAAAATCAGCCATTTCGTCTACCATCATGTCCTTTGTCCAGAGATCGATTCGCAAAGCACTCTTTTCACTCCCATCCCAGAATGAAAGCATCATGGCTTTAGCTTTTTGTGCACGTTCCGCCGACGTATCCGATGCATTCCAGCTTATTGATTCGGGTACGCGGTCCTCAGCCATCTCCACATTAATCGTTATTGTTGATTTGCTCATAACTGTCAATTGAGCGCAAAGGTAACTAATCAATGAACTGCTTTCAGAATACTCTGCCACAACAATTCTGCAGTCCTTTTCCATGAGAACTGGTCAGCAATGACTTTGCCTTTTTCAATTAATTCTTTTCTCAAGTTTTCATCTTTGTAGACAAGCATCATTTTCGCGGCAATTTCCTCAAAACTTTCTGGATCGGCATATAGGGCCGCATCTTTCGCAATTTCTTCCATGGAAGAACCTGAAGATGTAATCACCGGTACATGGCATTTCATGGCCTCCAAAACAGGAACACCAAAACCTTCCAACAAAGATGGATAGACCAATGCATAGGCGGAACCCGTGATCTTTACAAGTTCATCTTCGCTCAAATAGCCCAACATTATTACGTCTTCTTTAAACTTATATTTTTTTAAATTTTGGATGAAGGAATCATACTTCCAGGCCAGGCGCCCTGCAAGCACCAGCTTCATATTGCTCTTTAACCTTTTTTTAAAAATTGAAAAAGCTTTTAGCAAATTGACGAGATTTTTCCTGGGGTGTATAGCTCCTATATATAAAAAGTATTCGGCACCATCTGTATATTTTTCCTTTGTTGCTTCAGCGGTTTCAAAGGTTACCGGTTTAAAGATGTCTTTGGCGGCGCTGTATACGACGCTTATTTTTTCAGGGTCTGTTTTGTAATGGTTTAAAATATCCTTTTTTGAAAATTCAGAAACGGTGGCTATTGAGTTTGCTTTTTTAAGAAACTGTGGGATATATTTTTTAAAAAAATATAAATGCGATCTCTTGATATGAGCTGGATAGTGGAGGAAAGCAACATCGTGGATCACCAGGCATTGCGGTGTTGCAGTCCTCAAAGAACAGAGTCCATCAACTGAAACAAAAACATCGGCCTTATTTTTTTTTAATACGGAAGGAATTTTTAGATCAAACCAGTACTTCCAAAGCAGGGGATGGCGGGCCGGGGGTCCCACTACAACGGGTGTGATATTCGATGAAAAGACAAATCGTTTGTCAAACGGCCTGTCAAAAATAAAAATGAATTGGTGCTCAGGGTGGTTCTTGGTGAGGTATTTAAACACTTCAAAAACAAAATAACCATAACCCTCTAAATAATTGGAAAGCAAAAACCTGGTATTAACTGCTATTTTCATTCTGTTTCAAAGATAGAATCGTATGTTTTTATTTTTTTGCTGCTATTGTTTTGATAAAAATTCTCAGAGGAATAGGTCATTTGGTTTCTTTTTGATAAGATTATAAAATATTTTCGGAATTCTACTGGCTGTCAATGGTAAAAACGGCCCCGATGATTATTAAACTACGTTCACTTTTTAGCTGTTGCTAACCACCGATTCTCCAGTCGGGAACTGTATAATTGATAGGTATAATTTCCGCACTCATTCATATAATACGGAGTTGCAAATGAGGCAGTTTTACAATTGATTCTGATATATGGTAGCTGTAATTTTAGAGTGACCTCCAATATCTTTTGACCAAAACTTTCGTAACATGAAAAAATTTTACAACTGCCTTTTAAAAATAAGTCCATTTCTTTTTATGGTAGCAGTTTTTAACCGGGGATACTCTCAATGTCCAAATGGGCAGCCCGCAGGCTCAACGGCCTATGATACTACAATCAAATTCGGAGCAGGGGTGGTTGCCACACAATTTAAATTTCCAAAATTCGACCCCCATACCGGGATGGTTACCTGTGTAAATCTCTGTGTTACTATTAAGGGTATAATTGATTCGGTTGCAATGGAAAATCTTTCATCGGCTCCTCAAACGGGAAGCTATAATTATTCAAGACGAGACACTGTAAGTGGTCCGGGGATCCCCACTTTTATAAGCAGTGGAACAAACGACTTAAATTTTGGCCCGTTCCCTCTTGATGCTTTCGATGGCGTTCTGGGCTCGGGTACCGATTTTTATTCAGCTGGTTCAGATACAGTCTTAACTAAAGTCCTCTGTGTAAACATCAACGATTCGGCGACAATAGCCGATTTTTATGGTACTGACAGTGTTGCCTATAACTATCACATCACAGCAAATGCCGGATGGGGTGTTACAGGTGGAAGTGCGTCAGCCTTTGTACTGAGCTCCGCCCTGGTTAATTTTCATTTCTCCTACTGCACCTGCCCTTCATCTGCCCTGCCCTTAAATATTCGCTCTTTTAATGTTAGAAAATTAACGGCCGACAAAGCTGAAATAACCTGGAGTGGTTTCGATAACCCCAATGCCGCTTATCATTATGAAATAGAAATGAGCCGGGATGGAAATAATTTCACGTCTGTAGGCACACAGTCAAAAACGGAATTTGAAGCCAATGGTTATAAATTCGTTTATACGGCTACGGAGGGAAGTGGGGACTATTATTTCAGAGTTGAGCAGCTTTATTCGAGCGGATATGTGCGGTTCACCGACATCAAATTCATTGAACTTGAAAATACAGATAAACCAAAAATAAATATATTTCCTAATCCTTCGAATGGTGTTGTTGGTATCAAATTTGCGAATATTTCTTCTGGAAAATTCTTGATACAGATTTCCAATACACAAGGTCAGACAGTTTTTAGTAAAGAGGAAGAGATTGTCGGTGATGGAGTTAGATATATTACGACGTTACAGAGGGGAATGTACTGGATGCGGCTAATCGATGTAACGAGCCATCTGTCTTGTGTCAATCAACTTTTAATTAAATGACCTCTTAGGTGGAAGAGGATGGTGGCTTGTAAAAGGGGCCTTGGTTCGGGGCCCCTTATCTTTTGCCTTTGATTTTATAATATCTCATCTAATAAGCCGTTAGTTTTCTTTTCTCTACATTTGTTGTTCATAAACTCTCATGGAATATAACACAACAAGAAACCATTTGATCATGCGTGAGTATGGTCGTCATATTCAGAAAATGATCGAATACCTCCTGACCATTGAGGATCCGGAGCAACGTCAAAAAAATGCCCAGGTGGTGATTGAACTAATGGGTTTTTTAAATCCACACTTAAAAAATGTGGAAGATTTTCGCCACAAATTGTGGGATCACCTCTTTTTGGTTTCGGATTTTAAGCTGAGTGTAAAGTCACCATACCCAATTCCTACAAGAGAAACTTTAAAAAGCAAACCGGATCCACTTCCATATCCAAAGAGGCACCCCAAGTTTTCGCATTTGGGTAAAAACCTGGAAATAATAATCCAGAAGGCTTTGAAGGAAGAAAATCCTGAAAAACGATTGGGTTTTGCCAATGCCATAGCTTATTACATGAAACTTGCTTATAACAACTGGCATAAGGAGCTTGTACACGACGATGCCATACAAGGCGAGCTAACCAATATAACCGAAGGTCAATTGGAATTTACGAACACTCCTTTTGTAAAAGCTTACCGCCCGCAGCCGGAAAATCGTGGTTATGGCAAGCAAAGAGGCAAGTTTCAACAGCGCGGCGGTGGCGGAGGCGGACGTCGCAATGACCGCAATGACCGCAATGATCGTGGTGGAGGCGGAGGCCAATTTAAGAAAAAGAGATATTGAGTAAGTGCGATAAGTTTATAAAAGGTAAAGTTGATTATCAGAAATAGTCAGCTTTTTTTGTTTTTACCTGTAATTTCATTCTGTACTTTATAACTTATACTTCAAATTAGTATAATGCATTCGTTCGAAGTTAATGGCGGGAAAAAATTATCAGGCGAGATTAATCCGCAAGGCGCAAAGAATGAAGCATTGCAAATTATTAGCGCGGTGATGCTAACTCCCGAAAGGGTTACCGTTACAAATATTCCGGATATTCTCGATGTCAATCTCCTTATCGAGTTATTGGGAGAAATGAATGTGAAAATCGACAGGCCAGAAAGAGATACCTGTATTTTTCAGGCAAATGATGTTGATATAGATTATTTACATAGCGATACCTTCAGAAAAAAGAGCGGTCGATTGCGTGGCTCTGTAATGCTTGCAGGCCCCATGTTGGCCCGGTTCCGGAAAGCATTTATTCCAAAACCCGGTGGTGATAAAATTGGACGAAGACGACTTGACACCCACATCTTGAATTTTGAAAGGCTCGGGGCATCATTTGACTATCATTCTGAGGACGGTTTTTTTCATTTGATAGCACCTCATCTCGAGGGAACCTTTTTATTGATGGATGAGCCTTCCGTTACAGGTACTGCTAACCTTATTATGGCGTCGGTAATGGCCATTGGAAGGACAACAATTTACAATGCAGCATGCGAACCCTATGTGCAGCAGTTGTGCAAAATGCTTAACAAAATGGGAGCAAAGATCGAAGGTATCGGCAGTAACCTTTTGCACATTGATGGTGTGAATTATCTCGGAGGCACTGAACATCGCATGCTGCCGGACATGATAGAAGTGGGATCGTTTATAGGCCTGGCAGCAATGACCCAAAGTGACATAGTCATAAAAAATGCCGGCCTTGATTACATTGGTATCATTCCCGAAAAATTTCAGCAGCTTGGCATTCAACTGGATTTTATCGGTGATGATCTTCATATTCCTTCACAGGATGTATATGAAGTACATCATTATCTGGACGGAGGAGTACTTACCATTTATGATCACCCTTGGCCCGGTTTTACGCCCGACCTGCTGAGTATCGTTTTGGTTACTGCCATCCAGGCAAAAGGCAGCGTGTTGATCCATCAGAAAATGTTTGAAAGCCGTTTGTTTTTTGTCGATAAATTGATTGATATGGGTGCGCAGATCATTTTATGTGACCCGCACCGGGCAGTAGTTATTGGGTTGGAAAGGGAACAAAAATTACGCGGTATCACCATGAGCAGTCCTGACATTCGGGCTGGCGTCGCATTGCTTATTGCAGCCTTAAGTGCAGAAGGAAAAAGTGTGATTCAAAATATTGAACAAATAGACAGGGGTTACCAGTATATTGATGATAGGTTGAAAAAATTAGGGGCAGAGATAAAGCGCGTTTAACTTGCGCTGTCGAGCCGGTTTTCGCCAAATATCAATTCAGAATTTCTTCCCCATCTTTGCACATGGCTTCCAGTAACAAGATCATTATCATTACTGCTCCTTCCGGCGCCGGGAAAACTTCTATCACACATTACTTATTAAGTACAATTCCCCAATTGAGTTTTTCCGTTTCTGCTGCAACCCGGCAACCAAGGGGCTTTGAAAAAGATAAGGTGGATTATTATTTTATATCGCAACAGGAATTTCAGCAAAAAATCCAACACAACGAATTTGTAGAATGGGAAATGGTATATGAAGGAAAATATTACGGTACTCTGAAGTCTGAATTGCAACGAATATGGAATATGAAAAAGATCCCATTACTCGACATTGACATAAAAGGAGCCATTCATGTACGACAACAACATCCTCAAAACTGCCTTACCATTTTCGTAGAGCCTCCTTCTGTCGATGAATTAAAAAAAAGGCTATTATCAAGAGGAACAGAAACCGAAGAGAGCTTGCGGGCCAGGATCAGCAAGGCCAGCTATGAGATTTCCTTCAAACACAGCTTTGATAAGGTGATTGTGAATGATCATCTCGAAAGGGCTTGTAAAAAAGCCGAAGAAATTGTAAACGAGTTTATAAAGCAATAATTCATTTCTGCATTTTCATTAAACATCAGTAGGTTATCTTTACAGTCCGATGTTTGACGCCAAAACGATTATATGGTTTGTGATCACCTTGCTGCTGATGGGTTTTTTCGCTGGGATTGAAATGGCTTTTTACAGTGCTAACCGGTTGGGCATTGAATTGAAAAAGAAACAGGGAACTACCGCGGGCAGATTACTCGGCCAATTTACCGAGTCACCGGTGCGTTTTTTAGGTACGACCCTCATTGGGTTTAATATATTCCTCATCTTTTTTAGCCTGGAAGTATCTACGGTAATGCGACCCGCATGGGACTATCTTGAAAAAAAAATCAACCAGCAAATTCCAGGCACCGTTGATATTATCGTTGAGATTGTCGTTGCGACTTTTATTGTCATCATTTTTGCAGAATTCATACCCAGGGCCATATTCCGCGCACGGAGCAATGCGTTGCTTAATAAAATGGCGGTGGTGATAGACTTTTTTTATCAAATGTTTTATCCGCTGGCTTCAGGGTTAATAAAGTTGTCTGAATGGCTCCTGAAATATGTATTTAATGTCAGGTACAACGAGAAAAAAGCCGCATTAACGCGACGTGATCTTGACCAACTTTTCCAACAAAGTCATGATATGAGTGATGGCAGGGAAGAGTTAAATACAAGGCTTTTTGAAAACGCACTGGAACTTCCTAAAGTGAAGATCAGGCAATGCCTGGTGCCGAGAAAGGAGATCACTGGTATCGAATTGAATGCTTCCATGCAGGCGGTAAAAAAACAATTTGTGGACACAAAGCTGAGTAAGCTGATCGTATTTGAAAAAAATATTGATCACATTGTGGGCTATATTCACCAGTTAGATCTTTTCAAAAACCCAACAGACATCAGATCTGTATTGTTGCCGATCCCTGCTGTTCCGGAAAGTATGAGCGCTGCTGATCTCATCGGCAAATTCACAAAAGAAAGAAAAAGCATTGCCTGGGTGGTCGATGAATTTGGAGGTACAGCAGGAATTATCACAATGGAAGACGTTTTGGAGGAAATTTTTGGAGAAATAGAGGACGAGTATGATGCTGAGGAATTTATTGAGAAACAACTTTCCGAAAAGGAATATATCTTCTCCGGCCGCCTGGAGGTGGATAATCTGAACAAAAAATATGATTTCGATCTGCCGGTGACTGAATCGGAGACATTATCCGGTTACATCATCAACTATTATGAAACAATTCCGCAGCAAAAGGAGCGCATTATTATTGGTGATTATGAGTTCGACATCATCAACGTCAGCGAAACACGCATCGAGACGGTCAAGCTAAAAAAACTGAAATGATGGCTTTTGACCCGATGCCTTAAATTAAAAGATTCCATAAAATTTGCCCCGGCAATTGTGAACCCACAGCCCATAACCCGTAACTCTTATCTTTGCCCCTCCTTAGAAATAAAATGGCGTTACTTGATTTTTTAAACAAGCGAAACAGAAATACAGCGGCAGAGATGTCGTTTATTGATCATCTTGAAGAGTTGCGGTGGCATATTATCCGGGCGGTTGTCGCTGTTCTTATCGGGGCTATCATTGTCTTTATCTATGTAAGGGAGATCGTCGACAAGATATTACTGGCCCCAGCTCATGAAAATTTTGTTACCTATAAATGGCTGTGTGATGCTGGTCATTTTTTTCGCCTGGGAAATTCATTGTGCATGGGCGGAACAAAAGTCAGCTTTATCAGCACAGCAATGACCGGCCAATTTATCTCTTCTTTTACTGTTGCTTTTGTGGGAGGTTTTATCCTTGCTTTCCCTTACGTATTTTGGGAATTTTGGCGGTTTGTGAGACCTGCACTTAATCCTAAAGAACTTAAAAAGACAAGTGGTGTGATTTTTTGGGTTTCTCTTTTATTTTTTATGGGGGTGGCATTTGGATATTATGTCCTCACTCCTTTCATGGTTAATTTTTATTTTTCATATTCTTTAAGTCCGCTTATTGAAATTAAACCTACGTTTTCTGATTATATTGAGAACCTGATTTACACCACAGTGGGCATCGGTGTGTTATTTCAGATGCCGTTGCTTGTTGCCGTGCTAACACGAATTGGTATAGTTACAGCCAGGTTTTTAAAGAGGTATCGACGCCACGCCTTTGTAGTCATACTTATTGCCGCTGCTATCATAACACCTTCTACTGATCCTTTCAGTCTTACACTTGTAACCATTCCTTTATACGCCCTTTATGAGGCCAGTATAATCATTGCCAGCCGGATCAATAAAGCAAAGGCACAAGAGCAAAATGAATGGAGTTAGATAATTAATAAATAAAAAAAGATCAATGCTGTACATAGTCTATGTACCTTTGTTTAGATTATTAATTGTTTAGTAATTAATTTTTATTGAATTATGAATTCTCATTTCGATAAAAATAAGCCCGTCGCTATCGGAAGCGACCACGCAGGATTCGATTACAAAGAAGATCTGATCTCTTTCCTGGAAGCAAAGGAAATTCCTTATCAAGATTTTGGAACTCATTCAAAAGATTCAGTTGATTATCCCGATTTTGCACATCCTGTAGCCAACGCCGTTGAAAATGAAGAAGCGTCATTTGGCATTTTGATATGTGGTAGTGCGAATGGCGTAGCGATCACAGCTAATAAGCACCAGGGCATTCGTGCTGCTGTTTGCTGGGGTGAGGAACTTGCTCAACTTTCGCGTCTTCATAACAACGCCAACGTTATTTGCATTCCCGCCCGCTTTGTGCGGGAAGGCGACGCAGAAAAAATGGTGCAATTATTTATGAATACTGAATTTGAAGGAGGTCGACATGAACTCAGGGTTGAAAAGATAGCCTGTGTGTAAGAACAATCAGTTGTAAACTTCAAAATAGCCTTCGCATTCTCTATTCTGTATGAATAGGTTATGATTTGCTTCCGTAAACTTACTTTCTAAAATTGAGTAGTTTTGATATTGTCATTCAGAGAACTATTTTTTTGTTTTGTATACATATCCAATGCCTATGCAACTCATGATGTACATCGGCAACGATCTCATCGAGGCCGTCCCCCTTCAAAAAGAAGGCTTACGCCAGCCAGGTTACCTGGGAAAATTCAAGCGTCATCTTAAAATGAAATACAGTGAACTGATCAGTCAGTCTCCCCAACCTCCTGATTTTTTAGTATTCGAACCGTCACCGATTGTCCCGGTTCAAAAGGACAAATAAAATTGATTGACCCGACTCGCCGTTGCTAACCTGGAGTCACAACTCTCGAGCCTCACTCCTGCCGTTGCGATTGTGCAAGCTTGCTAACCATTCCTCCTGAAGGTCAGACTCTCTTAACTTTGCAAGCTATGGAAATCGGCGTCTATACTTTTGCGGATTTAGGAATTCACCCCATCACAAAGGCAAGCATTACACCTCATCAGCGGATGATGAATTTGATTGAAGAAATTGAAGTAGCTGATCAGTTGGGTCTTGATGTTTTTGCAGTCGGAGAACATCATCGCCCTGATTATTTGATCTCTTCGCCAACAGTTGTACTGGGTGCAGCAGCTGTTAAAACAAAAAACATAAAATTGTCGAGCGCAGTAACCGTGTTAAGTTCTGACGATCCTGTTCGTGTATTTCAGCAATTTGCTGAAGTCGATCTTCTATCGGAAGGACGTGCGGAGATTATGGCGGGCCGTGGTTCCTTCATCGAGTCCTTCCCATTATTTGGTTACAATTTGCAGGATTATGATGAGTTATTTTCTGAAAAACTGGAAATGCTTTTGCAATTAAATGGCTCCGAAATTTTTTCGTGGACAGGTAAGCATACACAGACTATTACAGCCCGTGGAGTTTATCCCCGCCCGTATCAAAAAAAATTGCCAATATGGATTGGGGTTGGCGGCACCCCAGAGTCGGTGATCCGTGCGGCAGAACATGGATTGCCGATGGCACTTGCCATTATTGGGGGATTGCCCGCGCGGTTTACGCCTTATGCTCGTTTATATGAAGATGTCTACGCAAAAGCAGGGCATGATCCTGGCAAAATGCAGCTGGGCATTAACTCGCACACTTATATTGCCGATGAGTCACAAAATGCAAGAGATGAATTTTATCCGCCTTATTCCGATGTAATGAACAGAATTGGAACAGAGCGGGGTTGGCCGCCAGGCACAAGAGAGCAGTTTGACGCCTCCACAGAATTGCAGGGAGCGTTGTTAATAGGAAGCCCACAGGAAGTGATTGATAAAATTCTTTACCAGCATGAATTATTTGGTCACACACGTTTCCTGGCTCAAATGAGTTTAGGTGCCATGCCTCACGATAAAATTTTACATTCGATGGAATTGCTTGCAACGAAAGTCGCACCTGGCGTAAAAAAATATGCGACGCAAAAAGTTGAGGCAAAGAAAACCAGCAAATAAATCATCTGAAATTTTTTTTCGCATTTAACCGGCTGCTTATGACGAAAGGAAGAATGGAAGCATTTAGCGATGGAGTACTGGCGATTATTATTACCATCATGGTGTTGGAGATGAAAGTGCCTCACGGCGATACGCTGGAAACATTAAAACCGTTAGTGCCAGTATTCATCAGTTACGTTTTAAGTTTTGTTAATATTGGAATATACTGGAATAACCACCATCACATGCTTCACGCAGCCCATAAAATAAGTGGAACGGTATTATGGGCAAACACGCATTTATTATTTTGGCTTTCGCTTATTCCCTTTGTGACAGGTTGGATGGGAGAAAATAATTTTACAACGATACCTGTAGCTCTGTACGGAATAGTTCTGCTTATGGCGGGTATCGCTTATTATTTGCTTGCCCATTGTCTAACTGACTTGCATGGAAGAAATTCTGAATTCACAAATGCATTAGGATCGGATCGAAAAGGAAAAGTTTCTGTTATTACGTATGCTATCGGTATTGTCCTGTGTTTTTGGCAACCCCT
>Ga0310813_10000820_pt1 | contig 18994 bp, 12 predicted proteins | sample YN3metagenome_FD_203086 | JGI IMG/M metagenome (GOLD analysis project Ga0310813, IMG submission 203086) | Soil microbial communities from experimental microcosm in Duke University, North Carolina, United States - YN3 | ecosystem: Engineered > Artificial ecosystem > Soil microcosm > Unclassified...
GGAACAACCACAATCAGGGCGATCAGCGCCGCGAGCGTGGAACGACGAATCACAGTGAAACTCCAGGTGAGGTGGGCGACTCGGCGACTCGGCGACTTGGCGGCTCGGCGACTCGGCGACTCGGCGACTCGGCGCAGCATGACAACCCGAGGGCGGATGACCGCGTCAGGATGACGGCCGCCGAGCGGACGACCTTGTTACGGAGTTACCGGCCGCGGCGCGGGGGTTTTGATCTCGTAATCGGCGGGCGGCTCGCCACCCATGAGGTACTTCACGAAATAGTCCCAGCGTCGACGCATCATGTAGTTGGACATGTTGCCGTAGCCGTGCGGCTGGTTGGGCAGCATGAGGAGATCGAAGTTCTTGTTGGCTTTGATCAGCGCGTCGACGACGAGCAGCGTGTTGTAAGGCGGCACGTTGTTGTCCATCGTGCCGTGCGCGAGCAAGAGATGGCCCTTGAGGTTCTTGGCCATGTTCTGATTCGCTTCGGGGTCATAGCTGTCGGTGCCGTCGGCGTTCTTCGTCAACAGACCCTGATAACGCTCGCCCCAGTCGTCCTCGTACTCACGCTGGTCGTGGTTGCCGGATTCCGAGATGCCGACCTTGAAGAAGTCGGGATAGCGGAACATGGCATCGGCGGTGATGAAGCCGCCGCCGGAATGGCCCCACATTGCCGCCTTGTCGATGTCGATCCACGAGTACTGCTTCGCGAGATCTTTCATCGCCGCGACCTGGTCGGGGAGCGTGTTGTCGCGTCCCATGGCGCCGTAGTACGCGTCGTGGAATGACTTCGATCGGCCGGGTGTGCCGCGACCGTCGATCGAGACGACGACGAAGCCCAGCTCCGCGAGCGCTTCCTTGTCCCCGTGCGCCGCGGCGAATTGGCGGCTGCCGACGCTGCCCGATTGCGGACCGGGATACGCGTTATTGATGATCGGGTACTTCTTCGCCGGATCGAAGTTGGTGGGACGGAACATCATGCCGTAGAGATCCGTCGTCCCGTCGGCCGCCTTGACCTTGATCGGAATCGGCGGCTTCCAACCCGTTGCGACGAGCTGCGAGACGTCGGCCTTCTCGAGGGGGAGAACGAGCTTGCCGTCGGCGTCGCGAAGCGTGATGACGGGCGGAGCGTCGGGCCTCGAGTAGGTGTCGACGAGATACTTGCCGTCGGGCGACAGCTGCATCTGATGATCGCCGTCATCCGGCGTGAGCGACACTTGGTTGCCGCCGTCCAGTCCGATGCGGTAGAAGTGCGCGAAGTAGGGGTCCTGGCCCTTCTCGCGGCCGTTGGCGGCGTACCACAGCGTCCGAGTCTTCTCATCGACGCGGGCGATCTGCGTGACGGGGCCTTCGCCGCTGGTGACCTTTCGCTTGAGCGCGCCGGTGTTGAGATCGTAGAGATAGAGCTGGCCCCAGTCGTCGCGCTGCGAATACCAGAGCACTTCATTCGTCGGCCAGAGTACGCGCCAGCCGGTGCGCGATTCGAATTGCGTCGGCACCTTTTCCTCGAGAACGGTGCGGACGGCGCCGGTCTTCGCGTCGGCTACGCGGAGGATGGCTTGCTTGTGATCGCGCGACGTGGACGCGAGGGCGAGCTTCGATCCGTCCGGACTCCAGTTGTAATCGGCCATCGAGATGTTGTCGCCGATCGTCGCGCGATGGAATTCCGGCGGCAGCTGAAGGCGTGTGACGGTGCCGGCGTCGACGTCGATGATCACGCGCTGGAGCATGGCGACGACGCTGTCGCCGGGGAGCGGGTACTTCCACGCGCGCAGCGACGGGTGGCCCACCTTCGTCTCGACGAGAAACATGTCGCCGACTTTGCGCTCGTCCTGCTGCGACGTCGCGATCTTCTTGGAATCCGGCGACCAAAGAAGAATCGGACGGTCGCTGCCCGCCCAGCCGGCGTTGTCCGTGGCGTAACCAAAGTCCTTGGCGCCGTCGGTGGTCAGCTGCTTCTCCTGACCGGTGGCGACGTCGCGGACCCAGAGATTCCAGTCTCGAATGAACGCGGCGCGTTTCCCGTCGGGCGACATCGCGACCGGAGCCGCGGCTCCGCCACGCCCACCACCGCCGCCGCGTCCGCCTCGTCCCCCTCCACGCCCACCGGCGGCCGATGAATCGTTGAGTGGAACGCCCGGACAGTTGCTCCCGGTTGCGTCGCACACCGTGCGCGTCTTCTTCGCCGGGTCGATGAGAACGAGCTCCGAACCGCTGATCGTTCGCACCCGATACCAGAGCCGGCCATCGGCGAGCCAGTTCGCGGTGACGGTGTTGCGCGACACAAGCGGCGTCACGCTCGGACCAAGGAGTCGTACGGCGCGGTCGTAGTCGGCGGCGGTCAGGCGCGGGGTCGTTTGCGCGGCGGCCGGTGCGAGGGCGGCGAGGGAGAGAGCCAGAACCAGGCGCTTCATATCAGTCTCACAAGTGGGGAATCTCGGCATGGCGGACAGGAGGGCGTAGCAAGATGGCTCGCGTCGTACGCCCGCGGCAACCGAGCGAGCTCGAGAAAGGAAACTGAAAACGAATTGCAAAGAGGAAACGACTAGGCAGTTCGGGCATATAACTCTGTGTTGCTGGCGACGGTCGGGCCCATCAGACTTCAAGATTCGACCGTTCCAACGCCCGCCCATTCCAACGAGCAGTCATCACAATGAACAAACGCGCTTACCCCCTCGCGCTGTTGTTGGCGAGTGCGCCCGCGGCCGCCGTCGCCCAGGCACCCAAGCAGCCGGCGGCGGCCCCCGCCTTGACCGCACCTCTTCCGACGGATCCGAAGGTCAAGATCGGCACGCTGCCGAACGGGATTCGATACTACATCCGCCAGAATAAAAAGCCGGAGAAACGCGCCGAGCTGCGGCTCGTGGTGAACGCGGGCTCGGTGCTCGAGACGGACGACCAGCTCGGACTGGCGCACTTCGTCGAGCACACGGCGTTCAATGGGACGACGCACTTCGCGAAGAACGATCTCGTGAAGTACCTGCAATCGATCGGCGTACGGTTTGGGGCGGACTTGAATGCCTACACCGGCTTCGACGAGACGGTGTACATCCTCCCGGTTCCGACCGACACGGCGCGGCTGGTCGAACAAGCGTTCACGATTCTCGAGGACTGGGCGCACGGGCAGGTGTTCGATTCGACCGAGGTGGTGAACGAGCGCGGCGTGGTGCGCGAGGAGTGGCGATTGGGCAAGGGCGCCGGCGACCGCATGCTGCACCAGTGGCTACCGATCGCGCTGCGCGGATCGAAGTACGCCGAGCGGCTGCCGATCGGGAACGACCAGAGCATCATGACGGCGACGCCGGGTCGACTCCGCTCGTTCTACAAGAATTGGTACCGCCCCGACCTCCAGGCGGTCATCGCGGTCGGCGATTTCGACCCGGCGGTGATCGAGGCGCAAATCAAAAAGCATTTCTCCGGTCTCAAGATGCCGGCGAACCCGCCGAAGCGCGTGGCGCCGACGGTTCCGCCGAACAAGGAGCCGTTGATCGCCGTCGCGTCGGACAAAGAGGCGACCGGATCGGACATCGAGCTGATGTTCAAGCTGCCCGCCGAGAAAACGAAGACCGTCGGCGACTATCGCCGCAATCTGATGGAACGGTTGTACATGTCGATGCTCAATCAGCGACTGGAGGAGATCTCGCAGAAGCCCGACGCGCCGTTTCTCGGAGCAGGGGCGTCGAAGGGCAATTTCATTGGGAGGACGACGGAGGCGTTCACGCTCGGCGCCAACGTGAAAGACGGCGGGATCGATCGCGGGCTCGAGGCGCTCCTCACGGAGGCGAAGCGCGTCGACCAGTTCGGGTTCCTGCAGTCGGAGCTCGATCGGGCGAAGCAGAATCTGCTGCGCGGCTATGAGCGCGCGTACGCCGAGCGGGACAAGACATTGTCCGCGTCGTTCGTTCAGGAATACGTCGGCAATTATCTGAACAGCGAGCCGATCCCCGGAATCGACTACGAGTACAAGCTTGCGCAGCAGCTCGTTCCGGAGATCACGCTGGCGGATGTGAACAAGATGGCGAGCCGGTGGATCACGGACGACAACCGGGTGATCATCGCGCAGTCGCCGCGCAACGACAGCCTGAAAGTCCCGACGTCGGCGGAGTTGTTGGCGGTGTTCGATAAAGCCGCGAAAACGCCGGTCGTGGCGTACACGGAGAATCTGTCCGGCGCCGCGTTACTCGACGCCGAGCCGACGGCCGGGAAGATCGTGAGCGGCAAGACGATTCCGGGCATCGGCACGACGGTCTGGACGCTGTCGAACGGTATTCGCGTTTACGTGAAGCCGACGGACTTCAAGGACGACGAGATTGTGTTCAACGCGTCGAGCCCCGGCGGCACGTCGCTCGCCGCGGATTCGAACTTCATGTCGGCGGCGTTCGCGTCGCAGGTGGTGGCGTTGAGCGGGATCGGCAAGTTCAATGCGATCGACCTCGGCAAGAAGCTCGCGGGGAAGGCCGTGCGCGTGAGCGCGGCCGTCGGCGAGACGAGTGAAGGACTCGCCGGCCAAGCGTCACCGAAGGATCTCGAGACGCTCTTCCAGCTGATCTACTTGCAGTTCACTGGGCCGCGGCTCGACACGTCGGCGTACAAGGCGTTCAAGAACCAGGCGGCGCCGTATCTGGCGAACCGTGGTGTGGACCCGGACGAGGTGTTCAGCGACACCGTCCAGGTGACGATGGCGCAGCACAACGTCCGGGCGCGTCCGCTGACCACGGCGACGTTCGCCGAGATCAATCCCGAGAAGGCGCTCGACTTCTATCGCACACGCTTCGCCGACGCGAGTGACTTCGTGTTCGCCTTCGTCGGGAACATCGATACGGTGGCGATGAAGCCGCTCGTCGAGCGGTATCTGGCATCGCTGCCGGCGCTCAATCGCAAGGAGACGTTCCGCGACAACGGCGTGCGGCCGCCGGCCGGCGTCGTCGAGCGTGTCGTACGTAAGGGAGTCGAGCCGAAGGCGAACACGATCATCGAGTTCACCGGCGCTTGCGAGTACGCGCCGGAAAACCGATTCGCGATCCGCGCGATGATGGAGCTGGTCCAGATTCGGCTGAACGAAACGCTTCGCGAGCAACTCGGCGGCGCGTACAGTCCGAGCGCGGGGGGCTCGTGCACGCGCACGCCGCGGCAGGAGTACTCGATCAACGTTCAGTTCAATTCATCGCCGGACAACGTCGAGAAGCTGACGAAGAGCGTTTTCGCGACGATCGATTCCCTGAAGAAGAATGGTCCGACGCAAGCCGACGTGAACAAGGTGAAGGAGCAACTCACCCGGTCACGCGAGGTCGAGGTCAAACAGAATGGGTATTGGGCGGCGAACATCGTCGGGCGCGACCAGGCGGGCGAGGATGTATCCGGACTGCTCGCCGCGTACGATAGGATGGTCGCCGGGCTGACGGGGACGCAGATTCAGGACGCGGTGAAGAAGTACTTCAACACCGCGAACTACGCGCGATTCGTCCTTCTCCCCGAATCGGGAAAAACCACCCCATGATCGCTGTGCGCTCGTTGGCGCTCGTTCTCGTCGCGGCCTCGTCGTTGGCCGGGCAGATACCGGAAAGTGAATTCGCCGCCCGACGTGACTCGCTGGCGCGGCGGATCGACAGCGGCGTGGTGATCGCGTTTGGCGGTCGGACGCCGGTCACCGACTTCGGCACCTTCCATCAACTGCCGGCGTTTCACTACCTCACGAATTTTGACGAGCCCGACGCGGCGATGGTCATGGTCGTGCGCGGCGGCAAGGGCACGACGACGCTTTTCATCACGCCGGCGGAGCCACGGTCGGCGTTCTACTACGGGTGGCGTCCCGATTCGGCGGCGATTCGGCGCATTCACAATCTCAATGCGCGATCGTTCTCGTCGCTCGCGGCGGTGACGGACTCGTTGGCGGCCGCTGGACTGCCGTTCCACACGATCGACGATTTTGAGGACGCCGATTTTTCACGGGCTGATTCGCTGACGCGCGGGCGCGTGTTCGTGCGCGCACTCGCGTCGCGTCATCCCGGTCTCGCGGTGAGCAGCGCGCAGTCCGCCGTCGACGAGCTGCGCGCGAGAAAGAGCGCCGGCGAGCTCGCGCTGCTGCGCCGCGCGGCGGAGATCAGCTCGGAAGGCCATCGTGCGGCCCTGCTCGCGCCGCTGCCATCGCACGAGTACGAGCTCCAGGCGGTGCTCGAGTACAACTTCACAAGGCTCGGCGGATCGCGCCCGGCGTACGGGTCGATCGTCGGCTCGGGGTTGAACGGGACGCAACTGCATTACATGAAGGACCGCGGGGTCACGAAGCCCGGCGACGTCGTGGTGATGGATGCGGCGGCGGAATACGAGGGCTATGCGGCCGACATCACGCGGACGATTCCGGTGAGCGGCACGTTCACGAAGGAGCAGCGCGCGATCTATCAGCTGGTGCGCGACGCCCAGGCGGCGGCTGAACGAAACTCGAAGCCGGGAATGCTTGCGTCGGCAGCGCAGGATTCGTCGGTCGTCGTGCGCACGAAGGGTCTTGCGGCGCTTGGCCTCGTCGAGAGCGAGACGGCGACGTTCGATCCGCCCTGGCAGGCAAACTGCGACCGTGCACCTATGGCCTGCCGGCAGGCGAACTTCTGGATGATTCACGGCATCAGCCACGGGCTCGGGCTCGCCGTGCATGATCCGGCACAATTCTCGTTTGGCGATCGCACGTTCAAGATCGGCGACGCATTCACGATCGAGCCGGGGATCTACATCAGCACCCGCATGCTGGACGCGCTGCCCGATACGCCGAAGAACCGCGCGTTCATCGCGAAGGTGAAGCCGATGGTGGCGAAGTACGAGAACACCGGCGTGCGGATCGAAGACGACTACGTGATCACGGAGCGTGGGCTCGAGCGCATCAGCTCGGCGCCGCGTGAGATCGCGGAGATCGAAGCGCTGATGAAGAAGCGACCCCGCACGGTCGTGCCCTGAAGGACCTGCGCGAAGGACCCACTGTCTCTGTCTGGTAAATAGCCCGAGACAGTAGGTCCTTCGTCGCCGCACTCCTCAGGATGACAGCAGAGGCTTAGAACAACAATCCGAACGTGACCGGCACCGTCTGGATCGAACTGCGCGAGATCACGCCGGTGGTCTTGCTGTACACGTTCTGAATCTTCGCCTCGGCGAAGGCCGAGAGGCGTCCGAGCTTGATCTCCACGCCGCCGCCGCCGTCGACGCCGAAATTCGTCTTCGACGCGGAGCCGGACGCGGACGAATTGGCGGCGTCGATGACGTCCTTGACGTTGAACGCGCCGAGGCCCGCCATCACGAACGGCCGCACCGGGCCGGGTAGGAGATGGAGCTTGATTCCGGCGGTGCCACCGAGGATCTGGCTGTGTCCAACTTCGTCGTCGCCGGGCGCGGGTATTAGCCCGCCGACCTGCTTCAGCTTGTACCGGTCGTAGCTGAAGGCGAAGCGAAGCGCGGGCAATCCGCCGAGGATGTGAACGAGCACGAACCCCGTGCCGTTCACACCGTCCTTGAACGCATCCTTCGCATCGGAGACGGGCACGCTCACGCCTCCGCCGAAGCCGACACGAACCATGTGATCATCCAGGCCGTTGCCGCCCATGCTCCGCTGGGCAATTGCCGGAGCGGACGCGACGGCGACGAGCATGACGGCGCCCGACACGGCGCGGAGCGCGCTCGAGCGAGATACGAGATTCCTTCTCACGACTACAACTCCTTGATGAGATGGTCGCGACCAACATGCCGACATCGGCGCCCGGGTCGCGGCGGGCGCCGTGTTGTCTACGGCGCGCGCGGGATTTGGCGCACCGAGGCCGCCTTCTCGACAAGGCGACGAAGCTCTTTGATCGGTTCGGGACTGTCGTCGACCTGCAAACGAAGCACGGTGTCGTTGTGCAGCCAGACGCCGCCATTCTTCTTCACGATTACCATGGCCGCCGATTCTTGGCCGCGTTTGTCGCCGCCCGCCGATTGTCCGCCCTCGAGCGCGGCGAGCAATCGATATGCGAGGTGACCGGGAGTGCGCTCGAAGTACGCAACCATGCTGTCGACGACGGCGGGGCCGGCGAGAATGTTTCCTTGCGCCGTGCAGTGCGTGTTCGGCGCCGAGCACGATTTGTTACCGGCCCACTCCGTCGCCTTCGGGCCGGTGTAGGCGTAGACATTGCCCTTCGCGTCGACGACGGCGAACTGGCGCCCCTGCTTCGTCCAGTCTTGCGGTCGCGGATCGGGATCGCGCTCCCAGATCGTCTTCACCACTTTCTCGGCGTCCATCCCGGTGCGCAGCAGCTCGAGCGCTTGCGCGCCGTAGCTGACGTCGACGATTGCTTGCGTCGCGGCAACGCCGACGCCGGCTTCGGCCCAGAGCACGCCGTTGCCGACGGAGAAGACGCGCGACTGCACGGCGCCGCCCCACTCACCGGTGGCTGGATCGTAAGCGAGGATCGAGAACGTCCCGATCGGCCAGAGCTCGTCTTTGGGACGACGGTAGTTGACGTCGAGCGCGTCGAGGCGTTGGAGATGGCGCGGCAGGCGACTCGAGAAATCGCGGAAGTCGCGACGGTCGCGCGACGTCCACAGCGCTTCGGCGAGCGCCGCGGCGCGCGGAAAGGCCATGTACTCGACGCTCTTCGGGCCGTCGATGTATTCGGTCCACACCTGCGCTTGCGCGCCGAGGATGTGCGACGCGAACTCCGGCTCGAGGCCGGCAGGAACGGGCTCGTACGAATAGACGGTGTCGATCGGCAGGAAGCCGCCGATGGCGAGGGGCTCGGAGTCCGGCTTCGCCTGATAATGGTCGAAGTAGGTGTGGCTTCCGGGCGTCATGACGACGTCGTGATTCGCGCGTGCCGCGGCGATCCCGCCGGCGGTGCCGCGCCAGGACATCACCACCGCGTTGGGAGCGAGACCGCCGTCGAGGATCTCGTCCCAACCCACCAAGCGTCTGCCGTGCTGGGTAAGAAACGCGTCCATCTGCTTGATGAACCAGCTCTGGAGCTCGTCCTCGGCGCGATAAGGATGACGCGTGTCGGCCGGGTCATCGGGCGCGATACCGAGCTCGCGAATCTTCGCCTGTGCGCGCGGGCTCGCTTTCCACTGCGGTTTCGCCGCTTCGTCGCCGCCGATGTGGACGTACTGTCCGGGGAAGAGCGCCATCACTTCGATCAGCACGTCCTGCATGAAGTGGATGGTCGTATCCGATGGATTGAGGATGTAGTCGCTGACGCCCCACATCGTCCACGGCTTGATCGTGTCGCCGAGATTGCCGAGCGCGGGATACGCGGCGATGGTGGCCTGCGAATGGCCGGGCATCTCGATCTCGGGAACGATCGTGACGAACCGATCCGCGGCGTAGGCGACGATCTCGCGAACATCTTCCTGTGTGTAGAAGCCGCCGTGCCGCTTCTTGTCGAACGGCGCTTTGGTCGTGTCGCGCACCTGGTGGCCGACGATCGTACTGTCGCGCCAGGCACCGATTTCCGTGAGCCGCGGATACTTCTTGATCTCGAGACGCCAGCCCTGGTCATCGGTGAGATGCCAGTGGAAAGTGTTCATTTTGTGGAGCGCGAGGAGGTCGATGTACTTCTTCACGAACTCCTTGGGCATGAAGTGCCGCGCGACATCGAGGTGCATGCCGCGCCACTGAAAGCGCGGGCGGTCAACGATCGAAACGGCGGGCGCGCGCCACTCGGTGCCGTCGTACGCGGCGTCGCGGAAGATTTGCGGTGGAAAGAGCTGGCGGAGCGTCTGCGTCGCGTAATACGCGCCGGCGGGCGTCGAGGAGGTGATGGTTACGACGCTGGACCGGACCTCGAGTTTGTATCCCTCTTTCCCGAGTGTCGTGTCGCGCTGAGAAGCGCGTCGGAAAACGATGCGGTTGCCGGCCGTCGACGAGCCGATGGCGACGCGCGGTTGGAAGCCGAGTGCAGGTGCGATGCTTCGCGCAAAGCGGACCGCGACGGCCGAGTCGCTCCGATCGGTCCAGATCACGGTGCGCGGCGTGAGCTTGAACCAGCCCGGCCGGGCGGCGAGGGATTCCGGCCGGGGAATCACCGATATACCACCGGGGGTCTGCGCTCGCGCGGCGGCGACGCCCAACGAGAGTACGGCAATCAACTGACAAACGCGGATGGGCGTCATCGTTCGCGGGTGCACGTCGCGACAACATAACGTGCGACCACGGCGACGACAGAGCCTCGAGACGCAAAGGATTTACAGGGTGTGGGGCATTACCCCATGTTACGGCTCACGCTGACAGAGGCCCGGAATGAGCCAGGACCGTCGCACCTTCCTCTCCAATCTCGCGCTAGCCGCGGTTGCCGTTCGGACACCGCGCCTCCTTGGCGCGACACCGTCGCCACGCGCCGCGAAGCTGCAGCGAATCGGGATGGAGCTTTACACGGTGCGGAGCCTGACTGCCAAGGATTTAGCAGGCACGCTCGCTCAGCTCGCCAAGATCGGGTACAAGGAGGTCGAGTTCGCCGGGTATCAAGGCCACACCGCGGCCGACGTCCGCGCGATGCTCGACCAGAACGGACTCACGGCGCCGTCGGCGCACATCGATCTCCCGAAGATCGAGACCGAGGCGGACGCGACGTTCGCCGATGCCAAGGTGGTGGGTCATCGGTGGATCACGGTGCCGTCGCTGCCGCGCGGACCACGAACAACGGTCGACGATTGGAAGCAGATCGCCGCTCGCTTCAATGCCGCGGCGAAGAGAGTGAACGATGCGGGATTCAAGTTCGCCTTCCACAACCACAACGACGTTTTCCGCAAAGCGGGCGACGAGCTACCGATCGACATTCTGATGCGCGAGACGGATCCGGCGCTCGTGAGCTATCAGATGGACGTGTATTGGGTGGTGAACGGCGCGGGGAATCCGGTGGACTTGCTCGGCAAATATCCTGGGCGGTTCAAGATGCTCCACCTCAAGGACTCGATGGGCGCGCCGGATCACAAGATGGCGGACGTGGGATCAGGCACGATCGACTTCAAAGCCGTTCTGTCGCACGCAAAGGGAATCGAGAACTACTTTGTCGAGCGGGATGATCCAACGGATTCGATGGCGAGTGCCATGGCGAGCTTCAAGTATCTCTCACAGTTGGAATTCTAGGGCGACTCGGCGACTCGGCGACTCGGCGACTCGGCGGCTCGGCGACTGGACAACAAACTCTACCTGATGGCTCATGCAACGACCTGAATACGACGTGTGCATCATCGGCTCGGGCGCCGGGGGCGGGATGGCCGCCTACGTCTTGACCAAGGCCGGTGCGCGCGTGGTGATGCTCGAGGCGGGCCCGCGGTGGTTCGCGTCGAAGGACACGAAGATGATGGTGCCGAACTACGCGACGCCGCATCGCGGCGCGGCCATCCACGGCCGGCCGTTCGGCGAATTCGACGCCTGCGACGGTGGCTGGGAGATCGACGGCGAGCCGTACACGCGCGCACCGGGCACGCAATTCAGCTGGTGGCGCGCCCGGATGCTCGGCGGACGCACGAATCACTGGGGACGCATCTCGCTGCGTTTCGGCCCCGACGACTTCATGCGCAAGAGCCTCGACGGCCTCGGCGACGATTGGCCGATCACATACGAAGACGTGAAGCCGTACTACGACAACGTCGACCGCTTCATTGGGTTATACGGCTCCAACGAAGGATTGAGAAACGCTCCGGATGGCATCTTCATGCCGCCACCGAAGCCGCGTTGCCACGAGCTGTTGGTGAAGAAGGCGTCGGACAAGTTGAACATCACCTGCATCCCGGCGCGGCTGTCGATCATCACCAAGCCGCTGCCGGGTCGTCAGGCGTGCCATTACTGTGGCCAGTGCAACCGCGGCTGCCAGGTGAAGGCGAATTTCTCGAGCGGCGACGTGTTGATCGCGCCGGCGCTGGCGACCGGGAAGCTCACGCTGCTCACGAACGCGATGGCGCGCGAGGTAACGGTCGGCAACGACGGCCTGGCGAACGGCGTCTCGTACATCGACAAGAACACGGGTAGCGACCAGCACGTGCGGGCGAAGATCATCGTGGTCGCGGCGAGCGCGATGGAAACCGCGCGGCTTCTGCTCAACTCCAAGTCGTCGCGCTTCCCCAATGGACTCGCCAACTCGAGCGGCGTCGTCGGCAAGTATCTCACCGACACGACGGGCGCCGGCGTCTCCGGACACATCCCGGCGCTCGAGGATCACATCCCGCACAACCACGACGGTGTCGGCGGGATGCACGTGTACATGCCGTGGTGGCTCGACAACAAGAAGCTCGACTTCCCACGCGGCTATCACATCGAGGTGTACGGCGGCGCGGGGATGCCGGGCTCGGGTTTCGGCGGCGGCATTCAGCGGCGAAACGGCGGTGGATACGGCAAACAGCTCAAGGCGGATTACCGCAAGTATTACGGCGCGTCGATCGGCTTCGATGGAAGAGGGGAAATGATCCCCAATGAGAACTCATACTGCGAGCTGGACCCGACCGTCGTCGACAAGTTCGGCATCCCGGTCCTCCGCTTCCACTGGAAGTTCACCGACTACGAGTACAACCAGGCGAAGCACATGCAGGAGACCTTCCGCTCGCTGATCGTGGCGATGGGCGGGACACCAAGCTCGCCGATGCCGACGAAGGAGCAGAACTACGGTCTCGCCGCCGGCGGCACGATCATCCACGAGCTGGGCGGGGCGCGCATGGGCGCCGATCCCAAGACGTCGGTCGTGAACGGAAACTGCCAGGCGCACGACGTGAAGAATCTCTTCGTCGCCGATGGCAGCCCGTTCGTCTCGCAAGCCGACAAGAACCCGACGTGGACGATCCTCGCGCTCAGTTGGCGGACCAGCGATTACATCGCGAAGCAAAAACAGGCGGGGGCGCTATGAGCGATTTGGGCGACGAGCGACAGGCGACGGGCGACGGCGGGGAGGAAACGGCGCCAGCCGGAATAACGCGGCGGCGGGCGCTTCAAGTGCTCGGCACCGTGCCGGTCGCGGCGGCGCTGGGCACGGCGACCGCGCAGCAGCCAAAACCACTGACGCCGGCTGTGACGTCGCAAATTCCATCTGGGCCGGCTGCGACCGCAGGCGCTGCGGCAACTCCCAAATTTTTCAATACACACGAGCGGCAGACGCTGCGCGTGCTCGTCGACTACATCATTCCGCGCGACGAGCACTCGGGCAGCGCGACGGACGCGAAGGTCCCCGAGTACATCGAGTTTCTGCTCGCCGAGAAGGACGCGAATCCGGCGACTCAGGTGGCGATGCAGGGCGGCCTCGCCTGGATCGACACCGAGTCGCAGAAACGGTTCAGCAAGACGTTCGCGAATGCGACGGACGCGCAGCGCCGGCAAATCCTCGATGACATCGCGTATCCGGCGAAGGCGAAGCCCGAGATGAGCCATGGCGTCGCGTTCTTCAACCGCCTCAGAGACATGACGGCGTCGGGCTTCTTCTCCAGCGCGATCGGCTTTCAGGATCTGAAGTACCAAGGAAACGTGTTCAACCCCGGCTACGACGGATGTCCGCCCGCCGCGCTCGAGAAACTCGGCGTGAGCTACGATGTCATGCAAACGAGAGTCAGCCCACAGGAGCGATGAGCTCGAAGAACGGACAGCAGTCATCGGAAATGCGGCGACTCGGCGTCGCGTTCGTCGGGAGCGGTTTCAATGCTCGCTTTCATATCCAGGCCTTTCGTGCGGTGCGCGACGCCGACGTGGTCGGCGTGTGGAGCCCGAACAAAAAGAACGCGGCGTCCGCGGCGCAGCTCGCGCGCGACCTCGATGTGGGCGCGGCGAAGCCATATGCGTCGATCACCGAGATGGTGGCCGACCCGGCGATCGACGCGATCTGGCTGACCGGGCCCAATCACGCGCGCATCGAGAACGTCGAGGAGATCGTTCACGCGATCGAGAGCGGAAAGGGCACGCTCGCCGGCATCGCGTGTGAAAAGCCGCTGGCTCGCAATGTCGCGGAGGCGAAGAAAGTCAGGGATCTCGTGGCGAAAGCGGGAATCGCGCACGGTTATCTCGAGAACCAAGTCTTCGCGCCACAAGTCGAAACGGGGAAAGAGCTCCTCTGGGCGCGCGGCGCGGCGACGACCGGCCGTCCGTATCTCGCCCGCGCGGCGGAGGAGCACAGCGGACCGCACATGCCGTGGTTCTGGCGCGGCGATCTCCAAGGCGGCGGCGTGTTGAACGACATGATGTGTCACTCGGCGCTCGTCGTTCGGCATCTCCTCACAAAACCGGGCGCGCCGCTCTCCACCGTGCGTCCCGCGCGAATCACGGCACATATCGCGAGCCTGAAGTGGACGCGGCCGGAATACGCGAAGCGATTGGCGAAGACGTACGGCAAAGAAGTCGACTACGCCCGCGCGCCGGCCGAAGACTTCGCGAGCACGACGATCGAGTTCGAGACGGACGATGGTCACATCGTGATCGGCGAAGCGTCCACGTCGTGGAGCTTCGTCGGCGCGGGGTTGCGTCTGTCGGCCGAGCTGTTGGGGCCCGAGTACTCGATGTCGTGGAACACGCTCGATAGTGGGCTCAAACTCTTCTTCTCACGGGAAGTGCGGGGAAAGTCCGGCGAGGACCTCGTCGAGAAACAGAACGCCGAAATGGGCCTGATGCCGGTCGTGGCGAACGAAGCCGCGGCGTATGGGTACGAAGCCGAGGACCGGCACTTCGTCCGCGTGTTCCTCGGCAAAGAACAGCCGAAGCTCACGTTCGACGACGGGCTGGAAGTTGTGAAGATGCTCATGACGGCCTATCAAAGCGCCGAACAGGGTAAGACGCTCGACTTTCCTCCGCGGGGGCTGGAGAAGTTCGTGCCGGCCGTGGCGCGCGGCGAGTGGAAACCCGCGGTGACGCGATAGTTCTCTAACCACGGAGGTCGGCGTGAGCGTGCTGACCGTCCATCGGAGAGCGCGGTTCGTGAGCGCCATCGCGCTGGCGCTCGTGGCGTGCGACAAGGGCGATTCAAAATCCCCGACGTTGCCGACCAATCCGAATTTGCCCGCCCGCCCCTTCCGCCTGGGCTTCTCGGCGATTCCTCCGAAAGCCACGCAGGAGTCGGCGCTGGCGACGATCGATGCGTGGACGCGGCGTGCCGACGCGGCGATCATGCACATCAGCGTTCCCTATCGCGCGTTGCTCACGGGCACGTCGGGGACGACGTACGTGAACACCGTCGACCTGCCGCTCGCCAACTACTATCGAGCGAAGGGTCTCTTTCTCGTCATCACGCTCGATGTCACCGACGGGTTGAATCGTGCGGCGGAGGCACCCGAGCTGGTCGCCCTTGGCCGCAGCATCAAGGAGCCCGCTGTTCAGCAAGTGTATCGCGATTACCTGGTCGCGCTGTCGACGATCATCCATCCCGACTATTTGGGACTGGCGGCCGAGACCAACCTCATTCGAGAGCAAGCGCCGGCGGCGGTGTATGGCGCGCTCGTCCAAATGGCGAACGACGGCGCCGCCGCGGTGAAGCGAGCGAGCGTCAACGCGCCGCCGCTCTACGTGAGCGTGCAGGCGGATATCGCGTGGGGCCCGCCGCCGGCGTCGTATCGCGGAATCGAGACGGATTTCCACGACTTTCCCTTCATGCAGGCCGTCGCGATCTCGTCATATCCGTATTTCATTTTCCCCGATCCCGACCAAGTACCGCTCGACTATTACGCCCGCTTGTCGAATGGTCGGAAACTACCCGTCATGGTCGTGGAGGGCGGCTGGACATCGGGTTCGGCGGGAACGATTCAGTCGTCGCTGACAAAACAAGCGAGATACTTGAGACGCCAGGAGCGCCTGCTCGATTCCGCCGCCGCAATCGCGATGTTCCAACTGAGCTACACGGACCTCGACGTCTCGCAGTATCCGGCGCAACAACAGGCGAGCCTTGGAGTGTTCGCGCAGCTCGGGCTGGTCGATACCGAGCTGCGTCCGAAAACGGCGCTCGCCACCTACGACAGCATCTTCGCGCGTCCGTTCCGCCCGTAGCCCTGAATTCCCGTGTCGACGGGGATGGTCGATGCGATTCGTGACGTACGGCTTCGCCCGGACGGCCATGCTGCTTCCCGCACCGGGCATCAGCGGCGGAGCGTAACCGCCGGACCTTTCGGCCCGGCGGTAAATCGTGCATTACTATGGGCTAAGAGCTCTTCGCACCCTCGACGCCTGCACTGGGGCCGGAAATGACGAATAAGGATGACAAGTCGATCACCCGCCGGGACTTCGTGTCCGACGCGGGCAAAGTTGCGGTGGGCGCCTTCATCGCACCGCATATCCCGATGATCGTGCCGCGCCACGTGCTCGGCGGCGTCGGATATCAAGCGCCGAGTGACACCGTGAACTTCGCGGTGATCGGATTCGGCGGGCAGGGCTCGGTGAACGGCGCGGCATTGGCCGGAACGGAGCAACTCGTCGCGGTGTGCGACGTCGATCAGGCGTTCGCGCACAAAAAGATGGAGGACCACCTTCGGCCGCGGCGCGATAACACGGTGAGCCCGGAGGCGCAGCGGCTCCAGGCGCAATACGAGAAGGCGGCGAAGTACACCGACTTCCGGGAGATGCTCCAGAAGGAGAAGGGCATCGACGCCGTCGTGGTCGCGACGCCCGATCACGTCCACGCGGTCGCGGCGAAAGCGGCGATGGACCTGGGGAAGCACGTGTACGTCCAGAAGCCGCTGACCTGGTCGGTGCACGAGGCGCGCGTGCTGCGAAAGACCGCGCTGGCGAACAAGAAGCTCGTCACGCAGATGGGCAACCAGGGCCACTCGACCGAAGGCGCGCGACAGATCAATGAATGGATCGCCGCCGGCGTGATCGGCTCGGTGCGCGAGGTGCACGTCTGGACGAATCGTCCTGCCGGATATTGGCCGCAGTTCGTGCCGCGCCCGGGGGCAACGGTGGCGATGCCGGCACCGGGCACGCTGAACGGCTTCGCCTCGGCGTGGGGACAGAACATCGTGAACGGCACGCTGGCGCGCGCGATGGCGTCGGGCGAGGCCGCGCCGCCGCCCGATCTGCGCTGGGATCTCTATCTCGGACCGGTCGCCGAAGACATTCCCTATCACCCGATCTACCACCCGTTCAACTGGCGCGGTTGGGTCGACTTCGGCATGGGAGCGCTCGGCGACATGGGCGCGCACCTGATCGATCATCCGTTCTGGGCCCTCGGACTCACGTATCCGACGAGCATCGAAGCGACATCGTCGCCGTTCGGAACGATGACGATTGCCGGCGATCCGAACGCGCCTGAGGGTTCACCGGCGCGTCGCAACCGAAGCAAACCGGTCTCGTATCCGCTCGCGTCCACGGTGCACTACCAATTCGGAGCGCGCGGTAATCAGCCGCCGGTGAAACTCACCTGGTTCGACGGTGGACTCTTCCCGCCTCGCCCGGACGTGCTGCCCGACACCGGTCCCGACGCCGTGCTGAAATCAGAGGGTGGCGTGATTTTCATCGGCGAGAAGGGAATTCTGATCAACGATACGTACGGCGCAAATCCGCGCGTCTATCCGGAGTCGCTGCAACCGGCCGCGAATCAGGTGCCGAAGTCTATGCCGCGCATCACCTGGAGCCACGAGCAGAATTTCGCCAAAGCGATCAAGGGCGAAGCGACGGCGAGCTCGCCCATCGAGTACGCGGCGCAGCTCACGGAGACGATGCTGCTCGGCGTAGTGGCGCTGCGCGCGGGGCAGGGCAAGAAAATCCTCTACGACGGCGAAAAGATGGAAATCACCAATGCGCCGGACGCCAACCAGTACCTCACACGGGAGTATCGGTCAGGATGGGCGATCTGATGCGCAAGCGCTTCGTCTTCGCCGCGGTCGTCGTCGCGGCCTGTCATTCGGCTGGAGTGGGGTCCTCAGTGCGAACCGCCCCGAACGTCGCGCAGACAGCGAGCCAGTGGCGCAGCCTGGCCACCGTGTCCTCTTGGCGTGGATACAAGTCGGATTCTGTCCCCAACGGGTGGACGTTCGCTGACGGCATGATCAGCAAGACGCGCGGCACGAGGGATATCGTGTCGCGCGACGAGTTCGGCAACTTCGAGCTCGAGCTGGAATGGAAGCTGGCCAAAGAGGGAAATGCCGGCATCTTCTACCGCGGTACGGAGGAATACGACCACATCTACTGGACTGGGCCGGAATACCAGTTGCTCGACGACGCGAACGCCCCCGACGGCAAGAATCGCCTCACGTCCGCGGCGTCGGCTTACGGGCTGTACGCACCGCCGGCAGGCGTCGTCAAGCCGGCCGACGAATGGAATACGACGCGCATCGTCGTCAACGGCGCGCACGTCGAGCACTGGCTCAACGGCCAGAAGGTAGTGGAGTACGAATTGTGGAGTCCTGATTGGAAGGCGAAGGTCGCGGCGAGCAAGTTCAAGGATTGGCCGAACTACGGCTTGGCGAAGAAGGGCCACATCGCGATCCAGGGCGATCACAACGGCGCGTTGGCGATTCGCAACATCCGCATCAGGGAGCTGCCATGAGCGCGGTGCGTACGCGGCTGTCGACGATGATGTTCCTGCAGTACTTCGTGTGGGGCGTGTGGTTCGTGACGATGGGAACGTATCTCGGGCAGACGCGTCACTTCAGCGATCAGCAGATCGGCGCGGCGTACGGCGCGATGGCGATCGCGGCGATCGTGACACCATTCTTTCTCGGGATAGTCGCCGACCGTTTCTTCGCGAGCGAGAAGCTGCTCGCGCTGCTGCACATCCTGGGCGGCGTCGTGATGTGGTTCGTCGCACAGCAGGAAAGCTGGAGCACGTTCTATCCGCTGCTCCTCGTGTACGCGCTCTGCTACATGCCGACGCTCTCGCTGACGAACTCGATCTCCTTCCACAACGTGCAGGATCCGGCGCGCGACTTCCCGATCATTCGTGTGCTCGGCACGATCGGGTGGATTGTCGCCGGCATTCTCGTCGGCAAAGTGTTGCACGCCGACGCACTGGCCACGCCGATGCGCATCGCGGCGGGAGCTTCGATTGTTCTCGGCCTGTATTCGTTCGTTTTACCACACACACCG
>Ga0310813_10000821_pt1 | contig 18971 bp, 20 predicted proteins | sample YN3metagenome_FD_203086 | JGI IMG/M metagenome (GOLD analysis project Ga0310813, IMG submission 203086) | Soil microbial communities from experimental microcosm in Duke University, North Carolina, United States - YN3 | ecosystem: Engineered > Artificial ecosystem > Soil microcosm > Unclassified...
GTAAAAATTATGGCGAAGGTGAGGTACGCCGGATCACGCGACCGGTGGCGGACACGGTTTCGGTTTCGCTGGATGGTTCGGCAGTTGATGTTTGGGATCTGGCGGACGGGGGCATCATTGAATTTGCCGATGCACCAGGAATGGGCGTCGAAGTTCGTGCGGGGTTCTTGTTCGACGTTCCGGTTCGGTTCGAAGAATCGAGCCTGCGCATCAATCGCAAGACATATCTTGCTGGCGAACTCACCACCGTACCGTTGATCGAGGTTCGCGAGGCATGAGTCACTCCCCCTCGGATCTTACGACCGCGACATACAATTGGATCATTCAACGGCCAGACGGGGTCGGCTTCGCGACCACCAGTCACGACAAACGCCAGCATGTCGGATCCATGTCGCTGGACGCCGATATGGACCTGAAACCCAGCAATCTCACCCTCAGCGATCGCATGTATGGAAGCAGCTTCGAACTTGGTGGTGGACTGAGCAGTCCGGCATTGCGCCTGGGCGATCTGACCTCCGGAAGATGGAACGGCTCGAACGTGCGGCTGCTTGCGGGCGACTGGCATCGAAATGGCGATGCGGTACCCATCTGCAACGGCGAACTTGGCAAAGTCGTCGTCGAAGGAAGCAAGGTGTCGATGTCGATCGACGTCCTTCCTCCAGCGATCCGTCGACCTCCGTGCATCCAGACCAGTCCGGAATGCCGAGCTGTTCTCGGCGACCGGCACTGCCGCATCGATATGCGCACGCGCCGAACCCGGCTTTGCGTCCTCGGGGCGATCGCAAATGAGATCACGGTCGATGTGAGCGATACCGATGATTACGCAATGGGGCGGCTGCGATGGATCAGCGGAGCAAACTGCGGGGCTGAACAAATCATCCTCTCGACAGATGGCGACAAGCTTCTCCTGCAGGATGTGCCCGAATTTCCGATCAAGACAGGAGACCGGGCGATCGCGCATCAAGGGTGCGATGGTCGTCGTACGACGTGCGCGGAGCGCTTCGGAAACATCCTGAACTTTCGCGGCGAACCGGATTTGCCCGGTTCCGAAATTCTCATGCGCTTCCCGGGTGCCTGAGCCGCACGAGCGCGCTCTAACTCTCGTCGGGGTCCCATTTCGCTTTCAGGGTCGTGACCCCTCGATAGGCCTGGATTGCCTTGGGCTGGTTTTGAGCGCGTTCGATCTCATCGCCTTCGGGCCGCCGACTTATCGCGTGAGCGATGGCAGCTGGAGCCAAGTAGAAGCCGAGCTTGCTCGATGGTTCGCGAGAAGCGAGCGAACCATTCCGAAGACCAATGACTTGGCTGTCTTCAAGCTGCCTCGCTGCTTTCACTTTGGGGTGATCAGCAACGGCTTTCTTGTTCATGCTGACATCGTCGCGGGCAAGGTCGTTACGCGAAAGATGCCAACGCGTTTGAGCGGCGATTGCCGCATCTACACTCACTGCGGAGAAGCGGAATAATGGCAACGCTGGTTCTGAGCGCTGCGGGTGCCGCGATCGGTGGGCCCGTTGGTGGGCTGGTAGGTTCATTTGTCGGTCGTCAGATCGATCGCAGCTTCGGCGCCGGAACGGGCACCAGGCTATCGGACTTGAGGGCACCGTCTTCGCAATATGGCGATCCGATTCCCCGTATCTTGCGACAGATGCGGGTTGCAGGTGTGGTGCTTTGGGCATCAGCGCCAGTTGCGATCGCAACCGTAAGCAAATCAGGCACTGAACAGGCAAGCAGTGTCAGTTTTGCCTACGGTTTGAGCTCGGGCTTTATTGAAGATGTCGGGCGCATTTGGGCCGATGGCAGATTGATACGAGACGGCGAGGGACGGCAGGATGTGTCGTTCACGCTTCGACTGCACCACGGCGACGAAGATCAATTGAGTGACCCTCTGATTGCGTCGCTACTCGGCGAGGAAAACGCGCCGGCATTTCGAGGGATCGCGTACCTCGTCTTTGAGAATTTTGACCTTTCGACTTTCGGCAATCGCTTGCCGCTTATCACCGTGGAAGTACTCGCGGGTGGCGATCCGATTATCGCGGAAGACATAATCAGAAGCGAACTCGATGTCGCTGGGGGCACCGACGACCGTCCTCACAAGCTTGACGGTTTTGCGTTGACCGGTGACGATGGGGCGGCTGCACTTCAGCCCTTATTCGACGCTTTAAAGCCGGGCTTGAGCTACGACGGCCGCCAATGGGGAATTGGTGCTGCCTTAGGTCAGCATGTGATCGACAGCCATCTGTGGGCACTGGAAAACGATCGGCCATCTCATTTTCGAATGGATGGCCAGTCGGAGGCGCCGACAAAGGTATCGGTGCGGTATTTCGACCCGGCGATCGATTATCTGGCTGGCGAGAAAAGCGCCCGGCAACCAGGTGTCGAGCGCCTTCGCCGTATAGAGCTTCCTGCGGCCATGAGCGGCGAGCGTGCCAAGGCGCTTGCTTTTGAACGGCTTCAGCAGGCTGCACAGGAGGCAAAAGCCTATTGGCTGACCCTGCCGCTAAGCTACGCGGCGATACAAGTTGGCGATCAAGTCAGATCCAACACTTCTCGAGATTTCGTGGTCGGCGAGAAGACCTTAAGCGCGGGCCAGCTGAAATTGCGTTTGCGTCCGACGAACGAGCTTAACACGCCAAACGTCGTCGACATTGAGGGTCCAATCAATCCACGCTTGCTACAGCGCGAGCATCTGACGATCGCTTTGGTCGAGTTACCAAACCCCTCGCTGCCGAACGATCTTGAGATCGCCATTCTTGTTAGTGGCGGACACAAGCCTTTCAGGGCTCTACCAATCGTCATTAAAGGCGCGGGGACTGAAGTCGAAATGGCATCGGCCAGAGTTGCCGCACCCTTGGGGCGCCTTTGCAGGCCGTTACCAAGCGCATCGGGATCGTTGCTCGATCTACAAAGCATCATTGAAGTGGAGTTTGATCAAGACCCCGAACTGATGAGCTGCACCGACGAGGCCTTATTTGCGGGCGCCAATCTCCTGTGCGTTAATGGCGAATTCATTCAGTTTGCCATCGCGAAACCGATGGGTGCCGCGAAGTATGAGTTGTCTCGGTTAATCAGGCGGCGTTTCGATAGCGGTAACGACGCTCCACATGACGTAGGATCGTCTGCGTTTCTTCTTGATCCTGCATCATTGGTCACGTTCAAAGTCCCTCGCGAGGCTGTAGGCACCGTATTCACGGCACGCGTCTTCGGTCCAGACAACGCGGTGGCCGAAGCGAGCTTGGTTGTTGCGGGCTCTGCAGCGCGACCGTGGGCGCCGACACATCTGAATGTGTGTGAGACAGCCGACGGTTTGGAGCTCTCGTGGGTCCGGCGTTGCAGGGAAGGGGGCGTCTGGCTCGACAATGTCGATGCGCCCTTGGGAAGTAGCCGCGAAGCCTATCAGGTAACGCTACGCGACGGATTGGGCATGACGATCGAGGCACAGAGCGACAACCCGCATTCAGTCTTCTCGTCATCAATGCTCGATCAGATGACACCCCGTCCGTGGCGCTTAGAAGTCCGGCAGATTGGCGACTTCGCTGCTGGTAATCCACTCGTTCACATCATCGATTGAGGGAAGGTATGTTGACATCGACGCGGCTCGGGTTGCCGTTTCTTTCTGCGGGACAGGCGCAAAAGGAACTGACTCACAACGAAGCCCTGCTCCTACTGGACGCTGCCGTACAGGCTTGTTGCGGAGCCGCCCCGGCGAACGCGCCGCCGCAATCGCCCGAGAATGGCCTTGTTTACCTCTGCGGCAACAATCCCACCGGTGCTTGGCAGGGCCGACCGAATAGCGTTGCCTGCCATACCGAAAACGGCTGGCGCTTCATCGCACCCTTTGACGGGTTGGAATTATTCGATCGGGATAGCGGACGAAACTGGCGCTTCGCATCGGGCGCGTGGTCATTGGGCATTGCGAAGGCCAGCGAAATTCAGGTGAACGGCATCAAGGTCTTAGGCGCTCAGCAACCGTCGATCTTGAATGCGACGGGTGGAACGACGGTCGACGCGCAGGCGCGCAACACTCTCGAGCAAGTGCTTTCGGCCTTGCGAGCACACGGTATCATTGCACAGCCGCAGTGAGACCGGAAAGACACAGGCGCCGCATTTCGGAGCCTCCGCGAAACAAAAACGGGAACTGGTGAGCGCACCTCCTTATTAAGGCAGCCAGCTATTCTGAGGGGGGACGTATGTCGTCTAAGTCAATTCTGCTCGCCGCTGCCGTTTTGGCCGCTTTGCCGTCGGCGGCCGCTGCACGAGATGGGCTGCCGTACCTCGGATTCGAAGGCGGGGCGATCAAGCCGGAAAAGCTGCGGCTCGATTATCAGCGCAGCGCCCTGTCGGTACCGAATGGGATCACTATTGATCACAAAACCGGATTCGATGTGGATTTCATCGCTGGCTACGACCTTGGTCTGATCCGCGCCGAAGCAGAGCTTGGCTATAAGCGTGCCACGCCGACCGGCATCGTGATCGCGCCGGCAGTTGGCTTCAACAATACCGGTCCGTTGGCCATCGACGGTCGTACGAGTGCGGTATCGGCAATGGCCAACCTGCTGCTCGATTTCGGGAAGGATGACGGGCTTCAAGTCTATGGCGGTGGTGGCCTCGGGGTAGCGAAGACCACTTTGGACAACGTGATCACCGGCCCCAACGTGGCTCAGGGTCGTGGAATCAACGGCAACGATCGTTCGTTTGCGTGGCAGCTGATCGCCGGCATGCGTGTTCCGCTAAGCTATAACGTCGATCTTGGACTGAAGTATCGGTACTTCCGGACCGAAGTGGATTATCGCGACGTCACGGTTCCCACGGCAATCGAGAATCTTGAAGGCCGCTTCCGGTCGCATTCGCTGCTCGCGAGCCTGATCTTCAACCTTGGTGGGCAGCCGGTGCCGCCTGCGCCGATCGTCGAGCCTGCGCCGCCTCCGCCTGCGCCGCCGCCGCCACCTCCCACACAAACCTGTCCTGATGGCAGCGTCATTTTGGCGACAGACGCATGCCCTGTCCCGCCGCCGCCGCCGCCTCCGCCTCCGGTGGCTCCGGTTCGCGGTTAAGGACTCTCAGACCCGGCTTCGAGTTTGCTCGATGCCGGGTCTATCGACCTTGACGGAAGCCGCCGCTAGAGCGCGGTCATGCGTCTTTCCCTGGCTCTGCAGCACCAATCGAGTGCGCTGGTCGCCAACTACCGACATCTTGAACATCGTGCGGCTACAGCGACGGGTGCGGCCATCAAGGCCGATGCCTATGGGCTTGGTGTCAAAGACGTCGCGAAACTTCTCCTCGACGCTGGCTGCCGCGATTTTTTCGTGTCGACCTGGTGGGAGGCTGCCGAACTCGATTTCCTCCCGCCCGGTACCCTTGCGGTTCTTCACGGCTTCGGTCCTGACGACGGGGTGCACCCCGGCGTAAGGCCCGTGCTTGTAACGCCTCAGCAAGTCGCGCGATGGAAGGCTAGCGCCTTCGCTGCCGAGCCTTGCGATGTGATGGTCGACACCGGCATGAATCGCCTTGGCCTCGGCACCAAAGATCTTGGCTGCCTTGAAGGCCTCTCCGTTCACACCCTGCATAGCCATCTCGCTTGCGCGGACGACGACGATGCGCTGAATCGAATGCAACTCGAGCGCTTTCTTGCTGTGCGGCAAGTTGTTCGGGCCGGACGCTATAGCTTGGCCAACAGCGCTGGCATCTATCTCGGCAGTGAATTTGCGTTTGACCTCGTTCGGCCGGGCCTTGCACTGTATGGCGGTATTCCGCGTGCCGAGGCACGCGGCGAGATCCGGCAGGTCACCACGCCGACTGCTCGCATCCTCCAGATGCGGGACGTTCCGGCAGGCGAAAGCGTCGGATATAATGCGACGTTCGTGGCGCCGCGCGACATGCGGGTTGCGGTGATTAACATCGGCTATGCGGACGGCTATCGACGCGCCTTTTCCTCCATAGGAAGCGCGCGCGCTAATGATCAAAGGCTTCCCGTAATCGGCCGGGTCTCGATGGATCTGGTCACGCTTGACGCAACGGAAGCTCCATACCTCCGCGAAGGTGACTGGCTTGAGCTAGACTTCAATCTAGAACAGGCATCCGCGCAAACCGGCATCTCTCAATACGAACTGCTTACTGGTCTTGGACGGCGTTTTAAGCGGTCGTGGATTTAGGCGGCACAAGCTTCTTGTCGTGATACCGGCAAAGATCGACGATGGGGCAGCGCCAGCATTCCGGCACCCGCGCCTTGCACAGATAGCGACCGTGCAAGATCAGCCAGTGATGCGCGTGCATGAGGAATTCCCGCGGCGTCACCTTGGCGAGCTTGGCTTCGACCTCTAGCGGCGTCTTGCCCGGCGCAAGCCCGGTGCGATTGGCGACGCGGAAGACATGCGTATCGACCGCGATGGTCGGCAAGCCAAAGGCGATATTCAAGACGACGTTGGCCGTCTTTCGACCGACCCCCGCCAATTTCTCCAGCGCATCCCGATCGACCGGGACCTCGCCGCCATGCCGATCGATCAGCTGCTGCGCCATCAGGATCACGTTCTTGGCCTTGGTATTGAACAGGCCGATCGTCTTGATGTGCTCGCGTACGCCGTCCTCACCCAGCGCAAGCATCTTGGCGGGCGTGTCGGCGACCGTGAACAGCTTGCGCGTTGCGATATTCACGCTGACATCGGTCGCCTGCGCGGAGAGCGCCACGGCTACCAGCAAGGTATAGGGGCTCGTCCATTCAAGCTCGCCTTCCGGCTCCGGATTGAGTTCGGCCAGGCGAAGAAACAGCTCGGCCGCTTGCGCCTTCTTCACAGCGCCCCGACCACGTCGCGCATTGAATAGAGGCCAGGTTTCTGCCCCGCTAGGAAACGCGACGCCGAAAGCGCGCCGCGCGCGAAGATCATCCGGTCGTCGGCGCGGTGTGACAAGATCAGTCGCTCGTCAGCACCGGCGAAAATCACGTCATGATCGCCGACTACCGTGCCCCCGCGCAGGCTGGCAAAACCGATCGCGCCCTCCTCACGCTCAAGATCGCGGCCGCTCCGCGTCTCTTCCGTCCGCATCGGCTCGCCCCGACCACGCGCCGCCGCCTCGCCAAGACTGAGCGCCGTCCCCGAGGGGGCGTCGCGCTTCATCCGATGGTGCATTTCCAGCACCTCGATATCCCACCCGTGCCCAAGCACCCGCGCAGCCCGCTCGACCAATTCCTCCAGCAGCGCGACGCCAAGCGAGGTGTTGGAAGCCCGAAGCACGGCAACCGACCGGCTCGCCTCCTCGATGCGGCGACCGGCCAGATCGTCGAGCCCCGTGGTCCCGACAAGGATCGGCACCGCCGCCCGAACCGCTCGGTCGAGCGACCCGGCGAGAGCCTCCGGGGCCGAAAAATCCACGATCAGATCGCCGTGATCGGCCTCAAGCGCGAACCTCGCGTCTTCCGCGACCGCGGCCGCGATCGCCTTTCCCATCCTCCCGTGCGGAGCGATCAGGGTCAGACGTAACGGCTGGTCGGTCGGGCGCATGGCGTCACCATTGCCGATGACCCTCACCAGAGGCAACCGGCTCAGGCCGGAAAGAAGCGGCTCACCACATCCTTGGCGAGGCGGGCAGGGCGCATCGACGTAGCGTCGAGGCAGCACCAGGTGCTCTTCACCTCGGCCAGCACCTCTTCGCCCCGTCGGATCACGGTGGTGAACAGCGCCTTGGCACCCTGCACCCGTTCGGCGATCACGTCGGCGACCACCACATCCTCGAGAAAGGTCGGGCGCCGAAACTCGATCTCGTGCTTCAGCGCCACCCACAAGTGACGCCGGACCGCGTCCGCCGGCGCAACGCCTTCCCAATAACGCACCACCGCATCCTGAACCCATTTCAGGTAAACGCTGTTGTTCACATGACCCATATGGTCGATGTCGGAAGGATCGATGCCGATTGCGTGGCGGTACATGGCGGCTTTATCCATCGTGCGGTCGCTGCTGACAATAGTGTAAGCAAAAAAGGTTGCTGGATGGTTGCCAGGACGGGACAAAGCGGAAATCTGGTGATCCTCACCGGCGCCGGTATCTCGGCCGATAGCGGCGTCCCCACCTTTCGCGCCGCCGACGGCCTATGGGAAGGGCACCGGGTCGAAGACGTCGCCACACCCGAAGCCTTCGTGCGCAACCCTGCGCTGGTGCACGACTTCTACGATGCCCGCCGCGGTCATCTCGCCACCGTCGAACCCAACGCTGCGCATTGCGCGCTGGCGGAGCTCGAGCGTAGCTGGAACGGTGATTTCCTCCTCGTGACGCAGAACGTCGATGACCTGCACGAGCGCGCCGGCTCGCAGCGCCTGATCCCATGCACGGCGAACTAAAGAGCGCCTGGTGCCTCGCCTGCGACACCCGTTCGCCGTGGGCGGGAGCGATGGGGCGGGGCGCGCCATGCCCTTCCTGCGCCGCCACTGGCACGGTCCGCCCCGACATCGTCTGGTTCGGCGAAATGCCCTACGAGATGGAACGCCTCGACGAAGCCGTCCGCAACTGCGACCTATTCGTGTCAATCGGCACCTCGGGCGCGGTCTATCCCGCCGCCGGCTTCGTCCAGACCGCGCGCTACGTCGGCGCCCACTGCGTCGAGCTCAACCTCGAACCGAGCCAAGGCAGCATCTTCTTTCAAGAAACCCGCCTCGGCCGCGCGTCCGAGATCGTGCCCGCGTGGGTCGAGGAATTGCTGGCCTAATTCGACCAGTCGAGCCCGATATCCTCGTACAGGCCCTTGTCCTCGCTCCAGCGCGGATTGACCTTGACGTGCAGGAACAGGTGCACCTTGCGCCCCAGATGCTCGCCGATCGCCTCGCGCGCGGCGGCACCGATGGCTTTGAGCTTCGATCCCCCCTTGCCGAGCACGATCGCCTTCTGGCTGTCACGCTCGATCAGGATCTGCTGGTGGATCACTGCCGAGCCGTCCTTGCGCTCTTCCCACTTCTCGGTCTCGACCGCGCTGGCATAAGGCAGCTCGGCGTGTAGCTGGAGATAGAGCTGCTCACGGGTCAGCTCGGCCGCCACCATCCGGTCGGTCGCATCGCTCAGCTGATCCTCGGGATAATGCCACGGTCCCTCGGGCATCGCGGTCGCCAGATGCTTCTTCACATCCGCCACCCCATCGCCGCTAGTGGCCGAGACCATGAACACCTGCTCCGGCTGCAACCGTGCGCTAAGCTCCGTTGCGAGCTTCAGGAGGTCGCCTTTCTTGGCGATATCGACCTTGTTCAGCACCAGGATCTTGGGTTCGGGCCGGCCCTCGATCCCCTCCAGCACCGTCTCGACACGCTGCCCGATGCTGGCGGCGGCATCGACCACCAGCACCAGCCGGTCGGCGCTTTCCGCGCCTTCCCACGCCGCCTTGACCATCGCCCGGTCGAGCCGCCGCTTGGGCGAAAAGATGCCGGGCGTATCGACCAGCAGGATCTGGCTCTCGTCCTCGATCGCGATCCCCATCAGCCGCGCCCGTGTGGTCTGGGCCTTGGGACTGACGATCGCGACCTTCTGCCCGACCAGCGCATTCACCAGCGTCGACTTGCCCGCATTGGGCGCGCCGATCACCGCCACCAGGCCGCACTTTTCCGTCAACAAATCTTCTCCAGCAAGGCGGCCGCAGCCGCCGTTTCCGCTTCCTGCTTGCTCGCGCCCTCGGCCTCGGTCTCGCCCGCGCCCCTGACCGTCACCTTGACCCGGAAGGTCGGCGCATGATGCCGCCCGAACTGGCCCAGCAACTCATACACCGGCGGCTTCAACCCGCGCGCCGCCGCCACTTCCTGCAACAGCGATTTAGGATGCTGCGGCGCCTTCTTCTGCTCGTCGAGATAACCCGCCCAGCTAGCCCGGACCAGCCGTTCGGCCGCATCCAGCCCGCCATCCAGAAACACCGCGCCCAGCAGCGCCTCGACCACGTCGCCGACCACATTGTCCGACAATTGCGCGCCGTCCTCGCGCGCCTGCTTGCCGAGCTTGACCAGCTTCGGCACGCCCCAGTCGCGCCCGACCTCGGCGCAGGTCTCGCGCGCCACCAGCGCATTGTAGCGCCGGCTCATCTTGCCCTCGGGCTCGTCGGGAAAGCGCTCGAACAGCCACCGGGCAATGATCAGCCCCAGCACCCGGTCGCCAAGGAACTCCAGCCGCTCATAGCTGTCACGCCCGGCGCTGCCGTGGGTCAGCGCGCGCTCGAACAGCTTGCCGTCGCGCAGGCCATGGCCCAGCCGCTCGGCAACGAAGGCACCCACCTCGGCCATCAATGCCGCATCCCGATCCGCTCCCACCGCGCCGCGCTGAACCAGGTCCACGGGAGCACCCAAGAGGCGCTGCCATCGGTCGACCAGAAGGTCGTCTGCGCCTTGCCGACCAGCGATTCCATCGGAATGAAGCCCATCCCGCCATATTCAGGCGCGATCCGGCTGTCGGCACTATCGTCGCGGTTGTCGCCCATCAGGAACACATGGCCCGCAGGCACCCGAACGGGGGCGAACTCGTCCACCGCCGGATTGTCGATCTGATCCAGCACGACGAAGCTTTTGCCCCCCGGTAACGTCTCGCGATAAGCAGTGAACAAACACTGCCCGTTGGCAATACGCGGCTCCACCGCCCGGCACGGGCTGTTCTCACTGACCGGAATGCCGATCATTCCCGCCGGCCGCCGCGCCAGCAGCGTGCCGTTCAGCACCACCTGCCCGCCGGTCGTCCCCACCGTATCGCCCGGCAGCCCGATCACCCGCTTGATGACATCGTTGCCCGCCGGCCCGCGAAACACCACCACGTCGCCGCGCTCGGGCAGCGAAGCGAACAACCGCCCGCTGATTGGCGGAAATCCGAACAGGAAACTCGCCCGGCTGTAGCCGTAGTTCCACTTGGACACGAGGAGATAGTCGCCGATGTACAGCCCCGGCAGCATCGAGCCCGAGGGAATACTGAAAGGCGCCGCGATCAGGCTGCGCAGGATCCACGCCAGCACCAGGATGACCAGCATCCCGCGCAGCAGCCCGCCGCTGCCTTCCTTTTCGCCTTTGTCCTTGATCTCGTCAGCCATCGTGCACGGCCTTGGCGCTCGGCAGGGCTTTCGGTCAAGCTTGGGCAGGGTGGATTTCGCGACCGCCGTCGCTATGTCCGGGCCATGCCTTCGACCCCGTTCACGCCCGCGGCTCCCTCGGCCACCCTTGCCGAGCTGTTTGCCGCCGACCCCTCGCGCGCCGAGGCGTTCAGCCACGATCTCGGCGGCATCCGCTTCGACCTGTCCAAGACGCATCTGACCCGGGAAGCGATCGAAGGCCTCGACACCGAGGATTATTACGACGCGCTTGCCCGCCTGTTTGCCGGCGAAGTGGTCAACCCGACCGAGAACCGCGCCGCCGAGCATCCGGCCGAACGCGGCTTCGGCTCACCCGACGCGGTGGCGCTCGCCGCCCAGCGCCGCGGCCGGATGCGCGCGCTGATCGACGCGATCGAGGCGGGCGCGTTCGGCGACATCACCGGCATCCTCCACATCGGCATCGGCGGCTCGGCGCTCGGCCCCGCGCTGCTGGTCGACGCGCTAGGCCGCAACGAACGGCGCTACCGGGTCGAAATTCTCTCCAACATCGACGGCCAGGCGGTCGACGAAGCGCTCGGCCGCCTCGATCCCGCAACCACGCTCGTCGCCATCGCCTCCAAAACCTTCACCACCGCCGAAACCCTCCGCAACGCCGAGGCCGCGCTGGCCTGGCTTCAGGAAGCCGGCGTCGAGGATCCCTACGGCCGCCTTATCGCCATCACCGCCGCGCCCGAAAAGGCGATCGAATTCGGCATCGACGAAACCCGCGTCCTCTCCTTCGCGCCCAGCGTCGGCGGCCGCTATTCGCTGTGGTCCGCGATCGGCTTCCCCGCCGCCCTCGCGCTCGGCACCGACGCTTTCGAAGCGATGCTCGACGGCGCGGCGATGGTCGACGAACATGTCGCCGAAGCGCCCGCCAGCGCCAACCTGCCGCTCCTCGCCGCGCTCGCGGACCTCACCTATACCCAGGGCTTCGGCGCCGCGACCCGCGCCGTTTTCGCTTATGACGAGCGCCTGCGCCTGCTGCCGTCCTACCTTCAGCAGCTCGTGATGGAATCGAACGGCAAGTCGGTCCTTCTCGACGGCTCGCCGGCGGCCGGTCCGACCTCTGCGATCCTGTGGGGCGGCACTGGCACCGACGCGCAGCATGCCGTCTTCCAGCTCCTCCACCAGGGCACCCACCTCGTGCCGGTCGAATTCATCGCGGTCGCGCAAGGCACCGACGAGCAGGACCCCGCCCACCACCGCGAGCTGCTCCTCAACTGCTTCGCGCAAGGCGCTGCGCTGATGACCGGCCGATCGTCGGACGATCCGCACCGCAACTATCCCGGCAACCGTCCCTCGACAACCATCCTCCTCGACGAACTCGATCCCTCGTCACTCGGCACCTTGCTTGCCTTTTACGAGCACCGCACTTTTGCCGAAGCCGTGCTGCTCGGGATCAATCCGTTCGACCAGTTCGGCGTCGAACTCGGCAAGGAGATGGCGCGCGCCATCGACGATCCCGACACCCGCGAACGGTTCGACCCTTCCACCCGCGCGCTGATCGAAAAGGCAGGCCTGTGAATACTGAAAGCGCGAGCGACTTCGACTTCGACCTGTTCGTCCTCGGCGCCGGCTCGGGCGGTGTTCGCGCCTCGCGCATCGCGGCCGGACATGGCGCCCGCGTCGCCATCGCCGAAGAACATCGCGTCGGCGGCACCTGCGTCATCCGCGGCTGCGTGCCCAAGAAACTGCTCGTCTACGGCGCTCACTTCGCCGAAGACCTGAACGATGCCGCCATGTTCGGCTGGGACATTCCCGAACGCCGCTTCGACTGGCCGGTGCTGCGCGACAACGTCATGGCCGAGGTTGGCCGCCTTGAAGGGCTCTACGGCCAGACCCTCTCCAACCACAACGTCACCCTGTTCAAGAATCGCGCCGTCCTGATCGGCCCCAATACGATCCGCCTCGACGACGGCCGCACCGTCACCGCCGGCAAGATCCTCCTCGCCCCCGGCGCCCGTCCCGCGCTACCCGTCATCCAGGGAGTCGAGCACGCCATCACCTCCAACGAGGTCTTCCACCTCGAACGGATGCCAAAGCGCGTGGTGATCGCGGGCGGCGGCTATATCGCCAACGAATTCGCCGGCATCTTTCACCAGCTCGGCGCCCACGTCACCATCGTCAATCGCTCGGACGCGATCCTGCGCGGCTATGACGAACAGATCGTCGACCGCCTCGTGAAGACCAGCCTCGCCAAGGGCATCGACTTCCGCTTCAACTCCAGCTTCGACGCCCTTGAAAAGCAGGGCGATGGCTCGGTCCTCTGCAAGATGAAGGGCTGCGACGACATCGAGGCCGACCAGGTCCTGTTCGCCATCGGCCGCCTTCCCAACACCGAAGGGCTCGGCCTTGAAGAATTGGGCGTCGAACTGACCGAGCGCGGCGCGGTGAAGGTCGACGAGCATTATCGCTCCACCGTTCCCTCGATCTTCGCCGTCGGCGACGTCACCGACCGCATCCAGCTCACCCCCGTCGCGATCCGCGAGGGCCACGCTTTCGCCGACACCCAGTTCGGCGACAAGCCATGCACCGTCGACTACCATTGCATCCCGAGCGCGGTCTTCTCGCACCCGCCGATCGGTTCGGTCGGGATGACCGAGAGCGAGGCCAAGAACAAGCTCGGCGTCATCCGCACCTACACCTCGGACTTCCGCCCGATGAAATATGTGCTGGCCGGTCGCAACGAGCGCGCGCTCTACAAGATCGTCGTCGACGAAGGCTCGGATAGAGTTGTCGGCGTGCACATGATCGGCCCCGACGCCCCCGAAGTGCTTCAGGCCGCCGCCATCGCGGTCAAGGCGGGCCTCACCAAAGCCGACTTCGACGCCACGATCGCGCTCCATCCGACCATGGCCGAAGAGCTGGTGCTGATGCGCTAGTCCGGGCGGGACAAAGGCCGTTCGCCCTGAGTGACGTCGAGGGGCATCTCGACTTCGCTCGATGCAAATGGATAGGGCGTGTCCGTGAAGACCTACGACGCAATTATCATCGGCGCCGGCCACAACGGCCTCGTCTGCAGTTTCTACCTTGCGAAAAAGGGCCTCAAGGTCCTGCTCCTCGAAGCGCAGGACAAAGTGGGCGGCGCCGCCGTCACCGACGAATTCCTGCCCGGCTTCCGCAACTCGGCCGCCAGCTACACCGTCTCGCTGCTCCAGCCCAAGATCATCCGCGATCTCGATCTCGCCCGCCACGGCCTCAAGGTCGTGCTGCGCAAGACCGACAACTTCCTGCCGGGCGAAGGCGGCGACTACCTCCTCAGCGGCCGCGGCGGCCTGACCCGCAGCGAGCTCGTCCGCCACCACGCCGAGGACGGCCCCGCCTACGACCGCTACATGGCCGAACTCGAAACGGTTGTGCCGCTGCTCCGCAAATGGATCCTGAAAGCCCCGCCGGAAGCAGGCGCGGGCCTCGCCGGCATACCCACCATGCTCGGCCTCGGCCGCGATCTCGTCGGCCTCTCGACCGACCAGATCCGCACCGTCCACGACTACGCCACCCGCTCGGCCGGCGACATCCTCGACCGCCATTTCAAGGGCGACCTCGCCAAAGCCCTGTTCGGCTTCGACGGCGTGGTCGGCAACTTCGCCTCGCCCTATACGCCCGGCACCGCCTACGTCCTCCTCCACCACCTGTTCGGCGAAGCGGCGGGCGTTCCGGGCGCCTGGGGCCATGCCATCGGCGGCATGGGAGCGATCACCCGCGCCATGGCCCAGGCCGCGCGCGAGGCCGGGGTCGACATCATCTTGAACGCACCCGCCGAAGAGATCATCGTCGCCAAGGGGAGGGCAGTCGGCGTCGTCGCCAACGGCAAGGCCTGGCGCGCCCCGCAGATCATCGCCGGCCTCAACCCGCGCCTGCTGTTCGACAAGCTCGTGCCCAAAGGCGCGGTGCCCGAGGCAACCCACGCCCACATGACCCGCTGGTCGTGCGAAAGCGCAACCTTCCGCATGAACGTCGCGCTCTCCGAACTGCCGCGCTTCACCGCTAAGCGCGAGCCCGGCGACCACCTTACCGGTGGAATCATCATCGCGCCCAGCCTCGCCTACATGGACCGCGCCCACGACGACGCGAAGCGTGACGGCTGGTCCAAACAGCCGATCGTCGAGATGCTGATCCCCTCGACCCTCGACCCGTCGCTCGCCCCGCCGGGCAAGCACGTCGCCAGCCTGTTCTGCCAGCATTTCCGCTACGACCTGCCCAAGCCGCTCCATTGGGACAAGATCCGCGACAAAGTCGCCGACCACGTCATCGCCACCGTCGACAAACACGCGCCGGGCTTCGGCAAAAGCATCATCGGCCGCCAGATCCATTCGCCCCTCGACCTCGAACGCCGCTTCGGCCTCGTCGGCGGCGACATCTTCCACGGCAAGATGGGCCTCAACCAGCTCTTCAGCGCGCGGCCCATGATCGGCGCCGCCGACTATCGCATGCCGCTTCCCGGCCTCTACCTCTGCGGTTCGGGCGCGCATCCCGGCGGCGGAGTCACCGGCGCGCCCGGCCACAATGCCGCGAGGGCTGTCCTCGCCGACCGCCGCCCCTGGAGCAGACGCGCATGAACGCAACCTCGTCCTGGCAGCAGCGCCGCAACTTTGGGATGGACTGGCTGCGGATCGGGGCCTTCCTGCTTCTGATTCTCTACCATGTCGGACTCGCCTTCGGACCGTGGCGGTTCGAAATAAAGGTAGCCGAGCCGCGCGACTGGGTCGCAATTCCCTTGCTCGCCACAAATGCCTGGCGGCTACCGCTCCTTTTCCTGGTTTCAGGCTACGCCAGCGCCGCCCTGTTGCAACGGCAGCCCGCCATCGGCGCCTTTACTCGCAGCCGCCTCGCCCGGCTCGGTCTTCCGCTGCTGTTCGGCATCCTGCTCCTCAACACACCGCAGCCGTGGGTCGCCCTCGTCACCCAGCACGGCCTGAAACAGAGCTTTGGCGACTTCTTCCTCCACACCTACTTCCACCCGCAGGATATCGACGGGATCAAGGTGCCGACCTGGATGCACCTATGGTTCGTGGTCTACCTGCTCGCCTACACCCTGCTGCTTGGCGGCATGCTCCGGTTTCTGCCCGGCCTGACCCGCAGGCTCGGCCACGCACTCGAAAGGCTGGTGGGCGAATGGCGCTTCCTTCCGCTGCCCATCGTGTACGTCTTCCTCGTCCGGCACTTTCTGCCACCAGGTTGGACCGACACCCATGGGCTGGTCGACGACTGGAGCGCGCACGCCGTTTACCTGCCCGCCTTCGCCTTGGGCCTGCTCCTGCAACGCTCTGCGCTGCTTCAGCAAAGCGTGGAGCGGTGGTGGAAGGTGGCCGCAGTGGCGGCGCTTCTGGCCTACGCGGTCGTCGTGGTGGTGGAACTGAACTGGCCTGGTTTGACCCCGCTGCCCCCGCAGGTCACGACGCCCTACGAATTGGTCCGCTCGGTGCTTCTTTGGGGCGGCGTGATCGCACTTGTGGGGGCCGCCAACCGCTTCCTTAATCATGACCATCTCTGGCGCGCGACGCTCGCCGAGGCGGTGTTTCCGCTCTATCTGATCCACCAGACGATCATTCTCGTGGTCGGGTACTGGCTGTTGACGACCCCCACCTCCGCCCTCCTGCGCTTTGTGATCCTAGTCGCTGCTACCTTTCTCGGCTCACTCGCCTTTTACTTCGTCGGGCGCGAGATCGGCTGGCTGCGCCGATGGATCGGGCTCAAGCCGCGGCGACCCTTGCCAATCTCCTCAGAAAGCTCGCCTGCGTGACCAAGCCCCTTGCCAGCATCCGCGTCCTCGACCTCAGCCGGGTCCTTGCCGGCCCGTGGTGCACCCAGCTTCTCGCCGACCTCGGCGCCGACGTGGTCAAGATCGAGCGGCCGGGGCAGGGCGACGACACCCGCCACTGGGGTCCACCCTGGGTAAGCCACGACGACGGCACCCGCACCGCCGCCTATTTCCTCGCCGCCAACCGCGGCAAACGCAGCGCGGCCATCGATCTCGCCAGCGAAGAAGGCGCGGACCAGGTTCGCCGCCTCGCCGACCGCAGCGACGTCGTGGTCGAGAATTTCAAGGTCGGCGCGCTTGCCAAATACGGCCTCGATGCCGCCACCCTCCGCACCCGCAACCCCCGTCTGGTCTACGCAAGCATCACCGGCTTCGGTCAGAACGGCCCCCGCGCAGGCCAAGCCGGCTACGACTTCATGATCCAGGGCCAGGCCGGTCTGATGAGCATCACCGGCCTCCCCGACGAAGCCGACAACGGCGGCCCCCTGCGCGCCGGGGTCGCCGTCGTCGACCTCTTCACCGGCCTCTACACCGCCAACGCCATCCTCGCCGCCCTCGTCCGCCGCGGCACGACGGGGGAGGGGGCGACCATCGACAGCGCCTTGTTCGACTGCGGCCTCGCCATGCTCGCCAATCAGGCGTCCAACTATCTCGTCAGCGGCGACAACCCGCCGCGCCAGGGCAACAGCCACCCCAATCTCGTGCCCTACCAACCCTTCGCCTGCACCGATCAGCCGCTGATCATCGCGGTCGGCAACGACCGCCAATTCGCCGCCCTCGCGGCCCTCCTCGGCCAGCCCGCCTGGGCCACCGATCCCCGCTTCGCCACCAACGCCGCCCGCATCGCCCACCGCGCCGAACTCGTCGCTGCGATCGAAGCCATCACCCGCACCGCTCCCGCCGCCCGCTGGTACGACGCCTGCGAGCGCGCTGGCATTCCCGCCGGCCCGATCAACGACATCGCCGGCGCGCTCGCCGACCCGCAAGCGACCCACCGCGCCATGCTCCGCGAAATGGACGGCCTGCGCCTCGTCGGCAGCCCACTCCGCCTCGACGGCGCGCGGATGGACACCGACCGCCCCCCGCCGCGCCTCGGCCAGCACACCGACGAGATCCTCGCCGAACTTGGCTAATTGACGCCGCTCGTGCGTTACACGGGGGTCATGAACGTCAAAATGCCCCAGCCATGAGCGTCGCCTTCCGCCGCGAAAGCGACGACGAGCATCTCGAACCCAAGTACGAGGTGCCGATCCCGCCCGGCCCCAACCTCGTCACCGAGCGCGGCCTCGCCGAAATCGAGGCCCGAATCGCCGCGCTCGACGCGCAGCTCGCCGAGCCGATGGAGGACGAAGCCCGCAAAAAGGTCCAGCGCGATAGCCGCTACTGGCTCAACCGCCGCGCCACCGCGCAGCTCGTACCCACCCCCGACGGCGAAGAAGTCGCGGTCGGCACCCGCGTCACCTACACCCGCGACGGCGACACCCGCACCATCCTCATCGTCGGCCACGACGAGAGCGACCCCGACACCAACCGCATCGCCTTCACCGCCCCTCTGGTCCGCGCCATGCTGGGCAGCGTCGAAGGCGACGAGGTGACGCTGGAAGGCGGCCAGACCCTGACCATCGAGGCGATTGAAACCGCCTGAGCCTGTGCCTTCGCCTAGGGCGCCGGAGCGACAATCTCCACGCACAGACTGGGCGTGCACGTCAGCACCTCGTCGATCAGGGTGCGGGCTCGTTGCCGGTCCTCTGCGCTCGCATCGGCGGACGCGCTGAACACCAAGAGGGGCTGCGGCGACATCATCTTGGTGATGTCCAGATACTGGCGCGCCTGCAGCTCCGAAATGGGCGAACCGTTCCAGATCAGCCGCCGCCCATCGAGGTGGATGCGATTTCTTACCAGGTTGGGCCCTGACGGCACGGTGGCGCTGGTGCTCCAGTTGAACAATGGACCGGTCGGGGCGGGCGCGGCGGCAAGCCAGGTGAACAGAGCTGCGGCAATAATCATCGACATGGCGAAAGTTGCTCCAATGGCGAAAACCATATGGCGGCCGGAAAACCTGTGACCCGGCCGATCTCGCGGACAATCGTGTGGCGCCCGGGCGTTCTCGACCCCGAATTTATCGTCCCCGAGAATT
>Ga0310813_10000822_pt1 | contig 18956 bp, 18 predicted proteins | sample YN3metagenome_FD_203086 | JGI IMG/M metagenome (GOLD analysis project Ga0310813, IMG submission 203086) | Soil microbial communities from experimental microcosm in Duke University, North Carolina, United States - YN3 | ecosystem: Engineered > Artificial ecosystem > Soil microcosm > Unclassified...
GCTCGCGAACGTCGCTCACGATATGGTGGTCAGCGTGCAGCAGCCGATGTTCACCGAACTGTTCGGCACCGAATTCCGTTACAGTGGCGCCGGCGTCGGCTATCAGGTGGCGAGCGTGGTCGGCGGCGGCTTCACGCCGTTTATCGCGGTCGCGCTGGTCGGCATGGCCGGCGGATCGTGGCACCCAGTCGCGGCGTACCTTGCGGGCGGTTGTCTGCTTTCCGTGCTGGTCGCGTGCAAAATGAAGGCACGCTAAGCGTCTGCGGTGCGTGGCTGCACCGAAGCTTGTGCGCGTGCACAGCACACACGGCGACAGATGCATTTGTCGCCCCGGGGTGTCACCCGTTTTGTCACCTCGCTGACACGAGTTTGACAATTCCGCGCTGTCAACTACCTTTTGGAAACGTCTGCAAGGCGGCCTCGTTCAGCTTTGTGACCGATCGATACGACTTACTGACCATCGTGCAAACTATCCAGATACTGCTTCAAACCACCATCCCGACCACGGCCGACGACTGGTCGATCGCGCGCTTCAGCCTGTTGACCGAATTGTTGCGCGCGCACCGCAGTGCCGATCAGCAGGTCGCATTCAACGTGGTGGCGCGCGACCGCGACCCGCCCGGACAACCGGACTCGCTGCTGTCGCGTCTCGACGAAAGCGAATTCGACCAGCTGTGGCTGTTTGCGGTCGACACCGGCGACGGCCTGAGCGCCGAAGACTGCGCGGGCATCACGCGGTTCCGGCGGTCCGGGCGCGGCCTGCTGGTCACGCGCGATCATATGGACCTCGGCAGTTCGCTGTGCAGCCTCGGCGGCGTGGGCAAGGCGCATCACTTTCATACGCGCAATATCGATCCCGATCCTGCCCGACGCGTGATCGACGATCCGTACACGACGGAAATTTCGTGGCCCAATTTCCACTCGGGCGCGAATGGCGATTTCCAGCACGTGACGATCGTTGGGCCGACGCATCCGGTACTCGCGAACGCCGATTCGCCGACCGGGGCGATCCGTTATCTGCCGGCCCATCCGCATGAAGGCGCAGTCGGCGCGCCCGCCGACGAGCCGGCGCGCGTGATCGCGCGCGGCCAGAGCAAGGCGACCGGCAACAGCTTCAATCTGGCCGTTGCCTTCGAAGCGTCGACGAACGGTGGCCGCGCGATCGCGCAAAGCACCTTCCACCATTTCGCCGACTACAACTGGGATGCACGCCACGGCGCGCCGAGCTTCGTTACTGAAGCGCCGGGCAACGGCATGCAGACCGATCCGCATGCGCTGCGCGATACGCAGCGCTATGTGGTCAATGTCGCGCTGTGGCTGGCGGACGCGCTGTGATGTAGCCGGTGTGCGGCGCGGGCGGGTGCCACGTTCGTGCCGCGCCTGGGCCGCGCTGGTGCCGATGCGTGCCGCGCCTGTGCCGACGCGTGCCGCGGTATGTGCGCACGCATGTCGCCGCACGTGCGCCACGCGCGCCGCGCGTGGACGTTACTGACCGAACGGAATGGTCAGCTCGGTCTCGTTCGTATCCACCACAAACACCGCCAGCAGCTTCGCCGCATTCGTGCTGCTGGCGTTGGCACTGATCGCGTGCCGGTCGCCGGGCAGTTCGGAGAAGCTCTGCCCGGCCTTGTAGACCTTGGCCGGCTGATCGTTGATCTGGCTGCGGATCTCGCCTTCGAGCACGGTCGCATAGATGAACGCGGATTGCGCATGCGTATGGCCCGGCGAATAGCCGCCCGGCCCATATTCGACCAGCACGCCTTTGATGCTTTTGCCGGGCACGTTCGGCAACTCGTGCGCATAGACCTGCGTGACCTTGGCGTTCTTCGACTTCGGTTGCTGCGCAACGGCGTGGCCGAGCGGTAGCGCGGCCATGAGCAGCGTACAGAGGATGCGTTTCATGGCGGTCCCGTCCATCCGGTGAGCCAGCTAAAGCCTTGGCGGCAGTTCAGTGCCCGCTGTTCGGCGCGCAGCGCGGCAAATAGGTGCATCCGTTGTATTGCGCCCATGCCGCACGCGACGAGCGATCCGCGGTACTACCCGCTGCCGACATCCCGCTGGCTGACATGCCGCCATAGGCGCTGTTGTCGGCCGGGGCGGGCTGCCCCTGAGCGCTTTGTGGCACGGCATTGGCTTGAGCATGGGCTGCGCCGGCAAACGACAGCGCAGCGACGAACGTGGCGGAAACAACGAAAAGGTTCTTCATGGCTTGACTCATTGAACACAGGGGAAACATCTTCAGAAATCGCAGCCGCGCAAAGCCGCATGCGAGCGCGGCCGTCGCATGGGCATCGCGAAGGAGGGGGTGTTGCAAGCCGGTTTTGTCCTGAGCATAGAACGGATGCAGGCAAATGCAAGGTTCGAAAGGCGATCAGTCAAACCGGTTTTGCAGCGTGTCTTGCAGCGAACCACGAGCCACTCGATCGAGCACATCGTGAACCATATGAAGGTCGGGTCATTCATCATGAACTCCTTGACTTGCCGTGGCCCGCGCATCGTCGGCGGCATGCGCGGGGCCCTCGCGCTTGCGCTGTTCATCGAGCCACTGCAGCGCTTTCGTCTGCACGAACGACAGCGGCTGGTCTACAAAAGCGACCCCGGCGACCGGCACGAACGTGACGTCCTTGAGGCCGATCACGCCGAGCACCGCAGTCAGATACGGTCGAAAGAAATCCGGCTGTAGCGGCGGCTCGCGAAACATTGCGCCGCCTGCGGTGACCGCCACGAAGGTCGGCCGGTCGCGCAGCAAACCGACCTTGCCGTGCTCGCCGATCGCAAACGTCACGTCGCGGCGCACCACCTGATCGATCCAGTTCTTCAGCACGGCCGGCACGGTGAAGTTGTGCACCGGTGTCGAAATCCACAGCACGTCGGCGCGGTCGAGCTCGTCGATCAGCTGGTCGGACAAGCTGAGCGCTGCGCCGAACTGCTGTCTTGCCGCCGCTCCGGACATCACCAGCGCGTCTGCATATTCGGCGCTCAGCGCCGGCAGCGGTTCGGTGCCGAGATTGCGCCGCGTGATGCGGATCTCGCGGCCAAAGCGCATTGCCAGCGCCGGCAGCAGTTGCTCGCTGAAATGCCGGCTGGTCGAGTTGCCGCGGCGGCTGCTGCAATCGAGAAAAAGCACGTTGAGCGGGTTCATTGCAGATCCATGCTGAAGTGAAGTCCCGATGCCAGCAGGCCGCAGCGGAAATAGAAACGCTGCGCGTATGCGTTCGACAGCGCCGTATCGAGCACGAGGCGCTGGCAGTGTTCCGCGCGGGCCAGTTCGCGCAGCTCGGCGAGCAGCCGCTCGCCGTACGAGCGGCTGCGCTGCGCCGCGTCGGTGATCAGGTCGTCGACGTAGATGAAGCGGCCGTGGACCAGGTTGTCGATGCGCCGGTAACCGGCCAGCGCAACCGGCTTGCCGTCTTCCCAGGCGGCCAGCAGACGGTAGCCCTGCGCGCCTTGCATCGTGACGCGCTCGAGCAGTTCGTGCGGCGATTGCAGGTGCGGGCGCAGTTGCCGCATCACGTCGAAGCAGGCGAGCACGTCGGCTTCGCTTTGTGCATGCCGGAAGGTCGGGTTCGGGTGGTCTGTCACGATGCTGTTCCGTAAGGGAAGGGGGTTGGTGTAGGCTTCAGTGTCGTCGCGCAGCGGTCTAGCCGACAGACACATTTTTTCGACTTTCGACCAGGCCATAGACCATGCCACCAACCCGGGCCATCGTCCCGGCCACGTGCCCCCGCCCACGAACCAGGCCATGAACTAGGCCATGAAGCAGGCCATGAAGCAGGCGATCAACCCGCCACCGGCCCGCGCCGCATCTGCTGCCGTGCCGATTCACGAGCAGATCTACGCGCGCTTTCGCGCGATGATCGAACAGGGACAGCTGTGCCCGGGGCAGAAGGTGTCGTCGTTGCGGGCGCTGGCCATCGAGCTCGGCGTCGCGCGCGGCACCGTGCAGGTCGCATACGACCGGCTGCTCGGCGAGGGCTATCTGGAAGCGAGAGGTCCGGCGGGCACGTTCGTGTCGGCGCATGTCGTGCCGGCGCGGCCGCCGCGCGTGAAGCACGCACCGGCCACCGGCCGGGCGGGCAGTGCGCAGCGGGTTGCCGGTGTCGCCGGCGCAGTGCGGCAAGCCGCCGGTGCTGCTGCCACGGACGCACCGGTCGGCGTCGCAGCGGCCGCGCATCGATCGTCCGCCGAGGCCAGCGCGGCCGCCACTGCGCCCGCGGCTACACCCGCCGCTAAACCCGCCGCACGCGACACACGCGTCGACATCGACGCAGATGGCCCAGCGCTGCTGCAACTGGGCCTGCCCGCACTCGACGCGTTCCCGCGCAAGCTGTGGGCGCGGCTGATGGCGCACGAGGTGCGCAAGGCCGGCTCGCTGCACAAGCCGCCGGCAGCCGGCTACCGCCCGCTGCGCGATGCGCTGGCGGCCTATTTGCATCGCTCGCGCGGCGTCGCGGCGCAACCCGAACAGATCTTCGTGATGCCGGCCTACACCGCGAGCCTGGCGCTGACGGTGGACGCGCTCGGCCTGCGCGGCGCAAGCGCGTGGGTCGAGCATCCCGGCTATCCGCCGACCGCGCAAACGCTCGAAGGCGCCGGCATCGACGTGTGCAGGGTGCCGGTCGACGCCGACGGTCTCGAAGTTGCTTTCGGCCGGCAGCGTTTCGCGGATGCGCGCCTCGCCGTCGTGACGCCATCGCATCAAAGCCCGATGGGCGTCGCGTTGCCGCTGCAACGGCGCATCGAACTGCTCGACTGGGCGAGCGAATCCGGCGCATGGATCGTCGAGGACGATTACGACGGCGAGTATCGCTATCGCGGCCATCCGCTGCCGGCCTTGAAAAGCCTCGATGCAGGCGACAACGTGATCTATTGCGGCACGCTGAGCAAGGTGCTGTATCCGGGGCTGCGGCTGTCGTATCTGGTGGCGCCGCATAGCCTCGTCGCGCAGTTCGATGCGGCATGCCGGCATACCGTGCACGGCGGGTGTCCGGAACTGCAGCAGGCGGTGGCCGCGGAATTCATTGCGCAAGGGCACTTCGCGCGCCACATCAAGCGGATGCGCGCGCTGTACGCGCAACGTCGCGCGCTGCTCGCGAACGCGCTCGCGCGCTACGCGGACGATGGCTTTACCGTGCATCTGCAGGACGGCGGCATGCATTTGCTGGTCGACGTGCGCGACGATCTCGACGACGTCGTACTGTCGAAGCGTGCACGCCGCGCAGGTTTCGGCGTGCATGCATTGAGCGCATGGCGCAATGGCACGCCGGGGCGGCGCGGTTTGCTGATGGGCTTCACCAACGTGCGCGACGAAGGCGAGGCCGAGCGGCTGGTGGCGCAATTGATGCAGGCTTTCGAGTCGGACAGCCGCTAGCGCAGCGTGGCGTGCGGGTGAACCTGCCTGCAGGCACGCCCGCAGGCGCGCATGCAGGCTCGCATGCGGGGCAGAACGCAGGGACGCACGCAGGGAAGCAAGCAGGCGCGCCTGCGAACGCGCGCGGCCGTCCATTGCCTCGCCTCCTAGCCGAAGCTCGCCAGCGGATCGCCCGCCGCAAACGCGTCGGCGCGGTTCGCCGCCGGCGGATAGATCCACTGCGTGTTGATCATCTGCTTGCGCGTCTTGCCTTCGGCGTGAGTCAGCTTGATCTGCCGGTCCCAGCCTTCCGTGTAAACCGCGCCCCAGTCGCCGAGGTCCAGACAGGTCGCATAGAACGGCTGACGGTAGGTGAGTGTCGGCACGCCGAGCAGGTCTGCGGCGACGTTGTGTCCGCCGAACTTGCCCATCACCATCGCGTGCTGACAGGACATCAACGCGACGTGCCCAGCGTCGTCGCATGCGGCACGCGCGACGTCGCCGGCGACGAACACGCCCGGCACTTGCGCGACGCGCAGATCCGGCGTCGCCTCGATGCGCCCGAGCGGGTCGAGCTGCGTGCTCACCTGCGCGGTCAGCGAACTGGCGCGCATGCCGCCGGCCCAGATCACGGTTTTCGCCACGATATGCTGGCCCGACGCGGTGCGCACGCCATCCGCATCGACCGAGGCCACCGTCGAGCCGAGCACGGTCTCGACACCGAGCGAATCGAACGCCTCGCCGACATACGGACGCGGATTGGCGCCGAGATCCGGACCGATGTCGGGCTGCGCGCCGACCACGACCACGCGGATCGCGGCATCCGCGCCGAACCGCTCGCGCAGACGCCCCGGCATTTCGGTCGCCACCTCAATGCCGGTGAAACCGCAGCCGACCACCGCTACCGTATTGCGCGCCGGCGTGTCCGGCTGCTGCGCCAGTTGCGCGAGATGCTGGTCGAGCAGCACCGCGTCGTCGATGCTGTCGGTCGAGAATGCATATTTCGCGAGGCCCGGAACCGGCGGCCGGTTGAGCTTGCTGCCGCTGGTCAGCAGCAGCCGGTCGTAACCGAGCGTCTGCCGCTCGCCAGTGGCGGCGACCACCGTTACGCGCTTGCCGTGCACGTCGAGCTCGTCGACGCTGCCCGCGACGAACTTCACGCCGATCGCGTCGAGCAGCGGCAGCAGCGGCGCCGCCATCCGTTGTGGCTCGCGCTCGTAGAGACGCGGCCGGATCTGCAACTCGGGTTTCGGCGAGATCAGCGTGACTTCGACGTCACGGCTGGTTACGCCGGCGCCGTCGAGCACGCGGGCAGCGGCGAGCGCGCCCCACACGCCGGCAAAGCCGGCACCCACGATCAGGATCTTCTGCGACATGATTGATTGCCTTCGATTGGAAAACTGCGATGTGGACGAAACGCGCGCAACGGCTCGTCCGCACGGCCAGGGCGGCGTGCAGCGCGGGTCGCGGGGTTCGCGGCTATCGTGAGCGGCATGGTGCCGCGCGAAGGCATGGTAGGTGGGGGCGGCGCGTGTCGGTAGGCATGCGCGCAGGCTCACGGTGTTGTACGTTCGGCACCAATCCGTTGACTGGATGTCGTTGTGCAGCGTCGGTGCGGCATCAGTGCGGCGTCGGTGCGCACCGAGCGCGCATCAAGCGGGCACCGAGCGGGCACTGAGCGGGCACTGAGCGGGCACTGAGCGAGCATCAAGCGGCCGCCACGCCGCGGGGCACGCGCGCACAACGGCGCAAGCCCCACTGCAAGCAGGCGTCGACGCATTACCTGCGCGCTGGCGCGCGCGGCGTCAACGCGTGAAGCTCCTTAAAGTCGATGCTCTGTTCATGCGAATCGACGAGGCGCGCGAGACAGAAGTTGATGAAATTGCGCACGCGTCTGGCCATGTCCGCGCGCTGGAAGTAGTACAGATAAAGCCCCGAACTCGAGCTGATGTGATCGACCAGCAGCGGCACGACTCGCCTGGCGCGCAGTTCGGGAATCGCCAGCATGCTCTTGACCATGCCGATGCCGAAGCCCGCCTTGATCGCATCGAGCTCGGTTTCGGCGTCGTTCGCGCAGAACTTCACTTTGGCCGCAAAGTACTGCACGGTGCCGCCGACGTTGAACTCCCACGGGATCAGCCGTCCGGTGTCCGCGTGCCGGTAGCCGGTACAGTCGTGCTGCAGCAGATCGTCGATGCTGCGCGGCACGCCGCGCGCCGCGAGATAGGCGGGCGACGCGCACGGAATCATCGAGACCGGAAACAGCTTGCGCACCGCGAACTGACCGTCGGGCGGCGTGCCCGCGCGAATCGCCACGTCGATACGCTCTTCGACGAGATCCGGCGAGCTGTCGGCCAGAATGAATTCGAACTCGACTGCCGGATGCAGCTTGCGATATTCGACGATCAGCGGCAGCAGCATCCAGCGGCCGATCGCGCGCGGCGCGCTGACGCGCACCACGCCGCTGTCGTGGCCGGCCGCCTGCGCGGTCGACGCCAGTGCCGACAGCAGCCCTTCGAGATTCGGCTTGACCGTCTCGAGCAGCCGCTGCCCTTCCTCGGTCAACGAACAGCGGCGCGTGGTGCGATGAAACAGCCGCGTGCCGAGCTTGTGCTCGAGCAGTTGCACGGTCTTGCTGACCGACTGCGGCGTTGCGCCTTGCAGCTGCGCCGCGCGATTGAAGCTGCCGAGTTCGGCGACCCGCACGAAGGTGCTGATGGCCTTCAGTTCATCCATGGCGCTCTCCGTTGGCTGCGAGGCGGTGCCGCGGGCACTGCAGCGTGCCGTGCGGGCAGCGCGATTCGCAACTTTTTACGCATAGTGTCTCAGCCGATTAGGGTCTACCTGGATGATAACGCGCTCAGTATAGTGAGCCCACGTTATCAATTCAGGAGTCAGTCATGAATGCAAAACCCGGTTCGGGCCGTATAGCGGTGGTGACGGGTGCGTCGAGCGGCATTGGCCTCGCGACCGCGCAGCAATTGGCCGCGGACGGCGCGAAAGTGGCGCTGCTCGCGCGCCGCGGCGACCGGCTGTCCGACGCCGTCGACGCAATCCGTGCGCGCGGCGGGATCGCGATCGCGGTGGAAGTGGACGTGACCTCGCAAGCGTCGGTCGATCGCGCGGCGCAATACGTGCAGACGGAACTCGGCCGCGTGGACCTCGTGTTCAACAACGCGGGCATCATGCTGCCCGGCCCGATCGGCGAGGGCAAATTCGACGAGTGGCAGCAGATGATCGACCTGAACGTGTCCGGTGCGCTGCGCGTGATCCGCGCGTTTCTGCCGCAACTGCAGCAGGCCGCCAAAGAAGGCGCCAGGGCGGACGTGATCAATACGTCGTCGATCACCGGCCAATACGTTTATCCGTATTTCGCGGTGTATTCCGCGACCAAGGCCTTCGTCAGCCACCTGTCGCGCCATCTGCGTGCCGAGCTTGGCCCCGGCGACGTGCGCGTATCGATGATCGAGCCCGGCGTGGTGGAGACCGAACTGGTGAACCACGTGACCTTCGGCGGCGCGCACGACTGGCTCGCGAACGCGGCAAAAACGGTCGAGTTTCTGCAGCCCGAGGATGTGGCTGGAGTCGTCGGCTACCTCGCGTCGCTGCCGAAGCATGTGAATCTGCAGCAGGTGGTGGTGATGCCGACGCGGCAGGGCATGTAACGCGGCCGCGGTCGCCGGGCTCTATCGAAAAAGCGACCCGAAACTTGCGAATTCGCCGCATGCCGCGGCGGTCCGCCTGCCGCCCGGCCCGCGGCCTCGCGCGCCGGGCGGCCACGCGCAGCGGCGCTGTGCGCCGCGCACGGGCAGCCGGTCATTGCGTGTTGCAGCGCAATACCCGCTCCGCATGCCGATTGAGCCATTTATTTTCGCCTGCGAGTATCCGCGCCATTCAGTGATTGCACAGGAGGCGCGCGTGATTCTCTACGGCTTCGGTCCGCTGCTGTGGGCGGGCACGCTTCAGACCATCGAGCTATCCGTGTTGTCGCTTGCCGCGGCCGTCGCGCTCGGCCTCGCAGGCGCGGCCGCGAAACTGTCGCGCAAGCGCTCGCTGCGCACACTCGCCACCGGCTACACCACGCTGATCCGTTCGGTGCCCGACCTCGTGCTGATGCTGCTGCTGTTCTACAGCATCCAGATCGCGGTCAACCACGTCACCGAAGCGTTCGACTGGCCGCAGCTCGATATCGACCCGTTCGTGGCCGGCGTGCTGACGCTCGGCTTCATCTACGGCGCGTACTTCACCGAAACCTTCCGCGGCGCGTTTCTCGCGGTGCCGCGCGGCCAGCTCGAAGCGGGCGGCGCATACGGCATGAACGGCTTGCGCGTGTTCGCGCGCATCCTGTTTCCGCAGATGATGCGCTTCGCGCTGCCGGGCATCGGCAACAACTGGCAGGTGCTGGTCAAGGCGACCGCGCTGGTGTCGATCATCGGCCTCGCGGACGTCGTGAAGGCCGCGCAGGATGCCGGCAAGAGCACCTTCAACATGTTTTTCTTCGTGCTGGTCGCGGCGCTGATCTATCTCGCGCTGACCTCCGTGTCGAATCTGCTGCTGATCGCGCTCGAGCGGCGCTATTCGATCGGCGTGCGGCACGCCGAACTGTGAGGCGCGCGCGATGATCGATATCGTCAATCAGTTCGGCCGCGCGTTCCTGTACTGGGACGGCCAGCGGCTGTCGGGTCTCGCGGTCACGCTGTGGCTGCTGGTCGCGTCGATCGGCATCGGCTTTGTCGTGTCGATACCGCTTGCGGTGGCGCGCGTATCGAAGCGCCGCTGGCTGTCGATGCCGGTACGCATCTACACGTACGTGTTCCGCGGCACACCGTTGTACGTGCAACTGCTGCTGATCTACACGGGCCTGTACAGCCTCGAGCTGGTGCGCTCGCACGCGCTGCTCGATGCGTTCTTCCGCAGCGGTTTTCGTTGTGCGATCCTCGCGTTCGCGCTGAACACCTGCGCGTACACCACCGAGATTTTTGCCGGCGCGATCCGCGCGACCTCGCACGGCGAAGTCGAAGCGGCGCGCGCGTACGGCATGCGCGGCTTCACGCTGTACCGGCGCGTGGTGCTGCCGTCCGCGCTGCGGCGCGCCTTGCCTTTGTACAGCAACGAGGTGATCCTGATGCTGCACGCGACCACCGTCGCGTTCACCGCGACCGTGCCCGACGTGCTGAAGGTCGCGCGCGACGCGAACTCGGCCACCTATCGCTCGTTCGAGGCGTTCGGGCTCGCCGCGCTGATCTATCTCGCGGTATCGTTTGCACTGGTCGCGGCGTTCCGGCAGGCCGAGCGCCGCTGGCTCGCGTATCTGGCCGTGCGGCCGCATTGAGCGCGCCGTCTGGTTGCGCATTCAACATAAACAGGAGGCCCACGTGCTGCACACCAGTCAAGCCGAAGCCTGCAAGCTCGCCGTGCAGGACATCCACAAGCGCTATGGCGACAACGAGGTGTTGAAGGGCGTGTCGATGAACGCGAACAAGGGTGATGTGATCAGCATCATCGGTGCGAGCGGGTCGGGCAAGAGCACGTTTCTGCGCTGCATCAACTTTCTCGAGCGGCCCAACGCGGGCAAGATCATTGTCGACGGCGAAGCGGTGCGCACCAAGGTGGACCGTCACGGCAGCTTCGAGGTGGCCGACCACAAGCAGCTGCAGCGCATCCGCACCAAGCTCGCGATGGTGTTCCAGCACTTCAACCTGTGGGCGCATATGACGGTGCTGGAAAACGTCGTCGAAGCGCCGATTCATGTGCTGGGCGTGCCGCGCCGCGAGGCTGAAGATCGTGCGCGCACGTATCTGGAGAAGGTCGGCCTCGCGCCGCGCCTCGAGAAGCAGTATCCGTCGCATCTGTCGGGCGGCCAGCAGCAACGCGTCGCAATTGCCCGCGCGCTGGCGATGAACCCGGACGTGATGCTGTTCGACGAGCCGACTTCCGCGCTCGACCCGGAACTGGTCGGCGAAGTGCTGAAGGTGATGCAGAAGCTCGCCGAAGAAGGCCGCACGATGATCGTCGTCACGCACGAAATGGGGTTTGCGCGCAACGTGTCGAACCATGTGATGTTCCTGCATCAGGGGCGCACCGAAGAGGAAGGGCCGCCCGCCGACGTGCTCGGTGCGCCGCGCAGCGAGCGGTTGAAGCAGTTTCTGTCGGGCAGCCTGAAGTAGCGAGTCACGCGCTTGCGCGATCGCGGCGTTTATCATCGCAATCGCTGCTTCGTTCGCTGTTTCTCGTCCGTTGCGGCGTTCGCTGCTTTAGTTGCTTTCGCCGCCTCAACCGCTTTAGTTGCCTTAACTGCCGCTTCGTCCGCCTCAACCGCCGTCTCACCTGCCTATGCCGCTTCGCTCGCCGCCCGCTTCCAGCCGCACCGTTCAGGTGGCGATCGTCGCGTTGCCACCGGTGTCGATGTCGGGTGTCGGGCCGATCGTCGACGCGCTCAATCTCGCCAATGAAATCGACGGCCGCGCGCTGTACCGCTGGCAGGTGTGCTCGTGGGATGGCCGGCCGGTGCCGCTGTCGGGCGGCGCGCAATGGCCGGCCGATGCGGCGTTCGGCGACGCGATCGTATGCGACTGGCTGATCGTCGTCAGCGAGCGCTTTCAGCAGTTTGCCGACTACCGGCTGTTTCTCGCCAGCCTCGCGCGCGTCGGGCAGCGCACGCCGCTCGTCAGCGGCATCCATCACGGCGTGTGGTGGCTCGCGATGGCCGGGCAACTGGCGGGTTATCGCGTCAGCGTGAACTGGGAGACGTATCAGCAGTTTACCGAGCAGTTCGAGCGCATCATCGTCACACAGCAGATCTTCGAGATCGACCGCGACCGCGCCACCTGCGCGGGCGGTCAGGCAAGCGTCGACTTCATGCTGGCGATGATCGCGCGCGAGCAGGGTCAGGAGCTGGCCGAGCGGATCGCCGATACGCTCGGCGTCGGCGTGCTGCGCGCGGGCGAAGAGCGGCAGCGCATCCCGTTCGTGACCGCGCCGGGCGAGCGTCATCCGCGTCTGAACGACGCGCTGCTGCTGATGGAAGCGAACATCGAAGATCCGCTGACCACCGACGAGATCGCGAGCCTCGTCGGCGTCTCGCGGCGCCAGCTCGAGCGGCTGTTCCGGCAGTATCTGGACGCGATGCCGTCGAAGTATTACCTCGGGTTGCGGCTGTCGAAGGCGCGCACGCAGTTGCAGCGCACCAGCAAGTCGGTGGTGCAGATCAGCCTTGCGTGCGGTTTTTCGTCGGCTGCGCATTTTTCGAATGCGTACCGCGAGCGCTTTAATGTGACGCCGCGCGAGGAGCGTCGCCTGTGGCTGGCGAAGCACGGCGGCGCGGCGGCGGGCGTGCCGCGGCCGGCCGCGTTGATCGAACCGCCGCAGCGCGGCGAGCGGTAGCGGGGCAGGGCCGCGGGCACGACCGGCGCCCGGCAACCGGCACCAGCAAGCGCGATAGAACACGTCGCGTATGCGCAAGACGTTTCGCGCGCGGTTTTCTACACTAGATACATTACCCGCCCCAAGGATCCGCCATGAACGACCAGAATGTGAGCCGCCAGACCTTCGACGAAGTGATGGTGCCGGTGTTCGCGCCTGCCCCCTTCGTGCCGGACCGCGGCGAGGGCTCGCGCGTGTGGGACACGCAAGGGCGCGACTACATCGACTTCGCCGGCGGCATTGCGGTGACGGCGCTCGGCCACGCGCATCCGGAACTGCTGAAGGTGCTGCACGAACAGGGTGCGAAGCTATGGCACATCGGCAACGGCTATACCAATGAGCCGGTGCTGCGGCTGGCAAAAAAGCTCGAATCGCTGACCTTCGCCGACCGCGCGTTCTTTGCAAACTCGGGCGCGGAAGCGAACGAAGCGGCCCTCAAGCTGGCCCGGCGCGTCGCATTCGAGCGGCATGGCGCGGACAAATATGAAATCGTGTCGTTCACGCAGTCGTTTCATGGCCGCACGTTCTTCACGGTCAGCGTCGGCGGCCAGCCGAAATATTCGGAAGGCTTCGGCCCGGTGCCGGCCGGCCTCGTGCATCTGCCGTACAACGACATCGCGGCGGCGCGCAACGCGATCGGCCCCAAGACCTGCGCGGTCGTGGTCGAACCGATTCAGGGCGAGGGCGGCGTGATTCCGGCCGATCCGGCCTTTCTGCGCGCGCTGCGCGAAGCCTGCGACCAGCATGGCGCGCTGCTGATCTTCGACGAAGTGCAGACCGGCGTGGGCCGCACCGGCCATTTCTATGCGTACCAGGACACCGACGTGACGCCGGACATCCTGACCACCGCGAAGGCGCTCGGCAACGGCTTTCCGATCGGCGCGATGCTGACCACCAACGAACTGGCCGCGCACTTCAAGGTCGGTGTGCACGGCACCACGTACGGCGGCAACCCGCTTGGCAGCGCGATCGCGCTGAAGGTGGTCGAACTGATCAGCGATCCGCAACTGCTGGCTGGCGTGCGCTCGCGCAGCGACGAATTGCGCTCGGTGCTGGCGAAGCTCAACGAGCGCTTCGGCATCTTCCGCGAAGTGCGCGGCAAGGGCTTGCTGATCGGCGCGGAACTGACCGAGGCCTACAAGGGCCGCGCCAAGGACTTCGTCGGCGCCGCTGGCCGGCACGGCCTGATCATGTTGATGGCCGGTCCCGACGTACTGCGCTTCGCGCCTTCGCTGATCATTGCGCACGACGATCTGCACGAAGGTCTCGCGCGGCTCGCGAAGGCGATCGAAGAGGTAGTGAGCGCGACCGCCGACGCACCGGCTCGCTGAGGTCATCAACACGTTTGCTGCGAACTTCGCTTTCACTTCACTGGAACGACGATGCTCTTCGTACGCCCCGGCCGCCTCGCCGACCTCGATGCGCTGCAACAGATGGCGCTTGCCGCACAGCCCGTGCTGCATTCGCTGCCGCCTGACCGGCACGCGCTCGAGGCGCGCGTCGCGCTGTCGGAAGATTCGTTTCGCGCCGACGCCGATTTCCCCGGCGAAGAGTTCTACCTGTTCGTGCTCGAAGACAGCGCGAGTGGCCAGTTGCTCGGCACCGCCAGCATCGTCGCGGCGGCCGGCTATTCGGAGCCGTTCTACGTGTTTCGCAACGACGCGCTGATCCACGCGTCGCGCGAACTGCATGTGAACCGCAAGATCCACGCGCTGACGATGTCGCACGAGCTGACCGGCAAGAGCCGCCTCGCCGGCTTCTATATCGAGCCGGGGCTGCGCGGCGATGCGGCCGCGCACCTGCTGTCGCGCGCGCGGATGATGTACATCGCGGCAAACCGCAAGCGCTTCACCAGCGAGATTTTCTCGCTGCTGCTCGGCGTGACCGACGATGCGGGCGTGTCGCCGTTCTGGGAAGCGGTGGGCCGCAAGTTCTTCGGCCGCAACTTCGCGGATATCGAAGTGCAGTCCGGCGGCCGCAGCAATACGTTTATCGCCGAAGTGATGCCGAGTTATCCGATCTACGTGCCGCTGTTGCCGGAAGCCGCACAGCGCGTGCTCGGCGAGCCCAACGAAAAGGCGCTGCTCGCCTATGAGATCCATCTGGACGAAGGTTTCGAGACCGACCGCTACGTCGATATCTTCGACGCGGGGCCGGTGCTGACCGCACAGGTCGAGCGCATTGCATCGGTCAGGCGCAACGAAACGCGTATCGTGCAGACCACCGGCGAACTGCTCGAAGACGCCGCGGCGCAGGGGGCGTCGAGTGAGACTGGCTCGGGCGGTGCGACGTATATGGTGGCCAGCAACGGCGAGCGCGGCGAGTTCCGCTGCGTACTGGCCGCATTGCCGCGCCAGTTCGCGCCGCTCGATGCCGCCACGCGCGCGGCGCTCGGCGTGCGCGACGGCGACACGGTGCGCTGCGTCGAATTGCATCCCGAATCAGGCCATCCATCTTCGGAGGACGCATCATGATCGTCGTGCGCGTCGTGCAGACGGGCGATGTCGATGCGCTCGTCGCGCTGGCTGAGGAAACCGGGCCCGGTTTGACCTCGTTCAAGCCCGACCGCGCGGCGCTGGCCGCGCGTATCGCGCGTGCTTGTCGCACGCTCGAAGACCGTGCCGCGCCGCACGAGCAAGGCTATTTCTTCGTGATGGAAGATACGCAAAGCGGCGACATCGCCGGCGTATGCGGCATCGAAACCGCGGTGGGCCTCGACCAGCCGTTCTACAACTACCGCGTCAGCACGGTCGTGCATGCGAGCCAGCAACTCGGCATCTGGACGCTGATGCGCGCGCTGAACATCTCGCACGACCTGACCGGCTACGCGGAAGTGTGCTCGCTGTTTCTGAGCCCGCGCTACCGCACGAGCGGCGTCGGCGGCCTGCTGTCGCGCTCGCGCTTTATGTTTATCGCGCAGTTTCGCGAGCGCTTTCCGCAACGCATCTGCGCGGAAATGCGCGGCCATTTCGATGACGACGGCACGTCGCCGTTCTGGCGCGCAGTCGGTTCGCATTTCTACCAGATCGACTTCAACGCCGCCGACTATCTGAGCTCGCACGGCCGCAAGTCGTTTCTGGCGGAGCTGATGCCGCGCTATCCGGTGTACGTCGAGCTGCTGCCGCAACAGGCGCAGGAATGCGTGGGCCTCACGCACGCGGATACGTTGCCGGCCCGCAAGATGCTCGAAACCGAAGGGCTGCGTTACGAGAATCACGTCGACATCTTCGATGCCGGCCCGGTGCTCGAATGCCATATCGCCGATTTGCGCACGGTGCGCGAAAGCGTGGTCGTGCCGCTCGAAATCGGCGCGCCGCATGACGCGTCGCACAGCGGGCCGCAGGACGGTCCGCGTTCGCTGGTATCGAACACGTCGCTCACGGACTTCCGTTGCGGGGTCGCGGCGGGCACGGTCGAGCACGGCGTGTTCCGGCTTTCCGCCGACGAGGCCGCCGCGTTGCGCGTCAAGGCCGGCGAGCCGGTGCGCGTGCTGACGCTGAAACACAAACAGGGAACCTCATGAGCGAGCTTTTTATCGATGGCGCGTGGGTCGCCGGCAGCGGGCCCGCTTTCGTGTCGCGCAACCCCGGCACGAATGCGGTGGTATGGCAGGGTAACGGCGCCAGCGCGGATGACGTCGAACGCGCAGTCAAGACCGCGCGCCGCGCGTTTGCGATGTGGTCGGCCGAGCCATTCGAAGCGCGCGCGGCGATCGCGCGGCGCTTCGCGGCGCTGCTCAACGAACGCAAGGACGCGCTTGCCGATACGATCGGCCGCGAAACCGGCAAGCCGCTGTGGGAGGCGCGCACCGAAGTCGCGTCGATGGCGGCCAAGGTCGAGATCTCGATCCAGGCCTACCACGAGCGCACCGGCGAAAAGCGCGCGGCGGTCGCCGACGGCACCGCGGTGCTGCGGCACCGGCCGCATGGTGTGGTGGCCGTGTTCGGTCCGTACAACTTCCCGGGCCATCTGCCGAACGGTCATATCGTGCCTGCGCTGATCGCCGGCAATGCGGTCGTATTCAAGCCGTCCGAACTTGCGCCGGCGGTTGCGCGCGCAACGGTCGAGCTATGGCGCGAGGCCGGATTGCCCGCCGGCGTGCTGAATCTGCTGCAGGGCGAAAAAGACACCGGCATCGCGCTGGCCAATCACCGGCAGATCGACGGCCTGTTCTTCACCGGCAGTTCCGATACCGGCACGCTGCTGCACAAGCAGTTCGGCGGCCGGCCGGAAATCGTGCTGGCGCTCGAGATGGGCGGCAACAATCCACTGGTGGTGGCCGAAGTGGCCGATCTCGATGCGGCGGTCCATCACACGATCCAGTCGGCGTTTCTGTCGGCCGGACAGCGCTGCACCTGTGCGCGCCGCATCTTCGTGCCGCGCGGCGCGTTCGGCGAGCGCTTCGTCGCGCGGCTCGTCGACGTGACGGCGCGCCTTGGCGTCGGCGCCTACGATGCGCAACCGCAGCCGTATATGGGCGCGGTGATCACGGCGCGCGCGGCGGCGCGGCTGGTGCAGGCGCAAGCACGGCTGCTCGCGGCCGGCGGCCAAAGCCTGCTGACGATGACGCAACCGGATGCGCAGCTCGGCTTCGTGAGCCCGGCGATTCTGGACGTCAGCGCGGCGCGCGATCTGCCCGACGAGGAGCACTTCGGCCCGCTCGCGCAGATCGTCCGCTACGACACGTTCGATGCCGCGATCGAGCAGGCGAACGATACCGCCTTTGGTCTGTCCGCTGGCCTGCTGGCCGACGACGAAACCCAATGGACCCATTTTCAGCGGGCGATCCGCGCCGGCATCGTCAACTGGAACCGGCCGACCAACGGCGCATCGTCGGCCGCGCCGTTCGGCGGTATCGGGCGCTCGGGCAACCAGCGGCCGAGCGCGTACTACGCGGCGGACTACTGCTCGTATCCGATGGCGTCGGTCGAGAGCGCGCAACTGCAGATGCCCGCGAGCCTGTCGCCGGGTCTTCATTTCCAGCCTTCCCAGGATCAGGACCATGCACGCGATTGAAGCGAACTTCGACGGCCTGGTCGGCCCGACGCACAACTACGCCGGACTGTCGTTCGGCAATGTCGCGTCGCTGTCGAACGAGAAAACCGTCGCGAACCCGAAAGCCGCGGCAAAACAGGGGCTGCGCAAGATGAAGCAGCTCGCCGGCCTCGGCTTCAGGCAGGGCGTGCTGCCGCCGCAGGAGCGGCCGTCGCTGCGTCTGCTGCGCGAGCTGGGTTTTTCCGGCACGGATGCGCACGTGATGGCGCGCGTCGCGAAGGACGCGCCTGAGCTGCTGTCGGCCGCCAGCTCGGCATCGGCGATGTGGACCGCGAATGCCGCCACGGTCAGCCCATCGGCCGATACCGCGGATGGCCGCGTGCATTTCACGCCGGCCAATCTGTGCAGCAAGCTGCATCGCGCGATCGAGCACGAGGCGACGCGCCGCACGCTGCGTGCGATTTTTGCCGACGAAACGCGTTTCGCGGTGCATGAAGCGCTGCCCGGCACGCCCGCGCTCGGCGACGAGGGGGCGGCGAATCACACGCGTTTTTGCGCGTCGTACGGCGAACGCGGCGTCGAGTTCTTCGTGTACGGACGCAGCGAATATCGCCGTGGACCGGAACCGCAGCGCTACCCGGCGCGGCAAACTTTCGAGGCGAGCCGCGCGGTGGCGCAGCGTCACGGTCTCGACGAAGCGGGCACCGTGTACGCGCAGCAGAACCCGGAGGTGATCGATGCCGGCGTGTTTCATAACGACGTGATTGCGGTCGGCAATCGCCGCACGCTGTTTTGTCATCAGCTGGCGTTCGTCGAACCGGGTGCGGTGTACGACGAACTGCGCACGAAGCTCGCGCAGCGCAATGCGCAGATCGACGTGATCGAGGTGCCAGATGCGCGCGTTAGCGTGGCGGACGCGGTCACGTCGTATCTGTTCAACAGCCAGCTGCTGACCACCGGGGAAGGCCGGCAGTTGCTGGTGGTGCCGCAGGAATGCCGCGAGAACGCGCGCGTGGCCGCGTATCTGGACGATCTGACGGCCGGCCGCGGCCCGATCGACGAAGTGCTGGTGTTCGATCTGCGCGAAAGCATGAAGAACGGTGGCGGTCCCGCGTGCCTGCGGCTGCGCGTCGTGCTCAACGATGCGGAGCGCGACGCCGTGGCGCCCGGCGTGTGGATCGACGATACG
>Ga0310813_10000824_pt1 | contig 18946 bp, 14 predicted proteins | sample YN3metagenome_FD_203086 | JGI IMG/M metagenome (GOLD analysis project Ga0310813, IMG submission 203086) | Soil microbial communities from experimental microcosm in Duke University, North Carolina, United States - YN3 | ecosystem: Engineered > Artificial ecosystem > Soil microcosm > Unclassified...
GCATGACTACATGCTCACCGTGTTCTGCTTGTTGCAGGTCATCTTGTCCATCAGGCGGCACACATTCTTGCCGTCCACCTTCACGTCCATCGAAAACAGGATGAACTTGGCCTCTTTCATGTTCACGCCGGAAACCACGCCGCCCGCCGTGCCGGCCTCGTCGCCGTTGCTCTTGCTGTACTCGGAGTCCTTGACGGCGATCATCTCCCCATCCGCCTTCACGGTCGTGCTGCCCTTGGCCAGGTCGCTGGACTGTGAAATGTTCGGATACGGGATCGGGATGGGGCCGCCGGGGCTCGGGGTTTTGCAGACGTCCGGAATGGTCGCCATGCAGATCGAGTTCGATCCCTTATGGGTCATCGCCATCATGTTGACGTTCACGGTCACCATCGCTAGGTTCCCTCTCCTGTCGTTTCCAAGCGGAGGATCGCGGCGCTGCGCTCGCCGGATTCAGAGCTCGTCCAGATCAAATGACGCGCTCCTTTGGCGGTCGACTTCCTTCCGGAGACCAGGGCGAGCGAGATCAGCAGCGGACCGCTCGCGGCCCCGACGTCCCCCCAGCAGTCCGCCGGGGCGGTGAATTCCGAGGCATCCACGAAATGAGGGCTGACTCGGGACACGGCGTACCCGAACTCGTCGGCCCGGTACGGCTGGCCGTTGAGATCGCACCACGTCTGGTCCACCTTCTCCCCGGCACCGCCGAGACTGCGGAGAGCTCCCCGGATCGCTTCGGTCAGGCCCCGACCGAGGCAGACGCCGTCGCTGCTGCGAATCAGGACATCTTCCTTCGCGGTCGCGATGCCCGCGAGGGTTCCCCAGGGCGCCCACTTGGACTTCTGGGCCCGGCGCCGCGAGGTCAGCAGGCAGAAGCCCGCCCCTTCGCCCGGGATGAATCCCCAGGGATGAGCCTCGCTCTTAAGCTCCTCCCGCTCGTCCAGCAGCTCCAGAGTCTCGGGCTCGTCGTAGCTGTCGATTCCGCCCGCGATCGCCAGCTCCAGGTCGCCGCGACCGATTCGGCGGCAGGCCTCTTCGATCGCCATCAGCCCCGCCGAATGTCCTCGGGGGAAGCCGACGACCTCGGAGATCGGCGGCGGCCCTTTGAACTCCCGGGGCAGCCGATCCACGATCGCCTTGGCCCGTCCGGAGGCGGAGGACTCCGAAGGAAGTCCCAGGAAAAGGGGGACCTTCTCGTCCTTTTGGGGGGCGGCCGTGAGCGGCGCCATCGCTTCGGCCAGGGCCGGCATCGCCAGCGCGAGGAGCCGCTCGGCCCCCTCGAGCTCCGAGGCGATCATCGTGTCGCGGGCGGTGATCATCGGCTTTCCGTAGCGGTCGATCATCCACGGATGCTCGCCGAACGGCGCGACCCCCGCCCGGGCGGCGGCCGCCGTCGCGGCCAGGGTTTCCCCCAGCGGGGTCCGTGCCCCCAACCCGACGATGCAGACGTCTTCAGGCCGACCCGGGCTCATGATCCGAGCTCCACGTACTCTTTCTCTCCGACCACCGTCCGATCGATCTTCAGCTTCTTTCCGTGGACCGGCAGCGAGGTCCTCCACACCAGGACCACGCGCGGGAAGTCCGGCTCGAGAAGGACCGTCATCAGATCCGCGCGGTGCTCCGTCGACTCGGAGCCGACCAGAGTCGAGAACCGCAGGGCCACTTTCGGCAGGGCGAACTTGAGCACGCCCGACGGCGTCAGGTTGTAGAGCTCGACGGGGATGCCCCCCTTGAGGTAGCCCTCCGCCTGCTGGTCTTCCGGCGCCGTCTGGTTGAAGCGCGGATCGAAATCCCTGGGCAGCAGCGGCTGGCGCTCCTTCTCCCATTTCTCGTCGTAGGTCCCGGCAAATTTGCGCCGGGGGATCCAGTGGCGCGCGATCGGCCCGAACCCGAGGGGCCGCGGCCGGTCCTTCCAGGACGAGATCAGATGGCCGGGATCCTCGACGTTGGGGGCCTTGCGGCCCACGACGTGCTCCGACTGGACGCCGAACCCGGCGCCGACGGGGTTCCGCGGCTCCCAGTCATGAAGGCTTTTGTTGTCGCTGATCAGATCCGTCCCGCCGAAGGCCCGCTCCCAGGTGAGGGGCATCTTCCGGAAAGGGAGGGGGTCCGTCAGCTTCAATCCCAGCAGCCCGGGCGTCCAGGCGCGGTCTCCCCAGACCCGGGCGATCTTCTTGATCTTTCCGACCTGCATCATCACGTCGGCCTGCGTCGCCTCGCGTCCTCCGGGGACGTAGGCGTGCCCTTCCAGAAGCACGTCGGTGTTGGCCTTGGTAAGGACCATGTCCGATTCGTAGAGCAGGCTCGTCGATGCGGGTTCTCCGCGATGCTTGAGCTCATGGCGGACCGGCACCTGCTCGGCGGCGACGCTGGTCGACCCGTCCGGCTGGATGAGGAACGTCGCCTTGACCACGACGAGCCAGACGTCCCGTCCTTCCAGGTCGGTCGTCAGGCTCCGTTCGGCCGCGTAGGGCGTTTCGTTCTCGATGGTCCACATGGGCAGCAGCGCTTCCGGCTAGTTGATCTGGACCGCGCCGCCCTTGATCCGGTTCACCCCCGAGGAACGGGAAAGGAGGTATTCGCCCTTGATCAGCACCTTGCCCGCCGCCGTCAGGGTGATGGAGGCCTTGCCGCACTTCAGCGTGACCTCTTCGTCGCCGCTCAGGGTCACCTTCTTGCCGTCCACCTTCACCTCCGGGGCGGGCGCCGACGGCCCCGAGGCCAGCACGCCCAGGATGACCACCTGCGACTTCCCGGTCAGCGCCGCGACGACCGGGGTCCCCGAGGCCTGGGCGGCGCGCAGCTGCTCGGCCGTCACGCCCGACACCCAGCGCGCCGCCAGCGGGCGCCGGCGAGGCAGGCGGACCCAGGGCGTCCCGGAGTCGTCCAGGCGCTCCACGGTCGCCAGGTGGATGCCGGACTCGGTTCCCGTCGCGAGCGCTTCCATGATCGTGTCCATGCCGCGCCTCCCTCTAATTCTGGGCGATCTTGCTGCCCTTCATCGTGATATCGCTGTCGGCCTTCAGGGAGATCTTGCCCGACCCCTGAACCTTGATGTCCTTGCCCTTGATCTCGATCGTGCCGTCCTTCTTGAGCACGATCGAGGCGTCGCCGGTCTTGAAGACGATTTCGTCGGCGGCGTTGACCATGATCTTCTTGTCGGACGTGATCGAGATCTCCTTCGCCACCGTCTGCGTGTGCTTCCCGCCGATGGTGTCGGTTCGATCGCTGCCGACCGTGACTTCCTTCTTGGCCCCGATCGTCTGCGAGTAGTCGGCGCCGATCTCCATCGCCTTGGCCGCGCCGATCGTCTCGTCCATCGCGGCGCCGATCGTGACCTGGTAGGCCGCCCCGATCGTCAGGGACTTCGAACTTCCGATCGTCTCGGTCTTTGACGAGCCCACCGACTCCGACGAATCGCTCGCGATCGTCTCCGTCTTGTTCGCGTTCTCCGTGATCGTCACGTCTTTGGCGATCGTCTCCGTGTGGGTGCCGTCCACCGTGAGGGTCTTGTCCTTCGTGATGGTCTCGGTGTGGTTGCCGTCGATCGTGATGGTCTTGTCCTTCACGACGTGCTCGGTCTGGTTGCCGTTGACCGTCTTGGAACGGTCGGCCGTGACCTCGATGGTCTGGTTGTTCTTGATCTGGTGCAGCTCGTCGTGCTCCACCACCGTGTGAAGGTCCTTCTGCGCGTGGTGGTAGACCTGCTCGCTGCCTTCCGTATCCTCGAAGCGGATCTCGTTGTTGCCGCCGCTCTTCCACTCGCACTGCGTCTGGTTCGCCCCCTTCACCATGCTGGGGTTGGACGGGTTGGGGACGGTCGACAGGATCACGGGACGGTCGGGGTCGCCTTCCGCGTGGGCCAGCAGGACCTCCACGCCCTTGTGCTGGGGCGAGTGGAAGCCCATGTTGTTGCCCCCGTAGGGCTGGGCCATGCGCATCGCGCGCGACGCGCCGCCGTCCTTCCGGTCCGAGAGGTCGAGGTGCAGCTTGACCTTGTAGCGCCCGTCGTCGTCCAGGTCGGCATACTTGCCGTCGCTCCCGGAGTCCACCGTGCCCGTCACGTAGCCGGAGATCTCCGGCCACTCCGTCCGGCGCTCGGGCCGGAAGACGACGTCGGAGGGGATGCAGGTGAAGACGTTCTTGTACTCGACGTTGCCCGAGCCGGTCCCGATGGTTCCGAAGGTCTGCTTGAGATGGTGCTCGACGCGCGTCAGCAGGTACTTGCCGTCGAAGCGGAAGTGGTCCTTCATGGTGTAGGTGCATCCGGGCCGGAAGCCCCGGCACTCGGACTCGCCCTCGAAGATCCGCTGGCGGCACTTGATCTCCTCCGCGCGGACCTTCGCGAGGGCCTTGCCCTCGGAGCTGTTCTTGTAGTGCTCGCCGAACTGGTAGACGAGCCCTTCGTCCTTGGAGTCCACCGTCGCCTCGCCCTTCAAGTCGGCCGAGGGCGTCCGGTAGTTGTAATCGGCCAGGACCACCTTGGAGGGCACGCTGTATTGCCGGGCCAGCAGCGTGAGGATGGCCTCCTCGGTCGCCGTCTCGGCCCCTTCCTTGCCGGCCGCCTTGCTGCCCCCGCTCGGGCGGTAGGGGAAGGTCGGGTCGCCCGTCATGGGCAGGTAGGCCGCCGTGTCGTCCCCGAAGATCAGCACGTCGCCGTCCTCGGTCTGCTCCCAGAAGTAGAAGATGCCCTCGGCTTCCAGCCAGCGCGAGATGAAGTCGAAGTCCGACTCCTGGTACTGCACGACGTACTCCCGCTTCGGATACGTCTTCGAGGTCTTGAACTTGTAGTCGTTGCTCGTGAAGAGCTTCTTGCCCGCCACGTCGGCGTCGAGGACCTCCTTCACGATCTCCACCACGGTCTTGTTGAGGAACACGCGGCTCTGCACCGTGAGGCTCGTCTTCCAGAAGCGCGGGACCAGCGTCGCCCGGTAGCGGACGCGGTCCTGGATCAGGTCGAGCTCCTCGAACGACGAGAGCACGCCGTGGATCTTCGCGGTCTTCATCCGCATCTTGCCGCCGCCCGGGACCGGGACCTTGAGGCTCAGGCGCGCCTTGTTGCGGACCATGTCCTCGAGCTTGACGTCCTTCTGCTTCGAGCGCAGATGGATCGAGAACGTGTAGAGCCCCGAGATCTCCTCGTGGCCCTCGACCGCTTCCACGTCGAAGGGCTGCAGGCCGGGCGCGTCGGACTGGAACTCGACCGCCTTGAAGTCGTCTGCCATACGTTCCTCCCATCCGGGAACCGCCCGACTCCGGGCGGGCCCGCCTCGAACCCCGGGGCGCGCCCTAGCGGCGCTTGAACTCGAAGGCGAAATCGCCCTTGTCGTCGAGCTTCACGATGATCTTGTCGGGCATCGACCCCGTCGACATCTGCTGCAGGATCTCGCTCGAGATCTTCGGCAGCAGCGTGCCGCTGATGATGTGGTCCACGTTGCGCGCGCCCGTCTCGACCTCCGTGCAGCGCTCGGCGATCGCGTCGATCACCTTCGGATCGATCTCCATCCCCATCCGATGGTTCTCCTTCAGGCGCTTCTCGAGCTGGCCGAGCTTGAGCCGCGCGATCTCCTTCAGCGCGTCGGGGCCGATGGGGTAGAAGGGGATGATCGTCATCCGCGCCAGCAGCGCGGGCTTGAAGTGCTTCGAGAGCGCCGGGCGGATCAGCGCGACCAGGTCGTCCATCGGCGGCTTCGTGCCGTCGGCGACGCTCTGCATGATGAGGTCGGTCGCGAGGTTGCTCGTCAGGAAGAGCACGGTGTCCTTGAAGTCGACCTCGCGGCCCTCACCGTCGGAGAGCATGCCCTTGTCGAACACCTGGTAGAAGAGGTTGAGCACCTCGGGGTCGGCCTTCTCGCACTCGTCGAGCAGCACGACCGAGTAGGGCTTCTGCCGCACCGCCTCGGTGAGGACGCCGCCTTCGCCGTAGCCCACGTAGCCGGGGGGCGAGCCGATCAGGCGCGAAACCGTGTGCTTCTCCTGGAACTCGGACATGTTGATGACCGTCAGGAAGCGCTCGCCGCCGAAGAGCAGGTCCGCCACGCCCAGCGCCGTCTCCGTCTTGCCGACGCCCGAGGGGCCGACAAAGAGGAACACGCCCATCGGCGTGCGCGGGTTCTTGAGGCCCGCCTTCGCGGCGCGGATCCCCTTGCCGACCATCTCGCTGACGTGATCCTGCCCCTTGATGCGCTTCCGAAGGCTCTCCTCGAACGAGAGCAGCGCCGCGGCCTGGTCCTGCACCATCTTGCCGATCGGGATGCCCGTCCAGTCGGCCACCACGCGGGCGACCACCTCGGGGGTGACGTCGGCGAAGATGATCGGATCCTTGCCCTGGATCTCCTTGAGGGCGGCCTGGGCCGACTCCAGCTCCTTGGAAAGCTTCTCGGCGTCCTTCTTGCCGTCGGGACCGTCCATGCGCTTGCGGACCTCGATCACCTTCTCGACCGCGGCCTTCTCCTTCTGCCAGCGCTCGGTGGTCTTGACGATCTTCTCCTTCGTGGAGGCGATCGCCTTGGCGATCTCGTCGAGGCGCTCGTCGAGCTCCTTCACGCCGCCGGCCTTGTCCCGCTTGAGCGCGCTCTGTTCCCGTTCGAACGTCTGGACGCTCCGTTCGAGGTCCTGAAGCTCGGGCGGCTTGGTGGTGAGGGCGATCTTGACGCGCGCCGCGCTCGTGTCCATGAGGTCCACGCCCTTGTCGGGGTGCTGGCGGCCGGCGACGTAGCGGCTGCCCAGCTGCGCCGCCGCCGTGAGGGCCTCGTCGCGGATCACGACGTTGTGCGCCTTCTCGTAGCGGTCGCGGAGCCCGCGGAGCATCGTAACCGTGGTCGCCTCATCCGGCTCGTCGAGCTTGACGAGCTGGAAGCGCCGCGCGAGCGCGGCGTCCTTCTCGAAGTACTTCTTGTACTCGCTCCAGGTGGTGGCGGCGATCGTGCGGAGCTCGCCGCGCGCCAGCGCGGGCTTGAGCAGGTTCGCGGCGTCGCCGCCGCCCGCGGCGCCGCCGGCGCCGATCAGCGTGTGGGCCTCGTCGATGAACATGATGATGGGCTTCGGCGAGGACTTCACCTCCTCGATGACGCCCTTGAGGCGGTTCTCGAACTCGCCCTTCACGCTCGCGCCTGCCTGCAGCAGGCCCATGTCCAGGCCCATCAGCTCGACGTTCTTGAGCGCGTCCGGAACGTCCCCCTCGACGATCTTCAGGGCCAGGCCTTCGACGACCGCCGTCTTGCCGACGCCCGGCTCGCCGACGCAGATCGGGTTGTTCTTCCGGCGCCGCGCGAGGATGTCGATCATCTGCCGGATCTCGCGGTCGCGGCCGAAGACCGGGTCGATCTTGTTCTCCCGGGCCTGCGCCGTGAAGTTGTTGGCGTACTTGGCGAGCGCCGAGTCGCCGCCCTGCGCGACCCCGCCGGCCGCCGAGGGCGCGCCGGCCGAGGCCGACGCCGTCCCGGCGCCCATGTAGTTGGACCGCTCGCTCGATCCGGAGATGATCGTCGCGTACTTGGCCTTCAGGTCGAGCCGGTTGATCGACTCGAAGAGCGACGACCACTCGTCGGCGCCCAGGCGCACCGGGTTGGCCAGCAGCGCCTGCAGCAGGATCCCCGAGCGGATCTCCGCCAGCCCGAAGTCGAGCGAGGCGAGGAGCCAGGACTGCTGGATCCACTCCACCAGCGTGGGCGAGAAGGTCGGTCGCCCGGAGTTGCCCGTCTTCAGGCCCTCGATGATCGTCGTCAGCGACTTCTGGATGCGGCCGGGATCGACGCCGAAGTGCTTGAAGATCTGCTGGACGTCGGCGGTCGCGTCGTCGATCAGGGCGTGCATCAGGTGCTCGGGCGTCACCTCGTAGTTGGTCCGGGAGACGCAGAGCCCGGCGGCCGCCTCCAGCGAGCGCGTGCAGTACCGGTCCAGCCGCGCCAACAGCGACTTCAGGTTAACCTCGACCATGGAACCATCCTTTCACCAAAAAGCGGACGCGCGTCTCCATACCCTCCCGCCGGCCGAGCCAGCTGGACCAGCCGAGCCTCGCCGTGGGGCCCGAGAGCTGGAGCGGCGGGACTTCCTCCTCCCGGAGGCGAAGTTCGATCTCGTAATCGAGGCAATCGCCGTTCATGGCGTCGACAACCTCGCGAAGTTCCGAAAGACGCTCCCCGGCGGGGAGAAAGCTGTTGTAGTCCTCGAAGCTCAGCGGGCCGGCCGAGACCCGGAACGTGCAGGCCCGGTCGAAGACCTGCTCTCCCAGGAGCAGGTCCCGGCCCAGCGTCGTGTTCATGCGGGCCAGCCCGTTCCGCTGGTCGGCCGGCACCGGCAGCCAGCGGCCCACGCAGGGCTCCACCTCGAAGGGCACCCCGTCGAAGAATTCGTTCAGCATGCCCCGCAGGGACCCCGCCGAGCGGGGCACCTGGGTGATCAGCCCGGCCAGCCCGAGCAGGCGGACGGCGGGCACGCGATGGTCCGCCGGCAGGCCTTCCGGGTCGATCCCCAGGAGCAGCAGGAGCTTCTTCGACAGGCCGTCCCGCCCGCCCGCCTCGAACTGGATGTCGTAGCGGTACTTCTCCCACGAGCGGTAGAAGAGCGAGATCAGGCGGTGATGGAAGAGGTCGAGGAACCCGCGGGACAGGCTGTCCTCGTCCGCCTCGAAGAGGTTCTCGGTGATGTAGGACGGGAGCGGCGACTGGGTCCCGTAAAGGCCCATGAACGTCGTGAAGACGTCGAAGCGGCCCGGCCGGCCGTCCTCCTCCTCCCGGATGCCCGACACGTCCGACGCCGCGAACACGAAGTCCAGCGTCGGGCGGAAGCGGAGCACTTCCCGCTCGACCGGTCCCTGGTGTCCCACGCGGGCGGACTCCGGGAACAAGGCCTGGATGAGGCGCACCGCCTGGAAGAAGGAGAAGCGGTGCCCCTGCTTCCGGAGCGCGTCGATCAGAGCAGGATTCGATCGCCCATTCTCGGGGGCCACTGGTGGATTTCTCCGAATTTCGTTCCGTTGACGGTGAGCCGGCAGAACGCGTTCAGCGACACGTACTGAGCGAAGAACTCGTTGAGCAGCGTGCCCAGGAGGTACGTCTCGCCCTCGCCGCCGAGGCCTTCCTCGTCGACGTCGATCTCGATGCTCAGACCCCGGACCGGCGTCCCCTGGAAGAGGCGCGTCGCGGGCGTGGCCCGCACCGCCTTGAGGCTCTGCAGGAGCAGGCGCAGCGAGTTCTCCGCCTGCCGGTCCACCCGCGCCCGGAAGTGGTACAGCCCGATGAGCCGGCGCAGCGCCTCCAGGTCCACGAGCGACAGGTAGTTCAGCGCCAGGTGCGAGAGCAGCCGCCAGTGCAGGTCGCTCCCGAGCGTCGGCGGGATCGAGCCCGTCGGGCGCGTGACGTTCCGGAACTTCGCGGCGGTCGGGGAGTTCGCCGTGGCCGTCGCGACGTCGCCGACCATGAGGCGCGACGGCAGCTGGCGGTTCGTGCAGGTGAGCTCCATCGAGATCGTCTCGACGTCCGGCACGCCTTCCGGGGTCGTGTGCAGAAGGCTGAGGAACACGTCCACCTGGTCGCCCACGACGGACGGCTGGAGGCGGTGACGGTAGAGCCGCGACTCCTGACCCGAGCGCCGCGCGAAGCGGAGGAACGGATGATACTCGTGCATCGCCGCCGTGCCGGGCGCGATGCCGAAGACCTTGTCGATGGTGTAGACCTCGTAATGGTCCGTGGACCCGCCGGCCGTGCGGAGGCGGTATTCCACCCGCTCGTGGTCCACGCGAATCGGGTCCGCTTCATGGGGGAAGAGGTTCACCGCGGGCGCGCAGTGGAGCAGGATGTTGGAGGCGTTCACCGGCGGCATCGCGTGGGGCAGCTGCGACAGTTCGAACGTCAGGTCGAAGGCGGAGGCGTCGCCGACCGCCTGAAGCCCCTTGAGACCCGTGACGTCCACGAACATGAACTTGGACGGGAAGGCGAAGTACTCCTGCAGGAGCCGGAAGCCCGCGAACGACCCGGGCGGGTAGGGCAGAAGCGTCTGGTCCGCCGCGAAGCCCGCGGGACGGACGCCGGCGCCGTCGAGGGCGGTCGCAGTCCCGCTCCCGGCGGGCTGGACCGTGATCCTCTTCAGGTAGCGGCAGAGGCAGAGGTAGAGGGCGCGGGCGACCGCGGCCTCGCCGGCCAGGTGGAGCCGGATCTCGTTGATCCCGAGCTTCTTCAGGCTCACGCCGTCCGCGAGCCGGAAGCGGAGCTTGAGGGCTGGCTGGGCGTCGGTCCGCGCCGTGACCGACTCGAGCGTCCAGGGCTGCAGCGTGACGTCGTAGGCGGTGCGGAAGCGGCAGGGCGTCCCGTCGACGGGGACGGACTGGACCTCCGCGCCTTTCGCGATCGGGCGGACGGTCTTGGCGGCCGACGCCAGCGCCTCGAACTGCAGGATGGTCATCGAGGGGATCGGCCGCAGGTAATGGGGCCAGAACATCTCGACGAGCGACTGGGTGAGCTCGGGAATCTCGTCGTCGAGCTTCTCCCGGATGCGCGCCGTCAGGAAGGAGAAGCCCTCGAGGAGGCGCTCCACCTCGGGGTCGCTGCTGGACTCGCCGACGAAATGCGCGGCCTCAGGGTTGGCGAGGGCGAACTCCTTGCCCAGCTCCCGAAGGTACGACAATTCGTCCTGGAAGTACTTGTTATGCACGAGGGCTCAGGTCTGGACTTTGACGTGTCCGCCGGGATTGACCACGGTATCGAAGCTCACGGTCACGCCGTCGCGGTTCGCGATCCGGGCCGTGACCTGGAAGCGGAGGCTCAGCACTTCCTCCGAAGAATCCACGTGCGTGATCTCGACGTCCCGCAGCCGAGGCTCGTACTTCTCGATGCAGGCGCGGAGGTTGCGCAGCATCAGGTTGACGGCGTTGGGGGTCGAGTGGGTGATCTCCGAAGGAGCCGGCATCCCGAGGTCCATCTGGGCGGGCGCGCTGCCGGTGCGGGTGTTCAACAGGTTCGCCAGATTGCGCAGGACCGATCGCCGGAGTTCGGTGGCGTTTTCCGTCGCCGTCCGGGTGGCGGTGTTGCGAGGGCGGTTGAGACGCTCCAGGATCGAGCGGTCCATGGGCGGATCCCCCGTGAAACGTCCCGTCCCGGCCCGCGGGGGGCCGGGACGGGGACGGGTTCACGCGGAGTTACTTGAGCTCGTCGCCCTTCTGCTCGACGTTGCTCCAGTCGAAGTGCTCCTTCTTGGAGCTCTTCGTGTGCTCGATCTCCAGGACCTTACCGGTCCACGAGGTTTGTTCGGACATGGTGCTGCCGGCGGACCCGCTGAGCGAGACGGCCGTCAAGCGGACCTCGCCCTTGAGCCGGACGGCGAAGAGGATTTCCTTGCCGGTCGTGTCGACGCAGATGACCTCGAGCAGGTCCGTGTACTTCTCCTTGGCGCAGCCCATGAAGAGCAGCACGGTGGAAGACATGACGTTGCGCGACACCGAGATGTCGGAGATCGACGCGGCCCCGCCCGCTGACTGGCCGGACGAGAAGTTCCAGCTCGCGTTGGCGCCCAGGCTGAAGCCCTGGATGTCGGTGTACCCCTTGTCCTTCCAGCTGGTCGTATGGGATTCCTTGGTCAGAGAGCCACCGCTCCCGACCTTCATGTACAGCTGAACTGAGCCGACGCCGGTATCCATGCTGGGTGCGGGCATGACACGAAGCTCCTAAAAGGTTGTCTCCCTATCCATTTGTCCCTGGGACCCCCGAGCGGGGTCGAGGAGTTAGACGACTGCATCCTCCATGCGTTACTTCTTATCCAGCTTGCCCACGAGCGAAAGCGTGAAGAACGCGCCCATGTACTTGAAGTGGGGCCGGACCTTCAGGTCCACCTTGTACCAGCCGGCCTCGCCGGGCACGTCCTCGACCTTGATCTGGGCCATCCGGAGCGGGCAGCGGCTCCGCACCGCCGGAGCAGGATTGTCCATGTCGACCACGTACTGCTTGATCCACTGGTTGAGCTCGCGCTCGAGGTCGCCCTTCTCCTTCCAGCTGCCGATCTGCTCGCGCTGCAGCACCTTGATGTAGTGCGCCAGGCGGTTGATGACGAACAGGTAGGGCAGCTGCGTGCCCAGCCGGTAGTTGAGCTCCGCGTCCTTGCCCTCCGCCGACTTGCCGAAGCTCTTGGGCTTCTGGCAGGAGTTCGCCGAGAAGAAGCACGCGTTGTCGCTGCCCTTGCGCATCGACAGCGCCATGAAGCCTTCCTCGGAAAGCTCGTACTCGCGGCGCTCGGAGACCAGGACCTCGGTCGGGATCTTCGTCTCGATCTCGCCCATCGACTCGAACTGGTGCAGGGGCAGGTCCTCGACCGCGCCGCCGGACGTCGGGCCGATGATGTTGGCGCACATGCGGTACTTCGCGAAGCTGTCGGTGAGCTTCGTGGCGAAGGCGAAGGCGCTCGTCCCCCAGAGGTAGGAGTCGTGCTTGCCCTTGACGTCCTCCTCGTAGTTGAAGGCCTTCACCGGGACCGTGTTGGAGCCGTACGGCAGCCGCAGCAGGAAGCGCGGCACCGTCAGGCCCACGCTCCGGGCGTCCTCCGACTCGCGGAAGGACTGCCACTTCGCGTACTGCGGCCCTTCGAAGATCGACTTCAGGTCCTTCAGGTTGGGCAGCTTGAGGTAGTTCTCGAGTCCGAACATCTTGGGCGACGTGGACGCGATGAACGGCGCGTGCGTCATCGTGGCGACGCTCGCCACCTTCGCCAGCAGCGCGATGTCCTGCGGTCCGGGGCCGAACTCGTAGTTGGCGATCATGGCCCCGTAGGGCTCGCCGCCGAACTGGCCGAATTCGCCCGTGTACGCCGACTTGTAGAGGCCGCTCTTCACGATCTCGGGCGAGTCTTCGAAGTCGGCCATCAGGTCGTCCTTCGAGACGTTCACCAGATGGATCTTGTTGTTTTCGCGGAAGTCCGTGCGGTCGACCATCAGCTTGAGGCCGCGCCACGCCGACTCCAGCTTCTGGAACTTCTCGGCGTGCAGGACCTGGTCGATCTGCTTGCTGAGCTTCGAGTCGATCTCCGCGATCATGGAGTCGACCATCTTCTTGTCCGCCTTCTGGCTCGCCCCCGCGGGCGCGAGCAGCTGGGCGATGAACGCCTGGACGCCCTTCTTGGCGACGTCGTAGCCCTCGTCCGAGGGCTTCAGCTTCGTCTGGACCATGATTTCGTCCAGCAGCGACCCGGCTGCCGCCGCGGCTGCCGCCGGCTTGGCTTGCTCTTGGGCATCGGCCATGATGTTTCTCCTTTAGATTCTTCTGGAGTTATTTCTTCTCTTCCCCGCCGCCGAGCTCCTTCAGGAGCTTCTCCTTCGCGGCCGGGTCGGTCACGAGCGTCTGGATCTTCTTGCGGAACTCCGGGAGGTTGCCCAGAGGTCCCTTCAGGGCGGTCAGCGCCTCGCGCAGCTCCACGAGCTTGCTGAGCTCCGGCACCTGCCTGGCGATCGCCTCGGGCTCCATGTCCTTCAGGTTCTGGAACTTGAGGTTGACGGGCAGCTCCTCGCCTTCCTTGCCCGAGAGCGTGTTGGGCACGGCGAAGCTGGCCGACAGGTTCATGCTCTTCATCACGTCGTTGAAGTTGTCCTTGTCGACATTGACCGGCTTGCGGTCCTCGAGGGGCCGATCATCGGCCCGGCCCGTGAAGTCCCCCATCACGAGCAGCTTCAGCGGCAGTTCCTTCTCTTCCTGCGCGTCGCCGGTCGCGGGCTTGTAGATGATGTTGACGCGCTCGCGCGGTGCGACCGATCCTTCCTTCGCCATCTGCAGACCTCCTGATCATCCGCCGAAGCGGGATTAAAAAGATTCCCTTCCGTTCCGACGATTATTTTACCCCGTTGGCGCCCAGCGCCGTCCCCGGACTCAGCCGGCAGAGGCGCGCGTAGTGCTCGTCCGCCTTCTCGGGCGTGGGCGACGCCTTGAGGCACTTCCACAGCTCGTGCGCCAGCTCGGCCGCGAGGGCCGGCTCCCACTCCTCGACCCCGGCCTTGCGGCCCTCCTCGTCCAGGGCGAGCAGCTGCGGAAGCGCCAGGTCCGACTTGCCCGCCTCCACGCAGAGCTTCGCGAGGCTCAGGCGGCAGACGAAGCGGTCGCGGCGGCTCGCCAGGCGCTCGAGCTGCTGGAGCATCAGCTTGGTGGCGTCGACGAACTGCTTCCGCGCGAGCAGCTTGCGGGCCTCGGCGGCGACGTCGTCGCTCCCGCCCGCGCGCCCGCCCTTGCCGGGGAAGGGCGCGAGCTCGTTCTGGATCCAGGTGCGCGCCGCGGGACCCGCCAGCGGCGTCGTGCCGTCGGCGAACTTCGCGTCGAGCATCTTCGGGATGCGGCGCACGAACGCCGCCGTGTCATCCTCCACCGCCTTGCGGGCGGCCTGGTGGGTCCGGCCCAGCCCTTCGAGGGCGCGCGCCGTCAGGAAGTTGAGGTCGAGCCAGAGCGGCTGCTGGGGGAGGCGCGACTCCGTCTCCTTCAGCACCCCCGCGAAGTCGCCCTTCTCGAGGAGCGCCTCCATCTGGTCCTCGAAGCCCGGCTCGCCGCCGGTATCGTTGATCTTCCCCTCGGGTCCCACGGCGATGTCCGCCAGCTCCTCCCAGACGGTCGTCCGAAGAAGGCGGTACGCCGAGGGGTCCGCGAGGCTCGCCTCGCGGAGGATGGTCGCGACCTTGACGCGCTGCTCCTTCATCCCGGCCAGCGCCGCGCGGGCGCTCTCCGGGGTATCCACCGGGGGCGGCGGCGGGGCCTCCTCGAGGACGGGCGCCGCCTCGGCCGCGGCCGCCTGCTGCTCCTCCGGGGGCGGATCCACCGGGATCGCGTTGAATTTTTCCGACACCGCCCGCTTCAGCTGGCCGAGGTCCGGCGCGGCGTCGGCAAACTGCCCCGAGAAGCCGTCGATCTCCTCCATCAGCTTGACGCACTTCTCGAGCACGTCGCGGTCGGGCTTGATCGCCTTCTGGCGGGCTTCCACCATGCCGCCCACGCGCTCCGACATCCACTGCAGCGCGGTGGCGCGCGCGCGCATGCGGGTCTTCTCGGGGAAGAGCCCTTCCCAGTGGGCCTTGAGCATGTCGCGCACGACGGTCAGGCCCTGCGAGAGGCCTCCGTAGCCCCGCTCCTGGGTCAGCGACAGCACGAGATACGACGAGACCAGGAGGTCCTTGGATTTCGCCGCGAGGAGGGTGCTGGACAGCTCGATGACGTCCTTCCAACGGATGCTGGCGCGGCCTTCGACGGACTCGAGCTTGGCGATCTCGGCGGCGAGTTTCTCGAATTCGGGTTCATACCGCGCCGAGACGCCCGCCGCCGCGGCGCCGGGAATGGGATCGAGACCCAGCGTGTTCAAATTCGCCATGAAACGCTCGCTACTGTTCCCCCGCGCCTGCGCGCGGGCCCGGAGAGACAGTTGAGACTATCCCCCGATTCTAGCCAAAGCAACTTTTTTTCGGTCGGATTTACCCGGACGTTACACGCGTCAGGAGCGACGACAGGCGCATCCCGCCGTCGTCGAGAATCGTCCCCCACTTCCCGCGAGCCTGCTGCACGCGCGCGTCCGTGGCCGCCGGCGCGTCCGCCAGCGGGAAGAGCAGCTCGCTCTTCCGCTCGGGCCAGAAGAACGGGGAGTAGTAATTCGCCTTCAGGGCATCGAAGACGACCGTCATGCCGGACGGCGTCCCTTCCTTGGGCTGGCCCCAGAGGGAGAGCGTCGGCAGCGCGTCGCGGCGGGCCAGCCTCCGGCAGAGCTCCTGCCAGAAGGACACCTCCGCCTCCCCCGTGACCCGCGGGAAGCGCAGCGCGTACTTCGGCACGCTCCCGGGCCGGAGGGTCTCGACCAGATTGTGGATCAGCATGTACTTCCGCGGATCCGTCTCCGACCCGAAGAGGCCGTTCCAGAACGCCTGGTTCGTCTGGCCCGCCACGAACTTCACGATCGACTGCTTCGACTCCTCGAAGTCCGTCGGAATCGCGAGGGAATCGATGCGGACCATGAAGCTCTTCAGGTCCTGGCCCTGCCATCCCGTCTTGGCCTCCGCCTCGGATCGGGTCAGGAACGAGCTCAGGATCGCCGGGAGGGCGGTCAGGGCGGTCGTGTCGCTTCCGAGCGACTTCGGGTCCAGGATCGTGAAGACCATGAACGGGTAGCGCCGGCCCGGCTTGTCGATCGACGACGCGATGACGCCGGCGACGATGCGGCCACCCGCGGGCTGGTAGAGAAACCGCTGGGGCGGGATCCCGTCGAAGGCCGCGTCCCAGGCGGCGCCCAGCGCGGTCCGCGAGGAGACGATCCCGCTCTGAAGCCACTCATCCAGCTTGTCGACCTCGGGACCGACGTTGTGCCGGATGAAGTCCCCGTGGATCGGCAATTTGCCGAAGCAGCCGGCGTTGAGCCGCATCAGGGTCCCACCTTTTCCGGAATCGAGAACTTGCTGAAGAAGTCCTTCTGGAACGGGTTCACCCGGTCTTCCGTCTCCAGGAGCACGTCGCCGTAGAAGGTCTGCTCGGTGCCCAGGCGGGTGATCTTGAACTCCCAGGTGCAGTTGAAGGTCCGCTCGCCCGAAGCCTGCGGGTTGCCCGACGCGATCAGCCGCAGCAGCGCCCACTCGTCCTTGAACTCCTTGGGATTCCAGCGGTCCACCTCGCCCACGCGGATCTGCAGGCTGGCGCCGGGGTCGGCCTCCCACACGAGGGAGCCCGTGTTGTCCGGCCGGTCGTTGTGGTTGAACTCCTTCTTGCCGACCGTGAACTTGAGGTGGGTGACGCCCTCACGCTGCTTGAGCGTGACCTTGAAGGGCATGTTGAGGCGGTCGCCGTCCTTGCGGAAAAGCGCGGCGCGGAACGCCTCGGCCTTCTTCACGGCGCCGTTGAACTCGCGCGAGAACGCGACCAGCGGCTTGCCCTCGAGGTTGAGGCCGTTCAGGGTCTTGAGGTCGTTGACCTTGCTCCAGAAGACGCCCGACTGCGGGTTGAAGAGGTTCGCGATCGCCGAAGGGGACGCGCCCGCGGCCGACGCTTCGTCGAACGGGTAGCGGCCTTCGATGCCCTCCTTGAAGATCTTCGTGACCGTGGTGTTCCACATGTCGTTGGCTTCCTTCTGCGCCTCCTTGGCAAGCGCAGCCCGCGTGTTGTCGATCGGCTGGTACATCACGTCCTTCAGCCGCTGCTGGTTCGCCGCGGGGGCGGTCAGGACGGCCTTCGTGAGGTCGCGGTTGACCTTCTTGAACTGGTCGAGGAAGGGCTGGAGCTTGGACTCCTTCATCGATCCGGCGACGCGGTTGCCCGCCTGCGTCGTCGCCACGAACTCCGCGATCTGCGTCTGGAACTCGAAGAGCGCGTCGCGGGCCGCCGCGAGCGGCTTGAGGTCCGGCGGGATCGGCACGTCGGCGTCGCTCAGCCGCAGCTGCTGCGCTTCCCAGACGCCCTTGAAGAGCTCCTGGTAGGGCGACGGGTCGCCGGCCAGCACCGTCATCTTGTTGGCGGCGTCCTCCATGTTCTGGAACTCGACGAGCTTGATACCCTCGAGGAACTTGTCCCACATCTCGCGGTACTTGCGGACGTAGATCTCTCGCAGGTCCGTTTCGAGCTTGTCGGCGGGCTTGTCCATGCCCAGCTCCTTGTAGCGCTGGGACAGGGCCTCGGCCTTGGACTTCACCGCGGCCTTCATGAAGTCGTTCCAGCCCTCCTGGGTGTAGAGGCCGGGGAACTCGAACGTGAAGCTGAAGAGCTCCTTGCCGCGGCCCTTCAGGAAGCGGTCGCCGGTCACCTTGGGGAACGAGCTCTTGGCCGACTCGGCGATGTCGCGGATCGCCTGCAGCACCCAGAGGCCCTGCCGGAGCTCCGAGTTGATGCGCTGGACGATCATCTTGTCGTAATTGGCCGTGACCTTCCAGTCGGCGAGGCGGTCGAGCTGGGTCAGGAAGAACTTCAGCTGCCTCTCGGCCGCCGGCGACTCCGCGCCGCCCATGCCGCTCAACCAGCGGCCCTCCTTGCTGAAGACGGACTCCAGCAGGTCGCGCTCCTTCTCGCCGGGCAGTTCGCCCCCGAGGATCTGGTACGCGCGCTGCAGCTCGTCGAGCCGCTCGGCCTCCTCCGGCGTCCGCGACTCCTTGCGGAACAGCGTCTCGAGGTCCTTGTGCAGGCGGTCGGCGAGAGGATAGAGGAACAGGCGCCTCAAGCCGTTGAAGTACACCTGGCGCAGCGGCTGGTTGATCAGGTTGCCCCGGTAGAGGCCCCAGCGCTGGCTCGTCGGCGGGCCCTCGCGGTCGTACTTGTCCAGGGTCTCGATCTCGTGGCGCAGCCCCTCGAGGGCTTCCAGCAGCACGGGCGCGGACGCCTTCTCGCTCTCGCGCACCTTGAGGGCCGCGGCCTCCGCGGAGTTGATGATGCTGCGGTTGCCGAAGAAGGACGTCAGCAGCAGGATGAAGATCAGGATCGTGCCGACGCCGGACAGCCCGAGCGTGCCGAAGTGGATGAGCTTCTGGCGGCGCTGGACCTTGGCCGAGGTGCGCGCCAGCGTCTGGTCGGGGAAGATGATCTTCGTGAACAGGTGGTTGATGAAGTAGGCCTTCTTGTCCGCGGGCGCGGCGGCCGGCGCGGCGTCCTCCTGCAGCCCGAACGCGGCGCTCATCGAGCGGATCACCTGGTCGATCGGCGTCCCCTCCTGGGTGCCGCTGGTGAAGTAGAAACCGCGGAAGTAGGACGTTTCCTGGAACGGGTTGGGCCGGAACAGCATCTCCACGAAGTCGGCCATTTTCTTGACGGCCGCGTGGTACTGGAGCGGGAACAGATAGATGTTCTGCTTCTTCGCGGGCGGCCGCTCGGAGGCGAGCGACTGGAGCCGCTGCGACGACAGGTTCCGAAAGAGCTTGTTCGTCTCCTCCTCGAAGATCTCCCGGTAGGGCTTGCCCGCCGACGGCGCGTAGGGGAGCGAGCAGCCCCAGACCTGCGCGCGGTCGTTCTTCGAGAAGTCCTCAAAGAACTCCACG
>Ga0310813_10000827_pt1 | contig 18888 bp, 14 predicted proteins | sample YN3metagenome_FD_203086 | JGI IMG/M metagenome (GOLD analysis project Ga0310813, IMG submission 203086) | Soil microbial communities from experimental microcosm in Duke University, North Carolina, United States - YN3 | ecosystem: Engineered > Artificial ecosystem > Soil microcosm > Unclassified...
CCCTCCTGCCGATCGTCCTGACGACGGCCGTCCTCTATCTCGTCGTCGGATTCCTGTACAACAACATCGGCGTCCCGATCGGCGAGGCCATCAAGTGGTCCGTCATCCGCCTCGACGGCGAGAATCCCGCGGCGCCCAGCAGCCACTGGGCCTGGCTCTTCCGCTGGGGGGCGCCCGTCCTGGGCTTCTGCGTCGCCATCGTCCTGACCTTCATCGCCGGCTTCTTCGTGGCGACCTTCTTCGGCCGCAAGCTCTACCAGTTGTTCGAGAAGATCCTGAAGCGCGTGCCCCTGATCGGCACGATCTACCCCTACGCGCGGCAGTTCACCGACTTCTTCTTCGGCGATGAGAAGAAGAAGAACGACTTCAAGACCGCGGTGGCGGTCCCCTTCCCCATGCGGGGAACCTACTCGATCGGCTTCGTCACCGCCGAAGGCATGAAGGCGCTCAACGAGGCGACCCAGAAGCACCTGGTCTGCGTGTTCATCCCGGCCGCCCCGACGCCTTTCAGCGGCTTCGTCGTCTACGTTCCCCGCGAGGAGCTGGTGCCGCTCCCGGTCTCCGTCGACGAGGCGATGCGGATCATCATTTCGGCCGGCGTGATTCATCCCAGCCACCAGGCGGTGGGGCCGGCGACGGCCATCATGGGGCCGACGCATTCGGTGCTGCCCGAGGAGCTCGCGAAGGCACTGACCCGCGGCTCCGACGCGCCGAAGGTGTAGCCCTACTGCAGGGCCTCCCGGCGGGCTTCCAGTGCCGCGATCGAGGCCTTGACTTCCTTTTCGAGCAGGCGCGGGAAGGGCGACGGCGCGTGGAAGGGATACGGCACGCCCTCCTTCTTCCACTTCTCGTGCTGCTCCTTCCAGCCGTCCCAATGGTCGAGCAGCGCCTGCCAGTTCTTCGGAAGCTCGCCGCCCTCCACCAGGTCCCTCTTCGCCCGGATGAGGGCGCACATCCGATCGTTCCGCGGCATGAGGTCGCCTTCGGCCTTCGCCAGCCAGCGGCGGATCTCATCGTCGGTCGGCGGCCGGTCCGACGGCAGGGTCTGCTGCCGCCCTTCCTTCTTCAGGAAGTCCTGCACCGACACGCGGGACTCCTCCAGCATCGCGGCCAGCGGCCGGTAGAGCTCGGCGAGCTGTCGATCGATTCGCGCGATCTCCGCCTGCTGCTCCGGGGTGGGCCCCGACGCACAGCCCGCGACGGTCAAGCTCAGGAGGATGAGGGTTTTTCTCACTCGATTGTCCTACGATTCGCGCAGCAGAAGGGTTTTGATTTTACTCGCTCTTCTGATCCCGCTTCATCAGATCCCGGAGGGCGTCCTTTGCGGACTTCCCCTCGTGCAGGATCTTGTGCAGTTCCTCCGTGATCGGCATGTCGACCTGGTGCTTGCGGGCCAGCGCGAGCGCCGCCTTCGTGGTCCAGACGCCCTCGACGACCGCATGCATGCCGCCCAGGATCTCGTCGAGCTTCTTCCCCTCGCCCAGCGCGCGGCCGACCGACAGGTTGCGGCCCGACGGATACGTGGTGGTCGTAATGAGGTCGCCGATCCCCGAGAGGCCGAAGAAGGTCTGCCGCTTGGCGCCCATCGCGACGCCCAGGCGCGCCATCTCGACGATGCCGCGCGTCAGCAGGGCGGCCTTCGCGTTGTAGCCGAGCCCCAGGCCGTCGGAGAGGCCGGCGCCCAGCGCGATCACGTTCTTGAGGGCGGCGCCCAGCTCGACCCCGAGCATGTCGCCGCTCGTGTACACCCGCACCGAGGTCCCGTTGAAGAGGGACTGCACGAGCTTGGCCGCCCGCGCCTCGCCGGCGGCCACGATCGAGGCCGGCAGACCGCGCGCGACTTCGAGCGCATGGCTCGGCCCACAGAGCGCGACGATCCGGGCCGACCCCATCACGCCGTGGAGGATCTCCGAGGGGCGCTTGCCCGTCGACTGCTCCAGGCCTTTCGCGACGCACGCGATCACGGCCTTCTTGGGGAGCGAGCTCCGGAGCTCCGTGAAGGTCGGCCGGATGAACTGCGTCGGCACCGCCGCGACGTAGACGTCCCCCGCGGGCGCGGGACCCGTGACGACGTCGATCGGGGCGGGCAGCGAGACGCCCGGAAGGAACTTGGCGTTCTCGCGCTTCTCGCGCATCTGCGCGGCGTAGTCCGGGAACTTGCTCCAGAGCGCGACTCCGTGTCCCCCCCGCTCCAGCACCAGGGCCAGCGCCGTGCCCCAGGCCCCGTCCCCCAGGATGACGATCTTCTTCATGCCTGCTTCGTCCCGAACCGTTTCTCCGTCCCCTCGATCAGCCGCTTCAAGTTCGCCCGGTGGCGGACGATGACCAGAATGCCCGCGATCCCCAGGAAGACCGTCCCCACCCAGACCGTCTCGGCGCCCCAGCGATACTTCACGAGGTTCCAGGTGAAGTACTGGGCCACCGGCAGCGACAGCGCCGCGATCACCGACCCGAGCGAGACGTAGCGGAACGGGAGGAAGACCAGCACCCAGACGGCGCACGCGATGAGCGCCGCCGCCCAGTTGAACGCAAAGAGGATCCCGCCGACCGTCGCCACGCCCTTCCCGCCGCGGAAGCCGAGGTAGATCGGCCAGAGGTGGCCCACCAGGGCGAGGAGCGCGCAGAAGACCGCCAGCATCGACATCGGCGCCTGGCAGGTCGGGCAGTGCCAGCGCGTGGCGACCCAGGGGGCCAGCCAGAAGACCGGCGCGAAGCCCTTGAAGAAGTCGAAGATGAAGACGGGGACGAACCACTTTGTCCCGAGCACGCGGGCGACGTTCGTGGCGCCGATGTTCCCCGAGCCCATCGTGCGGATGTCCTTCCCGGTCTTGAGCTTGACCAGGATGTACCCGGAGGGGATCGCGCCCACGAAGTAGCACAGGAGCCCCGTGAGCAGGTAGATCAGCTCGTTGGGCATTCGGCCTTCTTCGCGGTGAACTGCGCCCGCAGCTGCCCGCAGGCGGCGGAGACCTCGTCGCCCTTCCGCTTGCGCACCATGACCGGCACGCCGCAATTGCCGAGCGCCGTGACGAAGCGGTCGATCTTCTCCTGCGACGGCGCGTGGTACGGGGTCTCCTCGACCCGGTTGAAGGGGATCACGTTCACCTTCATCTTCGTGCCCGCGATCTTCTTCCCCAGCTCGAGCGCGTGCTTCTTGTCGTCGTTCACGCCCTCCAGGAGCACGTACTCGAAGGTCACGTTCTTCCCGGTGGCCCGCTTGTACTCGTAGGCCGCCTTGATGAGATCGATGAGCTTCACGTTCTTCATCGTCGGCACGATCTCGTTGCGGATCGTGTCGTTGGGCGCGTGGAGCGAGAGCGCCAGGTTCGGCGTGACGTTCTGCTTCACCAGCTCGGGCAGCTGGCCCACGACCCCCACCGTCGACAGCGTGATCCGGTTGTAGCCGATGCCCATGCCCCAGGAGGCCTTCATGGTCTTCAGCGCCTTGATGAGCGCCGTCGCGTTGAGCAGCGGCTCGCCGATCCCCATGATGACCACGTTCGAGAGGCGCTCCTCCGGGGCCATGCCGCGCTTGACGTGGAGCACCTGCTCGACGATTTCGCCCGAGCTCAGGTTGCGCTTGAGGCCGTTGAGCCCGCTCGCGCAGAAGACGCACTTGATCGGGCATCCCACCTGGGTGGAGACGCAGACCGTCCGGCGGTCCTCCTCCGGGATCAGGACGGTCTCGATGACGTCGCCGTCCTCGAGCGCGATCAGATGCTTCGTGGTACCGTCCGGGCTCGTATGGCTGTTCTGGATCTTCGTGCGATACACGGAGAAGTGCTTCGCCAGCTCGGCGCGGAGATCGAGCGAGAGGTCGGTCATCTCGTCGAAGCTGCTGGCGTTGCGGCGGTGGACCCAGAGGAGGATCGGCCGCGCGCGCCACTTCTCGACCCCGAGCTCGACGAGCCGCGCCTCGAATTCTTGAACGGTGAAATCGGTGAGGAATTCCATCGCGGGCCGGATTATACCAACGAGAGGCGACTTACGCTACGCCGGGCTCCCCCGAGGGGGGATAGGGGGCCTGTTTTCTCTTACTTCGTACTTCTTGCTTCTCGTCTAGAGGCACTGCATGCAGGGAACTTTGCCTTTCCGGGCGACTTCTTTCTTCGAGTGGAACTTCAGCTTCCGGTCCTCCGGGATCAGCTGGGCGAAGGGGCAGGTCGGCGCGTGGAAGTGCGCGGCCTGGTCGGCCGTGATGTAGGCCGCTTCCTTGTTGGTCACCCGGTTCACGAGCTCCTGGGTCTCCTCGGTCCCGAGCTTCTCGTTGTAGACCATCTCGATGACTTCGAGCTGGGCGTCGGGGTCGGAGATCGCGCTGACGATCCGCGCGTGGGCTTCCGTGATCATGTTGGCGCGCAGGGCCTCGAGGACCGGGATCGGCAGGTCCAGCAGCGTCCGGGCGTGGCGCAGCTCGTCGATCTGGAGGCCCATGGCCTGGGCGATCTCGCCGTCCTCGATCTTCGGGTACTTGCGGTGGATGCGGTCGAACATCTCGACGACGTCGACCTTCGACAGCTCCTCCCGGTGGAGGTTCTCGAGATAGCTGACCTCCATCATCTGGCGGGGGTTGAGCGTGCGGACGATCGCGGGGATGAACTTGAAGCCCAGCTCGCGCGCGGCCTGAAGCCGGCGCTGGCCCGCCACGAGCGTGAAGCGGCTCCCCTGGCGGTTCACGATGATCGGAACGATCACGCCGTATTGCTCGATGGACTTGCGGAGGCTGTCCAGCGGATCTTCCATGACGTACTCGCGGGGCTGGTAGGGGTTCTGGTCGACTTTCTCCACCGCGATGTACATGAGGCGGTCTTCCTGGCGCTTGGCCTTGAAGACGCGCTTCAGGCCTTCGACGAATCCGCGCCAGAGGTTGTTGCCGCCGCAGTGATTGCAGACGTGCTTGGTCTCGCCCATGGAAAGTCTCCTCCGCTCTCTCGCTCTATCTGGATTATGTATCGACGGGAACGGCGCATCTCTTCAGCGGATTCCGTAGAATGTTCGGAATGCGAGCAGTCTCGATCGCCCTGCTGGTCGTCGCGTCCTGCGCGGCGCCCGCCGCGCCGCCCGAGCTCGACTGGGGAATGGTTGCGTCGCCGGAGGCCCACGCCTCCGAGGTCGGCGCGGCCGTGCTGCGCGATGGCGGCAACGCGGTGGACGCCGCGATCGCGGTCCAGTTCGCGCTGGCGGTGACCTTCCCCAACGCGGGCAACCTGGGCGGCGGCGGCTTCATGCTCGTCCACACGGCCTCCGGCGAGGCGGCGATCGACTACCGCGAAACCGCCCCCGCGGCGGCCCATCGAGACCTCTTCCTGGACGCCAAGGGCGACGTGGTGCCGGGGCTCAGCCTGAACAGCGCCAAGGCGGCCGGCGTCCCGGGCAGCGTGGCGGGCATGTGGCTGGCCCACGGCAGGTACGGCTCCCTGCCCTGGAAGCGGCTCCTGCAGCCGGCGATCCGCCTGGCCGACGAGGGGTGGATCCTCGACCGCTGGAGTGCCGGCAGCTTTTCGCGCGAGCACCGGAACAACTTCGCCGACACCTTCCGCGGCGCCGCGGGCAGCCTGCTCGTCCAGAAGGAACTCGCGGCGACGCTCCGGCGCATCGCCGACTCCGGGCGCGACGGCTTCTACGTCGGCGAGACCGCGCGGCTCCTGGTCGAGGAGATGAAGCGCAGCGGCGGGCTCATCACCCTGGAGGACCTGGCGGCCTACCAGGCGAAGTGGCGGACGCCCGTCGAGGGGACGTATCGCGGACACCGCGTCGTCTCGATGCCCCCGCCCTCCTCCGGCGGCGTGGTGCTCCTGCAGATGCTCAACATGGCGGAGCCCCGCGACCTGCGCCCCCTGGGCTTCCACAGCGCCGCGCACCTGCACCTGGTCGCCGAGATCGAGAAGCGGGTCTTCGCGGACCGCACCGAGTATCTGGGGGACCCGGACTTCGTCCGGGTGCCCGTCGCGCGGCTCCTCGACAAGCGCTACGCCGCCGAGCGCATGAAGGACTTCTCCCCGGAGCGCCGCTCGGATCCCGCCGCGGTCACCCACGGGGCGCTGCCCAAGGAACGCGAGCAGACCACCCACTTCTCGATCGTCGACCGCTGGGGCAACGCCGTCGCCAACACGACCACGCTGAACGGCAGTTACGGCTGCGGGCTGGTGGTCCGCGGGGCCGGCTTCCTGCTGAACAACGAGATGGACGACTTTTCGGCGAAGCCCGGCGTGCCCAACCTCTTCGGCGTGATCGGCCGGGAGGCCAACGCCATCGCCCCCGGCAAGCGGATGCTCTCGTCGATGTCCCCTACGTTCGTCTTCCGGGACGGAAAGCTCTGGCTCGTCCTCGGGACGCCCGGCGGGTCGACCATTTTCACGACCGTGTTCCAGGTGCTCGTCAACCGGATCGACTTCGGCCACTCCCTGGAGGACGCCGTGGCCCACGCGCGCTTCCACCACCAGTGGCCGCCGCTCCGGAAGGACGCCGATCCCATCTTCCTCGAGCGGGAATTCGTGCCCGCCGTCCGCGACCCGCTGGCCGCGATGGGCTACACGTTCCAGTTGCGCGGCAAGATCGGCGACGTGCAGGCGATCGAGTTGTCGGGCCGCCGCCCCTCCGGCGCCAGCGACCCGCGCGGCATTGGCCGCGTCACGGTGGAGTGATCCGCTCTTCTGTTCCCGGTCCCCTGTTCCCGGTCCCCTGATTCCGGTCTTCCGTTTCCGGTCTTCTGTTTCCTGCTTCCTGCTTCCTGTTCCGCTATTTGAACTCAGGTTTGTCGAACGTTCCGCGTATTTCGACGTTCGCGACGCTGTCGAGCAGGAAGCTCAGCAGGTCGCCCGCCCAGCGGAGAACGAAGAAGTCGATGCCCAGCAGCGGGCCCGAGCGCGGCTTGAGGACCAGGTTGAGGTCGCCGTCGAAGCCCACGTGGCCGCGGCCCACGACGCTGACGCTCTCGCTCGTGAACGCCATCCGGTCGATGTTGAACTTCCGCTTCCCGATGTCGAAGTCCAGCACGCCGGCATCGAACTGGTTCTTCGACTTGAAGAGCTCGCCGGGGTTCAGCGTGAACAGCTTGAGGAAGATCGGGATGTCCCAGAGCTGCGCGTCGCGGATCAGCATCCGGCCCTTTCCCGTGATGGTGCCGGATTCGAGCGAGTTGCCCTTCAGGTCGCGCACGTCGAGCGAGACCTTGCCGAGCATCGTCTTGTTCGCGTAGGACTTCGTGTCGCGCACGAAGTCCTGGAGATCCACGCGGTCGAGCGTGAAGGCCTCGCCCATGAAGTTCTTCGTCGCCGTGTCGAGCGAGAAGGACTTGCCCGTCAGAATGCCCCCGTAGGCGCTCGCCTTGATGTTGACGAAGTTCAGCGTCGAGCCGCGGTTGTTGAAGCTCGCTCCGACGTCCGAGATCCGCTTGCCCGCGATCGTCGCCCGGTTGAAGTTGGCGAAGCCGAACATCTCGGGCTTGTCCTTCTCGAAGTACCCCGTCAGGGTGACCGTGCCGTCGAGGTCTTCGAAGCGGGGCTCGGTGTCGATGTAGCCGCGGAGCAGCTTGCAGACCAGGTCGACCTGGCGCTGGCCGTCCTTCTTGAACGCCAGGTTCGAGGTGAAGCTGACGGTTCCGCCGAGCTTGAGCAGCTTGACGAAGTCGCCCACCGCCTTCGGAAGCGCGTCCTTCACCTCGTTGTCGAGCGGCAGCCCCGTCGCGTCCACGTGGATCGCGATCAGCGGATCCGTGATGGTGCCGTGGACCTCGACCTCGGCCCCCTTGATCTTCCCGACGAGGTGCTCCAGCCGGTACTTCCCCGGGGACATCTCGATGTCGCCGGTGATCTCCGTCGCCGGGAGTGGCAGGTCCTTGTAGAGCGCGGTGTTGCCGCGGCAGCGGGCCCGGGCGGTGTGGACGACGTCCTTCCCCTTCTCCTTCGTCAGCTTCCAGTGGACCTCGAGCTCGCCGCCGGCCTGGAACATGTCCCAGATCTTGCGCGCGTCCTCGCCGATGGCCTCCCGCAGGCGCCCGTCCAGCGGCAGCCGCAGCGCGTCGATGCTGATGTCGACCGACGCGTCCCCCGCGATGTCGCCGATCTTCCCCCGGATCTCCGCCTCCATCGAGCCGTCGCGGATCGTCGCCCGCTTCACCGTGATCTCCGAGCCGTCCACCGAGATCTCCCCGGAGACGTCGTTGAGGTCGTAGGGGAACTGCTTGTAGTTCAGCGACACGCCGTGGAAGGACAGGTCCAGGGGGATGCGCTCCTTGGATTCCTTGCCTGCGCCGCGGATCGCCCGTCCGCGGGCGCTCACCCGGCCGCGGGGCGAGAACGAGTCGAGCGCGCGACGCGAGCCGGGGTCGAGCGCGCTCCGCAGCGTGTCGTCGAGCGGCATCTCGTCGATCTCGATGCGGAACGCGAACGCCGATTCGCCGGTGTATCCCTCGGCCCGGCCGTCGAAGCGCAGGGTCGCGGGCCCGTGGTGACCCCGCATGTTCTTGATCACGAAGTGGTCGGGGAAGAAGTCGATCTCGCCGCTGATGCGGTCCGCGGGATAGGGAAAGTTCCCGTAGGTGAACGTCATGTCCCGCGCGACCAGCGTCACGCGGACCTCGGGCTCCTGCTTGGCCTCCTTCGTGATGAGGATGTGCAGGTCGCAGAGGCCGCCCGGGAGGTACTTGTCGTAGATCTTCTGGAAGGCGGGGATCAGGGGCTGCCGCAGCTCGGGCGTGATGCGAAGCCCCACGGCGTCGAGCGCCAGCCGCTGCGCGCCCGTGTCGAGGTCGACTTCTCCCCGCTCGGTCCACTTCCCGTAGAGATCGTTCGTGAACTCGCCCTCGAGGTGGTAGCGGTACCCGCCGATGGGGGTGAGCGACAGGGTGCCGATGGCCACCTTCTGCGGGCGCCCTCCTTCGAAGATGGCGGAGAGCCGGGTTTCGAAGGTGCCGCCCTGCACCGTCAGCATCGGCAGCCGCGACGGGTCCGGGAAGATGTCGCGGATCGACTTCCCGGTCTCCTTGCCCAGCAGCTCCTCGAAGAGCTCGTCGGAGATCACGCCGCGGACCTCCTCGAGCACGAACTTCTCGGGGTAGCCGCTGCGCAGGTGGATGCGGGCCCGGCGGGCCTGCACGGGCGGCAGGCGCCGTGCCAGGGGGAAGCCTCGGACGCCGTCCAGCGTGACCGTGCCCTGGAGGGCCATCGCGTTGTCAATCGTGGCGGAGATCCGGTCCCATTCGAGGACGTCGCCCGCGATCCGGCGCAGTTCGCCTTCGGCGAGCATCGAGAGCGACTTCGCCCGGGTGAGGATGTAGACGTCGGTCCCGGCCAGCAGGCCGACGACAACGAGCATCCCGAACATCCCGTAGATCTTGTGCACCGGGCGCGATTATACGCGGATGCCGCCGGGAAGGCTATGGCTCGTCGGGTTCCCCCTTGGTGGGGCCCTTGTTCGCCTGCTTTCGGAGGTAGCTCGTGATCGCCCACACGGCTTTCTTCTCCGCATTGGAGAGCGCCATGTCCGGCGTGGAGCCGGTGCCGATCACGGAGGCCCGACCGCCGCCGATCCGGGTTCCCTTTTCGTCCCGGAGGACCACGTCCAGATCCACGAAGCCCGCGAACAGGTCCGTGTCCTGCTTGCCGCTGGGCTTGCGGTCGCCGGTCTCGTAGCGCAGCAGGCTCCCCTCGACCATGAGGACGGGGCCGCTCGGGGCGTCGAAGACCTGCTTGCGATGAAGACGGAGGATCAGGTCTTTCCGGAAGCTCTGGAGGAACGCCGACGGCGACGGCGGCGCCTGGACGGGCGGCGGGTCCTTCTTGGGGATGCTCTCGCGGAGCGCGGCCGCGTCGATCCGGTCGAAGCTCCGCAGAGGACGGGTCGGAGCGCCCACCGGGATGAATTCCGGCGTTGAACAGGCCGTTGCCCCGAGCAGCAGCAGGACGATGGCGAAGAGTCGCCGGTTCATGCGCGGCCCTCCCTAAGGATTTCCCCGATGCCTGCCGGATCGTACCCTGGGAATTCCGCGCTGCCAACAAATACCCGTGCCCGACGCTCGGCGCTTATCTAGAATCATGGGCGTGATCATCGAAAGCGTGCCCAATTTCAGCGAAGGCAAGCGGCCCGAGGTCATGGCCGCCATCGCGGCCGAGGCCCGCGCTTGCGGCGTCACGGTCCTCGACCTCACGTCGGACCCCGACCACCACCGCAGCGTCCTGACCTTCGCCGGCAAGCCGTCCGCCGTCGAGGAGGCCGCCTTCGCCGTGGCCCGGAAAGCCGTCGAGCTCATCAACCTGACCGTCCACAAGGGGGCCCACCCGCGCATGGGCGCCATCGACGTCCTCCCCTTCGTGCCGATCCAGGGGGCGACGATGGCCGACGCGGTGCTGCTGGCCCGGACCGTCGGCGCCCGCATCGGCTCCGAGCTCTCCCTGCCGGTCTTCCTCTACGAGGCGGCGGCGACGCGGCCGGAGCGCAAGAACCTCGCCGACATCCGCGGCCCCGAGTTCGAAGGCCTCCGCGACCTCATGGGCAAGGACCCGGCGCGGATCCCCGATTTCGGCCCCAACCGCATCCATCCCAGCGCGGGCTGCGTCGCCGTCGGGGCGCGCCCGCCGCTGATCGCGTTCAACGTCGACCTCGACACCCAGGACGTCAAGATCGCCAAGAAGATCGCGAAGAAGATCCGCGAGCGCGACGGCGGCCTGCCGGGCATCAAGGCGCTGGGGATCGACCTCCCTGCCCGGAATTGCGCGCAGGTCTCGATCAACGTCTGTGATTTCACCCGGACGGGCCTGCTCGCCGTCTTCCAGGCCGTCGAGCGCGAGGCGGTCGCGCTCGGGACCCGCGCCCGCGCGGGCGAATTGATCGGGCTCGTGCCCCAAGCCGCCTTTCCCGAGGACGGCGCCCGCGTGCTCAAGCTGATCGAGTTCGACCCCAGCCGCATCCTCGAGAGCCGCCTGACGTGAGCCTGGAGGCGGTCCGCGCGATTCTGGCCTCCGCGCGATCGATCGCCGTCCTCACGGGCGCGGGCATCTCCGCCGAGTCGGGCGTCCCCACCTTCCGCGGCCCGGGGGGACTCTGGCGGGACTACCGGCCGGAAGACCTCGCGACCCCGGAGGCCTTCGCGCGCGACCCGCGGCTGGTCTGGGAGTGGTACGACTGGCGCCGCCGGAAGATCGCGGAGGCGACGCCGAACCTGGGCCACTACGCGCTCGTCACGCTCGAGAAGCGCGCCCCGGACCTCACCCTCATCACCCAGAACGTGGACGGCCTGCATCCGCTGGCCGGCTCCCGCAACCTGCTGGAGATCCACGGCAGCCTCTGGCGAACGAGGTGCCTCTCCTGCCACGAGGTGCGGGACAATCGCGAGCTTCTGACCCGGCTCCCGCCCCGCTGCGCCTGCGAAGGCCTGCTGCGGCCCGACGTGGTGTGGTTCGGCGAGCCGCTGCCGTACGAGCTGCTCAAGCGCTCGATCCGCGCGGTGGAGGGCTGCAACGTCATGCTCGTCATCGGCACGTCGAGCCTGGTTCAGCCGGCGGCCTCGATGGCCGGCGAGGCGCTCTCCCGCGGAACGCCCGTGGTCGAGATCAACCTCGACCCGACGCCGCTCAGCGAGCGCGCGACGCATTTCCTGCAGGGCAAGGCGGGGGATATCCTCCCGCGCCTCATCGCCTAGCCGATGTAGCGCTTCGAGTGCGTCGCGAGCCGCTTCTCCGCCTCGCGGAGCAGTCCGTCGAACTCTCGCCGCAGCTCCGAGAGGATCGGGAGCGCGTTGGAACGCGTCAGGCGCGCGAGGTTGGCGATCGGCCGCACGACGGCGACCAGGTCCTGCAGGCCCTGGCGCTCGCAGGCATCCGCGAGGCTGGAGGCCAGCTCGTCGGCGCGGCGCCGGACGGCCTCGCTCCACACGGATTCATGCAGGTGCGCGAGATCGCGCCGCAGCTCGGAAAGCGACACGCCGACCAGAGACAGAAACGCGCCCGGGGTGCGATCCGAATCGCTGCCGGCGCGCGGGGGCAGGCCCGCCATGGATCCCTCCTACGACCCGTGCCCCCGTTGACTTCCCTTCCCTATCCAGAGCGCCACTACTTCTCACAGTTTTGAAAAGGGGACCCCCGTGAAAAGTTACATGAGGCATGCAGAACTCCGGATTCCGAAAACGCGGACGATCGCAACGCTCGCTTCCGTCTAACGGATAAGTAAGATAAGCGTCAAGCCTTCGACAGGGGAAGCCGGGACCGCCATGGGAAAAGAACACGACGACCTCTTCGCCAAGCAGTGCATCCAGCTCAAGCTCCTCACGCCGGCGCAGGTCATGTCCTGCCGGGAGATCCTGACGGAGCTGGAGAGCGCGGGGGTCCTCAAACTGCTCGCCGTCGTCGCCGTCGACCAGGGCCTCCTCTCGCGCACCAACGCGGAGAAGCTGGTCGCGGCGATCAACACCCGCTTCCCCGGCAAGCATCCGCCGCTGCCGCCCGCCGGCGAGGCGGCGGCCCTGACCTCGAAGAAGCCCGCGGCCGCGCCCAAGCCGCCTCCCGCTCCCCGCAAGCCTGCGGCCCCGGAACCGATGGCGGACGAGAAGCCGGCGGCCGCGGACGCCGCCATCGCCAAGGTGAAAGCCAAGGGCACCAAGCCCATGACCGCGAAGGCGGAGGCCGCCGCGGAAGCTCCCGCCAAGCCCGCCGCCCGGCGTCCCGCCGCGGCGCCCCGTCCGGCGGCCGCGCCGGCGAAGGGCGGATCCAAGATGCCGATCCTCATCGTCGCGGCGCTCGCGCTCGTGGCGGTCGCGGGCGGCGCCGTCTTCCTCCTGGGGGGTAAGAAGGCGAAGGAGCCCGAGACCGCGAAGGTCACGCCGACCCCGAAGGAGACGCCCAAGCCCAAGGAGGCGGAGCCGAAGCCGGAGCCGAAACCGGAACCCAAACCCGAGCCGAAGCCGGAACCGAAGCCGGACCCCAAACCCGAACCCAAACCGGAGCCCAAGCCCGCCCCCGCGCCGGGCCCCGGCGCCGCCGACCAGGAAGCGGCGAAGAAGGAGCTCGACGAGCACCTCGCGGAGCGGAAGAAGGAGGCCCAGTCGAGGCTCGACGAGGTCAAGAAGGAGCTCGCGCAGGAGCGGAAGGAGGCCGAGACCCTCGCGGAGGCGACCCGCACCCGCCTGGCGAGCAAGAAGGTCACAGTCCCCCTGATCTCCGGCGAAACGCATGCCAACGCCGTCATCAAGGCCTTCACGTTCCACGGCGCCGACCTGGACGTCGCCGGGAAGGACGTCCGCGTCACCTGGGACACCGTGCAGCCCGCGGCGTTGCTGCCCGTTTCGGAAGTCCTCTTCGACCCCGCCCGGGCGCAGGATCAGTTCGACCGCGGCCGCTTCTTCGTCGCCCGCCGCATGTGGAAGGAGGCGCAGGGCGCCTTCGGGGCGGCGGCCAAGCTCGGCGGCGGCTTCGAGTCGCGGGTCCTCGAGTTCAGCGAAGTGCTGGACCGCCTCGTCAGCGGCCAGGGCGGCTTCCGCGGCTCGGCGCGGCGGACCGGGCGCGACCGGGTCCACCTCTCCTGGGACTTCCACGACGCGAAGCAGCTCGAGGACTTCACCGGCGGCCTCACCCTGACCGGGAAAGCGGTCGCGCTCGACTCGCCCCGGAAGCTCTCCGTGTTCTTCATGGGCGGCACCTCCAGCGGCAGCGACGACAGCCCGCTCGTCTTCGTGGGCGACCTCACCGCGAACCTGAAGGTCGCGAGCGACGGGCCGGTCATCTTCCACCTCTTCGCGGGCGCCGCCGGCGGCTTCGACCTCGAGCTCAGCCCGTCCGGGGCGCAGCTCTTCAAGATCGATCCGCGCGCGGCCGAGAAGGACCGTCGCAAGCCGATCGCGAAGTCCGAGAAGGTGAAGCTCCCCGCGGGCAAGGCCTGCGACGTCCGCCTCAACGTCAAATACCCCCGCTTCACCGCCGTCATCGACAAGGCGGAAGCGATCGCCGCCGACGACCCCGCCGCGACGGTGACGTCGGACCCGCCCAAAGGGGCCTTCGGCTTCGGCATCGAGAAGGGGAAGCTGAAGATCGACGCGCCGCTGGAGCTGGAAGGCCGGGCCGAGGCGGCGGAGCTCGACCGCCGGATCAACGACACCGAGGTCATGGTCCGCCGGGCCCTGGACCCCGATCTGGAGCAGATCGAGCGCTTCCGCGAGCGCCGGAAGGCCATCGACGCCCCCCAGGAGGCGGCGACGAGCGCCGACCACCGCTACTTCCTGGACCGCCTGATGCCGGACTACAATGCCTACCGGACGCTCCTCGAAAATATCGGCGGCATCAAGGACAAGCAGACGCCCGAGCAGTGGAAGGCGGAGCTGGACGGCCTCATCGGGAAGCACCCGAACGTCCCGTCGGCCTACCACCTCCGCGCGGTCTTCGAACACTACCACCAGGACAACATCGGGGCCCTGGCCGATCTCCGCAAGGCCATCGAGCTCTTCCCCCAGTACTACGAGGCGCACGCCCTCATCGCCACGATCCTCCTCCACCAGCTCGACGCGAAGCCGGCCCTCGAGGCCATCCAGCGCGCCCTCGAGGCGCGGCCGGATTACGTCGAGGGCTACATCACCCGGGCGCAGTGCGTCTACTCGACCTCGGGCTCGATGCAGGCCTTCATGGAAGATCTCGACATCGCGCGGAAGCTCGATCCGACGGACAGCCACGCCGTGACCGTGCAGCGGATGCTCAAGTACCAGCGCCTGGGGCCGCGCGAGCTGGGCTGCCGCTTCGACTACGAGACCGAGCACTACAAGGTCACGAGCGACATCAGCGCCGAGGCGTCCAAGCGCTACGGGGACAACCTCGAGGCGGCCTACCGCCATTACGCCGCGTCGTTCAAAGTCTCGCCCCTCCGCCCGGGCCCGAAGCCGCGGGTCTCGATCTTCAACACGGCGGAGAACTACTACACCTACTTCGAGCTCCTCTCGGAGGACCGGGGCGAGAACACGCTGGGGGTCTTCCGCCCGGGGCTGAACGAGCTCGTGCTCTTCGAGAAGAGCAGCAACCTGGCCGACACCAACCACACGCTCTACCACGAGGCGGTGCACCACTTCATGACCCTGATGACGAACCGCACGCCGCCTTACTGGTTCAACGAGGGCATCGCCGAGTACATGGGAGCCATCAAGATCCAGGACGGCAAGGTGGTCGACCGGGGCCTGATCCTGAAGGACCGCCTCCCCTACATGCAGCTCGCCCTCGAGGTGAAGGCGGAGATGACGTTCGAGAAGATCATGAACGAGACGCCGGCGGAGTTCTATTACTCCGGCGACCGGAACATCAAGTACCCGCAGGCCTGGTCGATGATCCACTTCTTCTACGAGTTCGAGAAGGGCAAGCACCGGCCGCTGATCGAGAAGTACTTCGAGCTGCTCCGCGCGGGCAAGACCCCGCGCGAGTGCTACGACACGGTCTTCAAGGGGAAGGACGAGGACCTGCAGAAGGAGTGGCGCGAGTTCACGAAGGCGCTGAAGTTCCCGAACCGCGAATAGCGACGTTCCTGCGGAAGTCCTGCCTGACGAAGTTCGAGCGCCTGCCGCTTTCTGCCCGTGATTCGGGGCTTACTGCTTGGTCCGCCCCTGCAGCCAGCGCTCGCGGGCCTCGCGGTCGCCCCAGAACTTCCGGGCGCCGCCGGCCGTCTGGAACTCGATGCCCACGAGGCGCTTGAGCGTGCTGCGCACGGCTTCCATCACGGCCGCCGCGTCGGCCGGGCGCATGTTCCTCACGACAAGATCGTTGATGGTGAGGTCGCCCCGCGAGACGCTCTCGCTGGCCTCGAAGAGCGCCACGAGGCGCGCCGTCGCGCGCTCCAGGATGTCGCGGTTCTTCACCGACAGCAGCAGGTCCGTCAGGCCCTGAAAGATCACCAGCGCCATCTCCGCGTCGCCCGCGTCCAGCTGCTTGAGGAGCGGGTCGACCGAGCGGTCGTGGCCCAGGCGGCTCAGCGCCCGCACCGTTTCGGTGAAGACCGGCGTCTCCTGCGTGGAGCGGAGGAAGGCCAGCAGCAGGTCGGTCGCCCGCACGTCGCCGCTGGCGCCGAGCTCCTGGACGGCTGCGCGGCGCACCGCCGTGTCGGTCTCGACCAGGTGCTTCTTCAGGATGTCCACCACGTCGGGGGAGTTGATCGAGCCGAGCTCGTGGATCAGCGTGATCCGCCGCGCCGGCCCGACGTTCTTGAGCTTCGCCTCGATCTCCTCGAGCCCCTTCTTCACCTTGTCCTTGGGCACCGTGTAGGCGGCCTTCCGCTCCCACTCGGGGGCGCCGGCCGCGAAGAGCACGGCGTGCTGCAGCGAGCCGCCCGACGTCCGGACCCGGCCCGCGGCCATCTCGTCGCGGCGGATCGCGAAGCCGTCGTCCCGCGCGTCGTACTGGCTCGTGAAGGCGCTCTCGAGGAACTGCTTCACACCCTTCATCGAATTGGGGAACGGCGAGGCCGCGCGCGGCCCGTCCGCCTTCTCCAGCAGGTCGAGCGCCGCGCCGGCGAGAAGACGCTCGTAGTACGCGCTGAAGAGCCCGTGGTCGGGGAAGAGCTCGACGAAGTCCAGCGTGTCGCCCGTCGCCACCGCCATGCCGACCGCCGTCATCTCCCGGTCCGGCAGCGCGCTGAAGTAGGCGCGGACCTCGGCGATCGCGTCCTGCTGCTTGCGGTAGAGCTCGACCAGGCCCGTGCGGCCGGCGAGCCGCTTGGCCAGGATCGACCAGACGGCGCCCTGCCCCTGCTCCCAGAGCAGCGAGCGCCGGATCGACGGCGGCGCCACGAAGTGCCCGGACTCCTTGGCAAACTTCTCCGACGTTGTCCTCCAGCCGCCGGGCTCGACGCAGAGCACCGGGACCTTGCCCGTCTGTCCCCGCGGCACCAACGTGTGCTCCGACACCACGCGGGAACAGCGGCCGCCGGTCAGGACGTCGCCCGCCACGAAGAGCACGTCGGTGTCGGTGCCGTTCTTCACCTGGACCTGGAAGAGGCCGAGGGTGTCGTTGATCTCCAGCTTGTCGGTGCCGAGCGCGGTGTGGACCGTCACGAAGGGCGCCTCGGGCGGCGCCGCCGCCGCGAGGAGCGGGTAGACCGTGATGCCGTGGAAGTTCATCGGCGGCCCGATCTGGAGCCCGTCGAGCGCGCGGGTGAAGTCGTTCGTGGCCGTCGCGTTGGCCGGCGGCTTCACGAGCTGCTCCGCCTGGATCGCCTCGGCCTGCTCGCGCGTCATCAGTTTGCCGCGCATCTTGACGAGGTTGTGCTCCTTGCAGAGCTCGTCCTCGAAGTCCGAGAGCTTGCGCCACTCGCCCACGCCCACCTGGACGAAGCCCTCGGCCCACTTCTCGACCCAGGCCTTGGGGACGGCCACGTCGTTCATCTTGACGTAGCCCGCCTTCTCGAGGATCTCGTCGGTCGTCGGCGCGGGCAGCGGGACGGGCGGCGGAGCGGGCGTCTCGATCGGGAACTCCTTGGCGAGCAGCCGGGCGGCCTGCTCCCGGGTCATCATCTCGCCCCCGATGCAGACCTTCCTCAGGTCGAAGTCCTTCGCCCACTTCATCGGGATCCACTGGCCGTCTACCGTCTCGACCAGGCCGTACGAGGTGAGGACCTTCCGCTCGTCCACGGGCGCCGCCGGGACGACATGCTTCTTCTCCAGCTGGCCCACGCGCTCGCGGAGCTGGAGCAGCTCGATCTCCCGTTCCGGGTCCTCGCGGCGGCCCGAGAGGAAGAAGCCGAGGCCGAACGCCACGAGGGTGGTCGCGGCGAGCGACCAGGGCACCCAGGAGGGGATCGGCGCGGACTTCTGGATCAGGACCGTCTTGGATTCGCTGCGCTCGGCCTTGGGAAGCGGCTTCGAGTCGGCCTTCGGGGTCACGACCGTCATCTGCTCGCTCTTCGTGCGCGGGTAGTTCTGCTTCCGGTCGATCTGCTGCGAGGCCGCGGCCTTCAGGTTGGTCATGAAGACGTTGGTGGTCTCCATGGGCCGCGTCTCGTGGAGGGCCTGGAGCGACTGCGTGAAGTGGCGGTATTCGGTCGTGCAGGTCGTGCAGGAGCGGAGATGCTCCTCGAGGATCTTCCGCTCGCCGGCCTGCAGGCCGCCGTCAAAGTAGTCCGAGAAGAATTCGGTGGTCTCCTGGCAGTTCATTTCTTCTCCGGAGTCTCCGGCTTCTTGTCCTTTTCGTGCTTCTCGCGGTCCTTCTCCGCCTTCTCGAAGGCGTCCTTGACCTCCTGCGCGGTGGGTTCCTGCTTGCCCCAGGAGGAGAGCTTGAGGTCCCAGGTGACCTCGCGCGCGGCCATCAGCTCCAGCTTCCGGTTGCCGCCGATCGTGTAGGCGAGCAGCTTGTTGGTCTGGGTGTCGAAGATCATGAAGGCGTCGGTCGACTGACCGTAGCTCATCGTCCCGGCGAGGTAGCGGGTCGACTTGTTGTCGATGGACTGGGCCTGCGCGGCGCCCCCGCTGCGGCCGGCCGAGAACCCGGCGACGGCGCCGAGCAGGAGGACGAAGCAGAACCAGCCGGACGCGTTCTTCATCTCATGCCCCCATTTTCTTCCAGACGTCCTTGAAGGCCACCCGGGCCCTCGAGATCCGCGACTTCACGGTACCCATCGGCAGGCCCAGGATCTCCGCGATCTCGTCGTAGGAGAGCCCCTGCACGTCCTTCAGGACCAGGATCTCCCGGTCGTGCGCATCCAGGAGGTCCAGGGCCTTGTTCACGTTCACGCGCACCTCGTCGTGCTCCAGCCGGACGTCCGGGACCGAGGCCGTCGTGTCCGCCTTCACCTGCGGCACGCTCCGGGTCGTGTCCTGCCCGCCCTTCCAGTCCAGCGACCTCGCCGGGTGGCGCGAGCGGCGCTTGAACTCGTCCTTCGCCAGGTTCGACGCGATCGTGTACAGCCACGTGGAGAACTTGGCGGAGTTGTTGT
>Ga0310813_10000828_pt1 | contig 18885 bp, 18 predicted proteins | sample YN3metagenome_FD_203086 | JGI IMG/M metagenome (GOLD analysis project Ga0310813, IMG submission 203086) | Soil microbial communities from experimental microcosm in Duke University, North Carolina, United States - YN3 | ecosystem: Engineered > Artificial ecosystem > Soil microcosm > Unclassified...
AGCGACCGGGCGCCGGGCAGGACCTTCGCCGGATCGGTGCGCCGCTCGGGCGACCGGGCCATGTAGGCCATCTCGCCGTGGTAGTCGCGGTCGAGCCACTCGCCCAGGAACCGGCCGTGCGGCGCCTCGCCCACGCGGGCGATGCCCACCTTCTCGAAGCCGAGCTCGCGAGCCCTATTTCTGATGGAGTCCGCGCTGCTCATCGTAGTCGTCCGCGAACCGGCCGGCGGTGCCCAGCTCGTACCGGTCGTGCGCGGGATTGAGCGCGGAGCGGCGGTAGGTGGCGACGCACCGGTAGCAGACCGTCCGCTCGCGCGAGAAGATCCAGAAGACCAGGTCGACCAGCGCCGCGACGCCGAGGACCGAGACCGCGACGTACACGTTGCGGGCCCAGAAGATCCCGGAGCCGACGATCGCCGCGACGATGATCCCGAAGCCGATGTACCCGTTGAAGTCCTTCTCGATGTAGAGATGGCCGCAGCCGCAGAGGACGCAGCGGTCGACGACGTTCTTGTCGGAGATGCTCTCCGTCATCGTCACCGCGCGCCGGTCGCCGCACTTCGCGCAGACCACTTCGCCCGGCGGCGACCCCGAATCGAACCGGGTGCCGCGGAAGCAGGCGGCGCAGTACGAGATGATTTCCACGGGCGACATTCTATCCACTCGCGGCCGCCGAGACAAAGGGCATGCAATTATGGTTGGAACGACCGGGCGCAACCTCCTGGAAGGGAGGATTTTCGGCATGAGGCCTCTCAGGAAATTTCGGATATGGGCCATAACAAAATCGGTTCTAGGGGATCCATCTGAGCGGCAACCCAGGGAGCGATCCGGGGGATTCAGGTGGGTGAACGATGACGGACAGTTCGAATCTGATTGTGGTCCCCAGGTCTTCCCCCCAGAGGGCGAAGATCCTCATCGTCGACGACACGGAATCGAACCAAGTCGCCTTCCAGTCCATCCTCGAAGGGCCGACGCACGAGATCATCCAGGCCCGAGACGGCCTCGAGGCGCTGGAATTCATCATCGACAACGACTTCGCCGTCATCCTGCTCGACATCCGGATGCCCCGCATGGGCGGACTCGAAACGGCGCAGAACATCCGCGCGCGGAAGCGGTCCCGCTACACGCCCATCATCTTCCTCTCGGCGTACGAATCGACGCCCGTCGATGTCTCCAAAGGCTTCGTCATCGGCGGGGTCATCGACTACCTCTTCAGCCCGGTGGATCCCGACATGCTCCGCAACAAGGTCTCGTTCCTGACCGAGTTCCACCTGAGGAACCTGGAAGCCCACCGGGAATTGAAGGAATTGCGCGAGCACTGCCAGGCCCAGGACGCCAAGATCCGCGAACTTCAGTGGATGCTCTCCAATCCGCTGAAGCAGGCAAAATAGGCTGGCTGTTTGCCGATCGATCTGGTTCCCTAAGGGCATGCCGTACTGCCCCGCCTGTCGCGCCGATTACGCCCCCGGCATCGAGCGGTGCCACGACTGCGAGGTGGCCCTCGAGGAGCCCGGCACGGAGGATCCGGCGGAGCTCTCGGCCCTGCCGCCCGAATCGCTGGTCACCGTCGCGACGTTCAACACGCCGCTGGAAGCAAACATCCTCGCCAGCCGGCTCGAGGCCGACGGCGTGCAGTGCTTCATCGCCGACGCCGAGACGATCGGCGTCCATGGACTGCTCGCGGGCGCCGTCGGCGGCGTGAAGATCCAGGTGCGCGTCTCGGACTCGTCCCGCGCGGGAGCGATCCTGCGGGCGAACACCCAGCGCTCCGAGGCGCCGCCCTGCCCCCGGTGCGGATCGAGGGACGTTCGGCGGAAGGGGCTGTCGGTCCTCGCGGGCGCCTTGATGGTCCTCACGCTGGGCGTCATGGCTCTGTTCTTCCCGGTGGTGTGGATCTGCGCCGGCTGCAACCATCGGTGGAAATGACATGATCGTCCTGGCGCTGCTGGCCCTGCTGCAGGTCGAGGCGCGCGACCGGTGCGTGCTCGTCACCGCGGAGGCGCGGAAAACTCCGCCCCAGATCGAGCTCAAGTGGCCCGCCGATCCGAAGGCCACCGGGTACTCCGTCTTCCGCAAGAGCCCGTCGGCGGCGTCCTGGGGAGACGAACGGGCCGCCGTCGACGCCAAGGACAACCGCTACGTCGACTCCGAGGTCGAGGTCGGAACGGCGTACGAGTACAAGGTCGTCAAGGCCGGCAAGGCGGGAGACAAGGAGTTCAAGGGCACCGGCTATCTGCTGGCGGCCATCGAGAGGCCGCTCGTCGATCGCCGCGGCAAGGTGGTGCTGATCGTCGACGCCTCCCAGGCCGCCGCCCTCGCCGAGCCGCTCCGGCGGCTGGAGCGCGATCTCCGCGGCGACGGCTGGGGGGTGCTGCGCCACGACGTGGCCCCCACGTCCACGCCGCCGGAGGTGAAGGCGAAGATCAAGGCGGCGTACGAGGCCGATCGCGCGGGCGTGAAGTCGGTCTTCCTCTTCGGCCACGTCCCGGTTCCCTATTCGGGCGACTTCAATCCCGACGGCCATCCCGACCATCGGGGCGCGTGGCCCGCGGACGCGTACTACGGCGACATGGACGGCGAGTGGACGGACCAGACGGTCGACTCGTCGAAGGCCTCGCGGGCGGAGAACAAGAACGTCCCCGGCGACGGCAAGTTCGACTCGACGTTCATCCCGTCCGACCTCGAGCTCGAGGTCGGCCGCGTGGACCTCTCGCGGATGCCCGCGTTCGGCAAGAGCGAGACGGAGCTGCTCCAGCGCTACCTCGACAAGGATCACGCGTTCCGCCATCGCGCGCTCGAGGTGGAGCGACGGGCGCTGATCTGCGACAAGTTCGGCGACTTCCGGGGCGAGGCGTTCTGCAGCAGCGGATGGCGCAACTGGTCGCCGCTGGTCGGCGACGGAAAGATCCAGGCGGCCGACTGGTTCACCACGCTCGGCGCCGGAAGCTATCTCGTCGCGCAGGGCTCCGGGGCCGGCGGGTTCCAGAGCTGCGCGGGCGTCGGGACGACCGCCGACTTCGCGGCCAAGCCCACCCGCGCCGTGTTCACGATGCTGTTCGGGAGCTACTTCGGCGACTGGGACAGCCGCGACAATCTGCTCCGGGCGCCGCTCGCCGCCGAGTCGCACGGCCTCGTGTCCGTCTGGGCGGGCCGGCCCCACTGGTATCTCCACCCGATGGGGCTCGGCGAGACGATCGGCCATGCGGCGCGGCTCACCCAGAACAATCGCGGCCTCTACGTTCCCACCGGCGGATTCCCCCACGCCGTCCACGTGGCGCTGATGGGCGATCCGACGCTGCGGCTCCACGCGGTGGCGCCGCCCTCGGCGCTCGCGCGACAGGACGACCGGCTGACCTGGAAGCCCTCGCCGGACGCCGACGTCACGTACCTCGTCTACGGCGCGGCCGACGAGGCCGGTCCGTTCACCCGGCTGACGGAGTCCCCGATCCAGGAGACCAGCTTCGTCCCCAAGGTCACGGGCTTCTTCATGGTCCGGGCGGTCCGCCTCGAAACGACCCCCAGCGGCACCTACCTCAACGCCAGCCAGGGGATCTTCCTGCCCTGAGCGGCCGTTCATTTTGGAACCCGCCGCCCCCCGAGTCCGGGGTACTCTATTTTTGTACTTTCCGGCTCCCCGGCGACCACGTGGATCCCGGACAAGCAATTGGGGAGGAGACCGTGGCTCAGGAACCCGTGAAACCCCCGTCCCGACGACGCTTCCTGTTTCTGATGGGAGGCGCCGGCGGACTCGCCGCGCTGGGGCTCGCCCGACGGCTTTCAAACCGGCTGAATTCCGTCACGCGCACGTCGTGGGCGCTCGGCGCCGACGTCTCGCTGACGGTCCTGCACGACGACCGCCGCGCGGCCGAGGCGGCGATCGACGACGCCTTCGCCGAGCTGGAACGGATCGAAGGGGCGATGAGCCTCTACCGCCCCCACAGCCAGCTTTGCCGCCTGAACCGCGACGGCGCCCTCGAGAACCCCGACCCGTATCTCGTCGAGGTGCTTCGCGCCGCGACCGCGGTCTCCGAGCGGAGCGACGGCGCGTTCGACGCCACCGTCCAGCCGCTCTGGAAGCTCTATGCGGACGCGAAGAAGGCGGGCCGGCTTCCCGATGCGGACGCCGTTCGCGAGGCGACGGGCCGGGTGGACTGGAGAAAGGTCGAGGTCGCGCCCGACCGGATCCGCTTCCGGGCCGACGGCATGGCGGTGACGCTCAACGGCATCGCCCAGGGATTCGCGGCCGACCGCGTGCGGGCCGCGCTCCAGGCCCGCGGCGTCCGCCACGCGCTCGTCAACACCGGCGAGTTCGGCAGCCTGGGCCGCAAGTCGGACGGCACGCCGTGGACGGTCGGGATCCAGCACCCCCGGCGGCCCGACGCCTACCTGGCGCTGGCGGCGCTGGAAGAGCGGTTCCTGTCGACCTCCGGCGATTACGCGACCTCGTTCAGCGACGACTTCCGCCACAACCACATCTTCGATCCCCGCACGGGCCTGTCGCCGACCGAGTTCTCGAGCGTGACGGTCCTCGCCCGGACCGGCATGGAGGCCGACGCGCTCACGAAGGTCCTCTTCGTCGGCGGCCTCGGCCGCGGTCTCGACCTGGTGCGGGCCGTCCCGGGCGCCGACGCGCTCTGCGTGCTCAAGGACGGACGGACGATGCTGACGGACGGATTCCCGAGGATCGCATGAGAACCATCGCCGCGGCGCTGTTCCTCTTCGTCGGGCTGGGCGTCGCCTCCGGGCAGGCGGCCAACAAGGTCCCTCCTCCGCCCAAGCCGAAGACCAAGTCGGAAGTCCTCGCGATGATCAAGAAGGTCGGCGCCACGCCGCCCGACTGGTTCGCGGCGACGCCGCTGAACTTCCCGAAGACGCTCGACCTCACCTGGTCGAAGCCGCCTCCCGGCTCACCGTGGGACCCGAACAAGAACGTCGGCCAGTTCATCTGGACCTCGATCAACGAGAACGAGGCCCGCTGGAAGGAAGGCATCAAGTTCCTCCACCACATGCTCACGGTGAACAAGGACAAGCCCGATATCGTGAAGCAGGTGATGGGATCGCTCGGCAACATGTACCACGACCTGCACCAGGACTGGGCCCGCGCCGCCTTCTGGAAACAGATGGCGGGCGAGACGGACACCCTGGAGCTCGCCCACTGCTACTTCAAGCTGGGCAGCAAGGACATGGCAGTCGACATCCTGACCCGGTACGGCGCCGACACGACGCGCTTTGCCCAGGTGTGCCGGCTCTGGGCCGAGGTCGGCGATCCCGCGAAGGGCCTCAAGATGGCCGAGCAGATGGCCGCCTCGACCCCCGACGCCGGCAATCTTGCCGCCGGCGACATCTGCAAGACGATGGGCAAGTTCCCCGAGGCGATGGGCTACTACCAGAAGGTGCTCGACGCCAAGAGCGGCAGCCGCGATCTGCCCCAGAACCAGAAGCGGGCGCAGGGGAGCCTGGACGCGCTCAAGGTCGCCGACGGCCTCGACTTGAAGAAGGTGCCCGACGGCAAGTACACCGCGAACAGCATCGGCTACACGGGCCCGGTCGACGTGGAGGTGACGGTGGCCGGCGGGAAGATCACCGACGTCAAGGTGACACAGCACCACGAGAAGCAGTACTACTCGTCCATCACCGAGACCTGCGCCGCGATCATCCAGAAGCAGGGCGCGAAGGGCGTGGACGCCACGAGCGGCGCGACGATCACCTCCGAGGCGATCATCAACGCGACGGTGAAGGCCCTACCCAAGAAATGACATGAAGATTCACCACAGAGACGCGGAGTCCACGGAGAAAACGTCCTTCTGTGGATCGATCCCCAAAGACCGTCTCTGGGGTCTCCGTGTCTCCGTGGTGGATCCGCATGAACTTTAACGTTTACCTGCCCTTCCACAAGAAGACGAAGAAGGGCGAGGAGCCGCCGAAGCCGACGCGGCTGGGCCGCGCGGCGCGCGCGATATTCCCTTCCACTTTCTTTTCGGACCCGGCCACCGGCAAAAAAGGCCTGGTGCGCCGGGTCCTGCAAAACATCGGAACGACCTGGCATTCCTCCCCGTGGAGGCGCGTGGTGCAGGCGGGGTTCTTCCTCGCCTTCCTCGCGTTCTTCTGCTGGGTCTGCTGGCCCTACGGCGGGACGAACTACGCCGAGCACCGGGAGTCCAAGGAGAAGGTCGCGGCGGAGACGTTCCTGATCCTCGACCCCCTCGTCAGCCTCTCGACCGCGATCGCGTCGAGGAGCTGGGTCTGGTCGCTCACCGCGGCGGGGATCATCCTCGCGGTCTGCATCTTCATCCCCCGCGGATTCTGCGGCTACGTCTGCCCGCTCGGCACGGTGATCGATCTCTTCGACTGGGCGGTCGGCAAGCGCATCAACCGGTTCAAGCTGAAGGACGAGACCCGCGGCTGGTGGGTGAACCTGAAGTACTACCTGCTGCTCGCCTGCCTCGTGGCCGGGATGTGCGGCGTCCTGCTCACGGGGTTCGTCGCGGCGATCCCGGTGATCACGCGGGCGATGCTGTTCATCGTCTCGCCGCTCCAGATGGGCGCCACGCGGGGCTTCTACCAGGTCCCCGCCTGGAACTGGGGCCACGCGGTGTCGCTCGCGCTCTTCGCGGGGGTGCTGGGGCTCGGCCTCTTCCGTCGCCGCTTCTGGTGCCAGTACGTCTGCCCCTCGGGCGCGATCTTCTCCCTCGGCAACCTCTTCCGCGCGACCGAGCGGAAGGTGGAATCGAGCTGCATCAGCTGCAACAAGTGCGTCGAGATCTGCCCGTTCGACGCGATCAAGGCCGACTACCACACGCGGACGTCCGACTGCACCCTCTGCCAGAGCTGCGGCGGCGTCTGCCCCACCCATTCGATCAAGTTCGTCCCGCGCTGGGACTTCTCCAACCTGAAGAAGGAGGAGGCGCCCGCGGACGCGAAGCCGTCGCGCCGCGGCTTCCTGGCGGCGTCGTTCACCGGCGCGGCGACCGCGCTCTCCGTCCAGCGGCTCTTCGGCGCGAGCGTGGCCGACGCGGCGCCGAAGGAGCTACCGATCCGCCCGCCCGGCAGCGTCCCCGAGCAGGAATTCCTCGAGAAGTGCATCCGCTGCGGCGAATGCTTCCAGGCGTGCCCGAACAGCGTGCTCCAGCCGATGGGGTTCAAGCAGGGGCTCGAAGGCCTCTGGACGCCCGAGGTGAACGCGAACTGGGCCGGCTGCGAAGCGGGCTGCAACAACTGCGGCCAGGTCTGCCCCACCGGCGCGATCCGCGCGCTCCCCATGGAGGAGAAGCGCGTGGCCAGGATGGGCCTCGCGTTCGTCGACCAGCAGACCTGCCTTCCGATCGCGGGCCGCGAGGCGTGCCAGATGTGCGTCGACGAGTGCAACGCGGCGGGCTACCACGCCATCGAGTTCGCCCGCGTCCACGTCAAGGTCGACGAGCAGGGCCAGCCGATCCCCGACTCGGGATTCCTCGCGCCGGTCGTGATCGCCGACAAATGCGTCGGCTGCGGTCTCTGCCAGACGCGCTGCAACCTGATCAACGTGAAGGCCAAGCACCTGCTGAAGGAGACCGCGATCCGGGTCGAAGCGGGGCCGGGACGCGAGGACCGGATGAGCGGCGGCTCGTACGTCGAGCTGCGGTTCCAGGAGAAGAGGAAGCGCGAGGCCGCGCAGCCGAAAGCGGACGCGGACTCGTACCTGCCCGACTTCCTCAAGGACAAGTAAGCGGAACCCGGACGCGTCCGGTGCGTCGAAGCTTCATGAAACGCATCGGCCTGGGACTGTTCGCCGCCGCCGCGCTTCTCGCCGCCTATGGAATTCTCAAGGGCAGCCCTCCCCCCGGACTCCAGACGCACAATCACATCGAGTGGATCGAGGGACTGCAGTTCCTGGGAGCCTGCGCGATGCTCGTTGGCGGATGCCGTTCGGGAAGATGGCTCCTCATCCTGCTTCCGCCCGCGATCGTTGGGGCAACCTTCCTCGTCTGCCTCCCCGTGAGCATGGATCCGAATCCCATGCCGCCCGCCATCGTCCGGTACGGATATCCGATGGTGCACGGAGTGTCCTCGGGATGTATCGTGGCGGGATTCCCTTACTTCTTTGTCGAGAGTGGAAGGCGGCTGATGATCGACGCCGGCAGCGGCGCGCTGGTGGGGATGATCGCGGGGTTCGTCCTCTCCGTGCCGATCAAGGCAGCGGTGGACGATTCCCCCAGTTGTCCCCCGCCTTCACCGCTTCCGTCTGGCCCGACCCGCCCGTCGACTTGACGGGACCGAGCGGATAGGCGAGCGACCACCACCGCGTCGCGTCGGCTTTCTTCCCGGTGGCCGTCTCCTCGCCCTCCATCCGCGTGCAGTCGAAGCTCTTCGCGCCGACGGCCAGGGTTTCCTTCTCGAGCTTCTTCGCGAAGAACGACGTCGCAGGGGCTTCCGACTTGATCGGCGATCCGGCGTGGGGACCGTCGAGCAGGATCCAGACCTTCTCCACGCCCGCCTTGGAAGTGACGTGGTAGACGTCGCAGTCGAGGAGCGTGCCGCCCACGTCCACCATCTCCTGGCCGGCCGCCTGGACGGCGAAGTTCTGGACGCGGTCCATGTTCTCCCACTCGGCCCGGCCGCCCATGCACTTCTGGACGCCCAGCATCGAATAGCCCTTGCCCCGCTCGCGGAGCCCCGTGTCGATCAGGCTGTCGCCCGACTTGACCCGGAACCAGGCGCCGACCTTGAGCTCGGCCCACGGATCGGCGAGGAGCACCGGCATCCGCGCCCGCAGCTCGACGCGCGCCTTGTCGCGCGCCTCCCGCTGCTCGGGGGTGAGCGCCGCGTCGGCCTTCTCGCGCGCCTTCCGTTCGGCGTCCGCTTTCTCGCGCGCGATCCGCTCGGCCTCCGCCTTCTCCCGGGCGATCCGTTCCTGCTCGGCCTTTTCCTTCGCCAGCCGCTCGGCTTCGGCTTTTTCACGGGCAAGCCGTTCCGCTTCCGCCTTCTCGCGGGCGATGCGCTCCTTCTCGGCTTTCTCCCGCGCGATCCGCTCTTCCTCGGCCTTCCGGGCGGCCTCTTCTTTCTCCTTCAGGATCCGGGCCGCTTCCGCCCGTTCGCGCTCGATCCGTTCCGCCTCCGCCTTCATCTTGGCGAGCCGCTCGGCCTCCGCCTTTTCCTTGGCGATGCGTTCCGCCTCGGCCTTCTCCCGCGCGATGCGCTCGGCTTCGGCTTTTTCGGCCGCGATCCGTTCGGCTTCCGCCTTGGCTTTGGCGGCCTTCTCGGCTTCGGCCTTTTCCCGGGCGATGCGCTCGGCCTCGGCCTTCTCGGCCGCGATCCGCTCGGCTTCCGCTTTCTCCCGGGCGATCCGTTCCGCTTCCGCCTTCGCCTTCGCGGCCTTCTCGGCCTCGGCCTTCTCCCGGGCGATGCGGTCGGCCTCCGCCTTCTCGCGCGCGATCCGGTCCGCTTCCTCCTTCTCGCGCGCGGCCCGCTCGGCCTCGGCTTTCGCCTTGGCGGCCCTTTCCGCCTCGGCCTTCTCCTTCGCGATCCGTTCCTCTTCGGCCTTCCGCGCCGCCTCTTCGCGGCCGCGGGCCAGCCGTTCCTCTTCGGCCTTGAGGCGCGCGGCCCGCTCGGCCTCGGCCTTTTCCTTCGCGAGCCGCTCCTGCTCCACCCGCTCGCGCGCGGCCTCCTCCGCTTCCTCCCGGATCCGGCGGCGCTGCTCCTCCGCCCGGTCCACGGCGGCGGCCTTCTCGGCGGCGACCCGATCGGCTTCGGCCCGCTCGCGGGCGGCCTGCTGGTCGTCCTCCTCCTCCTTCCGGATCCGCGCCTCTTCCGCATCGGCGCTGGCCTGCACCTGCGCTTCCGCCTTCTCCCGCGCCTTCCGTGCTTCTTCCAGCTTCCGGGTGGCCTCGGCGGCCTGGGCCTCGATGGCGGCCATCCGCTCCGCCGCGGCCTTCTTGCGGGCCAGGCTCTCGTCGTCCTCGCCCGCCTTCTCGATGCGGTCGGCTTCCGCCTTCCGCTCGGCCTCCTGTTTCGCGGCCTCCGTCTTGGCCAGGCGCTCCGCGTCGTCCTTCTCCTTGGTCCGCCGCTCGGTGATCGACTTCTCGCGCGACTTCCGCTGCGCGTTGATCCGCTCCTGGAGCAGACGCTCGGTTTCGTCCAGGTCCGCCGGCGGCGCCGTCGGGGCCGGCGGCGTCGCGGGCTCGGGCGGCGGCCCCTCCGCGTCGGCCATCGCCTTCTGGTAGCTCTCCACCATGCCGGCGATCTTGGCGAGCAGCTTCAACGCCTGGTCCCGGGACGCGGCGGGATTCTTGAACCACTTGATGACGGCGTCGCGCGCCGGGGGCGTGGTCATGATGAAGACGAGCGCCAGGTCGAGCGCCTTGGGATCGGCGAGCTGCGGCACCGACCCGGGGAGCGCCTGGCGGAGGTACTCGACGAGCGGCATGGTGTCGCTCCGGACCGCCTCCAGCCTCTTCTGGACGGTGGCGCCGACCGATCCGTTCCCCGCGGGCGAGGCCAGCCGTTCGAGCTCTCCGGTCAGGGAGGCGACGTCGACCTGGGCCAGGGTGTACGCCTCCCACAGATCCACCGCCTCGCCCGCCATGCCCAGCTCGAAGCAGGCCCTCTTGGCGAGGAGGAGGTTCTGCAGCACCTGCGGAGCCACCGCCACCATGGATTTGTCCCTCGTCTCGACCTCCTAAGAATAGAACTTCCGGGTTCCGGGAGGCAGGGAATTTCACTATGGGCTGGAAATTCACATTCCGCCCCTGGGGATGGCCGAACGGCGGACGCCGCGGCTATTTACCGGGCTCGTCGAGGCCGAGCTCGAGGCCTTCGCCGAACTTCTCGTTCGGCGGCACGGCCTTGAGGTCGCTCGTGACGTGGACGACGTCGACGATCACCGGGAAGGAGGGACGGTCGACGCCCTCCTTGAGCGGGAAGCGGCTGAGCGCGGTCAGGGCCAGGTCGAGCTTGTCCGAGGTGATCACGAACGGCCCCACCCAGCGCCACGGCTTCCCGTCCGTGGGATCGAGCTTGATCTCGCCCAGCGACTGGCCGCTGAGGTGGACCCCGATGACGGCCGTCTTCGGCTCGTATTGCCGCACGCGGATCCAGACGGCGTGCTTCCCCTTGAACGGCAGCCCGGTCTTGACCGCGATGCCGCCCGCGTCGGCGATCTGAGTCGCCACGCGGCCGCCGCTCGCCCCGTCGTTGGGCATCACCTTGAAGCCCTGCAGCGTCGGGAACTCTTCCGCCTCGAACCAGCCGCTGAACTTCCGCGCGGCGAGCTTGTCGGGCAGCCAGCTGGCGAATCCCGCGTCGAGCGGCCGGACCTCGGGCGCCTTGCCGGCCTTCACCATCATCGTCGACGGCCCGGTGGACGTCGTCGTCGCCATGATCACGCGGCCCGACGGGATCGAGATCTCCGCGGAGCTCTTGCTCGCCAGCACGTTCACGATCGGCGCATGGACCTCCGCCGCGCCCACCGCCGTCTTCAGCGCGCCCTGTCGCTTGCCCTCGAACCTCGCGAGCAGCTCGCCGTCGTGCAGCACGATCTCGCCCGCCGCCCCGATCTCCGCCTGGGTGTTCTCGCGGACGTAGAGGCGGCCGACCCCTTCGACCGCGACGTCGAGGAATTCCGCGCGGGCCGTGACGAGCGCTTCGCCGGCGCGGATCGTACGGCCGACGTTCGTCGCCGGTCCGCCCACCGCGTGCAGCACGCGGGCGACGATGGCCTTCTCGACGAGAGTCGGCGGCACCGGTTTCTTGGGCTCGGGCTTCGGCTCCGGCGGCGGCGGCGGCTTCACCGGATCGGGAGGAGGAAGCGGCTTCGGCTCGGGCTTGGGTTCCGGCTTGGGTTCAGGCTTGGGCTCGGGCTTCAATTCCGGCTTCGGCGGCTCGGGCCTGGGTTCGGGTTTCGGCTCAGGCTTGGGAATCTCGGGCGTGGGCGGAGGCGGCGGCTTCGGTTTGACCTCGGGTTTGACGACGATCGGCGGCGGCGCCACCGCGGGCTTCTGAGACAGGACGGCGAAGAGGACGGCCGCGACGAGGAGGGCCGCCGCGGCGACCCAGGGCACCCAGGCGATGCTCCGCGGACGAGCGATCTGCCGGAACCGGTCGGTCGCCGGACGGGCCGCCTTCGGACGCAGCTCCGCCATCGTCTCGCGCGTCAGGAGCAGCTCCATCGCGCAGGCCGGGCAGTCGCGGACATGGGCCTCCACGCCGCGCGGGTCGGCGCCTCCGCCGCGCACGTACGAGACCATCTGTTCCGGACTCAGGCAATCCATCCATTCACTCCGTGGGGCCCCGGGGCCCCGAAAGTACATCAATTATTCCAAATACTTCTTGAGCTTCTCTTTGGCCCGGATGAGCAGCGGGGACACCGAGTTGAGCGGCATCCCCAGCGCGTTGGCGATCTCCTTGTAGGACATCTGCTCGTAGTAGGAGAGGCGGAGCAGCGCGGCCTCGCGCGGCTCCAGCTGCTTGAACGCCCGGTCGAGGCGGTTCAGGAACTCCGTCCGCTCCGCCCGCTCGCCGGGCGCCGGCGTGGGCGCGGCCGGGAGGAGCTCGGGAAGCTGCGCCTCCGGCCCCTTATGGCGCATCAGCCGGTAGGCGGTGCGCATCGAAATGACCGCGACCCATCCTTCGAGGTCGCTGTCGCCTCGGTACGTCTTCAGCACCTTGCCGCCGTCGCGGAGGAGCTCGACGTACACCTGCTGCGTGACGTTCTCGATCGATTCCTTGTCGGAGACGCGGAACTTGCGGAGGGCGACGGTCGCGCCGCGCTGCATCGCGGAGCGGGTGCGGCGGACGAAGTCTTCCCAGGCGCCCTTCTCGGCCGCCACGCATCGCCTCACCAGGTCCCGGTCTTCCGCGCTCAAGCCTTAGGAACAGTACACAGTAGAAAGTACGCAGTACACAGAAAGAGGGCCCGCCGGGGCCCGGGCTTCCTGGCGACGGGGTACTGCTGTACTGCGTACTGCTCCTCGGGCTTCGATATAATGACAACAGATGGCGAATTCGCTCCTCATCCGGAACGCCGCCCAGATCGTGACGGGCCAGGGATCCGTCCTGCGCGGCGCGGCGCTCAAGCAGGTCCAGGTCCACGCCAACGCCGCGCTCTACGCCGAGAACGGCGCCGTCGTGGCGCTCGGCGATCCCAACGCCGTCGAGGCGGTCGTCCAGGGCAAGCCCGAGGAGATCGACGCGTCGGGAAAGACCGTCATCCCGGGCTTCGTCGACCCGCACACTCACGCCGTCTTCGCCGGCTCGCGGGTCGACGAGTTCGTCCAGAAGATCGACGGCGCCACGTACGCCGAGATCGCCGCGAAGGGCGGCGGCATCCTGAGCACCGTGGCCGCCACCCGCGGCGCGACGAAGGCGCAGCTCAAGGAGCTCACCCGCGCGCGGCTGCGCACCGCCCTCGAGCACGGCACCACCACGATGGAGATCAAGAGCGGCTACGGCCTCGACCTGGAGAGCGAGCTCAAGATGCTCGAGGTGATCGAGGAGCTCCGCGCGGAGCAGCCGATCGACCTCGTCGCGACGTTTCTCGGAGCCCATGCGGTTCCCGCCGGCTCGGCGCGGGCGGACTACCTGAAGCGTCTCCTCGAGATGCTTCCCTCGATCGCGATGAAGGCGAAGTTCTGCGACGCCTTCTGCGACGCCGCCTACTTCCCCGTTCCGGAAACCCGGACCCTGCTCGCCCGGGCGAAGGAGCACGGGCTCGGGCTCCAGCTCCACGCCGGGCAGTTCGCCCGCGACGGCGGCGTCGCGCTCGGGGTCGAGCTCGGCGCCCGGGCGATCTCCCATCTCGACTTCGCCGACGACGCGGAGATCGCGGCGCTTTCGGCCTCTCCGACGGCGGCGATCCTCCTGCCGGGGGTCTCGCTCTTCGGAGGCTCGGCCTTCCCTCCCGCGCGGAAGCTCGTCGACGCCGGCGCGGTCGTCGCGCTCGCGAGCAACTTCAATCCGGGATCGTGCCCGAGCCTGTCGATGCCCATGATGGTCGGCCTCGCATGCATGCAGATGAAGCTGTCGCCCGCCGAAGCGCTCAACGCGGCGACGATCAACGCCGCCTACGCGCTCGGGCTGGACAACGTGGGCTCGATCGAGACCGGCCGTCCGGCCGACCTGGCGATCCTCGACGTGCCGGACTATCGGATGGTGCCCTACCATTTCGGGATGAATCCCGTCGTCGCGGTGATCAAGAAAGGACGCCCGGTATGGCAGCGGTGAGGACCATCCGCGCCGCGCGGGGAACCCGCCTGGAGTGCAAGGGCTGGATCCAGGAAGCCGCGCTCCGCATGCTGATGAACAACCTCGATCCCGAGGTCGCCGAGCGGCCGGACGACCTGGTGGTTTACGGCGGCTCGGGCAAGGCGGCGCGGAACTGGGCGGCCTTCGACGCGATCGTGAAGGCGCTCAAGGCCCTCGAGAACGACGAGACGCTCCTCGTCCAGTCGGGCAAGCCGGTGGCGGTCTTCCGCTCCCACGAGAACGCCCCGCGCGTGCTGATCAGCAACGCGATGCTCGTGCCGCGATGGGCCACGTGGGACGAGTTCCGCCGCCTCGAAGGGCTCGGCCTCACGATGTACGGCCAGATGACCGCGGGGAGCTGGATCTACATCGGCTCGCAGGGCATCCTCCAGGGGACGTACGAGACGCTGGCGTCGTGCGCGGCCCGACACTTCGGCGGATCGCTTGAGGGGCGCGTCTTCCTGACCGCAGGCGCGGGCGGCATGGGCGGCGCCCAGCCGCTCGCCGCGACGATGAACGGCGCGGTGTGCCTCATCGTCGAAGCCCAGGCCTCGCGGCTCCGGCGCCGACTCGAGTCGGGATATCTGGACGTGATCGCCACGGACCTCGACGACGCGCTCGGCCGGACGGCGGCGGCGAAAGGCGCGGTGTCGATCGGCCTCGTCGGAAACGCCGGCGACGTCCTCCCCGAGCTCGTCCGCCGCGGGTTCAAGCCCGACATCGTCACCGACCAGACCTCCGCCCACGACATGCTGAACGGCTACCTGCCCCACGGCATGACCGTCGAGGAGGCCGTCGAGCTCCGGAAGACCACCCCCGACGAGTATCTCCGCCGGTCGCGCGCGACGGTCGCGGTCCACGTGCGGGCGATGCTGGAGTTCCGGAAGCGGGGCTCGATCGTCTTCGACTACGGCAACAACATCCGCTGGGAGGCGGCGCAGGCCGGCGTGGCCGACGCGTTCGACATCCCCGGCTTCGTCCCCGAATACATCCGCCCGCTGTTCTGCGAAGGGAGCGGGCCGTTCCGGTGGGTGGCGCTGTCGGGAGAAGCGGAGGACATCTATGCCACCGACCGCGCGGTCGCGAAGGCGCTGCCCGACAACGCGCCGCTCCACCGCTGGCTGGCGAAGGCGCGCGACCAGGTGAAGTTCCAGGGCCTTCCGGCGCGCATCTGCTGGCTGCGCTACGGCGAGCGGGCGAAGATCGGGAAGCTGTTCAACGACATGGTCCGCAGCGGCGAGGTGAAGGCGCCGATCGTGATCGGCCGCGACCACCTCGACACCGGCTCGGTGGCGTCGCCCAACCGCGAGACCGAGAAGATGAAGGACGGAAGCGACGCGATCGCCGACTGGCCGATCCTCAACGCGCTGATCAACGCCGTCGGCGGCGCCAGCTGGGTGTCGGTCCACCACGGCGGCGGCGTCGGCATCGGGATGTCGATCCACGCGGGCATGGTCATCGTCGCCGACGGCACCGACGCGGCGGCGCAGCGTCTGGAGCGGGTCCTCACCACGGACCCCGGCCTCGGCGTGGTCCGGCACGCCGACGCGGGCTACGACCTCGCGCGCGACGCGGCGGACCGCAACGGCATCCGGATCCCGCTGAAGTAGCAACCCCCCCGTTAAAAGATCGTAAATACGGCAGCTCACAGGAGGACACCTGCCGTGGAAAATCGTTGGATGTCGATGGCCTTGCTGGCCCTCATCGGGCTGGCCTTCCTGGCGCCTCTTCCGGCTCTCGCGCAGGCGGCGCCGGCTCCCCAGTCCGAGGACGCGGTTCTCCAGGACTACGCCCAGCGCGAGGCCTCCGCGGTCGGGCTGGAGGACTTCGCGGGCGGCCACGCCGGATTGATCGTTCTGATCGTCGTTCTCGCCGCGGCGATCATCATTCTCGCCATCCTCATCCCATGGTGAAGATCGCGGCGGTCCTGATCGCCCTCGCCTCCGCCGGGTGCTCCTACCTCGGCACCGCGAAGACCTTCGACCCGGCCGATCTGGATCGGGAGGACGGCTGGACGGCGGTGAAGGACGTGCCCGTCATTCTCCAGAAGGCGGACGAGGACTGCGGCGCGGCGGCGCTGGCGATGGCTCTGGCGTACTGGCGCGTGCCGTCTTCGCTCGAAGACGTGGCCCGCGAATGTCCCCCGGTCCCGGGGGAAGGCATCAAAGCCGGCGCCCTCCGCGCCTGCGCCCGCGACAAGGGCCTTCAGTCCTTCGTCTTCCACGGGACCTTTGCAGACTTCGAACGGGAACTTTCCCGGGGTCGACCGGTGATCGTGGGCCTCGTCAAACCCTATGTCAACGGAGGCCTCACCCATTTCGAGGTCGTCGTCGGAATCCATCCCCGGAAGGAAGTCGTCGTCACCCTCGACCCCGCCCACGGCTGGAGGCAGAACGGCTTCGCGGGATTCCTGACGGAGTGGGAGCCCGCCGGCCGCCTCACCCTGGTCCTCCTCAAGGCGCCCGCCGCTCCCTCCGCCCATTGACACAACCGATCCCCGCGCCCGTAAGAGCGGGTGAATGATCGAGGTCCTCCTTCTCCTTCCCCTCCTCCAGGAGAAACAGCCCGCGGACGACCACGCCTGGCTCCGGTTCAAGACCGGCACCTGGATCCGGAACGTCGTCACGGTCGACGATGCCGGCTTCTCGGGCCAGGGGGTCCAGACGCTGAGGCTCTCGCAACGGGACGGCGAGAAGTACACCATCGAGGAATCCAGCACGCTGTCGCTGGAAGGCCGGCCGAGTTTCCATCGGACGACGCTGCCGGTGAAGTCGGGGACGGGCGCGGTGACCGTCGACGGCAAGTCCATCGCCTGCACGATCTGGACCGCAAAGGGGGAACGGGACGATCATCCGACGGAAACCTCGACCTGGATCCCGGACGGCGGGAAGGAGCCGATCCGGATGACGTTCAAGCAGGCCGGCGCCGAAGGGGACGTGTCCGCCGTTTCCCTGAAGGAGACGGTCCGGATCGGCGACCGGACTTTCACGTGCGTGAAGCTCGAAGGGAAGATCACGACGACCCGGGGAAAAGGGACGTTGACGATCTGGACATCCCCCGAGATTCCCGGCGGCCAGGTCCGCATGGACCTCGCGCTGGCCACGCCCGAGGGAAAGGTGAAGTTCAACGTCGAACCGCTGGAAGTCCACGAGGAGAAGTAGGGTCAGCGATCCACGCCGGACGAGAACGGCGCGGCCCAGAACGTGCTGGGGAACGTGAGGGCGATGAACGGCAGGTTGTGGACCGAGACGCCGCGACTGCGATCGGCGATGTCGTCGCCGGTGAAAAACCTCAGGCCGAACGCGTAGCCTGCCGACAGCGAGACATCAAACACCTTCGACGACCACCGGATGCCCAGCTCCGCGGCATTCAGGGAGAAGAACAGGCGCAGATGCTCCTCATGGCGCAGGTGGAATCCGTCGACGCGCCGGGAGGCTTCGAGGAACACGCTGAAGCCGCTGCCCAGGTCTCCCTCGATCCGGGCGGAGGCGTTGGCCGGGAACTCGTAGGCGAACGACAGGAGGAGCGGGGGCAGCGGCCGGGCGATGATTTCGATCTTGGGAAACCCGAGCATCAGTTCCACGCCGTCGTCGAGCTTCGCCTCCCATTGGGCGACCGGGAGAGGATAGCTGGGAAGGATGCCGCGATTGCCGTCCAGGCTGAGGCCGAGATGGAGCGTTCCGCTCCCGACGGGCCGGGAAAAGTCCACCGTGGCGACGGGATAGATGGCGTGGAGATTGTCCCAACGACCGTCGTTGGCGGTCCCCGCGCCCGCCGCGGCGTGGACGGTCCAGTCGTCGCCGATCGACCCCAGCCGGAGCGCGATCGCAATAGCGACGTCCGCGAAGGTATGGTCGAGCAGATCCGATTCGGAGCTGACGCTCATCGTGAAGGCGCGGTAGCCGATCCAGACGGGCGGATCGAGGTCCTTGCGATGGAACTTGATCCGTCCCTCGGAATCCCAGTGGAAGAGCTGGATGCGCTCGTCGGTCTCCTCCAGCCGTCCCTCCGAGGTGAGGAGGGGCTTGTCATAGGTTTCGGCCCAGAAGTTGTCGGCCCTCCACCGCCGGGTGAGGAGGCTTTCATCGACCTGGGCGTGGGACGTCGTCGGCCAGGCCAGCCAGAACGCCGGCAGCGCGAGGAGGAAGACGCAGGGACGCCCCATTCCTCATATCTACGTCGATCGGGGGGGTGGGCTTCCAGAAAAAACATGACACCCCTCCGTCGGGGAGGTCGTAGATAGGGCGCACCGTGGAAGGAGGCGATCGTGAAGAAACTGCAGCGTTTGGAATCCCTGATGGAGGCCGTGGAAGGCTGGTCCAAGGAGTCGGACTACCTGTATGTCCATTCGTCGGGCGCCAGGATCGAGCGCCGGGGATATCCGGGCGAGCCGGGGTGGTATCTGAGCTTCCCCCGCGAGCGCGAGACGGTCCGTCGGTTCGAGCCGACGACCTACGGCTGCGACCAGGCGTTCATCGCCTTCGCCGGCAAGCGGGCCGCCCTGGCCTACCTGTCCCGCATCCTCAAGGCGGGCTAACCCGATAAATCGACTTCTTTGATTTGTCGGGTCTTCGGGTAAACTCTGGGGATGGCCCGACCCCGCATCCTGGTCACCCGCCCCATCGTCGATGAGGCCCTCGCCCGGCTCCGCGAGTCGTGCGAGGTCGC
>Ga0310813_10000829_pt1 | contig 18880 bp, 13 predicted proteins | sample YN3metagenome_FD_203086 | JGI IMG/M metagenome (GOLD analysis project Ga0310813, IMG submission 203086) | Soil microbial communities from experimental microcosm in Duke University, North Carolina, United States - YN3 | ecosystem: Engineered > Artificial ecosystem > Soil microcosm > Unclassified...
GCGGCATGACGCCGTATCCTGTGGTTTCCGCGCTCGATCATTTTCCCGAAGACTTCGGTCTTGCTACCGCCGCGCCGAAAGCGGCCGCTTGACCCAGGAGCCCACCATGTCTGACGCGATCAATACCAACGCTGGCGGCTGCGGCTCCGGCAATTGCGCCTGTAAATCGCAGGCCCTGCAACGCGCGACCCGCTCGCCGTTCGACGACACCGACTACGGCACGCCGCTGCGCCATGCCGACGTCGACGTCACGCTCGAAATCGACGGCGAGTGCGTGACCGTCCCGGCCGGCACTTCGGTGATGCGCGCCGCGATCGAAGCCGGCGTCAACGTGCCGAAGCTGTGCGCGACCGATTCGCTCGAGCCGTTCGGCTCGTGCCGCCTGTGCCTCGTCGAAATCGAAGGCCGGCGCGGCTATCCGGCGTCGTGCACGACGCCGGTCGAAGCCGGCATGAAGGTGCGCACGCAAACCGACCGTCTGCAGTCGCTGCGCCGCAACGTGATGGAGCTGTACATCTCCGATCACCCGCTCGACTGCCTGACCTGCCCTGCCAACGGCGATTGCGAACTGCAGGACATGGCCGGCGTCACGGGCCTGCGCGAAGTGCGCTACGGCTTCGACGGCGACAACCACCTGAAGGACAAGAAAGACGAGTCGAACCCGTACTTCACGTACGACCCGTCGAAGTGCATCGTCTGTAACCGCTGCGTGCGCGCCTGTGAAGAAACGCAAGGCACCTTCGCGCTGACGATCGCCGGCCGCGGTTTCGAATCGCGCGTCGCGGCGAGCGAAAACCAGCCGTTCATGGATTCCGAATGCGTGTCGTGCGGCGCCTGCGTCAACGCGTGCCCGACCGCGACGCTGCAGGAAAAGACCGTCGTGATGCTCGGTCAGGCCGAGCACTCGGTGGTGACGACCTGCGCGTATTGCGGCGTCGGCTGCTCGTTCAAGGCTGAGATGAAGGGCAACACCGTCGTGCGCATGGTGCCGAACAAGAACGGCGACGCGAACGAAGGCCACGCGTGCGTGAAGGGCCGCTTCGCATGGGGCTACGCGACGCACAAGGACCGCATCACGAAGCCGATGATCCGCGACAAGATCACCGATCCGTGGCGCGAAGTCAGCTGGGACGAAGCGCTGACCTATGCGGCGACGCGCTTCCGCCAGATCCAGGACAAGTACGGCCGCGATTCGATCGGCGGCATCACGTCGTCGCGTTGCACGAACGAAGAAACGTATCTGGTGCAGAAGCTGGTGCGCGCCGCGTTCAACAACAACAACGTCGATACCTGCGCACGCGTGTGCCACTCGCCGACCGGCTACGGCCTGAAGACGACGCTCGGCGAATCGGCCGGCACGCAGACCTTCGCATCGGTCGAGAAAGCCGACGTGATCGTCGTGATCGGCGCAAACCCGAGCGACGGCCACCCGGTGTTCGGCTCGCGCCTGAAGCGCCGCGTGCGTGAAGGCGCCAAGCTGATCGTGGTCGACCCGCGCAAGATCGACATCGTCGATACCGCGCACGTGAAGGCCTCGCATCACCTGCAGTTGCGCCCGGGCACCAACGTCGCGATCGTCAATGCGCTTGCGCACGTGATCGTCACCGAAGGGCTGCTGAACGAAGCCTTTATCGCCGAGCGCTGCGAAACGCGCGCATTCCAGCAATGGCGCGATTTCGTCGCGCTGCCGGAAAACGCGCCGGAAGCGACCGCCGAAATCACCGGCGTGCCCGCAGAGCAAGTACGCGAAGCCGCCCGCATCTACGCGACCGGTGGCAATGCGGCGATCTACTACGGCCTCGGCGTCACCGAGCATGCGCAAGGCTCGACGATGGTGATCGGCATCGCCAACCTCGCAATGGCCACCGGCAACATCGGCCGCGAAGGCGTCGGCGTCAATCCGCTGCGCGGCCAGAACAACGTGCAGGGCTCGTGCGACATGGGCTCGTTCCCGCACGAACTGCCGGGCTATCGCCACATCAGCGACCCGGTCACGCGCGCGCTGTTCGAAGAGGCATGGAACGTCGAACTGCAGCCGGAACCGGGCCTGCGCATTCCGAACATGTTCGATGCGGCGCTGCATGGCACCTTCATGGGCCTGTACTGCCAGGGTGAAGACATCGTGCAGTCGGACCCGAATACGCAACACGTGGGCGCGGCGCTGTCGTCGATGGAATGCATCGTCGTGCAGGACATCTTCCTGAACGAAACCGCGAAGTTTGCGCACGTGCTGCTGCCGGGCTCGACCTTCCTCGAAAAGGACGGCACCTTCACCAACGCCGAGCGCCGCATCTCGCGCGTACGCAAGGTGATGCCTCCGCTCGGCGGCTATGCCGACTGGGAAGTGACGATCCTGCTCGCCCGCGCGCTCGGCTACGAGATGGACTACAACCATCCGTCCGAGATCATGGACGAAATCGCCCGCCTCACGCCGACTTTCCACGGCGTGTCGTATGCGAAGCTCGACCAGCAGGGCAGCATCCAGTGGCCGTGTAACGAAGAAGCCCCGGACGGCACGCCGACCATGCACATCGAGGAATTCGTGCGCGGCAAGGGCAAGTTCGTGATCACCAAGTTCGTCGCGTCGCCGGAGAAGGTCACGCAGAAGTTCCCGCTGATCCTGACCACCGGCCGGATCCTGTCGCAGTACAACGTCGGCGCGCAGACGCGCCGTACCGAGAACTCGCGCTGGCATGAAGAGGACCGCCTCGAGATCCATCCGCACGACGCGGAAGAGCGCGGCATCAACGAAGACGACTGGGTCGGTATCGAATCGCGCTCGGGCACCACGGTGCTGCGCGCGAAGGTCACCGAGCGGATGCAGCCGGGCGTCGTGTACACGACGTTCCACTTCCCCGAATCGGGCGCCAACGTGATCACCACCGACAGTTCCGACTGGGCCACCAACTGCCCGGAGTACAAGGTGACCGCGGTGCAGGTGATGCCGGTCGAACAGCCGTCGCAGTGGCAGAAGGAGTACTCGCGCTTCAGCAACGAGCAGCTCGACCTGCTGAAGAAGCGCGAGCTGGTCGCGACGTCGGGTAAGTGAGGCAAGCCATGGACGAGAACAACCTGATCGACATGGCGAACCGGATCGGCGATTTCTTCGAGTCGATGCCCGACCACGAAGAGGCGCTGGCCGGCGTCGCCGATCATATCCGCCGTTTCTGGGAGCCGCGCATGCGGCGCATGCTGATCGCGGCGCTCGACGAAGGCCGTGCCCAGGACATGACGGCGTTCACGCGCGAAGCGGTGCTCAGTCATCGCGAACAGCTGATGCCGGCTACGCCGGCGGCGGCCTGACCTTCCCCGGCTCGCGCGCACAGTCCGCTGCGCGCGCGAGCGTCTGCTTTCCCTTTCCCTCCGGCTTTCGTCTATCGGCGTCGCAGCGCCCCGCTCGTCAACCGAGCGGCAATGGCGGCAGCGGCGGCGCTTCCGGCTCTTCGTTTTTGACGAACCACGCCTCACAGTGGCGCAGCAAACCGTTCAGATCGGAAGCCGTCCGGCCGCGCACACAGACGTAGCCGTCCGGCCGCACGAAGTAGAACGACGGACGCGTGCGGCCATACGATTCGGCCAGCGACGGCCCGCCCTCCCCCAGCGCATCGGTGATGCGCCAGATCCGCACCGCGCCTGGCAGCAGCGCATCCACCGCGGCTGCGAAGCGCTCGAGGTCCGCCGCCACGCCGTGTGCCGGCCTGCGCAGCAACCCCGGCGCGGCCCCACTGCGCGGTGCGTCGTCCTTCTCCGGCGCGACGAGAATAAACAGCGAAAAGTACGCGGGATCGTGCAGATCGAAGATGCAACCGGTTCCCGGCGCGCGCCCGAGCGGCCCGTCGACCACGTGCACCAACGCATCGGGCGCGCGCTCGCCGGCTCGCGGGCCGCCGTCTAGCACCCGTTCGAGCGTCAGCGGGCTGCGCCGGTACTGGATCGCCAGTTCGCTGACCTGCAGCCGCGCTGCATCGCGCAGCGGCCCGAGCGACGCCAGCACCGGCATCACCCGCTCGCGCAGCAGCTTCAGCGGACCATGGTCGGCCTCGGCCACGTGCGTCAGGAAACTCGATTGCCGCAGCACTTCGCGCTCGATCGGATGGCGTTCCAGATGGTAGGTATCGAGCAGCCGGTCCGGTGCCCCCTGGCGCAATACGCACGCGAGCTTCCAGCCGAGATTGAGCGCTTCCTGAATGCCGGTGTTCATGCCTTGCGCGCCGGCCGGACTGTGCACGTGCGCGGCGTCGCCGGCCAGAAACACGCGGTTGACGCGCAACTGCTCGACCATCCGCCGATGCAGATGGAAATAACCCGACCACTGCAGGTCGGTCAGCACAAGCGGATGATGAAGACGCGTTGCAGCGATCGACCGGCACTCGTCGAGCGTCGGCGCGGCTGCGGCGGTGGGCATCGGTCGCTCGCGCAGCGCCGCGGCTTCATACGGCGCCGCGTGGCCGAATGCCGCCGCGCCGGCGGCTGGATGGTGGCCATCCGCGTGCCGTAGTGCGCCTGCTGTCGCGGAGCCTTCTGTCGCGGCACGGTCGGGCGCCGCGCCACCATCGACGGACCGGCGCGCCTGAAGCGGCACCGCCGCATGATCGGCAATCAGCCGGTAGCGTCCCTTGCCGAGCGGAAACAGACCGGCAAGACCATCGCCGGACGCGAAGATATGGAACTCGTCGTCGGGCCAGTCCGAGTCGGCCTGCAGATCGGCGAGCAGATAGGTTTGCTCGAAGCTCTTGCCGGCGAAGCTGAGTCCGAGCCGCTCGCGAATCGCGCTATGCGCGCCGTCCGCCGCGATCATGAACGACGGATGCAAGGTCTCGGTATGGCCATTCGAGCGTTCGAGCGTCGCGTTGATGCCCGCCGAACCTTGCGAAAACATCGTCAGCGTGACGCCACGTTCGATCTCGACACCGAGCTTCGCCAAATGCTCGGTCAACAGACGCTCGGTGACCGATTGATCGATAAACAGCAGATACGGATAGCGCGTTTGCAGCGGATCGAAGTCGAGCCGCGCGAGACGCTGACCGTTCGAATAGAGGTTCGCGGCCCGCGCGCGATGGCCGAGTTCGAGAAACGGCTCGATCAGCCGATGCTGTTCGAGCAGTTCGAGCGTGCGTGCCTGGATGCCGATCGCGCGCGAATGCGGATCGGGTCGGGCAGCCTTGTCGATCAACCGCACGGGAATGCGCGCACGCGCGAGACTCAATGCGGCAGCGAGGCCGGTCGGTCCCGCGCCGACGATCAATACCGGCGGTATGTCGAAGCAAGCGGCGGTCATGCAGACCTCCGGAAATCAACATGCCGCCTAGTGTACGCCGCCGTTTTGCCGCATGACGCGCGTGGACCGGCAATCTGCGGCGCGATGTGTGAGGTCAGTGCGCGTGCGGCGGATGGTCGAGCGTGCAGCGGTGCGAGGTCGTGCCGATATCTACCTGCAGCGTCGCGTGATGCATCTGAAATTCGTCGCGCAGCATTGCGACGATGCCGTCCATGCGCTGGTCGCCCGGATGGCCGGCCGGCATCACCAGATGCGCGGACAACGCGTTGCCAGTGGTCGATAGCGCCCACACGTGCAGATCGTGCACGTCGACGACGCCGGGCTGCGCGGCGAGAAACTCGCGGATGCGCTGCAGGTCGACGCCGGGGGGCACCGCATTCAGCGCGAGACACAGCGAATCGCGCAACAGCCCCCACGTGCCGTACACGATCACCGCGACGACCACGATGCTCATCACCGGGTCGAGCCAGGTCCAGCCGCTGAACAGGATGATCAGGCCGCTGACCGCGACCGCGGCCGAGATCGCCGCATCGGCCGCCATATGCAGGAATGCGCCGCGGATGTTCAGATCCTCTTTCTGGCCGCGCATGAACAGCCACGCGGAGAAGCCGTTCACCAGCATGCCGACGGTGGCGACCACGAACACGTCGAAGCCGGCGACCGGCGCCGGGTGAAACAGCCGGTCGATCGCCTCGGCGACGATCACGCCGCAGGCGAACAGCAGCAACCCCGCATTGGCCAGCGACGCAAGAATCGACGTGCTGCCGAGGCCGAACGTATAGCGCGCCGACGGCTTGCGCCGGGTCAGCCACATCGCCCCCCACGCGAGCAGCAGGCCGAGTACGTCGGACAGGTTGTGGCCGGCGTCGGCGAGCAGCGCGGTGGAATGCGCGAGCACGCCGTACACCGCCTGTATCACGACGATCAGCACGTTCAGCGCGACGGCCAGCGCGAACACGCGGCCCTGCCCGGCGGCCGGGGCATGGTGGTGATGGTGATGACCGCCCAAGCCGTGGTCGTGACCGTGACCTCGGTTGTGGTCGTGGCTGTCGCTGTGACTGTGATCTGGTCTGTGATCGTGGCTGTCGCGTTGACTGTGGTCGTGATCGCAGTCGTGGCGGTGGGCGTGGCTGCCGCGCTGCTGGGCGCTACGGTCGGCGCTGTCGGCGGTTGGGGAACTGGGAGTGTATTTCATCGCTCGTCCCGTGGAAGATCGGAAATCGGTTCGGCCACGTGTTCCAGCATGTCGGCGAGCATACCGCTGATATGCCGGTCCGCGGCGATATAGAACACCTGCTTGCCGGCACGCTCCGCGCGCACCACGCGTGCCGCGCGCAACAGCCGCAGGTGATGGCTGACCAGCGACTGCGACAGGCCAAGCGCCTCGGCGATCGCGCCGACCGCGCGCCGCTCGTTCGCGCAGGCGAGCACGATGCGCAGACGGGTGGGATCGCCAAGCAGACGGAACAGGTCGGCGACCGGAACGATGCGCTCGTCGACGGCAAATTGTGGATCGGCAGTCATGGAGGAATAGGAACTCGGAACAACAACATATGAACACATATTCATATGTTATCTGTCATGCGTCGCCCCGTCAATTTCGGAAGCGCTTGCCGAGTATGGGAAAATGCGCGTTTGCCTGCACGACCCGGCTTTACCCTTCATGCATCCTGTATTCGACCGCGCCTATGCCGCGCACCGTGACGGCCGTCTCGACGATGCCGAGCGCGACTATCGCGCGACGCTGGAGCGGGATCCGGTTCACGTCGACGCGCTGCACCTGCTCGGCGTGCTGCGCCATCAGCAAGGCCAGCACGCCGAGGCGGCCGAGCTCGTGCGGCGCGCCGCCGATCTGCGCCCGGAAGATGCGTCGCTGCAGCTGAACCTCGGCAATGCGCTGAAGGCGCTAGGCCAGCTCGACGGCGCCATCGAGCGCTTTCGCAATGCACTGACGCTCGCGCCGTCGTTTCCAATGGCGCACTACAACCTCGGCAATGCGTATGCCGCGCTCGGCCGTCACGAAGACGCCGCCGACGCGTTTCGCCGTTCGCTCGAACTGCAGCCGGGCGACGCGTCGTCGCACAACAACCTCGGCAATGCGCTGCACGCGCTCGGCCAGCACGAGGAGGCGATCGACGCCTTCCAGCGCGCGCTGACGCTGCGCCCCGGTCACGCCGGCGCACACAACAACCTCGGCATGGCGTTGAACGCACTCGACGAACCGGCCCAGGCGATCGCGCAGTTTCGCGCGGCGCTGGCCGTCGAGCCGCGCTTCGTCGCCGCGCATTTCAATCTCGGCAACACGTTGCATGCGACCGGCGAACACGCCGCGGCGATCGCATCGTTCGAAGCGGCGCTGCGGCTGCAGCCGCATCTGCCGCCGGCGCTGTTCGGACTCGGCAACGCGCTGGCGGCGGCCGGCCGCTACGCCGAAGCGCTGCCGCGCCTCGAACGCGCGATCGGGCTCGATCCGAAGTTCGCGCTCGCGTGGCTCAGTCTCGGCACCACGCATCAGGCGCTCGGCGCGCACGCGGCAGCCCTGCGCGCCTTCGACGAAGCGCTGCGGCTGCGCCCCGATCTCGGTCTCGCGCATATGCATCGCGCGGTCACGCGGCTGACGCTGCGCGACTTCACGCGCGGTCTGCCCGAATACGAATGGCGGCTCGAGTCGGCCGCGCCGCACGATGCGCCGCTGCTGCCGCGCTGGCGCGGCGAACCGGCCGACACGCGCACGCTGTTCGTATACGCCGAACAGGGCTTCGGCGATACCTTGCAGTTCGTCCGCCTCGTGCCGCTCGCCGCGCAGCGCGTCGGGCACGTGGTGCTCGAAGTACAGCCGGCGCTCGTGCCGCTGGTCGCACCGGCCGCGCAGCAATGGGGCGTCAAGCTGATCGCGCAAGGCGCGCCGCGGCCGCGCGCGGATCTGCAGATTCCGCTGCTGAGCCTCACGCATGCGCTCGGCATCACCTTCGACACGATCCCGGCGACCACGCCGTATCTGACGGCTCCGGCAGCGTACCGGCGCAAATGGCGCGGCTCGCTGGGCGGCCATGCGAAGCGCAAGATCGGGCTGGCGTGGTCCGGCCGCATGCAGAAGCAGGAAAACCGCACGATGCCGCTCGCCGCGCTCGAACCGCTGTTCGCGATCGAAGGCATCGACTGGATTGTGCTGCAGCCGGATCTGAGCGACGCGGAACACGCGGCGCTCGCGACCCATCCGCATGCGCAGCGGATCCACTGCTTCGGCACGCGGCTCGCCGATTTCGCCGATACCGCCGCGGTGATCGAACGGCTGGATGCGGTGGTTTCGGTCGATACGTCGATCGCGCATCTGGCGGGCGCGCTGCGCAAGCCGCTGTGGGTGATGCTGCCGTTCTCGGCCGACTGGCGCTGGTTCACCGACGACACCCGCAGCCCGTGGTATCCGGGCGCGCGGCTGGTGCGCCAGCCGCGCCTCGCGGCGTGGCACGAAGTGGTCGCAGCAGTGGCTGCGGCGCTGCAGGCAGGCGAGGCGTGACATGCATTCCGTCTCGTCGCTGATACTGCGCCCCGCCACCGCCGACGATGCCGACCTGATCGCGTCGATTCACGCAGCGAGCTGGCAGGCCACCTACCGGGGTTTGCTGCCCGCCGAATTCCTCGCCGGCGAAGTCGTGCGCGAACGCGCCGCGTACTGGCACGCGCGCCTGACCGCGCCGGGCGCCGAACGGCGCCTCGTGCTACTTGCGCAACGTGAGCGCGAGCCGCTCGGCTTTGTGTGCGCCGAGCGTCAGCCGGGCTCGCCATGGGGCGCGCTGCTCGACAATCTGCATGCGCTGCCGGCCTATCAGGGCATCGGCGCGGGCACGCTGCTGATGCGCGCGGCGCAAGACTGGGCGCGCGTGTGCGGCGAAGCGCAGCTTTATCTGTATGTGCTCGAAGGCAACGACGCGGCGATCGCGTTCTACGAACGGCACGGCTGGCGGCTGTCCGGCACCGAGCCCGACCGGATCGGCGGTATCGATGTGACGGTGCTGCGCTACCTGTACCCGCTCGACGGCGAGCCGGAGCCCACCGCGCCGTAGCAATATTTCGGAGTGGTCTGATCGCTCGCCGATCGCCGCGACGGCATCATTCTGGCCACTCGCTGGCTTTCTCGATAATGTCCTGTTCCATCAATCAAGGCCGGCGCGCGTGTCCGGTCCGGTGTTGCACATTCGTCGGCATGGCCATGCGTCTGACCTAATCGATGCTCCGACATGTCAACCACTATTCCTTTCACGTTGATCGAAGGCGCAATAGCGCTGCCTTCCACGCGGCCGCTCGGCCCGGTTTCACGCACGCTGGGCCGCGAGTGGGCATTGCTGCCGCCGAGCGTCAGTCTGCGTGTCGAATTGAAAGCGCTGTACGCCGCGCTATTGCGCACGTTCTGTCTGTCGTCGCAGGCGATGCGGACGATGTGCAAATGGGACGACGAAGAGCTCGCGAGTGGGGCGCGAGAGACGGGGGGCGTGCCGGTTCCGGCGGTTGCTGCGGCGTCGGGTGCGTCGGGTGCGTCGGCTGCGTCGGGTGCGTCGGGTGCGTCGGGTGCGTCGGGTGCGTCGGCCGCATCGGTTGCATTGTTTGGGCGCGCTGTCCATGCGGCGGTCACGGATTCGGCAACCAGCTCGACAGCAAGCGCGGCAGCATACGCCGCGAGCGGCGCCCCCAAGGCTTGGCAGATACAGGCACCGCATCGGCAATCGGATTTCCGGCTCGGCAGCGCAATCGCGATCGGCGGCGCGGCCGTGCTCGCGTGGCTCGTGCTCGATCATCCGGCGCGCCATGCGCCCGCGCCGCGACCCGTGAGCGCCGAAGTGAAACCCGCGGCGGCACCGGTGGCAACGCCTCCGACACCGCATGTTCAGCCCGTCGTCCGAGCTGCCGAACAGCCGGCACTCGATGCGATTCCGGCGACGATGACCGACAGTTCCGCCGCAGTATCGACGGCTGTCGAATCGCCGGTACAGGTAGTCGCGAGTGACAGCGTTCACGCGCACCACCTCAGCACCGCGCACGCGATTGCGCACGCCGAGATCACGCCGCGGTCGAACGCCGTCTATACCGCCTCATCCGTGGCGAAATATTCTGCAGCCGGCGACTACTCGCCGATCGAACCGCGCCCAGTCGGCGCGGGCGAATACATGGCCGTCCGCATGACTGCGCGCACCAGCGGCGACGCGCAGCCGCAGCCGCCGTCGCGCCCGTCGACGACGTCGGACTCGAGCATCGAATCCAGCTGGATGAGCCACCTGTCGCAACGGCGCGTGACAGAAGTCCCTGAGCTGTTCTCGCAATAACTGCTCGGCGTAACGCCGACACGCGCGCCTCAGCGTAACACCGGCATGCGCGCCTCGGCATGACGCCGGCATGCGCCGCCACGCCGGGCGGCACGCACAAAAAATTGCCCGGTAAGCAGCGAACTGCAAACCGGGCAATGTTGTCGCCAACGCAGCACGACGCGAGGTAATCCGCTGCGACGCCCTTACAACGCGCCGCGCCGCTCGCGCGGGCGCCCGCGCGTTACTACCTCCCCACGGCAGGCAAGCCGGCCTCCGTTTGACGCTGCAACTGTTGCACTTGCTGCTGCACATTGCGCAACTCGGCCTGCGCCTTCTGTTCCTCGTCATGCAACAGCGCCGTCTCGCCGCGTACTTGCCGCTGATACTCCACGGCCTTCGTCTGCTGTGCATGCGCGACGTCGAGGTCGGCCTGCAAGCGCTTCGCACGGTCTTGCGACACGTCGATCACGCGCTGCAGAAATGCCGTCTGCGCCTGCAGTTTGGTTCGTTTGATTTCGGCATCCGCCAGTTGCGCGGTTTGCTGCGCGAAGTTTGCATAGATCTGCTCGGCGCGCGCATCGTCTTGCGACTTGATCACGCGCCAGAACTGCTTGTTCTGGAACAAGGCCACGTAATAGGTGAGTTCCTGCGGATAGAAGAACAGCGCAGCGCCGTACCCACCGTTGTAGGTGGTGCGCAGTTCGGTCAGCGCGCCGCCCTGGATCAGCCGCGTGAGCTCGGCGACGTCGCCCTGCGCGCCTTGCGGCCGGCCCGCGCCCGAGCTTTGCTGAAGCTCGTCGGCGCCGGCGGATGCCGCGCCCGATGCCGAGCCTGCTGTCACAGTTGATGTCACGTCCGACGCCGCGCTGACCGCCGTGAAGGGCATGGGTACATCCGCACCGGCCAGTGCAACGCCACCATGCTGCAACAGCGCACAGGCGGCAGCGAGCAGCACTGCGCGCCGCACGATCGAGGGGGACTTCATCACTGCAAGCTCCAGGCTGATACCGAATCAACTGTGGATTATCGCGCGGATTGGCAGTGAAACGACAGGCTCCCGGCAGACTTTAATTTGAGATAAAACAAGACGTTAGCAACGCTTCACGCGGGTCGACACGCGTTGCCCGAACGGATCGCAACGCGCGCAGGCCGACCTTCACGGCCCGCGCTGCCGAAGCACTAGAAACGCGTCTCGCGCGCAACCCGCAGAAACGTATCGAGCAGCGGCGTGCAGTCGAGCAGCTCCGCGCCACCCGCCCGGTGAAACTCCGGGTGCCATTGCACGCCCACCACGAACGGCGCACGCCGGTAACGCACGGCCTCGATGATGCCGTCTTCGGCGGACACCGCTTCGATATTCAGATCGCGGCCGAGGATATTCACCGCCTGGTGGTGAATCGAGTTGACGATCGCCTCGCGCCGCCCCGGAAACATATTGGCGAGCGTCGAACCATCGGGGAAATGAACCGCGTGCCGATGCTGATCGTAGTGCTCGTTGACGTGTATGCCCGCGGTCGGCACATCGGTCGCGATGTCCTGATACAGCGTGCCGCCGAACGCGACGTTGATCAGCTGGCAGCCGCGGCATACGCCGAGCACCGGCTTGCCCGACTCGACGAATTCATGCAGCAACTCGAGTTCGTACATGTCGCGCACGCGGTCGCCCGGCCACTCGGGGCTGGTCGACATCTCCGTGTACGACTGCGGCGACACGTCGGCGCCGCCTTGCAGCAACAGCCCGTCCAGATGCTTCGCGTAATCGCGCAGACGGATGTTGCTCGGGTGCAGCATGCCCTGATGACCGACGGTCGGAATCATGAACACCAGCACGTCGCGCGACATCACCCAGTGCGCGATCGACTCTTCGAGATACTGCAGCGTTTTGCCGCGCAAACCTCGCGCGCCCGGCTCCGGATGGAACAGCCGTGCCGACACGCCGATGCGCAACGTACGCTGCGTGATGCGCTGGCCGGCGCGATCGAACAGTTGCCGCGCCCGCGCGGCGAGCACGCGGCCGAACACCGACCACGCGGAGTCGCTGCGCTTCAGATACGCGGGCTGCCCCGGTGGAATCGCACCCGGCGGCGGTGGATGATAGGCGCCGAAGTCCGGCGCGGACCCGAAGCCCGGCGGCGGCGAGCCGGCCGGATTGCCTTGCTGCCCGCTCGCCGCGGCGTCGGCCGCAACCCGCGCGCTGGCGGCCGCTGCGGCCGCCTGGGCGCTGGCGGCGTCGGCGGCAGCGGCCGCGGCCGCTGCGCTTTCCACCGCTGACGCGCTGACCGCAGGACGTGTTTCCTCGGCGGCGTAGGCGGCTTGCTGGACCTGCGCGGCCGTTTGCTGGCGCAACGTGGCTTCGGCAGCGGCGACACGTGCCTGTGCGGCGTCGGCGCTGCTGGACTGCCCGCCACCGCCAGCCTGCCGCGCCGCTTGCGTGCTAGGCGGCGGCACCGCCGCGCCAGCGCCGTCACGCACCGGCTGCCCGGCATCGCCGGCGCCTTGTGGCGTCACATTGGATGCGCTTTCGGGGGAGTCGGTGGCAGCCGCTGATTTGGCTGCTTGCGGCGTCGCCGCGGCGGAGGTTGCTTCGGGCTTCGAAACGCCCGGCGTGGTGTGCGGGGATGAGGCGCCGGCCGGGCCGGCATTGTCTGCGTTGTTTTCGCTCATGACTGTGTGACAGGCGCGCTCGTTGCGCGCGAACGAATGGACATACGTCGATTATCCGCCAGCGGGCGATGAGCGGCAAACGGGCACACAATTCGTCACATCGCGGGTCACATCGGGTTACATCCGCCATGCGCCCGCGCGCCGGGAGCTTTGCTGCGCGCCCCGTGCCGCTGAAAGCGCGCTGTCATGGAATTCACGGGTCCGGCTGCTCGTCGAGCGTCTCGCGCAGCGCAATCTGCATCGTCGCGTGAATCCGCACACACCAGCGCCACAGCACGGTCAACAGCAGCGCGGCGCACACCAGCACGACGATCAACAGGCCGGTCGGCGGCAGAATCGCGCCCGACAGCGCGGCCACCAGCAGAAACACGCCGACCATCGACGCCACCGGCACCAGATCCGAGATCGCATAGCGCAGCGCGGTAGTCAGCCGGCCCGCCTTCGCCGGCTGCACGCTCACTTCGGCCAGCAGCAGCGCGAGCGACTTGGTCTTGCGATACACCGCCACCAGAAACGGCATCGACACCAGCAACGCCGCGCTCCACAGCACGACGCGCTGCATCGGTTCGGACGGCAGCCACCCGGCAAACAGCCCGCTCACGCGCGGCGCGCCATACGACGCGCCGAGAAAAATCGCCACCACCAGCGCCAGATTCACCGCGATCTGCACGATGATCCGCCGCGTCAGGCTGAATAGCGTCGGCGCACCGCTCGCGGGGCGCAGGCTGCTCAGCCACTGGCCGTAGAGGCCGAACACGTTGGCTACCGAGCGCGGCATCGCGTGCCCGAGACGGCGCGTCAACGGGTCGGCGGCGCGGATCAGATACGGAGTGAACAGCGTGGTCAGCGCCGACACGGCCACCGCGATCGGATACAGAAACGCACTGGTCACCTTCAGCGTCAGGCCGAGCGACGCGATGATGAACGAGAACTCGCCGATCTGCGAAACGGTCATGCCGACCCGCATCGCGGTGCGGCCGTCCTTGCCCGCGAGAAAGGTGCCGAGGCCGCACGAGACGATCTTGCCGAGAATCACCGCCACGGTGATTACCGCGATCGGCCACGCGTACTCGACCAGCACGGTGGGATTCAGCATCAGCCCGATGGTCACGAAGAAGATCGCGGAGAATGCGTCGCGCAGCGGCGCGATCAGATGCTCGATGCGATGCAGATGACGCGACTCAGCCATGATCGCGCCGATCAGAAATGCGCCGAGCGCGATGCTGTAGTCGAGCTTGACGACCAGCAGGCAAAACGCGAAGCAGAAGCCGAGCACCGCCACCAGCAGCATTTCGTCGCTGCGCGACTGCGCGACGTAATTGAGCGCGCGCGGCACGACCAGAATGCCGACCACCAGCGACACCGTCATGAACAGCAGCAGCTTGCCGAGCGTGACGACCGCGACGCCGGCGCTGAGCTCGCCGGTCTGCGCGATGCCGGACAGCAGCACCAGCATCGCGATGGCCAGAATGTCCTCGACGATCAAGATGCCGAACACCAGCTGCGCGAAGCTTTCGCGTTTCAGCCCGAGCTCGGACAGCGCCTTGACGATGATGGTGGTCGACGAAATCGCGAGAATCGCGCCGAGAAACACCGAATCCATCGACCCCCAGCCGAACGCGCGGCCGATCTCGTAACCGATCCACAGCATCAGCACGATTTCCGACAGCGCCGCGACGATCGCCGTCGCGCCGACCCGAAACAGCTTGCGCAAACTGAACTCGAGCCCGAGCGAGAACATCAGGAACACCACGCCGAGTTCGCCGAGCGTCTGGATGGTCTGCTCGTCGTGGATCAGCTGGAACGGCGGCGTGTACGGCCCGATGATCACGCCGGCCGCGATATAGCCGAGCACCACCGGCTGCTTCAGGCGATGAAACAGCACGGTAACGACGCCCGCTAACGCCATTACGACTGCCAGGTCCTGAATGAAGCCGATGCCATGGTGCATAGTCGCGATCCTTACAGAAAGTAAACTTCAGGCGTCGATGGTAACGCACAAAATGCGACTGCTGAATCGTGTCGAAATTTTGGCCGGCGTGCAGAGCGGCTAATGATCGGGCGACAATAAGGGCTGCTCTGGCCACGGCGTCGGCGCTTGCGTTGGTTGCCTGCTGCTTCAGCTGCCGTGCTGGCTGCCGCGTTATGTGCCGCTGTTGCCGCTGCCTTGACAAACTTCTGGCAACCGCTGGCCGGCACTGCAACCGTCGTTCTGGCCGACTGACCCTGCCGTCTCCCATCGAACCGCATCCAAACCGCCATGACCACCGAATTCAAGCCCTTCCCGCCGCTCGCCCAACTCGCCGCCGATCTCGCCAGCGGCCGCACGACCAGCCGCGCGCTGGTCGAAACCGCGCTCGAACGCATCGCCGATCCGGCGGGCCAGGGCTCGAGCGTGTTTATCGCCACCGACGCCGACGGCGCGCGTGCCGCCGCCGACGCGCACGACAGGCTGCGTGCCGCCGGCACCGTGCTGTCGCCGCTCGCGGGTATTCCAGTGTCGATCAAGGACCTGTTCGACATCGAAGGCCAGGTGACGCGCGCCGGCTCGCTGGCCTTAGCCGATGCGCCGCCCGCCGCCGCCGATGCGGTCGCGGTGGCCCGTCTGCGGCGCGCCGGCGCGGTGCTGATCGGCCGCACCAATATGAGCGAGTTCGCGTTCTCCGGTGTCGGCCTGAATCCGCACTACGGCGATCCGCTGTCCCCGTACCAGCGCAACGTGAAAGGCGACGAGCGGGTCTCGGGCGGCTCGTCGTCGGGCGCGGCGGCTTCGGTGGCCGACGGCATGGCGGCGGTCGCGCTCGGCACCGACACCGGCGGCTCGATCCGCGTGCCGGCTGCGCTGTGCGGCCTGACCGGTTTCAAGCCGACCGCCGCGCGCATTCCGCGGCAAGGCGGCGTGCCGCTGTCGACCACGCTCGATTCGTTCGGCCCGATCGGCGTGTCGGTGGCCTGCTGCGCGCTGGTCGACCGGCTGCTGGCCGGTCTCGAGCCGGTGGTGCCGGCCGCGCGGCCGCTCGAAGGTGTGCGCCTCGGCGTGCTGACCAACTACGTGAACGAAGGCCTCGACGCGGAAGTCCAGCAGGCGCTCGATACGTCGCTGAAACATCTGGAAGCGGCCGGCGCGATCGTCTCCGAGGTGCGCTTCGCCGCGCTCGAGCGGCTGCCCGACGTAAACCGGATCGGCTTTTCGTCGATGGAAGCGTATGCATGGCATCGCAAGCTGCTCGAAAAGCATCGCGACGGCTACGATCCGCACGTGCTTCATCGCATCATGCTGGGCCAACCGGCCAGCGCCGTCGACTACCTCGAGCTGCTCGCCGCGCGCGCCGCGATGCAGGCCGAGGCCCAGCCGCTGTGGCAGCGCTTCGATGCGCTGGTCGCGCCGACCATTCCGCAGGTGCCGCCGCGCGTCGCCGATGCGAAGCGCGACGACGCAACGTTCTTCCGCATCAACGGCATGATCCTGCGCAATCCGAGCGCGTTCAATTTCCTCGATGCGTGCGCGCTGTCGCTGCCCTGCCATCCGCGCGACGGCGCACCGGTCGGCCTGATGCTTGCCGCCGCACCGTATGGCGACGATGCGCTGCTGGCGGTGGGGCGCGCGGTCGAAGCGGTGCTCAATACGATTCGCTGAGCGCGGCGCGGGCGCGGGCGCGGCGTAGCGGATGCCTTGCGGACGCCTTGCAGGGGCCTCGCCGGTGCTTTGCCAACGCCTCGCCGACGCCCGCCTCCGCTCGCTCCACCACCCCAACTTCCATCACGCGAATGTCGCGCCGGCACCTGCGACGCCGCGCGGGTTCGCGCTAGAATCGCGGCACCCGTCCGGGTTCCACGCAACGCCTACCGACTCATGTACAACGATAATGCCCTGCTGCGCCGCGAGCGCAGCCTGCTGGTCCTGCTGGCCCTCGTCTGCGTCGCACTGGTGGGCGGCGCGCTGTATCTGCAGTTCGTCGAGCATCAGGACCCCTGCCCGCTGTGCATCATCCAGCGCTACTTCTATCTGCTGATCGCCATCTTCGCGTTTCTCGGCGCGCGCTTGCGCGGCTGGCGCGGCGTGCGGCTGCTCGAATTCCTCGCGCTGCTGTCCGCGCTCGGCGGCATCGTCACGGCTGCGCGGCACGTCTATGTGCAGGCGCATCCGAACTTCAGCTGCGGCTTCGACGCGCTGCAGCCGATCGTCGACGGCCTGCCGCCCGCGCACTGGCTGCCCAGCGTGTTCAAGGTCGCCGGTCTGTGCGAAACCGCCTATCCGCCGCTGGTCGGCATCTCGCTGCCGGGCTGGTCGCTGATCGGCTTCGTGCTCGCGTTTATCGCGCTCGCATCGAGCCTGTGGCGGCATCGCCGCGCGCATTAAGCCCGCGCCCTCCCCGTCCTGCCGGATCCCGCAGCGGTGTCCGGCGATGCGAACCGTGCGTCGCGCGCACGGCCCGCGCGCCTGGGTTCGCGTAAACACCTGGTCGCGCCTGGTTGCGCGGCGTATCCGCGCCGCTCGCCGCGCGGCGCTCGCCAGCCGGCCGCAAAGCCTTATGCCACGCGGCCTGGCACGCTCCAACCACAGTTCGCCCCGCGCCTTGCAGCCGCCTCGACCCACCGGGCATGGCCGCTGCTGAATAGCCCCCATGTGGTCCCCGCAATATTTTCGGGACAAGGTGGTGCTATCTTCGCTAATGGATGGCGATCTACGTGCGCGAGGCCGGCTCAATGCGGCCCCAATGCGTAACGCGCGCCCGGTCCGCAATGTCTTCCCGTTTTCGCCATGACAAAGCACACCATCCGCTTCTTTCTGCAAGGCGCCGTGCACGAAGTGCGCGACGCGCCCGCGTCGCGCACCGTGCTGCAGTATCTGCGCGAAGACCTGCATTGCACCGGCACCAAGGAAGGCTGTGCGGAAGGCGACTGCGGCGCCTGCACGGTAGTTGTCGGCGAGCTCGACACGCATGGCGCGCTCGCGCTGAAAGCGGTCAACGCCTGCATCCAGTTTCTGCCCACACTCGACGGCCGCGCGCTGTTCACCGTCGAAGATCTGCGCGCCGCCGATGGCGCACTGCACCCGGTACAGCAGGCGCTGGTCGACTGCCACGGCTCGCAATGCGGGTTTTGCACGCCCGGCTTCGCAATGTCGCTGTGGGCGATGTACGAAAACCGCGCGGCGGACGCAGAGCCGCCGACCCGCGAACAGATCGCCACTACACTGTCGGGCAACCTGTGCCGCTGCACCGGATACCGGCCCATCGTCGAGGCGGCGCAGCGCATGTTCGCTTACCCTCGCGCCGGGTTCGACCGCGCCGCCGTCGCGCGCACACTCGAATCGATCCGCCGCGACGACACGTTCGAATACCGCGCCATCGACGCGCGCGGCGCCGCGTTCGGCGAGCCGGCGTTTTATGCGCCGCGCAGCACCGCCGCGTTTGCCGCGTTGCGGGCCGCGCATCCGCAGGCGCGCATCGTCGCAGGCAGCACCGATGTCGGCTTGTGGGTGACCAAGCAGTTCCGCGATCTCGGCGACATGCTGTTTATCGGCAACGTCGACGAACTGAAGACCATCGAGCACGACGCGCAGACGCTGACGATCGGCGCGGCCGCATCGCTCGAAGCGGCCTACGCGGCGCTGACTGCCGAATACCCGCAATTC
>Ga0310813_10000830_pt1 | contig 18871 bp, 13 predicted proteins | sample YN3metagenome_FD_203086 | JGI IMG/M metagenome (GOLD analysis project Ga0310813, IMG submission 203086) | Soil microbial communities from experimental microcosm in Duke University, North Carolina, United States - YN3 | ecosystem: Engineered > Artificial ecosystem > Soil microcosm > Unclassified...
CTCTTGTGGTCGAACGTGCACTTGGGATACTGAAGTCGCTCGATGGATACAAGCTGCTTTCTCCCTCTGCAATGCGGGACCTCGAGGATTCGGTCGCGCTGTCAGCCAAAGTGTGGTTCGAGACGCTTTTGTCGGGCGAACCTCCGTCGGCTCGGGATATGGCCGTCTTCCGCGAAATCGGACAAAGAGGCGAGCATCAGCGTGTACCGCTAAGCAGCTTGCTGCAGGCGTTGCGCTACGGCCTGCGAGAAATCTGGAGCACCTACATCGCACTGGGTGAGCTGGACGGAAGGCTCACCAAAGAGCTGCTGTTCGACGTCTCGCTATATCTTTTCGACTATTTCGATCTCATTGCTCAGATCATTGTCCGCACTTATCTGGCCGACGACGATCGCCAGCTCCGGTTGCCCGATGGCGTCATCGCACTCGAAGAAGGCGCACGTCGGTCTGAACGCGGCCGGCGCGAACTTCTGAAGCTACTCGACCAGCTGTCGCGCGAGCGACACATGTTGTCCAGGTTCGAGATTGATCGCGCTCGCGAGCAACGCCGCAACGAGCCAGCCGACGCGCGCGTGATGCAGTTCTTTGGCCTCGAAGTCGACATTGACGACGGCGCGAAACTGGCGGAGGCGTTGCGCGGTGCCCAGGAGAAGCTTGCGCAGGCGTCGCGGATCGCAGCGGTCGCCGAATTGTCCGCTTCAATCGCCCATGAGATCAATCAGCCGCTGCAGGCGGTTGTCGCGCATGGGCGCGCATGCCTGCGATGGCTCTCCGCGGAGCCGCCAAACATTGAACAAGCCAGACTCTCCGCCGAGCACGTCGTGCGCGACGGCAATGCCGCGGCGGACGTGGTAAGCCGCATTCGAGCACTTTTCAAGCATACGGCTCCTGAAATGATCGATCTCGATATCAACAAACTGATACTTCAGGCATGCACGCTGATGGCTGATGATATTCAGCGAAACGCGGTTTCGCTCGAAACAACGCTAGCCGAAGACGTGCCGAAAATCCGGGCCGACGCGGTGCAGATCCAGCAGGTGCTCGTCAATCTCGTTCGCAACGCCATCGAGGCATTGGCGGCAACGACGGAACGGCCGAAGCTGCTATTGATCCGCTCGCGTCGCGACGGGCAAAGCGTGGTGATCGATGTCGAGGATCGCGGTACCGGGTTTGCCGACTTCGAGAAGATATTTGAACCATTTTTCACCACGAAACAAACAGGCATGGGCATCGGGCTGGCGATCTGCCGAACGATCGTCGAAGCACACGCTGGTCGCATTTGGGCCGCGCGCAATGAGATCCGCGGTGTCACGTTCAGCTTCAGCCTTCCGATCCAGAGCTCAAACGCTGCAAGGGATGGCCGATAGCGTGGCGCCTGAATGCGGCCATTGGTGAGTGCCAAGGTCACAGGCGACCCGAGTGAGAATACGGAAAACGACTTTCTGCCCGGCTGCGCAGCCCGGCAATCCGTCGAGCCGTGTACGGAACGACCACGAGCCTGGCACGCAATTTTACGTCCTTGTTTCTTGCGGCGACATTGCATATTCATGTGATGCGGAATGCCTCTTTTGGCATTAATGTGACAAACTGCTATGCGTACAATCACTTGATCCCGCTGACTGGTATAGGCAGGAACGGTGCTTCTGAAGCTGTTTGCCTCGCTACCCCCGACGCCTGAAACCCCAGGCAGGCACGCCGCCGTATTTGCAAGGTGTGACATTGATCCGAGCCACAGGGACGACTTTGAAACGACACATGTCACCTGCCAGAGGCAGGTGTTCGAAGCGTGCAATCGGCATGGCCGTGATTGCGGCAACCCTGATGTCGGGGTGCGTGAACTCACCGTCGATTGGCGTGCTTGGCGCGTACTTTCCCGACTGGCTGTTCTGTATCGTCGCGGCCGTCGTGCTCGCGGTCGTCATCCATCTGATTGTCAGGCGGTCGCAGGCCAGCCATCTGATAGGGCCTGCCGCCGTGGTGTATCCCACGCTGGTCACTTTCCTTGCCCTCGCTGTCTGGTTGATGTTCTTCCAACATTGAATCTCCATCGGGTGGGTGAATGGCGAGCGTAGCCAGCAAAACATCGAAGAAAAAGTGGCCGGCCATCATCCTGGTCGTGGTGACGCTGTTGCTGCTTGTCTACGTCATCCGACTGTTGGACCGCGCGCCGCGTACCGACGATGCCTATGTCTATGCGGATACGATCGACGTCGTGCCCGAGGTCAACGGACGCATCGTTGAACTCGCCGTGCGCGACAATCAGGCGGTGAAGCAGGGCGATCTGCTGTTCCGCATCGATCCGCGTCCCTATCAGGATGCACTGACGCGAGGCAACGCGTCCCTCGTCGCGCTCGACCGTCAGATCGAGCTGACCCAGCGCACGGTCAATGCGCAGCAGTACAACGCGCAGTCGGTGCGCGCGGCCGTCGAGCGCGCGCGAGCCGCGGCCAGCCAGGCGTCCGATACGCTGCACCGCATGGAGCCGCTGCTGTCACACGATTATGTGTCGGCGGAAGACGTCGACCGCGCGCGCACCGCGCAACGCGCCACGCAGGCCGAACTCAGCGCCGCGCAACTGCAGGCGCAACAGGCGGCAGCGGCTGTGAGCGGCGTCGATGCGCTGGTCGCGCAACGTGCCGTCATCATGGCGGAGATCGCGCTTGCCGAACTGAACCTGGAGTATGCGACGGTGCGTGCGCCGTTCGACTGGCGCATTGCGTCCTTGAAGACATCGACAGGCCAGTTTGCAACGGCGCTCAAACCTGTCTTCACGCTGATCGACACACGTCACTGGTACGTGGTTGCGAACTTTCGCGAGACCGAACTCAAGGGCATCCGCACGGGCACGCCCGCCACGGTCTACCTGATGAGCGATACCGGCCAGCGCTTCCAGGGCACGGTCGATTCGATCAGTTATGGCGTCGCGCCTGATGAAGCCGGCCTTGCATTGCCCGGTGGATTGCCGCGCATTCAACGCACGCTTAACTGGGTTCATGTATCGCAGCGCTTCCCAGTGAAGATCCGGGTCGACAATCCGAACCCGGAGTTGTTTCGCGTCGGAACCTCGGCGGTGGCCGTGCTGGAGCCCGGGCGCGGCAACCATGGCGAGCGCCAGTGAGGATCCCATGACCGCCGCCGACTACCTGCCCGAAACGCTGCGCGATGCAGGCGACTTCCTGAAGCGCGAGCTTGCGCCATATCCTGGGCGGCTCAACGTGATGTTGCGTTGCATCCTGACGAGCGCCATCGTGATCGTCGCGTCGATGACGCTTGAAGTGCCGGAGCTCGCGCTGTCGTTGCTGGTGGTGTTTTTCGTGACGCAGTCGAACGTCGTGTTGACGCGCCTGGTCGGCATACTGTTCATCGTCGGATCGACGTTTGCCATCGGCCTGTCGATCCTGCTGCTGAAATTCACCTTCGACTATCCGTTGCTGCGCATCGTGATCGCGAGTCTGCTGTTCTTCGGCAGCGTGTACCTCATGCGGGTGCTGAAGATCGGCGTCGTGTTCTTCATCGTCGCGATCGTCGTGATCTACGTGCAGAGCTTTGTCGACCAGACCGACCAGGCTGACCTGCTGATCCGGGCGGTGTTGTGGGTGTGGATTGCCGTCAACTATCCGATCGCGTTGACGCTCGTGGTCAATACGTTGTTGCTGCCCGCCGAACCGCAGTTGCAACTCAAGGCGGAAATCCATCGGCAACTGACGGCGCTGGAAACGCGTCTGACGCAACTGATCGACGACACGACGCACACCGAGCCGATCACGCTGGCGGCCGTCCAGCAAGGCGCGCTGACGCTGCAAAAGCTGCTGCGCTTTGCCACGATGCGCGACGCCTTCTATCGCGAGCATCAGGCGCTGGAACTGGCGTGCATTGCGACCGTGTCGCGCCTCTATCGCGCCGCGCGTGAACTGCCGCCCGCGCGGCCCGGAGCGACGTCAGCGCATCTGGCGATGTTGCGCGAGTTGCGCGTGAACTGCCGCGCGCTCGATGAAGCGGTGATGTCCGACGAGCCGTATCGCTACGCCAGCACGGCGACACCTGAAGAGCGCGCTGCCGCCGACACGATTCCCGCTGCAGGCGAATTGCAACGGGCGCTGCATGCATTCGCCGACCTGGCCGCAGGCGGTGCCGAACCCGGCAAACCGCCCGCAAGCGAGCCAATGGTCGCGACGGACGCGTGGACCAATCCGGCGTATGCGCGCTTTTCGCTCAAGACGCTGCTTGCAGTTCTGGTTTGCTACGTGTTCTACAACGCCGCTGACTGGCAGGGCGTCCACACGATCATGCTGACCTGCCTGATCGTCGCGCTGCCGAGCCTCGGCGCATCGACGCAGCGTGCGTTGTTGCGCGTGGGCGGGGCCGCCGTCGGCAGCGTGCTGGCGCTGTTCATGGTCGTGTTCGTCGTTCCGCATCTAGACGACATCGTCGGCCTGCTGCTGATGACGGTGCCTGTCGTCGCGCTCGGGGCGTGGATATCGGCGGGCTCGGAGAGGATCGGCTACGCCGGTCTTCAGGTGATGTTCACTTTCTCGCTTGCGGTGCTCGGAGAGTTCGGCCCAAGCTCGAATCTGACCGAAATCCGCGACCGGATGGTGGGCATTGTGCTGGGCATCGGCGTGGCGACCTTCGTGCAGATGTCGTTCTGGCGCGAAGGCGAGGGCGACGTGCTGCGGCAGAAGCTCGCCACGATGCTGCGCGCCATTGCTGCACAGTTGGGTCCTCCACCAGCGGGCGCCGTCCCACGGGACGAATTGCCCTACGCGCAGCGGCAGTTGCAGGCGTGGGCCGCGCTGGCCGATTGCGAAGCGACGCTGTCGCGCGTCGCGCTCGAGCCCGACTGGCAGGAAGTGGAACAGGCCCAGCTGACCCTGCGCGCGCAAACCGTCCTCGCGCAGGGGCGCGAGGTCATGCTCGCTGGCGATGCGTTGCGCAGCAGGCTGACGGCGCTTGCGGGGTCGTCGAGCCCGCAAGCGGTCGATGCAGCGCTAGCGACACAGGAACAGGCCTGCGTCGAACTCAAGCGGTATGCGGACGAACTTGCGGCCAACCCGCCCGACGCCCGCACGCCGCGACGTATCGGGATCACTGCGCGAACTGTGGAACCGGTCGACGGCGGGCTCATCGCCGCAGCGGACGAACTGTCGCGGCAGATCGCGGGATTGCCGGACTGGCGGGTCGATACACCCGTCGCGGCGATCGCATCACCGGCCATACGAACATGAGTGTGCCAACGGGCGTACGCGACTGGCGATGGCGTCGACGCTTTCTATGCGTCGCGTGGGTGTCGTCCGTACTGCCGGGTTGTGCGCTGATCCATCATAACGGCACGCCCTACTCGGAGATCGCGCCCGAGCAGATCAACCTCGCGAACGATATCCATCTCGCGCGCGACGGCTGGCCCGCCGCGCACTGGTGGACGCGCTATCGCGATGCGCAGCTCGACGCGCTGATCGATCAGGCGCTCGCCAACGCGCCGACGATGGTGATTGCGCGCACGCGCGTCGCGCAGGCCAAGTCGGATGTGGCGCTTGTCACAGCGGGGTCGAATCTCCAGGTGGCGGCGCTGGCGTCGCTGGATCGCGAGCATGTTTCCGCGAACGGCTTTCTCGGCCCGTTCGCGATGAACCAACCGGAATTGGGGCTGACGGGGCCGTGGTACACCGAGGGCATCGTCGGCCTCGGCGCAAGCCTGGACGTCGACCTCTGGGGCAAGCAGCGCGCGCAGATTGCCGCGTCGCTCGGCGTGAGCAATGCGCGGCTTGCCGAGGCGTCCGCTGTCGAACTCGAAATCTCGACGGATGTCGCGCAGCTCTACTACGGCATTCAAACCACTTATCAGCTGATCGATCTGCTGAACGAATCGCATGAGGTAGCGGTGTTCGCGGTGCAGGCACACGAAGCGCGTGGGGCTCGCGGTCTGGAAGCCCGCACGCAGCTCGAAGAGGCACGGGCGCAGCAACTGGCCATCGAACGGCAGATCGTGTCGGCGCAAGGGCAGATCAGGCAGCTCCGCGAGTCGATACGGGCGCTGGTCGGCGCGGGTCCCGACGGCCTGCCCGCCATCGAACCGATCGCGCTACCGCGCTCGCAGGCGGCCCTGCCGGCGACGCTCTCGTACGAACTGCTTGCCAGGCGGCCCGACCTGCAGGCGATGCGTTGGTACGTGGAGGCATCGTTCAGCCGGATCGACGCGGCGAAGGCGGCGTTCTACCCAAGCTTCGACATCAAGGCGTTCTTCGGCTTCAACGCACTGCATCTCGCGGACCTCTTCACGCATGCAAGCCAGCAGATCAATCTGATTCCGGGTCTGACCTTGCCGATCTTCGACGGCGGCAGGCTCAACGCGAACCTGAGCGGCGCGCGCGAGGGCAGCAACCTGCTGATCGAGCAGTACAACCAGGCCGTTCTCAACGCGGTACGCGATGTCGCGCAGACCGGCAGCCGCTTGCAGGACCTCGATGCGGAGACCGCATTGCAGAAGCAACGGATCGAATCGGTTGCGTTCGCGAGGGACAGCGTCGAAGCCCATTATCAACGCGGACTGACGAACCGGCTCGCGGCGCTCGAAGCACGCCAGCCCGTGATCGCCGAACAGGTGGCGCTGCTCACGCTCAACGGTCAGGTGCTCAGCCAGGAGATTGCGTTGACGAAGGCGCTCGGCGGCGGCTATCGCGCCGATGCACCCGTCGAACTGAAGCCGCGTTGAACGGCGCGGGTACAGCGTTCAGAATTGCTGCGCACGCAGCGATTTGATTTCCGCGCGGCACACGTCGCCGAACTTGCCGAGAATATCGATCGAGCCATCCGCGAGCATCTCGCGAATCTGGATGAAAGTCTTGTCTTGCGCGAGGTAGGTGTCCACGATCTTGCGTCCGATCATGTCGGCCTCTGCCACGACTTCGTGCGACGACTGGACGCGCATGCGGCTGATTTTCGCGTAGAGATCGCCGAGTGCGGCGAGATCGGGCTCGGTGTGTTGCAGCGCGTGCACGTAGCAGTTCGTCGCTTCCTCGATGAACGCCTTGTACAGCTCCTGCCGCCAGGTGAGGTCATGCGCGAGCCACTCCGCACGAACCTGGGTGCGTTGGGTCAGCCAGGAGGCAAGAACCGAGGTCAGGCCGCCGATGGCGGCGCCGACCAGTGCAGCCAGCGCGGAAACAACCGATGCGTTCATGGAGCATGCTCTCAAGGCTAGTCACGGTCGTCCATATTAGCGCCCGTGCCTGTATTTTTCCCGATGTGAACGCGACCCAGCGCTGCGCGCCCACGCTCGGGCCTTTGTTCAAGGCCCCGGAAAGCGTCATGGACGACCGGCAAAGATAAAAATCGGGTCCCTCCCGCATCCCCCCTCCCGCTCCCCCGTTCAGGGGATATTTCCAGAGCGCGTTCGCCCCGATCATTGACGTATCGGGACAACACTGTAAGCCGACGCAGCGATGAAGCCGTGTTTGCCCGCCATCCAGTTCAGAACTCAAGGAGATTCAGATGCGGGACGATGTCAAGGCCTCCGCGCCCACGGCCTACGCTTATCCATTGCTGATCAAGCAACTGCTGCACACGCCATTCGTTCAGGCGCCGAATCAGGAGATCGTGTACCGCGGACAGGTGCGGATGACCTATACGACACTGCGCGAGCGCATCGCGCGGCTCGCTAACGGGTTGAGCCACCTCGGCGCGCGGCACGGCAGCACCGTCGCCGTGATGGACTGGGACAGCCACCGTTATCTTGAGTGCTATTTCGCGGTTCCAATGATGGGTGCCGTCCTGCAGACGGTCAATGTGCGCCTGTCACCGGATGAGATCGCCTACACGATCAATCACGCCGGCGCGGAGATACTGTTCGTTCACACCGATTTTCTGCCCCTCGTCGAGGCGATCAAGGACCAGCTCGAAACGGTGCGCACCTTCGTCTGGATCGACGAGGAGGGCAGCGAGGTCGTTGAGCACTCGATTCCGTTCTCCGCCGAATATGAAGCCATGCTTGCCGCGAGTTCGGACCATTACGAATTCCCGGACTTTGACGAGAATACGCGCGCAACGACGTTTTACACGACGGGGACAACGGGCCTGCCCAAGGGCGTCTATTTTTCGCATCGTCAACTGGTTCTGCACACCATTACCGTCATGGCGGCGTTGTCGAGCCCCGAATCCGGACAGCGCCTTCACCGCGGCGATGTCTATATGCCGCTCACACCCATGTTCCACGTCCACGCATGGGGCATGCCCTACATCGCCACCGTGCTGGGTGTGAAGCAGGTCTATCCGGGCCGCTATCTGCCGGATCGGCTGGTGCAGCTCGTGCGCGACGAGCGCGTGACGTTCTCGCATTGCGTCAGCACGATTTTGCACATGATGCTCAGTTGTCCCGAAGCGAAGTCCGCTGACTTCAGCAAGTGGAAGATCGTCATTGGAGGCGGGGCGCTGACGCACGGGCTCGCGCGTGCCGCGCTCGATCGCGGCATCGACATCTTCGGCGGCTACGGCATGTCCGAAACGTGTCCCGTGCTGAGTCTGGCGCAATTGCCGCCCGGCGCCGAGTCGCTCGACGAGGATGAGCAGTTGCGCCTGCGCTGCACGACGGGCCTGCCGATACCGCTTGTCGATCTGCGCATCGTCAATGAAAACATGGAGGAGGCCATCCACGACGGCAAAGCGTATGGAGAAGTCGTCGTGCGCGCGCCCTGGCTGACTGTGGGCTACCTGAACAATCCCGAGGCTACCGCTCACCTTTGGAGCGGCGGCTACCTGCACACGCAGGACATTGCGAACATCGGCCCGACAGGAAGCATCCAGATCACGGACCGTCTCAAGGACGTGATCAAGTCGGGAGGCGAATGGATCTCATCGCTCGAAATCGAAAGTCTGATTTCGCTGTTTCCAGGCGTGGCCGAAGTCGCCGTCATCGGAATCAGCGATGAGAAATGGGGGGAACGGCCGGTGGCGTTGGTGGTGCTCAGTGAGGGCGTCGTGGCCACCGAGGACGACATCAAGCGTCATGTGCTGAGCTTCAGTGCGTCGGGACGGATCTCGAAGTACGCGGTGCCGCAAATCGTCAAGTTCGTCGACGGGCTGGAGAAGACGAGCGTCGGCAAGATGAACAAGAAGTGGTTGCGCGCGCAGTTCGCCTGACCGGTCACGAGGAGCAAACACGATGAGCATCAGTGAATACAGCATTACCACGATCGAGGAATTCGTCGGCCGTGAACTGGGTGTGTCGAATTGGGTCGTCGTCGACCAGGCGCGTATCGACGCCTTCGCGCAATGCACGGGCGACACGCAGTGGATCCACGTGGATGTCGAGCGCGCGAGACACCAGAGCCCATTCGGCGGGACCATTGCACACGGCTATCTGACGCTTTCGCTGCTGGCGGCGCTGGCAATCGAGATCGGCATCATTCCCAAGGACGCTTCCGCTGGCCTCAACTACGGGCTGGACAAGGTGCGTTTCATGACGCCTGTGAAAGCCGGAGCGCGTGTGCGAAACCGCGTGACGCTGTTGGCGGTGGAGAGAAAGGGCGCAGGCAAGGCCATCGTCAAGACGATGAACGAGTTGCAGATCGACGGCGAGGATAAACCGGCGCTGATCGCGGAGACGCTGGCGATGCTAGTCGCGTAACCGAACGCGTTTGACCAGGCTGAATAAGACGTTTGAGGAGCAGCAAGATGGCGGTAAGTACTGAAAACCTGTCGCGAAGCGAACAGTCGGACGATCTCGCGGCGTCTGCCACGGAAGGCATGTTGGGCCCCAACCCGTTTGTCGGGCTGCGTCCGTGTGACGTTCTCGCCACCGCGCAACAGATCGGCGCGCAGGCTTTGCGGCAACCCGCTCTGGTCGTCGAGCAGGAAGCGAAGCTGGCCCGCGAGTTGATCGCCGTGCTGAGCGGCAATGGGCAATGCACGCCGCCGCAAGGAGACAAGCGCTTCGGCGACGCGGCCTGGCAGGACAATTCGCTGTACCGCATGACACTGCAAGGCTATTTCGCGTGGCGCGACGCGCTTTCCGGTTTTGTCGATCGCTCCGCGCTCGACCCGAAGTCCAAGGAACGTGCGCAGTTCGTGCTGTCGCTGTTCACCGACGCGCTGTCGCCGACCAACACGCTGCTCGGCAACCCCGCGGCCATCAAGAAGATTGTCGATTCCGGTGGCGCGAGCCTGCTTGGCGGGATCAGGAACGCCGTGACGGACCTGCTAAAGAATCAGGGCATGCCGGCGCAGGTCGACAAGACGGCATTCGAGGTGGGCAAGAATCTTGGCACGTCGCGCGGTGCCGTGGTGTTTCGCAATGAGGTGCTGGAACTGATCCAGTACGCACCGACGACCACGCACGTCTACGGTCGCCCGCAACTGATCGTGCCGCCTCAGATCAACAAGTTCTATGTATTCGATCTTTCCGAGGGCAAGAGCATCGTCGACTATCTGGTGAAGAGCGAGTTCCAGGTCTTCGTGGTGAGCTGGCGCAATCCCACCGCGGCGCAATCTCACTGGGATCTCGATACCTATGTCACGGCACTGCTCGAAGCGATTGCGGCGGTACGCGACATCACGGGCAGTGACGATGTCAATCTGCACGGCGCATGCTCCGGCGCGATGACCATCTCGGCATTGCTCGGACATCTGGCGAGCCGCGGCGAAAAATCCGTCAACGCTGCCACGCTGATGGTGGCCGTACTGGACAATACGGCGGATTCGCAACTCGGTCTTTTCGCGACCCCCGAGGCAATCGCGGCGGCCAAGCAAGCCAGCACGTCACGGGGCGTGCTCGCCGGTGAAGAGATGGGCCGCGTGTTCGCATGGATGAGACCCAACGATCTGGTGTGGAACTACTGGGTCAACAACTACCTGATGGGCAAGACGCCGCCCGCGTTCGACATCCTGTACTGGAACAACGACACGACGCGCTTGCCCGCCAGGCTGCACGGCCAGTTGCTCGACATTTTCACGGGCAACCTGTTCACGAAGCCCCGCGCGCTGAGCATCCTCGGCACGCCGATCGACCTGTCCGAGGTGACGTGCGACAAGTACGTGGTGGCCGGCATCACCGATCACATCACGCCCTGGAAGGGTGTCTACAACACGGCTCGGCTGTTCGGCGGCGATACGCGGTTCGTGCTGAGTTCGAGCGGCCACATCCAGAGTCTGATCAACCCGCCGGGCAATCCGAAGGCGAAGTTCTACCTCAATCCTGAACTGGCCACCCATGCCGACGCATGGCTCGCGAGCGCACAGGCCGAGAAGGATTCGTGGTGGAGCGACTGGCGAGACTGGCTGTCCGCGCGTTCTGGCGAACGGCGCGGCGCGCCGGCAGTGCTCGGCAACGAGCGGCATCCATCGCTAGCGGGGGCGCCCGGAACCTACGTCATGCAAGCCTGACGCACGAAATGCCGACGGCATCGTGGCCGTCATTAACTCAACCTGCCTTGTCTGGAGAATCAACTATGGAATCAACCAATCCCAACAGCCTTTTTGCTGAATACATCAAGCTCATCAAGCAGTTCAAGCTGCCAGGCATCGACGTGAGCACCGTTCTGGAATCGCGCCGCAAGGACATCGAGGCGCTCGCTGCCGCCAACACGACGGCGTTGACAGGCATGCAGTCGCTCGGACAGAAACAGATGGAGATTCTCAGCGCGACGATGACGCGGCTGCAATCGCTGGTCGCGCAGCAGAGCGGAGCGCAGAGCAAGCCGGCCGCGGGCGAAGCGATGCAACAGGCGTTGCACAAGGCGCTGGCGGACATCCAGGAACTCGCCGAAACGGCGTACCGCGCCCAGGCCGACAGCTACGCGGTGATCTCGAAGCGCGTCGCCGAGAACGTCGAGGAGTTGAAGGCGCTCCTGCAACCCGCCAGGTGACGCAACGGCGTCGCCCGATGCCGATACCATGACGAAGTGCGTTGCGAGGAGGGGTGTCCGGATGAGAGAAATGAATAACAGTACCGAGTCTGTCAGCAGCATGGAAATCCAGATGATCGATCTGGACGGCCAGATTGTGCGCGCCGGCATCCGGCATGGCAGTGACGCCTCGCCGCCGCTTGTCATCTTCAATGGCATTGGCGCCAATCTGGAACTGGTCGAGCCGTTCGTCGAAGCACTGGAGGATGTCAGCGTCATCATTTTCGACATTCCCGGCGTGGGCGGCTCACCGGCGCCTCTCGCGCCTTATCGTTTTTCGACACTCTCCGTGCTGACCGACAAGCTGTTGCGGCGGCTGGGACATGACGGACCTGTCGATGTGCTCGGCGTATCGTGGGGCGGCGCGCTTGCGCAGCAGTTCGCGCGGCAATATCCCGATCGCTGCCGCAGACTGATCCTCGCCGCGACTTCGCCGGGTGTCCTGATGATGCCGGCCAAAATCTCCGTTCTGTCGAAGCTGATGGGGCCGAGGCGTTATACCGATCCGTCCTACCTGCAACGGGTCGGGCCGGAGATCTACGGCGGCGCCTACCGGCGCGATCCCGGCTTGCTCAGGGAGCACAGCCGCCATATTCAGCCGCCGCGCGGTCGCGGATACCTTTATCAGTTGATGGCGGCGTGGGGTTGGACCAGTCTGCATTGGCTCTGCACGTTGCGCCAGCCGACGCTCGTCATGCACGGCAACGACGATCCCATCGTGCCGCTGTCCAACGCAAAAATTCTTGCGGCGCGCATCCGCAATGCGGTGCTGTATGTGATTGACGACGGTCATCTGTTTCTCATCACGCGAGCGAAAGATGTCGCGCCCGTCGTCCGCAAGTTTCTCCGTCAGGAGGGGAATTGAACTGCCGGACTCGCGACGATCGAAGCGTGAGCCGCGCCTCGCCCGCCACCGGCGAGAATCACAAGGCACTTCGTTTGACCCGTATGCGGTGGGCCGCGACGTGTCTGCTCGCCGGCACGATCGCGCTGTTGCTCGTGTGCGTCCTTTATCAGTCGGAATATCCGTGGCTTGCCTGGCTGCGATCGTTTGCCGAGGCGGGCACGGTCGGCGCGATCGCGGACTGGTATGCGGTGGTTGCCCTTTTTCGGCATCCCTTTGGTCTGCCGATCCCGCATACGGCGATCATCCCGCGGAATCAGCAACGCATCGCCGACAGCCTTGGCCATTTCGTCGAAGAGAATTTTCTGGCCCCGGAGCTGATCACCGGAAGACTGAAGAATCACAACGCCGCCAGGGCGCTGTCGCAATGGCTGGCTGAGAGGGCAAATAGCGAGGCCGTCGCGGATGCCATTGTCGAGTCCCTGCCCGGATTGCTGAACGCAATCGACGACGAGGAGGGGGCGCGACTCTTCGATCGAATCGTGATACCACGGCTGCGAACGCTCGATGTATCTCGCGCCGCCGCCCACGTGCTGCAGATTCTCGCGGAAGGCGATCGCCACCAGCCACTGGTCGATCGTGGACTTCATGCGTTGGAGCAGTGGCTCACCGACAACTCGGGCTTGTTGAAGGCGAAGTTCAGCGAGGCTTCGCGATACACGCCCGCCAGATTAGATGCTTACATCGTCGAGCGATTCGTCGAGGGCATCGTCACGCTCGTGCATGAAGTGGTCGACAACCCGGATCATGCGCTGCGTCGGCAGTTCGACGGCGCGTTGCAGGATCTCGTCGCGCAGTTGCGGACCTCTGGCGAATACCGGCGCTTCGGCAAGTCGCTGATGCGGGACTGCATCCGGCATTTCAGGAATGGAGACTATTACCGCGTGCTGCTGGACCACGTCCGAACATGCATCGTTGACGACCGCGACCCCAGACGACCGGCCGCGCGCGGCATCGCGACCGTTTTGCTCGTCTCGCTGGGCAAGGCAATTGCGAGCGCGCCCGCGATGCAGCACAAGCTGAATGCATGGTGGCTGGAGCTCGCCCACTCGCTGGTCGTGCGCTATCGGGGACAACTGCCGGCGCTGATCACCGAGGTCGTGAAAAGCTGGAACGCACAGGAGGTCAGCCGGAAGATCGAAGCGGAAATCGGTCGTGACTTGCAATACGTCCGTATCAACGGCACGCTGGTTGGCGGCATGGCAGGTGTGCTGCTTCATGCTGCCGCGTTTATCGTAGCGAGGTGAACCCGTGCGCCGCGCAACGCGCGGTCTGCTAGCTATTGCACAGCAGCCCCAACGCTTGCGCGCGTGACACGGCATGCGCGCGTTTGTCGACCGCCAGCTTCACGAAAATGCTCTTCACGTGGGATTTGACCGTTTCAGGTGCGATCCCGAGACTGCGTGCGATTTCCTTGTTCGACAGCCCTTGCGCGATCAACCCGACGATCTCGCGTTCCCGCGCGCTCAGCGATTCGCGTTCGGCGTCGCGCTGAGGTTGGCTGTCGGGCTGATAGAGCGCGCGCCAGCCATCGAACAGACGATCGGTGTGATTCGCCACCTCCTTGGTCTGCGCTGTGTTACGTGTATCGTCGCGCACCGCCTGCAATAGCGTCCCGATTTCAGGACCCTGGTCGAGGATGGACTGGTAAATGCCTGCGTGTGCGGCCACTTTCACGACCTCGCCAAACACCTCGATCGCCTCGCGAGTTTGGCCCCCGCCCATCCAGGCGAGTGCGAGCGTGGTGCGCAGGCGTAATGCGAGGTAGTCGCCGTGACGGCTTTCGGCGCTGCGCCGTGCAACGCTCAACGATTGGACGGCTTCGTGCGTCCGGTTCTGCGCTATCGCCACACAGGCCCCGGCGAGCGAGCGATAGTTGTCGATCTCCGCTGAGACAGGAGGGGACGATTGCGGGCCTCGGGCCGCGAGTTCATCGAGTTCGGAAACGCACGCCGAGGCTTCCGCCATTCTTCCTTCGGTGATATGCAGCCGCGTGCGTTCGACGAGCACCGCCGCAATCAGGCGATGCCAACCGCGCCTGTGGCCGAGGGCTCGCGCGCGTTCGAGCAACGTGTATGCCTGCGCGGCGTTCGAACGAGCCACCGCAATCCGGATGAGCAGACGATACGCGATCAGCACGCTATCCAGCATGACGGCCAGATCGACAATTGGCATCAGATCGAGGAGGAGTGCCTCGGCCTCATCCAGACGGCCCTGCTCATACCGGAGCTGCGCGATCATTGGCGCGCATAAGGCGGCGGAGATGGACTGCGGCCCGGAGTAACGCTCGGCCAGATCCATTGACTCCATGAAATACCGCTCGGCGAGCACAAAGTGCATCTGCTGCATTTCCGCGTGGCCGAGCACGCACAGCCGATACACCGAAGAGAACACATTGCGTTGGTCTTCCTCGATCGAATAGGGAACCCAGGGCGTCGCATAAAGCGCTTCGAGGTTGCCCGCTTTCCAGTGTCCGAACCGCACGACGTTGGACACGACGTTGGTGGTCCAGACATCGGCCGACGGCCGGTCGAGACAAGCCTGCGCCATCGCGAGCGCACGTTGCGAATCGTCTTGCAAGGCAGCCACGACCGCGCGGATCGCCTGACATTCCCAGCGCATGCGTTCGGTTTCGGCGCCTGTGCTGGCGGCGGCGTCGCGCTCCAGCGCATCGAGCATCGCAAGCGCATCGTCAAAGCGTAATGCCAGCGCCATGCCCCAGGCGATCGCCAGCCTGACCTGCACCTGTTGTCGCATCAGGTGCGCCGGGAACTGGCGCTGCCAGCCCAGCAGCGTGAGCAGATCGCCTTTCGTGACGAGCGTCATCGCGCAATGGCCCATCAGCGAGATGGCTTCGTCGGTCGCGCCTGCTGCGATGGCGTGTCTGACAGCGTCCGTCCATTGCTCCTGTTGCGCGTACCACTGACACGCGCGGCGGTGCACGTCCGCCACCTCGTCGCGGTACTGTGTTTCAAACCGTTGGCACAGGTAGTCGCGCATCAGATGGTGATAGCGGAACCAGTGCCCTTCGACGTCCATCGGCTCCAGCAGAAGCTGGCGCGCGGTGATCGCTTCCAGCATGCTCTGGCTGCGCTCGACGCCCGTCACCGCCTCGCACAGCGAGGCGGTCAGCCGGTCGAGCATCGCCGTGCGCAGCATGAACTCGACCATTGTCGCGGGCAGATGTTTCAGCATGTCTTCGAGGTAGGCGGCGAACGGCCGGGACGCGCCGGATGGCGTGCCTGCTTCCGAACCCGGTTTGTGCTCTTCCCGTACCAGCACCGAGGCCGAAATGCGTAGCGCCGCGGCCCAGCCCTCGGTGCTCGCGAACAGCGACTTGATCGTGCCGGCACCCAGCTTGCCCGGACACTCGCGTTCGATGAAGCAACGGGTCTCTTCGAAGTTGAAGCGCAGCGCCGTTGCGTCGATCTCCAGCAGTTCGTTCCTCGCCCGCAAGCGCGCGAGCGGAAGCGTGGAATCGACACGGGTGCACACCACCACATGCACGTGCGACGGCGCGTGCTCGATGAAGTACGCCACGACATCGTGAATGACGGAAAGGCTGATCAGGTGATAGTCGTCGAGGAAGAGATAGACCTCGTCGTCGACTTCGACCAGCTCGTTGATCAGCGTCGCCACGATGCATTGCGCGGGGACAAGGGAGGCTTCGGCGGTCAGGCCGATCGCCGACGCACCGACGTTGCCGCAAGCCTGTCGCAATGCCTGCGCGAGATGGTTGAGAAAGCGGGCGGGTTCGTCGTCGTCCGTGTCGAGCGAGAGCCATGCAACGTGCGCGCCGCTCGTCCGTAAGTGCTTGAGCCACGCGAGCGCCAGCGACGTCTTTCCGAAGCCCGCGGGCGCCTTGATGACGGTGAGCCGCTTGTCTTCTGCATACGCCGCCAGCTCGATCAGCCGCGGGCGATCGATCAACCCGCTCGGCAAGCGTGGCGGAAGCAGCTTCGTGGCCAGAAGCGGCGGGGGTATGCATGGCGCGATCACATCGGTCAGTTGCATCGGCGGCTCCGGACACTCGGGGCGACTCTGGCTGCCCTCCCCCGTCCGGGCGATCGCGCTCCCCTATACGGGGGATATTGCGCAGTGCCGCGCGGAGTCACCATGGATTCCATAGAGGAGATCAAAGTGCAGCCGGAAAACGGTCCAGTGCGCGGGTCGCCGCTCATGGCAGCTGGCTGGGCGCGTGCCCGTGCGGCGCACTGTTCACCCGATGATACGCCAACCGCCTCCAAGGAGGAGACATGTCTACCGCACCGAATCATGTTGCGACGCACAAGCTCGGCCCGCTCGGCGCGGAGCCGGAGATGTCCGAGATGAGCCAGATGGTCCAGCGGACGGTCCATCGGTACGCGCAGGAAGTGATGCGTCCCGTGGGTATCAAGCTGGACCGCATGACGCCTGACGAGGTGATCGCGTCGGGCTCGCCGTACTGGGAGGCTCGCGAAAAATTCATCGGGCTCGGCTTCGGCGTCGACGGGCTGCTCGGACTCGAACCCGCCGAGCGGGCGAAGACGATGAGCATCCTCTTCGAAGAACTGGGCTGGGGCGATGCCGGGCTCGCGATCACGCACGGCGCAGGGCTGCTGCCCGCGCTGATGACCGCCGCATACGGCAATGCGTTCTGCCGGTCGCTCGCGCCGGATGAAAAGCTGGGTTGCTGGGCGATTACGGAGCCCGATCACGGTTCCGACATGCTCGACGCGAACGGCATGATCCTTCACCCGCAAGGCGCGTACGGTCGACCCAACTGCGTAGCGACGTTGCGTGGCGATGAAGTGATCATCAACGGACAAAAGGCGGCGTGGGTGTCCAATGGCGTCGTCGCGGACGTGTGCATTCTCTACTGCGCCGCGGACAGCGGCGCCGGCGTCGAGACGAAACGCGGCGCGGTGGTGATCGTTCCGCTCGATGCCAAAGGCGTGTCGCGCGGCAAGCCGCTCGACAAGGTCGGCCAGCGCTCGCTCAACCAGGGTGAACTCTTCTTCGAAGACGTCAGGCTGTCCAGGGACCACATCCTTGCCGGACCCGACCAGTACCTCGATGCCGTCTACGCCATTCACACGTTTGCAAACGCAATCATGGCCACGGTGTTCACGGGCACGGCACGCGCCGCGTTCGAGCTGGCGCTCGCCTACGCACATGAACGCAAGCAGGGCGGCTTGCCGATCATCCGGCATCAGTCGGTCGCGTCGCGGCTCTTTCACATGTTCCGCAAAGTGGAGGCGGCGCGTGCGCTCGCGCAGCGTGTCGTGCACTACAACTTCACCGCGCCGAAGCCGTCACTGCATGCGGCGATGACGGCGAAGATCACGGCGACCCAGACCGCCTTCGAAGTTGCAAATGACGCGCTGCAGATCTTCTGCGGCAACGGCCTGACACGCGAATACCCGATCGAGAAGATCTGGCGCGATGCCCGCGCGTCGCTGATCGAAGACGGCTGCAACGAGGTCCTTGCGATCAAGGGCGGCTACTACCTGATCGACCCGGAACTGCTTTGAACGGGACGCGGCGCTCGCACATTCCAATGGAACTGGAAGGAGACGATGAAATGGCAACGGCATACGACGTGGTGCTTTATGGCGCAAGTGGATACACGGGCAAGTTGACGGCGTGGAAGCTCGCCGAGCGTGGCATTCCCTTCATCGCCGCGGGGCGCAGCAAGGAGCGGCTGGAAGAGGAGATGGCGAAGGTGCCCGAACTGGCCGGACATGACTACAAGTGCGTCGGGGTGCAGCATGAAACGGCTGCACTCACTGAACTTTTCAAGGGCAAAAAGGCGGTCGTCAACATCGTTGGGCCGTTCATGCAGTTGGGACGGCCAGTGGTCGAAGCGAGCCTCGCGGCGGGTTGCCACTACTTCGACACGACGGGCGAAACCGACTGGATGTCGCTGCTCAAGCACTCCTACGGCGAGGCATTTGCGGCGAAAGGTCTGGCGCTGTGTCCGGGCAACTCGTACATGTGGGCCGAAGGCAACCTGGCCGCTGAGATTGCATTGGAGACGCCGGGCATCGACACGCTCGACCTGGTCTATCTCGGCGATTCCGAAGTGAGCGTC